>Ga0070765_100002648_pt1 | contig 11286 bp, 13 predicted proteins | sample HubBroMetageWFT5_FD_71516 | JGI IMG/M metagenome (GOLD analysis project Ga0070765, IMG submission 71516) | Warmed and freeze-thawed soil microbial communities from the Hubbard Brook experimental Forest, New Hampshire - Hubbard Brook CCASE Soil... | ecosystem: Environmental > Terrestrial > Soil... | reverse complement strand
AGCGAACTGCCCCGGCGTTCGCGAAGAACGCGAGAGTCCGGGCCAACCGGCCGGCCTGTTCCCGGGAGTAGTAATTTTGCCAGTATCGCGGAGCCGTGAAGGGCGTATAGTCTCGCCTCTACACAACCGTAATACTGGAGATGAAAATGAAAGTCCTATTGACGATGGCGTGTCTGTTGCTTACGTCGAGTATGTCTGCGCAAGATTGCGTCAAGAACGCGCGTGGCGAGACGGTTTGCGGGAATGGTCGGAGTGCCGCTGCTGTCAATCCAAATACAGGCCGAGGTGCTGCCGCTCACAAGAATTCGAACGGGGTAACGACCACTCAGACCACCAACGGCGGTAAAGCCAAGACCAAGAATGGAATGGGTGTTGCCCAAGCTCCAAATGGCAAGACTTGTGCCAAGGGCAAGTATGAGGAAGGCTGCACGAAGTAATAACGGTTAGAACAAAGTGCGGCGAAGATGATTGGTTGGACTAAGCTGTGGGCTGTCCCAGCTGTGCTCGCTGTTCCTATCTGAGTCGGGTCGGGCTATCCCAACATCATTAGACTCATAGTTCTGCTAGTTGCGTAGGCCACTGCCTTTGTTTAAATGGAAAAAGGAAAGCCTCCGAACCGTAGCGAAACAGTCAATACGAATTTCAGCGCTTTCATGCCGGTCCGACACCCACAGGCCATAGCGATCAAGAACGCTCCATGAGCGCTATGGCGATGTTATAACAGTTGGGCTCAACCGATTGCTGCCTTGGGAGAACCAGTCACCCGAATAGCTCGTCTGGCTTCGCAGAAGCGGCTCCATGTCGTTGTGTTGGAGCTTTGGGCTTGTTGGCAGGAACGCCGATTTCGTCTGGGCCAGAACCGTCGTCGTTGGGAATGGATTCATAGCGGGCGAACTGCACGGAAGACGAGCTTCGTCCTTGCGTCATGGAACGAAGGTGCGAGTGATAGCCAAGTAGCTCTCCCAATGGAGCAATCGCGCGAATCACGACTCCATTGGCAGAATGCTCGATGCCTTCGATCCGTCCGCGACGCGAATTTAGGTCCCCCATGATCGCCCCTGCAAAGTCTTCGCCCGCGACTACGTGAACGGACATCAGTGGTTCCAAGACAATCGGATTCGCCTTGTGAATGGCCTCTTTGAAGGCCATTGAAGCGGCTATCTTGAAAGACAACCCATTTGAGTCTTCCACGTGATAGCTGCCATCCCGGAGAACTGCGCGAACGTCAACGATCTCTTTACCCGCCAAAACGTCAGCTTTCATTGCCTCTTGAATTCCGGAGTCAATGAATTCCACGAATTGTCGTGGAACCGCACCCTCCGGGCTTTGGTTCGCGAATTGGTAACCACTCCCTGAGTCTCCGGGTTCCAACTCTATCGCGACATGAGCGTATTGTCCGCGCCCGCCCACCTGTCGTATGTACTTGCCTTCTGCCACCGCGTGCTTGCGAATAGTTTCAAGGTATATGACGGTGGGCTTTTCAACGTGGAGGGGAACTCCAAACTCACGCACAAGGCGGTCGCAAATCACTTCCAAATGTAGCTCGCCCATGCCGCTGACGGTGACCCGCCGCTCCGTGGATTGAGTCGCAGTTCTCATGCCTTGATCCTGTTGCGTTAGGACGCTGAGAGCGCGTTGGAGCCTATCCCAGTCATCGTGAAATGTCGGACTGAGAGTCACAGAGATAACCGGGCGCTTTGGAGGATGGGATTCTGTCATACGGCTGCGTTCCCCGTCTCCAAGTCTAATACCAAATCCATTCAGATCGTGCTGTCGCAAGCCTAACTGTCCAAATCAGGCCATAAGGCTCATTGGGAATTGGCCGACACTGTCGGATCAATGAGCCCTACGGCGATTTTGCGCCACCTGGAGATCCATCTAAGCTAAACTGTCTCGCTGGCCGGGACCTTTTACCGGAGCCTTCCCGCTTGCATCTACTGCCTTTCGCGGTCACGATCCGGAAGATGTTACCGGCGAGCTTCAAGCTGGGCCGGGCGGAGATCGCGCGGTTGCACCTTGCTTTGAAGTCGGGGCAAGCAGTGATTTCAGGGCGCCCCGCAGATAAAGGATCTTTATGCCTATGCCACTCGTCAACGCGGAACAGGTCAGGCCGGCAGCGGTCCCAGAAATAGGAACGAACACGACCCAGCTCAAAGGGTTCGTGAACAGATATTTCTATTTCTCTATGTCGCTGCTATTCGCCGCGCTTGTGGTGTGGGGCTTCAGCCGTACGGTCAACGACAATCTCTTTCACGCCGCCATTCCGAGGCCCTTCCTTCTCTGGATTCACGGCGCCGCATTCTCGGGATGGGTGGCGTTTTTCATCGCCCAGTCCACGTTGGTCCGCATACACAAAGTGAGCTGGCATCGCCGCTTCGGATGGTTTGGAGCCGGGCTCGCCACGGTGATGGTTCCGCTGGGCGTTGCCATAGCCATCATCATGGCCCGATTCGATACAGTTCAACTCCATCAAAGCGGCGCAGATGCTTTTTTGTCGATCCCGTTCTACGACATGATGGTCTTTGGGGTGATTATTGCGCTGGCCATCTATTGGAGGAAAAGGCCCGAATTCCATCGTCGGCTCATGTTCGTCGCGACCTGCGGGCTCATGGACGCACCCGTTGCCCGCTTTGATTTTTTGTTCGACCATAGCCTCTTTTTGCTCTGCGTGGACCTTCTGATCGCACTCGGCATGGTGCGAGACCTTGTCGTAGATCGGCGCGTACACAAGGTGTATCTCTATGCGCTGCCCGCGTTGATAGCTGCTCAAAGCCTTGCGATCTACATGTGGCGTGTGAACCCTCCTTGGTGGCGCACGATCACCCACGCAATCTTGGGATAGTGACGGGCTCGGCAATTGTTGTGACCGGCGGGCGATGGCTCTCAATGAGTGTTGTGGCGAGTTCCCAATAGATATCGACCGTCAAATTGGGTAAGGAGCCGTCGTCGTCAAGATTACGAACAGCTGCGAAGGCGGATCAAGAGTGATCGACCACGCGGGTGCTTGCCTAGATTAGCTGCCCACATCGACTACAAAGCTGTAGCTATTCGTGGCTCCGGCCTTTGAATTCCAGCTACCCTCGGCGCCGAATTGGAACACTGTTCCATGGGAAAAACGATAAGTGATCTTTGCCCCGGAAGCGCTGCGTATATTGACGGCATTGGCTAGAGAGTTGGGGAATCCCTCTGAAGGTAGCGGAAGACTCTGTGGGTACAAATCAAAAGATGCCTCGGATTCCCCGTCACCGACGGTGATCGTGATATGGATTGTGCCTCCATTCACAAACCGGCTTGCATCCAACAGGATGACGCGATAACTATGTTTTCCTCTCCCGGGTGCGACCAGCGTTCCTTGTCCTGTTGAAGTTGAACCGGGAATCAGTTGAATTATTTCTGGTGTTGATGTTGGGACGAGGTCATCACCGGTGAGGACCTTGGTAGGGGCGGCGCCTTTCTGCTTGCGATTTGCGCGCGCGGTATCGCCTAGGGACTGCCCGTAACCCGTGCTGCCGATCAGCAGAGCTTCGATCAGCAGAGCAATGCACAAACCTTTTCGAGCAACTCGCTGCATAGGACTCTCCGGCGGATGATTTGGCAAGATAATACTTCAGTGTGGCATCAGACCGGTAGTTACGGACGTACTCGCTAATTCTTGATCGAAATGAACACCAAAAACAACATTATGATGCGCTCTATGTCCGGCGACTGCGCGACATAAAGTTGAAGCCGAAGGTGGAGGTGTTCAACTCAACCGACATGATCCAGTTCGGCGAGTGGTGTGGCTGGACGCTGCGCGCGCCCGCGCCCGCGGCGGAGAACCGATGATTAGTGGCTACCTGGGAAAAGAGTGACACGATCGATAAAGCGATCGCCACTTTCTCGATCGTTGTTGATAGAGTCGGGCCATGGGGCGCAAAACCGCTGGTTGGGCGGGAGAAGGACGAATTCCGTTAACTTACGCTCACTGCGAAGCCAGGCGCTACGCGTTTATACCGCGAGATGTGAGGCAGCTCACTTACCTGACGCGCACGTTCGCGTGGCATTGATGTTGAAAGTTCAATAAATATCCGGCCCGCTCGGCACGGCGCCGCCCGGTGGTAGGGCCGTCAAGAGCGTAGAATCTCCTTTTCACATTCCGTCCTGACCCGCGAGAGAGTTATGGGAAAGCACTTCAAGAAAGACCGCAAGCACCAAGTGGTGGCGGAGGGGTGGTAAGGAGACAGGCAACCACGCTTGCTTCCTTCTGTGTGACTGAGGTACCCGGGAACGTCATACCTGGGGCTGTAAGGGGACGGCGATGGTGCCTCTAGCCTTTTTCGTTTCACTCCTGTTCCTCTTTAGTCTGGTGTCGCGGCGGCTGGAGCGGACGGTTGTCACCGCGCCGATTGTTTTCACGGTCGGGGGAATGTTGATGTTTCCCGCCGCCTTGCAAGGGATTCTGAGAGCCGGGTTCACAGCGAACCTGGCACTCCGGATTGCTGAACTCGGCCTGGTGATGCTGCTCTTCAGGGATGCAAGCCGCACCGACCTGAACGTTTTGCGAGGTATTCGAAACCTGCCGGCGCGGTTGCTAAGCGCGGGCATGTTGCTGACGATTTTTCTGGGGGCGGTTGCCGCCCGGCTGGTGTTTCGCATCTGTCCATCTGGGAAGCGGGGATTCTGAGCGCGATCCTTGCGCCGACCGACGCCGGACTGGGACAGATCATTGTGAACAGTCCGCGGGTGCCGATGCGTATCCGCGAGGCACTTAATGTGGAAGCCGGTCTCAACGACGGACTTTCCGTTCCCTTCCTACTGTTTTTCATCGCCATCGCGGCCGCGAAAATCGAAGGTGGACCGGCCAGCCTGATGCAGTTCATTGTGGAGCAGCTCGGCTTTGGCGCGCTCATCGGGTTGGCAATCGGCCTTGCCGGCGGATGGTTGCTGGGCCTCGCGCGCCGCAAGCAGTGGACGGCGGAACCGTTCGAACAAATCGGCGTGGTTGCGCTGCCGCTGCTCTGCCTGGTAGCGTCCGAAATGGTGGACGCAAGCATGTTCATCGCGGCGTTTGTCGCCGGTGTGGCGGTGCAGATCGGATTCAAAGACGCCGGCAAGCACAGTGGAGAGTTCGCGGAGGACTGGGGACAGTTGCTGAACCTGGGCGTGTTCTTCCTGTTTGGCATGGCGGCGGTGCGGGATTGGCCGCAGTTCGGCACGGCGTCGTGGTTGTATGCTCTGCTAAGCCTGACGGTGGTGCGGATGTTGCCGGTGGCAATCGCGCTGATCGGTACGCGCCTCAGCCCGGCCAGCGTAGTTTTCATGGGCTGGTTCGGCCCGCGCGGTCTGGCTTCCATTGTTCTCGGTCTGGTCTATCTGGAGCAGGAGATGAATTTCCCGGGTGAGCCGACGATTCGTTCTGCGGTTATGGTGACTGTGCTGCTTAGCATCTTTGCCCACGGACTCAGCGCGATGCCCGGCATTGCTTTCTATGCGCGCAGGATCGTATCGCTCCCCGCCGGTGCGCCGGAGCACCAAGAATCACAATGACAGGCTGGAAAAAAACTTCGGGAGAATAAAGTTTGGCCTTTTCTCGGTCAAGAACGCGGTTCGCCGAGAAGTATCTGAATCCGGCAGACCGATTCCAAGAAGTGCTGTGTGGCTTGATCATGGTGCTCGACTTCACCCTCATCGGGGGGTTGGCGGCGGGCGAAGGAAAACATGGAGTACGCCACTTGTTGATTGCCGCTCTCGGCTGTAACCTCGCCTGGGGCGTCATCGATGGTGCCTTGTACGTGATGGGTGCCTTGACCGGTCGCCGCCAGCGTCTGCGCTTCCTTAGCGACGTCAGAAATGCTCCCAATGAGAGCGTGGCATTCTCGGCCATTAGCGGCCAACTCGACCCATTGCTTGAACCGGTGACGAGCGCGGAGGAACGCACGCGCATTATTCGAGCAATGCTGCCGGTCGTCTCACGGATCGAATTACCTGAGGCAGGCATTACCAAACATGACTTCTATGGGATGGCCGCCATCTTTTGGATCGATCTGGCGTCGGTAATCCCGGCGATAATCCCGTTCCTGATTTTTGGCTTGCTGATCGCATCGCTGTTCGCCGCAGGGTTCATGTGGGGGAGATTCGCAGGCGTCAACCGCTATCTGGCGGGAGGCTGCGCGATGCTGGTTGGCTTGGCGCTGGTCGGTGTTGCCATTGCGCTGGGCGGATGAGCCACGACATCGGTCACGATCGCATTCTGAAACCTATGCAACAACTCGGAGTGCTTGCCGTGGTTGTCCTCCTGGGTGGGCAGGCGCTGAGCCAGGGAACGGCGAGCAGTGCGCCGTCTAATCCTGCTGATGCTGCCAAAAACCCGTGGGCCTATAACCTTACCGTCGATGGCTACATCATTCCGAACAGTCAGTCCTATGTGGATCCAGTTTTCACGGCGAACCGCAGCTGGCTGCACCTGGAAGCACGCTACAACTACGAGAACCTGAGGACGGGGTCGTTGTGGGTCGGCTATAACTTTAGTGCCGGCAAGAAGCTGGTCTTCGATGTCACGCCGATGATTGGCGGAGTTTTCGGAAGAACAACGGGGATCGCGCCCGGTTGCGAGGCTTCGCTGACCTATAAGAAGGTCCAGCTGTCGATCTCGAATGAATATGTATTCGACACGACGCATAAATCTGGAAGCTTTTACTCCGCCTGGCCGGAACTTACGTACTCACCGCTAACGTGGTTTCGCGTGGGCCTGGTGGCGGAGCGCACGAAGGCTTTCCACACCAGTCTCGATGTGCAGCGCGGGTTCCTGGTCGGCGTCTCGCATAAGAAGTGGGAATTCACGACGTACATTTTTAATGCGGGCTTTACCGATCCGACGGTAGTGCTTGAGGCGGGCGTTAATTTTTGAGCGTCCTGAAAGGCTCCGGCCTGAAGATGTTTCATCGCGACTTCAACCTCAGTTTGTTCGAGCCGGTCGCAACACATCAGGCGCGGAAGCTCCGAGGCTTGGAGGGATAACAGTCGCAACCGGACGATAGGAATCGTTGAGAATTGGCCGCGTCTGGTTACTCGCGGCCACGCGCGGACAGAGTGTCCGCGCTACGCGGTTTACTTCTTGAAGAGATTCTCGAATGCCGTTCGGGCATCCATGGGACGGGCTGAACTTGGGGTGGAGGTTTCCTTTTCTACCCGGACGCGCATGGAATAGAACGTACATTGATTGCGCTCGTCCTTGCGCGGGATCCGCTCGGGGATGGGTTGGGTGCATTCGAAGCGGCTCGAGGTATCGAAGTACGTACACTGGCGGCAGGAGTGGAGTTCGAAGCCGCACTTCGGACATTTTCCGATGGGTTCGGTTATCGAAGTCAGCAGAGTGCCGCATTGCGCGCAACGCGAAACCGTATGCGTGCCCGGCATCTGCAGGGCGCGCGGGCCGAAGGTTTCTTTCTTGACCGGCCTTTCGGTGGATTGCTTTTGGCGCTCTTCGTCTTTGCCTCGGTCTTGATATCCGTGTTGGCGATACTTCTGTGACATGCGCGTTCCTCTGCCGCAAGCGGATATTGTCTCGCTTCGAGGGAAAGTCCACAAGGGATTCTTGAGCTATTGCGGCAAGCGATTTCAGCATGGCTGCGCGAAAATGGATGTTCCGGGGGCTAAGACCCCTTTATTCATTCGAGGTCGTTATCGCAGCGCTGAAGCGCTGCGCCACCCAAAAGCGCGGGGCACTATGGATCGAGTCATCAAGGAAGAGCCACTGCGATCCATCGAGGTCGATGGTTGCAAATGGCCGCGATATGGCTCGAATTGTATTTCGCCAATGTGGGTGCTACCATCCGATTAGCGCGAGAGAGTGGGAGGGTTGGTTTATGTCGGACAATAACAGCAATAGTTTGCTTTGGTTCCTTGCAGGGTTAGGGATCGGCGCCGCCGCCGGGGTTCTGTATGCTCCACGTTCCGGCGACGAAACGAGGCAGGCGATACGATCCCGAGCCGAAGACGGTCGTGAGTTCGTTCGTGATCGTGCCCGGCAGGCGCGCGAGCAAGCCGCCACTTGGGCCGATCGCGGCCGCGAGGTTCTGAGTCAGCAGAAGGAGCAGTTCCGCTCGGCGTATGAAGCCGGAAGACAGGCGTATCAGGAAGCAACGGCTGCCGAGGGTGGCGGCCCACAGAATCCCTGATTCATGAATTCTCCGCCGCGCTTTGCTTTTGCGCCGTAAGGCGGAGGAACGCTTATGGATTATCTACCTATTTTCATCGGCTGTACTGCGGCGGCCGTGGTTATCCAGGCCGGAATTCTCGTGGCCATGTACCTGGCCCTACGGCAAAGCGCGGCGCGCATGGAAACGCTGGCCACGGAGGTCAGGACCAAAGTTCTTCCGGCGGCTGAGACCGTGCACTCCATGCTGGTGGAGTTTCGCCCGCATCTGCAGACTCTGGTCACGAACGTGAGCGAGTCGAGCACGCTGGTTCGCGCCCAAATCGAGCGCCTCGATGCCACGGTCAATGACGCCATCGACCGCACGCGGTTGCAGGTGATCCGGGCTGACGAATTGTTAAGTCGCACCTTGGATCGAGTCGAGAGCACGACCGATATGGTGCACAAGACGGTGGTTTCGCCGGTTCGACAGTTGTCGGGATTGGTCCAGGGAATCACCTCGGGACTGGATTTCCTCTTCGGCGGAAGACGCAAGCGGAATGGCGTTCCGGTACCGCAGGACGAGATGTTTATTTAGTATTGCGTGGATAGAGAGAAGGCAGCGCGTTTGCGCTGCCTTTTTTGCTGCGGGCTATTCGGTTGCCTTGGGAATTAACGCGCTCCCATCAAGCGATCCAGCCGCCTCCGACCACGACATCGCCGTCGTAGAAGACGGCGGCTTGACCCGGTGTGATGGCGCGCTGCGGCTCGTCGAACGTTACCAGCACTTCGTCGCGGCTCGCCTTTTCTAAGACCGCAGGAGCACCCTCGTGACGATGACGGATCTTCACGTGAACGCGCATCGGCTCGCGTAGGTCGTCGACTGACACCAGATTTACCCGGCGCGCGCGCAGGGTTCGCGAGTAGAGTTTTTCCTGGTTGCCGACCACGACCTGACGCTGGTCGCCGTTGATCTGAATGACGTACAGCGGCGAGCCTGTGGCCACGCCCAAACCCTTGCGCTGACCAACGGTGAAGTTGTGGATGCCATTGTGCTCGCCGATCACTTGTCCGTCGGTGGTCACGAGTTCGCCTGCGGTATCGGGCAGAGAGTCGCCCCGCTCGGCCAGGTAGGCATCGAGAAACTTTTTGTAATCGCCTCCGGGGACAAAGCAAATTTCCTGGGAATCCGGCTTAGCGGCGAGAGCCAGCCCGTGATGGCGGGCCAGATCGCGAACCTGCGGCTTGGTCAGTTCTCCGAGGGGAAACAGGGTGCGGCTAAGCTGATCCTGTGTAAGACCGAAGAGAAAATAGGTTTGGTCCTTGGACGAATCAGCCGGTCGCTTGAGCAGCCAGCGGCCGCGCTTCTCATCGAATTCGACCCGAGCATAGTGGCCGGTCGCCAGCGCTTCCGCGCCAATCTGCTGCGCCACAATTAATAGCTGATCAAACTTCAAGTGGTTGTTGCAAAGGCTGCAAGGGATGGGTGTTCGTCCCGACAGATATTCCTCAACGAAGGGCTGCACCACATCGCGCTCGAAGCGGTCTTCGTGATTGACCACGTAATAAGGGATGCCCAGAGTCTCGGCGACACGGCGCGCGTCGTAGACGTCATCGAGCGAGCAGCAGCGGCCTTGCACCGCTTCGGGCATGCCGGGATGTCCTGCCAGGCGGCGCTGATTCCAGAGCTGCATGGTCAGGCCGACGACGTCGTTTCCCTCGGCACGCAGCATGGCCGCGACGGTCGAGGAATCGACTCCGCCGGACATGGCTACGGCGATGGTCTTTGAGGACATAGCTCCTAGCTTCTGGCTACTAGCTCCTGGCAAAACCTTTCTATATCCTGCGTGCGGATAGTTCGCTTGTTGATCGGAAAGAATCGGAAGCGACAGTCGCACCTAGAAGCTAGGAGCTAGTAGCTAATAGCTGCCCTATTGTAAACCGGCGAGAGCTCGCGGAGGCGGGCTACGATTTGGGGGACGAGGTCGAGAGCGAATTGAATGTCATCGGGCGTGTTTTGTTTGCCCAGGCTGAAGCGGAGGCTGGCGCGGGCTATCTCGGGGGGCAAGCCCATGGCGGTGAGCACGTGGGAGGGCTCGATTGCTCCTGACGAGCAGGCGGCTCCGGTTGAAACTGCGAGGCCCTTCAAATCGAGCGCGATCACCAGGGCTTCGCCTTCGATGTAGTCGAAATGAATGTTTGTTGTGTTGGGAACGCGGGGAGCGCCATCTCCGTTTACGCCTGTGGCGTCTACCTCGGAAAGCATTGTCTGCTCGATGCGATCGCGCATGGCCGCCATCTGTGCCAGGTCGCCTCGCTCGAACGCTTCTCTGGCGAGTTCCGCTGCCTTGCCGAGACCGATGATCCCCGGAACGTTCTCAGTTCCCGCACGGCGCGATCGCTCGTGGCTTCCGCCGTAAAACATTGGCTGAAGGACGGTTCCCTTGCCCACGTAGATTGCGCCGACTCCTTGTGGAGCATGCAGCTTGTGTCCGGAGATCGAGAGCAGGTCGCAGCCGAGACGTTTTACTTCGATTGGCACCTTCCCTGCCGCCTGTACCGCGTCGGTGTGAAAATAAACATCGGCTTCGGCAGCGATCTTGCCAATCTCCTCGACGGGTTGCAGGACGCCGGTTTCGTTGTTGGCCATCATGATGGTGATGAGCCTGGTGTTCGGGCGCAAGGCGCGGCGGACGTCATCGGGATCGACCAGGCCGCGGCCATCCACGGGGATGTAGGTGACTTCGCATCCCATCGCTTCCAGATGCTTGCAGGAGTTCAGTACGGCATGATGCTCGATGGTCGAACTGATTACGTGGTCGCCGGCGCGGGTCAAGCCGGAGATAGCGAGGTTGTCGCCCTCGGTGCCGCCGCTGGTGAAGACGATTTCAGAGGCCCGGCACCCGAGCAGCGCCGCCACCGATTCGCGTGCGCGCTCGACTGCCGCCCGCGTTTCCTGGCCGTGATGGTGGATGGAAGACGCGTTGCCGAAGTGCTCCGCAAAGTAAGGCCGCATGGCCTCGAGAACCTCGGGCAGCACCGGAGTGGTGGCATTGTTGTCGAGATAGACCCGGCGCATAGAATTCCTGCTTTTATTCTACGCCCGCAGGCAGGCGGCGCGTGACTCGGGCAAGAAATGGGACCTCAAGGCCAGCGGGACAATGAAAAGGCAG
>Ga0070765_100002646_pt1 | contig 11292 bp, 9 predicted proteins | sample HubBroMetageWFT5_FD_71516 | JGI IMG/M metagenome (GOLD analysis project Ga0070765, IMG submission 71516) | Warmed and freeze-thawed soil microbial communities from the Hubbard Brook experimental Forest, New Hampshire - Hubbard Brook CCASE Soil... | ecosystem: Environmental > Terrestrial > Soil... | reverse complement strand
TTGTCGAAGCAGGCCGCGATGCTCGAGCCGATCGCGCGCCGGCCGGTCAGCGTCGCCACCGTATCCGACGGGCCGCCTTCGCAGCCCCAGACGCGTGTCGGATAATCTACGGCGCGGCTCGCATAGGCGGCGACGGCGTACTGATGCGAAACGAAGCTGCCGTCGAAGTTTGAAGCGAAGGTGTGATCTGCAAGCACGTACTGCTTGGCGATCGACCAGTACGGCTTCGTCTCGCTCTGCGGAACGTACGCGTAAGCAGGATTCGGCGGATGTCCGTTCGTCGCGAGCTCGTTGTTCCACCCGTCCATCTTGCAGTCCGTGCCGGGGATTGTTCCGGTTCCGTCGCAGGCCGCAAAGAAACCCACCGAATTGTGCGCGAGGTCCCAACTGATCTGCAAACCGACCGGCTGCAGCGCGATCTTCTTACCGTTCGTGTCGTAACCGTAGCTCAGCGTCTTTGCACCGGGATAACCCATGAAGAGGTTGTTGAACGAGCGGTTCTCTTGAATGATGAAGACCACGTGTGCGATCGGACTCGCCGTCACGCGCCGTGCTGCAACCGGCGCACGAAGCGGCACGTTCGGCGCGCTGGGCTCACTCGAGCAAGCCGCGACGAACATCGCGGCCGCGGCGAGCGCGAGCCGCGCGCCAATTGACGATGGAAACACGAAATCTCGCTCTTTTAGAATGCGCCGATGCCGTTGGGCGTGCCCCAGCCGGCGGGGCCGCTGTACTGTCCGTACTCTCCGGTTCCGGCTACGCAAAGATAGTTTCCCGAAAGACTCGGCGGACAGCCCATCACGGTGCCGATCGTGATCGCATGCAGATCCTTCTTGAGTTCTTTTTTGCTCAGCTGCCAGAAGTTTCTGCCGCCGTCTTCTTTGGCGGAGTTGTTCGCAAGCCCGAAGACGCCGCCGAGCAACGGCGAGGAGACGCTCGTTCCGCCAGCCGTACCCCAACCGCCGGATGAATAGGTGTCGTAGCTGGCGACGCCCATCGCGACGGCGGAAACATCATTTCCCGTTCGCTTGTTACAATCCGGATCGCGCTGCCACTTGGGCTTATTGACCTTCGAGCAGCCGCAACCGGTATCGGGCCAGGTCCGTTCGGTGTACCCCGAACTGGTCTTTGAGAGCAATGTGCCGCCAACCGAGACAACGTTTTGGAAATCCGCGGGGTCTTGCATGCCGTAGCCGTCGTCGCCGGCACTTGCGAGATAGACGATGCCCGGAGTATTGAAAGCGTCGCGCGTCGGGTTGCCGCCGCCGCCGCCCCAGCTGTTAGAAATAATCGTCGCACCCAGCGTTACCGCTTCTCTTTCGGCATCGTAGAGATTCCGCGAGCTGTTCGTTTTGGCTTCGAGCAGATAGATCGTGCAGTTCGGACAGACGGCCGAAACCATTTGCACGTCGAGATCGATCTCGCCACCCCAACCCGGATCGCCCTTGGGATAGTGTCCCTCTTGTCCGATCTGGTTGTACTTATGGAACTTCGCCTTCGGCAATCCGAAGTACTTACGGTATACTGCCAGATCCGATGCGACGTTGGGGTTGTCGAACGCATCAACGATCGCCACGATCACGCCTTGGCCTTTCTTCGACGACGGCAGATGATAGGCGGCCTGAAGATCGGACGGGCCAAAACCGGCAACGGCTGGACTCATCTTCGTTGCCGCAACGAGCAGGTCGCACTCCTCCCAACCGGGGCGCGCTTGCGGGCACGCGCGGTGCGCGGTGCCGGTCGCCTGCCATTGTGGGATCGAGTGATGGTACTCTGCCGATTGGCCGGCTGCGCTCGGTAGCGTTGACGAGCCTCCGGCATGACATGCTGCGGCCACGACGGCTAAAAGCAGTGGCGGCGCGAGCTTCAAGAAACCATTCACAAGTGCTCCTCTTCGTGGGGCATCCGGAAAGCGCGTAGATTCCCGCTCGAAGGAAGATCGTCCCGCAACGGTATAGCGAATCCGCGTGGCGCGACGATTTTGGTTCCGCGCGGGCATCTTCGCTGCTTTGCTGGCGCCCAGCGCTTGTTCGCCGGGCGCTCGCTTCGCGTTACCTTCCCAGCAAGGCGACCCGTTGCTGCTTACGCCTGACGGCGCAGGCAAGATCAGCCACATCGTTTACATCATTCAAGAGAACCGCAGCTTCAACAACCTCTTTGAAGGTTATCCTGGTGCGTACACGGTTTCGAGCGGCAAAAACAGCCAGGGCCAAAGCATCGAGCTCAAGCCGGTTGGCCTCGCCGATAAGTACGACATCGACCACTCCGCGCGGGCGATGTTCGATGCGTGCAACGGAACCGGAAAACTTCCCGGAACGAAATGCCGCATGAACGGCTTCAACCGCGAGATCCAGTACGATGGTCCGCGCAATGGTCAATACGTCTACGTACCGCACAAAGATTCGAAGCCATATTTCGACATGGCGCACGAATGGGTGCTCGCCGATCGCATGTTCCAGTCGCAGCTTGACGAGAGCTTCGTCGCGCACCAATATGTAATCGCGGCACAGGCACAGTCGAGCGTCGATTTGCCAAACGGCCCGTGGGGATGCGAGCCGGGACCGAGCGACACCGTGAATACGATCACGAAAAACCGAAGGTACGGTACGCCGCAGCTGCCCTGCTTCGATTATGAGACGCTCGGCGACGAGCTCGACAAGGCAAGGCTCCCTTGGCGCTTCTACACCAGCAAGTACGACACGCCGTCGAGCGGTTTTGGCGGCGTCTGGTCTGCCTATCAAGCGGTGAGACACATCTATGACGGACCCGACTGGACGAAAGACGTCGTCACGCCGCAGAAGAACTTTCTCGCGGACGTGCCGGCGGGCAAGCTCGCGAGTTTTACTTGGATCACGCCGATCTGCGCGAACTCCGATCACACCAACTGTGGGGGCGGCTTTGGGCCGTCGTGGGTCGCCGCGCTCGTCAACACGATCGGCAAGAGCAAGTTCTGGGATTCCACCGCGATCTTCGTGCAGTGGGACGACTGGGGCGGCTTGTACGATCCGGTTCCGCCGCCATTCGAAGGCTACGACGGCGTCGGCTTTCGGGTTCCGTTGCTGGTGATCTCGCCTTATGCAAAAAAGAACTACGTTTCGCACGTTCACTACGAGACGGCGAGCGTCTTACGATTCGCGGAGGATCTCTTCGACCTCGGTCAGCTCGCCGCCGCCGACCGGCGCGCGGCTTCGCCGGCGGGCGATTGCTTCGACTTTACTCAAAAGCCTCGCGCATTCGTGCCGATCGAGGCACCGAAGGGACGCTGGTTTTTCTTGCATCAACGCGCCGACCTTCGCGTTCCCGATGAGCAATAGCAAGAGGCGGCGTTAAACGCCGCCTCTTGTTTGGTTGGCAGAAGCTTACGACTAGTAAGCGGCGATGCCGTTGGGTGATCCCCAGCCGGTCGGTCCGTCGTAACCCTTGACGGCCGTGCAGAGGTAGCTGCCGCCGCACGAGCCGTTCTGGCCGGTGGTGATGTCGTGAAGATCGTGTTTATATTTCTTTTTCTTCTGGGTCCAGAAGTTCTTCGCGGCATCTTGCGTGCTGGCGTTACCCGCGAGCGCAAAGATGCCCGCGTTCAGCGGCGACGCGGCACTCGTACCGCATTCCTGGATCCATCCCGGACCGCCGTACGTATCATACTCGGCAACACCGGGCGCACAACCGGCTTCCGACGAGACGTCGGAGTCGGTGCGGAAGGTGCAGCTGGGATCGTGCTGCCACGAGGGCTTGGCGACTCCCGTGCCGCTGCCATTGTCCGAGCATCCGCCGCCGGCGTCGCTCCAAGCGCTCTCGCTGTAGGTCGAGCCGCTCTTGGCGAGTTGTGTGCCGCCGACTGAAACGACGTTTGCGAGCGACTCGGGGTTGCCGTTCTCGTTATAAGCGTCGTCGCCGGAGGCGGCGAGGTAGAGCGTGTGCTTCGCCGCGAAGTCGCTCGGATCGACGCAGCTGTTCGAGCCGTAGCAGATCCAGCTGTTGCTGACGATATGCGCGCCAAGCGTTACGGCCGTTTGCTCGGCCGATTCGAGGTCACTCGAATTGGAGCTGTTGGCCTCGATCAGATAGATCGTGCACTTCGGGCAGACTGCGGAGACCATATCGACGTCAAGGTCTTCCTCGGTGCCCCAGCCGGCGCTTCCCGATGGGTAACCGCTCTGTTGTCCGTTTTGATTGTACTTTTTGAAGTTCGGCGTACCGAGACCAAACTCCGAGCGGTAGGCGGCGAGATCCGAGGCGATGTTCGGGTTGTCGTACGCGTCGACGATCCCGACGATCTGGCCCTTGCCGTTTTTCGACGGCGTGTTATAACGCGCTTGCAGGTCCGACGGAAGCCATCCGCTCGGGCTCGCATTTTGGGTAATGCCGTTGACGCGCAGCGCGGTGCACGTCGGGTGGCCGGTGACCATGGGGCACTCTGCGTGTGCCTGATTCCTGATCATCCACTGGGGCAACGGCGAGCGCGCCATCGGCTGTACCGTTGACGAACCGGCGGTTCCGGGCATCGTGGAAGAGGCGCCGCTGCACGCTGCGATGGCTAGCGTTGCTACCAACGGCACCACAAGTTTGATGGGTCCGTTCACTAAAAACTCCTATTTGAGAAGAGGGGAAATTCGGGTGTGGGAGGGTGATGAGTTAGTCCTGCCCCGCTGAGCTACCTGCGCAGGGAAGACCTCCCGATGCAGAGGGACGCGGTAATAGCCAAGAGGCGGGTGCTTGCGCACCCGCCTCTTTCTGTTTGGATCGTTCGTTTCGAAGGTTTAGTAGGCTTTATCCGAGTTGGGCGTTCCCCAGCCTCCCGGACCCGAATACTGACCGAACTGTTTCGTACCGGCCTGGCAGAGATAACTTCCGCCACAGCTGCCGTCCTGACCGCTCGTTATCGCGTGCAGATCCTTCTTTAGCGCTTTTTTCTTGAGCTTCCAGAAGCCCTCGCCGGCGTTGAGTTTGGCGCCGTTACCTTTGAGGGCGATGATAGCGGCGGTGAACGGTGAGGCAACGCTCGTGCCGCAGACGCCGGTCCAGCCGCCGTAGAGGCTGATATAGACTGCAACGCCGGGCGAGCAGCCTGACTCAGCCGAGATGTCTGAGTCGGTACGGTTGCTGCAACTGGGGTCTTTCTGCCACGAGGGCTTTGCAACTCCAGTGCCTACTACGGCCGAGCTGGCGCAGCCGGCGCCTGCGTCGTTCCAGACCGTTTCGGTGAACTTCGAACCGCTAGCCTCAAGCTGCGTACCGCCGACCGCGATGACGGTGTCGAGTACCGACGGGCCGCCGATATTGTTGTAGGCGTCGTCACCCGACGACGCAGTATACACGATTCCCTTCGAGTTGAAGAAGTTCGGGAAGTTTGAGTCTCCGCAATCCCAGCTGCCGTAGCAGATCCAGCTGTTGCTGAGAATCGTCGCGCCGACCTTGACGGCCTCGGTTTCAGCTGCTTCGAAATCGCTGATGCCGCCCTTGGCTTCCATCAGGTCGATGTTGCACTTCGGGCAGGCCGCCGAAATCATGTCGATGTCGAGATCGGTTTCGAGGCACCAGCCATAATCCTCGCAACTTGGAGGATAGTTGGATTGCTGGCCGGTTTCGTTGTATTTCGTTAGATTCGCCATCCCGAGCCCGTACTCGGTTCGATACGAAGCGAGATCGGTAGTAGCAGCGGCGAGATCGCCGGCCTCGATGACGGCAACGGTCGTCCCTTTTCCATTGCCGAGTTCGCTCGTGATGTTATACGCCCGCTCGAGCTGTTGAGGCGTAAATCCGCAATTCGACGATGGCGAGCAAAGCGGCGTAATGCCGTTGCTTAAAACCTGCAACGCCAGGCACGTCGGTCTGCCGGAGACTTGAGCGCAAGTCGTGCGCGCGAGATGTTCTGCCTGCCAGCGCGGCATCGCGGCCGGCGTGCCGAGGGGCGATTGCGCCCCTCCGCACCCAGCTAGGAATGCTGCCGCGATGCAGCCCGTTGTCGCGTAGTAGCCCAGGTCGCAACGGTTCATGGCGAACTCGGCGCCCTTCGCTAGTAGCCCTTGACCCCGTGGGGCGATCCCCAACCACCCGGACCCGAATAGTATTTCTTGTACCTGCCATCACCACAGACGTAGTCGCCGCAGCTGCCCGTGCCGCTAGGATGATTGAAATCACGTTTGTGGTTTTTCTTACTGAACGACCAGAAGGTTTTGCCGGCGTCGAGCTTCGTGGCGTTGCCGGCGATGCCGACGACGCCCGCGGTGAGCGGCGACGCGGCGCTCGTGCCGCAAACTGCGGTCCAGCCGCCGTAGATGCTGCTATATACCGCCACGCCCGGCGAGCAGCCCGCCTCCGACGACACGTCGCCGACGGTGCGGTAGCTGCAGTCCGGATCGTGCTGCCAGGAGGGCTTCGCAATGCCGGAACCTCCGACCTCGGTCGGACTCGCGCATCCGCCGCCGGCGCCGTACCATAGGCTTTCACTGTACTTCGAACCGCTCACCTCGAGCTGTGTGCCCCCAACCGCGAGCACGGTGTCGAGAGCCGACGGAGCGGCAATGTTTTCGTACCCTGCGTCGCCGGTCGCCGCGAGATACGCGATGTTGGGTGTGTCGAAGTGGGTCGAAAAGTTCGGATCGTTGCAGTCGTAACTGCCGTAACAGCCCCAGCTATTGCTAAGGATCGTCGCCCCGAGCTTGACGGCTTCGGATTCGGCGGCCTCCAGATCGCTGATGCCGCCGTTCGCCTCCATCACCAGGACGTTACACTTCGGACAAGCTGCCGCAACCATATCGATGTCGAGGTCGGACTCGATGCACCAGCCGTAGTCCTCACAGCTCGGGGGGTAGTTCGATTGCTGCCCAGTTTCGTTATATCTCGTGATGGTGCCGCTGCCGAGTCCATACTCGCTGCGGTACGTTGAGAAATCGGACGAGGCATTGGCGAGATCGCCCTCTTCAATCAGGGCAACGTTCGTGCCCGCGCCTTTGCCCAACGAGCCGGTAAGTCCGTAGGCGGCTTCCAGCTGCTGCGCCGTAAAGCCGCAGCTCGACGACGGCGAGCAGAGCGGCGTAATGCCATTCTTTAGGACTTGAAGCGCGAAACACGTCGGCTTCCCGATGACTTGCGGGCACGTAGCCCGCGCCTGATGCTGTACCTCCCATTGCGGCATCGGGCCGCGAATGACGCTTTGGGGCATCGCGCCCGGGCCGCTGATCGGCGGCTGCGACCCTGCGCAGCCGGCCAGCAATGCTGCAGCTATGCAGCCTGAAATCGCGTAAAGGCCAAGATTCCAGCGTTTCATGTGCTCTACTCCTCACTCTGGTGAAGGCTACGGGGGGTTAGGTTGCTTCGCCGGGCAGCGACGTAGTTCCGGCAGCGGGTTTAGTAAATGTCTTGTCCGTACCAGCGCGACTGGTAAACGGCGTGCATAACGTCGTCGAGGAGCCGAACGACGTCGGGATCGAGTGCGCTGCTTGGCGTTGCTCCAAGCGGAACAGCGACCCGTAGGACCGTTGTGTGCGGGTTTGGCTCGGGCGGCCCCGTGAACTGGATGCTGATCGAGCGCGGCGGAGGCACGCAGCGAAGAACCGCGACTTCGAAGACCACCGCGGTCTGTTCGCCGTTTTGGTTTTGGTCGAACGCCGGCGTCCGCGCCGCTGCAAGTTCGTAGAACCGATCGCGCTCGAGCACGGCGAGCAGGCGCGCAAAGATTTGCGCCGCAGGATCGTCGGTCGCTAGCGTCGTCGCTCCACAACAAATCGTGAGCTTGCCCGACGGCGATCGCCCGCAATACGGGCCGCCGCCCATGGCGTCGCCCTGCTGCCAGACCAATACCTTTCTACTCTCGGGGCAATCCCCGGCGTCGAGCGCCACATTGCCGTGAACCGAGACGGGCGCCGTCAACCCGTCGCTAAGAACATAAATCTGCGTTACGTCGGCATACGAGGATGCCGCCGTGACATTGCAGGCCAAGGTCGCAACGGGCCCTGTGACCGCTTACGTTGGAACCGAAGCCGTAGCCCTCGTCATCTGTTTTGCTCCTCGCTTCGTCGATTGTAGGTTACGCCTTTGATGCTGCTCTCGAACAGCCCATTGTTAAAGCTGTATTCGTAGATCAGCGCCCTCGGGGTGTACTTGTAGACGTCGATCTGTTCCAGCCGGTAGTCCGCCACGGCAAATGCTGTCGAGTTCGCATTGAGATGCCCGTAGATGGCTTGACCTTCCAATGAGTATGGGCCGCCGATGCGTTTGCACGCGGGCCTGCAGCCGGAGTAGACGTAGACTGCGTATGTCGGCGCGCTAAGGGGGACGGTATTTCCCTTCGAGCCGATTATCTGCGTGCTGATTGACACGAGATTTCCATCCTTATCCATGTCGAGACCGCCCGGGTACGGATTCTCGTAGCCAGTGGCGGTTTCGCCCGCGCCCGAGCAACCCTTGAAGTACGTCAAGACGACCGGATTTGACGAAGCCCAGCAGTCGCCGTTTTTTGCCAGCGCGACGCTCACGACTTCGTGCATGGCGGGATTGTGTAGATTGGTCGTGCATCCGTTTTTCAGCGTGCAGACGAGCAAACTCCCGGAATCGCCTTCTTCGGATACGACGGCGACGACGATCGGCCCGTTCGCTGCGTCAATACTCGCCGCGTCGACGGCATCTCCCACCGTCTCGTCGATCGTGCCCAGCTCAGCTCCGCACATCTCGGGGCCTGCAAAAATCTCTACTCCGGATTTCCCGGTTGCAGCGACCAGGTCGCCTTTTTCATCGGCTGCGACGTCAGCAACGCTCGTGACATCCTCGCTGCAAATCGGCGGCTGGTTTTGCCGATTTTGTTCGGCGAATCCCATTACAAACGGCACGGTATCGTTGGATCCGCCGTAACCGCTCACGTAGATTCCGAGCTTCGCCGAAGCCGGGGCAGGCGTGTCGAATACCACACGCGCCGCACTCTGCGATGTAACCCCGAGCGTTTGGGGTGTCTCGACGGCGCACGCCGTCAGCAGTGTCGCGGCGAGACCGAACAGCATCGAATATCGGTAAAGCATATCGTCGCGTCTTTGGCCGTGTCAGGGACTAAAATCGGCGCGGAACAGATACGTTCCGCTCACCGGACGGCAGTATGACGTCGCGCCGCTGTATTTCGATTGTTGCGCAGCCTTAAGGGCTGCTTCGTCAATCGCGGGATAGCCGGTTTTCGCCCAAATCCAAGCGTCCACGAGTTTCCCCTGAGGATCCACCGCAATGGCGATTATGGAGATGGCGACGCCGCTAAATCCCTCGTTGCGGACCAGTTCTGGGAAATCCGGCTGCACCGGAAAGGTCACGGTCGCATTGACGAACGGTTGCGCGCAGTTCGCGGACGGGAAGGGCGCGGCTGGTGTTGTCGTGGTTTTATTGGGATACTTCGACGCCGCGAAATCGGCGGGTGGTTCGCAGGTCACTGTGCCGTGCGCATCCCAGTCGAAAATCTGATCGCCGTGGGTTTGGGCCGTCGTGATCCAGGCATGTCGAACCGAAACGGCCTGAGGAAAAACAACGGTCAACTCAGGCGATTCTGCGACGCGGAACGAATACTTCACGGCTGGCGAGACGCTTGTGAAGGTCGCCACCCGACGACTTCGTGCCGATATTCGTCAACCTTGCGGGACAGAACTCCGTCGCCGCCGTTGCCGAAGCACGGCACACCATCACCAGGGCAGCCATACAAAAAGCAAAGACCGCGAAAGGTCTTAACACGTCGTTGATCCCACGCCTCCTGATTGGCCGCACGGCGAGGCAGCCCTTTGTCATTTGCCGCCCTTCCATTCTCGGGAAATGTTTTGGCTCGATGACATGCGCTGCGCCGCGGACATGCTAGAACGCAGGTGGCCGAGTTCGTTACCAATTGTGGCGGTTATTTGTGGGGGTTGAGGGTGTTGCGTTTCGTTCCGCTGCCAGACAATGCGGGTGACCCGACGACTATCGGGGTGCTCTACGCTACGACAGGAGATACAAATGTCACACACGAGCTCAACCCTTCGCGCCGCCCCGGCCCTCGCCGCCGCAGCCCTCGTCGCCGAGCTATGTGCTGGATGCGGCGGTTCGACTGCCGCTGCCGTTCCACAGTTTTCAAGCTCGCGCATCGTACCGTTGGCCCCACTTTCCGGGCCGAATATCTTCACCAATCACGACGCGCCCGGACCCGGCGGTTCCTCCGGCCCGTTCACCTCGGCGACGCCGAGTGCCGTTGTGGTCAGGTTTCGCGGGAACGTGTCAAAATATATCTCGGCTGCGGATCTGTCGCACCCATTCAATCCGTTCTGCGCCCCCAGCTACTCATATGGATGCCCCATTACCGTGGGCTACCAGCCCTCCACCAATACGACGGCGTCAACGTACACTGGGCACCCTTTTGATCCAAACGGAAACGGACTGCCAAGTCAAGGCCCCACGATCCACGTGGGCATTGCAGCGTCCGGGCAGCAAAACTACGACACGTCGGTCGCGTTGATGTATGGGGCATCACAAAAACCAGTTCCGTCGTATTTCGTTAGCGTGAACCCTGCAAAACTCGTTAAGCAGGCACAAACGTGGGCGTATGCCCAGGTCTACATCTCCGCATCGCTCAAACCCGGCGCCAACCCAGTTCTCAGTTTGTGGAAGGAAATCGGCTACGTACCGGGCGGCTCGGATCAGCCGAAGTTTACTTTTAAAAATTATGGGACGCAAACGCTCTACGTTCAATCTTCGGGAATTATTCTCAACCAGCCTGTACCAACAGACCCGGCATGCAGGAAGCTGGTTCCACTATGCAAGGAAGATTACTCAATCCTTGCATCGTTAAACTTCACGGGTTCCCCGCCACCGGGATTCAGCGGCTCTCAGTTCGTTCCGCTGCAATACCCTCCAGCGAAAGTGCTCAAGCCCGAGAAGTTGTAAGCCCGATTCCGGTGCTCAGGAACGAGCTCCATAACTCGGGCTCGTTCCTGAGATGCAAACCCTTCGGAAGCGGGACTATTTCTTCGCTGCCACCACGCCGAGCGGGAGATCGAAGGTCCCCGTGAACGTCGCCATCGCTGTACCGCCGGCCGGGTATTTGAAAACCGAGCCGTCGTTATTCCCTGCGTCGCCGCAATACACTAGGCCTTTAACGATCCACGTCTGCGCGCAGTCGCCCGACCCGGTGAGCTGCACGGTGTTCTTCAGCGTTGCCGTCGTTCCACTAACATTGTACTGATACTCCTCACCGGTGCCCTGATCGAAGACGCTGAGATAGGTGCCATCCCACTGCACGGAGCCGGGAAAGTCCGGAGTGTTGCTCGTTTTGACCGTAACGAATTTGCTGCT
>Ga0070765_100002641_pt1 | contig 11299 bp, 16 predicted proteins | sample HubBroMetageWFT5_FD_71516 | JGI IMG/M metagenome (GOLD analysis project Ga0070765, IMG submission 71516) | Warmed and freeze-thawed soil microbial communities from the Hubbard Brook experimental Forest, New Hampshire - Hubbard Brook CCASE Soil... | ecosystem: Environmental > Terrestrial > Soil... | reverse complement strand
TTCCGCATAGACAGTCAAGAGAAACGGTCCCAAGGAGCCGGAGAGACGTCAAGGTAATTTATGTTTAACCACGGATTAAATAGCTACCGTGACCCTGTACTGCTCGGAACAGAATAAATTCCTCAAGAAAATCGTTTGTTAGGTAAATCCGCTTGCCCAGCCAAAAGCGAACTAATTATTCTGTTAGGTCTGTAGCTAAAAACGGGCTAACCATGTAACTAAGAAAGAGCCCAGTAGGAGTTTGACCCCCTGACCCATCGCGCCAACTGGCTTCGAGGCGGTGAGGAAAGAGCGGGTAAACTCGATCGCCACTGGGTTACGGGAAAGGTTATCCGCACTTGCCTGCCCATCTGGCAAAAGCAAGGCGTCAAAACTTGCCTCGTCAGCGCTTTCTAACGGGACGCTGCCTAACGGCCCTCCTGCGTTACCGGTTTCAGGGAGATCTTTCGCCCCGGCTGACACCAGCGTGACGGTGGCACCCGCTCGACGCAGAAACTCTTGTACATCGAGCACCTGATCTCGCTGGAATCCGTCGGCAACCAAGGCCGCAACATTAAACACTGGTCAAATCATGGCTCATATCCGCCTCCTCTGAACAATATTGATACGCCGCAAGCTGAGTATCTTTCATTTAGTTTGAAACATCAGAACCCGCTTTAGTTCGCGAGTTGCACCCTGAGTGGACTTCGGTGGCGAACTGTCTACCGGATAGCTGCAACGTTAATCGAAGACTTGGCTAATTTGGTTAGTTTTTGGTCCGTCTCTTCTTCTTCGCCTAAAGTCGTCTGCAGCAGTTTGGCACCCTCTTTGTCGCCGAGCATTTCGGCATACGTACGAGCCGTACCATACCCTGCGATCTCGTAATGTTCGACTCGTTGAGCCGCTGAAATCAATCCGGCGTCCTTAACTTCAGGGTCGGCTTCTTCTTCTACCATCTCCGAGCCTTCGGCGATAATCCCTTCCATACCTCTGCACCGAGCTCCACGGGTCGATTTTTTATGGTTAGCTAGAATCCGCTCGAGGCAAGCAGCGTGTTCTTTGGTTTGTTCTAAGTGTTCTTCAAAGCCTGTCGCTAGTTTGTCGTTCTTGGCGGCTTTGACCATCTTGGGCAAGCGCCCTGATCAGTTGCTTTTCGGCGCTGTATAGATCTTTTAATTCGTGCACGTAGAGATCTTGGAGGGTTTCGAGTTGCATGTGTTTGAGATTCGCACATCCGAAACCAGCCGGATTGCTAGGATCACGCGGCAGGGTCCGATTTTCCATTCGAATCCGAAGTAATGAGCAATCCGAACCATTGTGGTACGTTGCTGACGGATGAGATGGACTCTTTTCCAGAGAGCATGAAGATCGCCTTATTTCACAATCCCAGCGCTGGTGACCGCTCCCTCGACGGCAGCCGGCTAATCCGATATTTTGTAGAGGCGGGCTACGACGTTACCTACGTCGCAATCAATCAAAAAGGCTGGGAATCGGCGTTTAAGAAACCGATTGATCGAGCGGTGATCGCCGGGGGAGACGGCACCGTGAGCCGGTTAGCACCATGGCTGGCGGCGACGAAAATACCCTTTTGTATCTTGCCGTTGGGGACCGCTAATAACTGCGCCAAAACCTTGGGGCAGACGCACCCTATCGAGGTTCTCGTTGCTAAACTTCCCTCGGCTAACATAAAACAAGTCGATCTCGGCATCGTCACTACTCCAGTGGGACAGCAAGTCTTTATCGAATCTGTTGGGATAGGTCTACTCGCTGAGTTCATGGGTGAGATGCGGATGCGCGAGAAAAAAAAGAATTCTCGCAACCGTCTCAACCCAGAGGAGAGATTAGCCGGAGCTTTAAAATATTTACGATCTCTAGCCAAAGACTATGCAGAATTCAGGTGCGAACTTCTCTTGGACGATCAGATCGTGTCAGGTCATGTCCTTTTTCTCGAAGTAGCGAACATGGGCCTTATTGGTCCTAACTTGAACCTAATTCCAAATGTCGACCCCCACGACGGCGCCTTTGAAGTGGCATGGACAGGAACGGACCAACGCAAAGAATGGCGCGACTATCTGAAACATCTCCAGGACGGCGTTGACATGAAACCGCCAATCCACATGACTCGTTGCAGCCAGGTACTATTCCGCGATGTCGATGCCGCTACCCATGTCGATAGCAAAGTATTTGTTACCATGGCCACGCCGACGGTAGTGCGGAATCAACCGGAAGCGCTGAATCTTTTAGTAATCAGTGATCAGTAATCCGGTTTCTGGTTATGGCTTCTGGTTCCGACCATGAAATGGTCTAAGGATCAGCGGCCCACCTTCGCCCTTCGCCCTTTCACCTTTCACTGATTACTCCCCCGCCTCCTCTACACATCCACCTTATGCCTTGAGGACGAACTAATTGTGATATGCCAAGCGGTGTCAGTCCCAAGCGAGAACGCGAATATAAAGAGATCGAAAAGAAGTTTGAAAAGGAAGGACGTTACCAGGGGCGCGAAAAGGAAGTCGCTGCTCGAATTGTTAACAAACAACGGGCAAAAGCAGGCGAAACGAAAAAGTCGTCTTCGACTAAAAGGAAGTCATCAAAAAAGAAACGTTAAATGGCATCAACGGTGCAGTAATACTAACTAAACGAACAGCATAGCATGGGTACCATTCTTCTAATACTGCTTATTCTGCTACTAATCGGAGCGCTGCCAACCTGGCCCTACAGCAGCGGATGGGGATACTATCCAAGCGGAGGGCTGGGTTTGGTCTTTGTTATACTCCTTGTCCTGATTTTGTTGGGCAGGTTGTAGGACGGTTATCCCCCACCGCGAGGAATACTCGGTGGGGGTTTTATCGGAACTCGAAATTTATTTGTAACGAGCTAGCGGGGGACAGACGGGAAAGAGGTTACAGATCCCGTATCATTTGTTTCAGTTCCTCGGAGGATTTAGCAAGTCTCTTTTGTAATCGGGCCAACAACGCTTCTTCCTTGCCGTTCGAAAAAGTCAGATCATGGTCGGTCAGGTCAGGATAGCGTTGCTTGAGTTTAGCTTTGATTTCTTTCCATGAGCCACTGGTGGGCAGAATGTTCATATGGCGAATCGCGTGCGGGTCGAAGGTCAAACCTTCCTAATCCCCTTTTCGTCTGTTCGCACCTGACCGGCCGATCGGTTCCAAATTTCGGCCCTCTCGGCCACCTTACCTAAACCACGGGCTCGAGCGAGCCCGCCTGAACCGGCTCCGGAAAGCGGTTTCTGGTTAAATAGGGGCCTGAGTTCCGAAGCCCGGTTGGATAGATCGGGCGATCAATAGCGCCCTTCCAGCAGATCTCATTCTGCCCCTTGCAAGTCATCCAGGAGAATCGGTAAGCGAACCTCGAATTCACTTCCTTTTCCTGGCCCATCACTTCGAGCGATGATGGTCCCGTGGTGCAGCTCAACCAAACGTTTGGCAACGCTTAGGCCAATACCGAGACCACTCTGTGACCGGCTCAACCGGGGTTTCGCCTGCTCGAATATCTCAAAGATCCGCTCCAACATGGTGTCGGATATGCCGATGCCAGTGTCCCTAATTTTAATCAAGGCGTCCAGGTCTTGCCTAGTCAAGGTTAACCAGATCTGTCCATGCTGGGTGTTATATTTGATCGCGTTTTGGAGTATGTTCGTGATGATTTGTTTGAGGCGAGTGACATCTCCAAAAACGAAGACGGGTTCTGTCGGCAGGCCAATGGTCAACGTCTGGCCGGCGGCAGCGACGATAGGATGAGTCGCTTTTTCTACTGAGCCCAGAATGTCAGTGAGATCGACACGCTCCGGGCTCAGCTTGAGTTTATTCACACTCAGCCGGGCTAAATCCACTAGATCATCAACGAGTTTGGCCACTTGTTGAATTTGGCGTTCAATCACGTCCAAGGCAGACTGCGAGTCTGGAGAACCAGCGACCGCTGGTCGAAGCAGTTCGATGGCAAATGGAATGGCCGCCAAAGGATTCCGCAGTTCATGCGCCAGCATCGCTAGAAATTCGTTCCGGGCCCTATCTGTTTCTTTCAACGCTTCCTCCGTCCGCCTGCGTTCAGTGATATCAACCAGAACATTCACTGCGCCGATCAGTTCATCGGAGTTGTCGTGGATCGGGCTGGCATAGGCTAAGACATTCCGGCGCTCACCGTCGGGACGCTCCACAATGATTTCGCATCCAGTGTATTCTCGATCCGTCTGCAAGGCCAAGGCCATCCAGCATTTATCGTGAGTGATCAGCTCTCCGTCGAAAGAATGAAGTCTAAAGGATCCGCAAAACCGATCGACCGGATCGAGTAGTTTCGGCGCTCTCCCCCAAAGAGCCAGGGCCGGCTGATTGTAGTAGGTAATCAAACCCTCGTTATCGCAGGTGTACGCTGCCGTCGGGAGCTTATCGAGCAGCCGGAGAAATTCTGATTCGTTTCTACTGATTTCCAACTTGTTGGCCATCTCGTTTCCTTTGGAAGGTAAGACGGCTCCGGCCTTCCGCAAGGTATTGGGATCGCGGGGCCGCTATTTTGTTTCCATTAGCCAATCCGCATCAGCATATACCGTTCTTCGTTCCGACAAATCAAAGCGGTCGCATAGTGAGCTGGATCTCACTGCTTAGAGTCTAACGCTGGACCTAGCATAAATCCGTCGCCCGCGCCGAATGCGAACACTCATTCTATGGAACTTGAAACTCTCAAAGACCTTTATATTCATGAATTGAAGGACCTTCACAGCGCGGAACGGCAACTGGTGAAAGCTCTACCGAAAATGGCGAAAGCGGCTGCCAACAAAGAACTAGCCGCCGGTTTTCAAGAACACCTCGAACAAACTAAGGGGCATGCGCAACGCTTAGAGAAGATTCTGTCCGGCCACAAAGAGACTCCCCGAGGACCGAAATGCAAGGGAATGGAAGGTCTCGTTGCCGAAGGTGCTGAACTAATTGAGGAGGAAGCAGACGAGGAAGTCAAGGATGCTGGCCTGATAGCGGCTGCTCAACGCGTCGAGCATTACGAAATGGCGGGCTACGGGACGGCTCGCAGCTATGCTGAACTTCTTGGCGACAAGGAAGACGCCAACCTGCTTCAAAAGACTCTTGAAGAGGAAAAAGCCACCGACCAAAAACTAACGAAATTGGCCAAGACCGCTATTAACGTAGCCGCTGCGAGAAAAGGTTGAGCATCGTCGAGGTGGGGTTCGTGCTCGGAAACGTTTGATCAGCGACACTCCCGCGGATCTGCTGACACCGGCCAGGAGAGGAACCAACAGTTAAAATTCTTCGAGGAAAATTCCCAAGATTTGGCACGGAAAAAACAGTCGATCCACCGCCGGCGAAACCCCGCGACCAAAGTCGCGGCTTCGAAAGGTACGACCGTCTCCGCCGCGTCCGAAAAACCCGATCAGCCCAAGGGCGATTCTTTGATACGAAAAGTTCTGAAAATCTTGGGTCCGGGACTGGTTACAGGTGCTGCGGACGACGATCCGAGCGGAATAGCCACTTACTCCAGCGTAGGTGCGCAATATGGATATTCGATGCTATGGACGATGATTTTTATTTATCCGTTCATGGCCGGCATTCAGGAGATCAGCGCTCGTCTGGGTCGCATCACCGGTCGAGGAATCGCCGGTAACCTTCGACGATTCTATCCTCGATGGGCATTGTACTCGGTCGTTGGGCTGCTGTTGCTCGCAAACATCATCAACATTGGAGCAGATATCGGAGCAATGGGCGCTGCGGTGAACCTGCTGATTGGTGGCCCCTCCTTGCTTTACTGCGTAGTCTTCGCTGTCATCTCGCTACTTTTACAGGTTTTTATTCCGTACAAAACGTACTCCTCAGTCCTCAAATGGCTCACGCTCTCTCTTTTTGCTTATGTAGGCACAGTATTCGTTACCCAGGTATCCTGGAGCGAAGCTCTGCGCGGGACCTTTCTTCCCGCTCTTTTGTTCAATCGCGAGTCTATGGCAGCACTGATTGCTATTTTGGGAACGACGATCAGTCCCTACCTATTCTTTTGGCAGTCTGGTGAGGAGGCTGAACAGATGCTGGCCACTCCGAGAGAAAGGCCCCTCAAAGAAGGATCCCGTCAGGCCTCAGAGAAGCCGATGCAGAGGATTGCCATCGATACTTATCTGGGAATGGCGTTTTCCAATCTGATCGCCTACTTCATCATCCTGACTGTCGCAGTTACTCTGCACTCACACGGAAAGAACCATATCGACACTGCCGCGCAGGCAGCCGAGGCTCTTCGTCCGATTGCCGGACCCTTTGCTTCGCTGCTTTTTAGCCTCGGGATTGTGGGAACAGGTTTACTGGCGCTACCGGTTCTCGGTGGCTCGGCGGCCTACGCCGTCGGGGAAGCATTGCGCTGGCCAGTCGGACTGGAGCGAAAGCTCAAGGAAGCCAAAGCATTTTATGGGGTACTGGCAGTAGCAACGTTAATAGGGTTAACGATTAATTTCACCAAGCTGGACCCTATCAAAGCGCTGGTTTGGTCGGCAATTATTAACGGAGTTACCGCGGCCCCCGTGATGTGTTTTATGATGCTGATGGCCAGCAACCCGAAGGTCATCGGTAAACTGCATCTTCCCGTATACTTAAGAGCGGTTGGCTGGGCGGCGGCCGCTATCATGGCGCTCGCTGCCATCGGAATGTTTCTTACCTCGGGGTAAAAAAACAAAGACTAGCTCTAAACCGGAGCAAGAAAACTCGGCCGCCAAAGGAGTCTCCATGGAAAATAGATGGTTTAAAAATGCGGTTATTTATTGCGTCGACGTGGACACGTTTCGCGACGGAAACGGGGATAACATCGGAGATTTTATTGGGTTGCGACAGGCGTTAGCGGATACGACATCACCGACTATTTGTCGGTTCATCCGCATTTGGGCGATCTGGGCGAACAACAAAGTGGCGGAGTGGCAGGTAACAGTGAAAATCGGCTTTGCTCTGGATACCTGATCGGTAGGGCGTTAGCGGGCGCCGAACAGCGCTCGGAATTTCTGAAGACGCGCCTGGCGTATCGCTCTCTGACGCGAGCGGCAGTCCGCTCTGCGCAATATCTCGCCGATAAGGAGAGGAAAGTCGCATAAAGTACGGGTCCCGGTCGAAACCGAGAAGTTCGTCTGCATCCGCAATGTATCCATATTGTCATTCCGTGCGAAACTGCACGCCGCATTAATAATTAGCGGATGGACTCCTGGTTGGCTATCAGGGCGCGACACGATTTGTCTATCGGGAAAAACCATGATGCCAAGAGAATGGAGACAACTTGAGCAGGCAGTTGCAACTGGCTTGGCAATCATCGGCAGCAGCGAAGGCAAGAGATTGGAGAAGAATTTACTCCGACTATGTCAAACGTCATTGAATAAAGGCGACTTTGATGGTGATACCAACCTTGACAGTTCCAGTGGGAACAACCCAATCAAGACAGTGACGTTCTCCTTCCTCTCCAATGATAGAAGGTATCGACACCAGAATGGTGATCTGATCCTCCAGTCGGGAGAATTTGCAGACTTCTGTAACCCTGCCGGTTGTCTCGATCATGGACATCAGCTTTCGTTAAATCGACCAGCCGCTACCGGACGGTAGGATCACTCTGCGTTAACCCGGATGGGTCACGAACGAGTTGCAGTCAGAAGGCGAAAGCTGTCAACTAGCTACCCGGTTGTCCAAACGGTCGGAGCCATGTTGTTTCACAAGTTTATTGTAGATCCCCAAAAGTAGAAAGGTCGGCGCCCATTGTCCGACAAACGTAGAATCGTGCCTCTTGTCGACCACTTTGAGAACAAGAGATGCAATTATCGAACCAGCTGCAGCCCATAAGAATAGATCGGAAGGCAACTTTGCCGTTTGCTGTTCGAGGGTTCGCGCTATAGGCCCTTCCGCGTGTACATCAGGATTGCTCATACATAGCCTTTCGCTCTAGCCTCCACCGCTGGATGCCGCTGCGAGGGTTTTCTGTACACGTCGTCTGAAGGACAAATAAGGCGGGCGCGGATAATATTCGCAACGTCCGGTTTCACAGGGTCAGCCGAACTGCTGATATGAGTCCACCAGATGAACGCAGGACCGATGATCAGAGGGAAGAAGAAGTCGGGGCAGTGGATCCCAGACGCGGCCCCATTCCAACAGAAGCGCCGGAGGACGAAAGCGGTGTCGATACGCGAGATCTTGAATCCGATAAGAAGCAAGTCGACGAAAACGGGCAACCACAGGCCCTGAGATTTCATATTCTGAAATTGCCTTTTCCAAACTCTGCGTTAACCCACCGATCCTGCTTTCAGGCCATCGCCTGATCTACTCCCTCCTAATCAATTCGATATAATCGCCCGCGTAGCTAGGAAACTCGTTTACTATGAGCTTTACATTCAAGTGGAAACACAAGGATGGATCAATAGTCGAGTTCTCCGAAAGAGGTTGGAGAGCAGAAGATCCTAAAAAGAACGCGTGGTTGAGCAAAATGAGCGCGCACTGTTGCTCATCTCCTGTGCTCACGCGCGCAATGAAAATTTGGTTACGAAAAAACTGCAAGCCGGTTGATTCCATAGAATCAAATGAACTGTCTTTTCCGACTAGCTTTCCTGAAGAGCGAAGCAGCCAAGTTGACCGCCCCGCAAAGGTTGCCAGTCGACCTACTGACAGCGTTTCGCCTGCGCCAAACCAGAGGAACCGGCCCAGTCGTGGAGGTAGCGGAAAAACGATGGTAACAAAACGTTGTATTGATGCGGCATGCGATGAATTTTTTCGCTCACGCGGCATGCAGATCATCGAGAGCTTTAATTCCTGGAGAAGGCTTCGTTCTATGGAGGAATCGATGGATGAAGGCGATCAATGACCTTTGGAATAGGACCCTTGCAGGAACGCAAGCGGAAACGCGGGCAAAACGCTCTATCGCTGGCCCAGCGATTGTAGTACCGACATTAATACATCCGGACCGAACGGCTTGACCAGATGATGATCAAATCCTGCCTCCCGAGAGCGACGATGGTCTTCGGGCTGCCCGAAGCCCGTAATGCAGGTGAGACTGCCCCTTTTTCTGGGCTGCGGACCTTTCCAATCCCTGCTGGAGACACTTTTCGGACCTCAAAGCAATATATTTAGGAAGAAGTTCGGAATTTCGCTCGTTTTTATACGGCCTGAAATGCTTAACGCCCCGAACATCAACGCCATGCTTTGGACAATTGTTGTTATCTTAGTTGTGCTCTGGGCCTTAGGCCTATTCACTCACGTCGCAGGTGGGCTGATTCACTTGCTTCTGGTTATAGCTGTCATTCTGATCGTGCTGAACCTGATCCGCGGCCGACGAATAGGGTGACAGCTGGAAAGCAGTTCGATCCGGGGACGTTAATCCCACTGGCGTACCTCTTTGGTATTCTATCAGCTTTTGTTTGGGCAAAAGAATTCCTGCTGCCGCTAATTCTAGCTGTGTTGATCAGCTTTTTGTTAGCGCCAGTGGTGTCACGCCTGGAACATTGGAAATTCCCTCGCGCTGTCGCCGTTCTAAGCGTCGTGGCCATCGTTTTCGCCGTTATCGGACTGCTTTGTTCAACGCTTTCGATACAAGCTCTCGATGTAGTAAACGCTCTCCCGAAGTACCGGGAAAATATCCGCGCCAGATGGGAGGCAATTCAAAAGGGGCCGCCTGGCCCACTGAATCTGGCCTTTCACAACCTTGACGCACTGATTACTGATCTAGGAAAAGTCACCGCATCTGCCGGAGGCGCCGAAAAGCCAGAGGTAAGCCAGGTCCAAATTGTTAGCAGCGGAGCAGACAGCGTGGTCGCGATTCTGAAGACTAGCTTGATGCCGGTGGCGGCGCCGATAGGGGAAGTGGCCCTGGTCTTGGTGCTAGTGGTGTTTATGCTTCTAGAGCGAAAGCGACTCGGCGTCCGGTTTCTTCGCCTAACCGGACACTCCCACGTTGCGTCGACGACTCTCGCCGTTGACGAGGTTGGATCTAAATTAAGCCGTTTCTTATTGGGGCAGTTAGTAGTGAACACTGGGTATGCATTATTGCTTGGGATGGGGCTTTTTCTGATTGGTATACCCAACGCGCCACTCTGGGCAGTTCTAACCCTCGTATTGCGATTCTTACCTTACATCGGCCTGTGGATATCTGCTTTTTTTCCATTGCTATTATCGATCGCGATTTCCACAAACTGGACGGCACCGATTCTCACTTTTGCCCTCTATGGAACGCTAGAGGTCTTAACCAACAATTTTGTGGAGCCGTTTGTCTTAGGCGGTAGCACTGGACTGTCACCGCTAGCCGTCATTGTATCGGCCATGTTCTGGACTTGGCTTTGGGGTCCGATCGGCCTGCTGCTCGCGACTCCGCTTAGCGCCGGCTTGGTGGTATTGGGCCGTTACTTTTCCGCCTTTCATGTTTGCACGGTTTTGCTGGCCGCAGAACCACCTAGCTCCGCAGAAACAAGATTTATTTTGCTCCTTACGGAAAATCGCTTTCCGGAGGCTAAAGCTTTCATAGAAGAATTGGGGCGAAACGAACTTTCAGCAGGAATCGCCGAAGAACTAATCTTGCCTACTGTCCGTGCGGTCGAAAACGATCTTTATCCGGGTGCAACCAATCCAACAAAATCGCGGATCTATGCGCAATTGGGTGCGTTGATCGAGGAGATGACGGTCGAGCAGTCAACGGAATCGGAGCAACCACCTGAAGGATCGACACTCGAAGATCCCGAAACGGCGATCGTGCCTTTTTTAGGCGAAGGCGACGAAATCGTAGGAAGATTGATCTTCCGCTTGCTGGCCGCCAAAGGGATGGTCACGAATTTGCTATCCTGGCGAATGCTCATCGCGGAGAAAGTTAACCGCCTTAAAGAACTGAAAGCTTCGCGGATTTTGCTATCCGCGGCTGAGTCTAAATCGGTGACCACCATTGCTAGAATGGCCCATTCCATTAAGCTGGAGTTGCCCGATGCTCTGATTCTGGTTGGGCTTTGGAGTCTCCCAGCCGAAGGCGCTGCCCGCTGGGTGAAAAGAATTAAAGACTCTTCCGGAAGCGAGATTTACACCAATATCGATGAAGCGGTACAGGGGATTGCTTCCCGCGCTCCTCCAAAGCACGATTGAACTTACTGGTGAGAGCTAGGCTGAGGTGAAAACAATGCGTTGCGGAGGTCCGGTGGCCGGACATCCGCAACCGATGGATCCGGCGAATAACTAGTAAATCGCCTCTACACCCAAGCTGAGGTCGAAGCGGTTTTTGCCATAACGACCCATCTTGCGCGCATCTTCAGAATCAGCCGAACAGCAAATTAAGCCGCAGGGCGACATGAGAAGGATTCTCAAGCTGTCGATTC
>Ga0070765_100002637_pt1 | contig 11307 bp, 14 predicted proteins | sample HubBroMetageWFT5_FD_71516 | JGI IMG/M metagenome (GOLD analysis project Ga0070765, IMG submission 71516) | Warmed and freeze-thawed soil microbial communities from the Hubbard Brook experimental Forest, New Hampshire - Hubbard Brook CCASE Soil... | ecosystem: Environmental > Terrestrial > Soil... | reverse complement strand
TCATATTGGCCGGCATAATCTTTATAGAAGCTTGTATCGACCGGAACCGGCTGGCGAAAATTTACTGGTATGTTATCCCACTGGAGCGCGACGAGAAGCCAGGAACCCTTGCGTTTAAGCCAGGTTTCGGTTCGGCGCTGTTCGCTGACAATGTCGCTATCGCCAAATTGCTCATGCGTGGTGATGCGAAAGTTGATGACCGCGGTATCGCCGTGCAGGCGGAGGACAAACTCGCGACCGTTTGTCGAGTGATCATATTCAACCGGCAGTTTCTCCATGTGTTGGTAATATTCAGCCTTGGTGACAAGAACCCCGTCATCGCTGCTGAGTATGTAATCCTCCGCGACGTAGCGTGCCGAAGCAGCCATGTCCCGCCGGTTCGAAGCGTCGCGTCGTGCCTGGCTGACATTGAGCACTTCCTGTTCGGCGGGAGAGAACTTTTGCTGGCCGGAGGTTTTGGCGCCACGAGCCATGCAGAGTGCCACCGAGAGGCAGGCGATGGAACGCATACTTCTTATCCTCCGTGGAAATAGGCGGGCGATCGCAGTTCGGTCGGTAAGGATTTTACTCTTGCATGCGCCCATTCGGAGAACCTCGGATGAGATCGACGCTACAATACACATATGCCAAAACCGCGCCGTTACACGCCCGAGCACGCCGCCGCCGGGCTCGACGCCAAGTTTCCCGAGATCGAAACCTGGCCGAATCAGTTTCCCGGATATGAGATCGTGATCGATGATCCGGAGTTCACTTCCGTGTGTCCGAAGACCGGCCTGCCTGACTTTGGCGTCATCACGCTGCGTTACCAGCCCGATAAGGTGTGCCTGGAGCTGAAGTCGTACAAAGAATATCTGCATCATTACCGCAACCTGGGGATCTTTCAGGAGAACGTGGTGAACCGGGTGCTTGAGGACGTGGTGCGGTGGGCGAAGCCGGTGTGGGCGGAGGTTAAGGGGGAATTCCGGCCGCGTGGCGGCATCTCGACGACCGTGGTGGCGAGATGGCCGCAAAAAAAGAAGTAAAACTGTGGATGAGGACGCAGCACGAACGCCGCAAAAGCAGGTTCCTCACCGGGCTTGGCGCTCGGTTCGGAGTGACAAAGGGATTACGTTTTGCGCCTTCTCTGAGGCCGCTCGGCGAACATGCGCGGATCGTAGCTTAGCGGCTCGATTGCAGTTACAACCACTTTGCGGAAGTCGCGATGCTGCGGATTCAGGAGCCAGTTGTTTTCGTGCGGAGCCAGGGCTGATGGAACCACCAGCACGCAGTGTTTGGCCTGGGTTACGAATTCGTCTCCGATGCGGGCAAGTTCAGCGGGCGCTGGAGAGCGACGCCACTGTGCTGGAAGTTCATCAACTGCGATGACTTTGGCCGGCAGATCGTCGGGAAGCTCCGCAGTGACCAGAACCAGATCCGGCGGCGCGTCGTCCGCGTCGAGATGAACAAAATATTCGAGCATGGCGAGAGATTGGTGCTCGGAGGTGTACGCCAGACGAGTGCCCGGACTCGACCAGCGCCCCCCGTAAAGATAAGCACCTTCACCATCCAGCGGAGAGCGCGCATAGGCCTTGCGCAGCACGCGAAAGAGTTGGCTCAACTGATGCCGCCGTAGGCGATCCGTCCCAGCACGTTTTCTACCTGACGAGCGCCCAATTCGGTGTCCATGGCGCTGATGGGGGCGGCGCCGCCCAGCGCACGATTGGCGCGCTTTAGCCAGCGCGCGGCACTCTGGCGGTCGCCGAGACTGTCCTGGGCCAGAGCGACGATGCGGGCCAGGCGGTAGAGGCGATCAGATTCGAAGCGGGCCAGCCGTCCACTGCGGCGCCTGCGTTGCAGGCTGCGCGGCGAGAGGTCCAGGGCGTCAGCCAATTCTTTCAGGGTAAGACCGGAAGCCCGCATCAACTGCTCGACCACCGCGGGAGGGAATCCGGTGCGGATGGCCTCGCAAAGATCGTGCTGGTTGTTGAGGCTGCGTCCCAGAACGCTTCGGCCTCCGAGTTCTTTCACGACCGCTCGCAATTCGTTTACCATTTGTCGTCTATGATAGCGACAATTGTCGCCAGTGTCAATGGATACTGCGCCACCGAGCCGCCATGGCGGAGTCTCATGCTATATTCGCTCGACCGTGACCTCCGCGAAACTTCAACCGCGCACAGCGCTGATCGTGCTCACGGCGCTCAATCTGCTTAATTACGCGGATCGCAATGTGCTGTTCGCGGTGCAGCCGTTAGTGCAGGATGAATTTCACCTGACGAAGACGCAGATTGGCTACCTCACCAGTGCCTTTCTCGGCTTCTACATGGTGGCCGCGCCGTTTGTCGGACCGCTAGCCGATCGCTATTCCCGTAAGTTCATTATCATTCTGGGCGCGTTCTTCTGGAGCGGGCTCACGCTGCTGACCGCCTTTACCCACAACTACACAGAGTTGCTGATTCGGCACACGCTGGTCGGGATCGGAGAAGCGACGTTCGTCACGATTGCACCAACCTTCGTCGCCGATCTCTTTTCTGAGCAGAAGCGGGGGCGAATTCTCGGCGTATTTTATCTGGCAATTCCTGTGGGCTCGGCAGCGGGATATTTGCTGGGAGGGTACCTCGCTCCGCACTATGGCTGGCGGTTTCCGTTTTACATCGCGGCGGGTCCTGGATTCCTGCTGGCGATTGCGGTGATGTTTCTCAACGAGCCGGAGCGCGGGCAATTTGATTCGTTGAAGGGAACTCCGGAGCGCACGACGGTGTTCGGTTTGGTGCGCAATCCTGCCTTCTTGACCTCCACGCTCGGGATGGCGGCCATGACGTTTTCCCTCGGCGGCATCCAAGTCTGGATGCCGCAATTTCTCTACAGTGAACGCCACTACACGCTCGAGGCCGCCAACCTGACGTTCGGCCTGATCATTGTGGGAGACGGAATTGTTGCCGCGTTGGCCGGAGGATGGTTGGGTGATTATCTGTTGCGCCGCATGAAGAGCGCTTATTATCTGGTTTCGGCAGCGAGCATGGCGCTCGGCGTCCCGGTGATGATTGTGGCGTTGTTCGTCAAGGGCCCGGCCATGATTCCGGCCATTGCGCTCGCGGCGTTCTTCCTTCTGCTCAATACGGCGCCGCTGAACGCAGCCGTAATCAACTCGGTCGACGCTCACATCCGGGCAACAGCGATCGCAGTAAACATTTTCATCATCCACATATTGGGCGACGTGCCTTCGCCCACCATGATGGGCTGGGTCGCGGACCGGCGCTCGCTGCAGGCCGCGTTCGTCCAGCCGGTTATCGCCATGGTGATCTCAGCTGTCATACTGTTTTACGGGATGAGATTCGCGCCGGCCGTGAGCGGCGCCGCTCTTGAGGTAGGGAAGACCTAGGCAGGATGCATTACTTTCACTGGATTGCAGGTACGATTCTCGCGCTGGCCTGGCTTTCTCGCATCATCGACGCTGCGATCGGTATGCCCAGCGTGGCTAACATTTCCACCGCCGAGTGGGATCGCCAGCCCATCGTTGCTTTCAGTAATCATGGTTCAGGTAATCCGCTGGTTTCGATTATCGTGCCGGCACGGAACGAGGAACGAGACATCGAGCAATCTTTAACTCGCCTGCTCGAACTCGATTACGACAACTTCGAAGTGATTGCGGTCAATGATCGTTCCACCGACCGCACCGGCGAGGTCATGGAAAGCGTAACTAAGAGCCCCCAGTTCTCCCAAAGGACGCGAGAAATGGGGCACCCTGTCTTACGTGTGCTTCATCACTGCGAATTGCCTGCGGGATGGCTGGGCAAGACGCACGCCATGTGGACGGCGACGAACGAGGCAAAGGGTGGCTGGCTGCTGTTTACCGATGCCGACGTGCAGTTCAAGCCGGACTCAGTGCGGCGCGCTCTGGCCTATGCTGAGGCTGAGCGCGCGGACCATGTCGTGGTTTTTCCGCAGATGATCATGAAGCGCCCCGGCGAGTTCATGATGATTGCCTTTTTTCAGACTATGTTCATGTTCGGGCACCGCCCATGGAAAGTAGCCGATCCAAAGACGAAAGACCACATGGGCGTCGGCGCTTTCAACATGATTCGCCGCAGCACTTACGAAGCGGTTGGTACCTACGAAGCCCTGCGCATGGAAGTGCTGGACGACATGAAACTGGGCAAAGTGGTGAAGAACGCAGGATTTGCGCAGCGCAACGTCTTTGGCGAAGACTTGATTTCGATTCGCTGGGCGCGCGGCGCGCGGGGCGTGGTCGAGAATCTGACGAAAAACTTTTTTGCCGTGTTGTCGTTCCAGTGGTGGCGCACGCTGATCGCGGCACTTGCGCTGGCTTTTCTGAATCTGATGCCGTTTCTCGGAGTGTGGCTGGCCCACGGATGGGAACGGCTGCCTTACGGCATAGCCCTGGGCTCGATGTTTTCAATTTACGTGGGCATGTCGTGGCGTTCGGGGGTCCCAGCTTATTACTTCCTGCTGCATCCGGTCAGCACCGTGCTGTTCGTGTATACGTTGCTGCTCTCCATGTGCCACGCGCTGTGGAATGACGGTATCATCTGGCGAGGCACGAGGTATCCGCTCGAGGAACTCAGAAAAGGAATGGTTTGACGGTCTCCGCTTGAGACCTATCCCTTTACTTCGGCTGTGGCAAAGGAAGCAGGGAACGCGGGGCCCAGACTACCGTGCTCGAAGTGAATCCTCACCCTCCGGGACCAATCTGCCGCAAGCATCCCCCCGGCGCCAGCGCAGATTCGCCCTCAGTTTGGTAGAGATTCTGGCGCGCACAAGCTTTGCCTTCCGCTCTCCCTGCCTCTTCAAGCAGATTCTGCGGGATCCAGCAATGCTGAGCAATACGGAGAAACCCTGAGAACGCACGGATCTCTATCTAAGGGGCGCCTTAGACCCGCTACGAATGATTGATGGAATCGGATCTCACTGCGGCGGATCTCCGCTCACGTCCGCCTCATTGCCGTACGCGGCAGTCGAGTTCGGCGTGGAGTAGGTCTTCGCAGGCTTCTTGGGTGGCTGCATTCTGCCGGCGCTATAGTGCCCTTGCTTCTCCACATCGTAATTCTTGGGAAACGGCGGGATCAGAGTCGATCCCGCGGTCAACTGGCTGATGCGGTTCAGGACGATCTCAGCGCGCCCATCATAAAGCTTAACCGGACCGTGAATCTCAATGACCTGTCCGGCGAGCCGGCGCACGTCGCCGACATCCTTCAGGTCGTGAGGGAAGACCACGACCGTAAAGGGGCAGGCCATATGATCTTCGCAGAAATCAACGAAGTGCACCCCTCTGGCGCCGGCTTTCACGCGCAGGACTTTTCCCGTTACACACTTGGTTTCTCCGACATGCTGTTTCGCGTCACGAATAGGGAGACAGTCGGAGGCGGCAAACAGCGTTGTCGCCGACCAGAGGATCAGTCCGAACAGTGACCATTTCGAATATCCCACGCAGTTGCAAGCCATACTTGCAATCTTACGGTGGCAAAATCGGAAGAAGACACGTCGCGCGGAATTTTTAGCCCGTCTTTTCCCGGAATGGAAATTCCGCCAGGCGCAAACAGGCGGAGCAAACAGGCAGAGCAAGCAGCCGGGAGAGAACGCCGAGAGAGAAGAACGCTGAGGGACTGGACCAGCCAGTCCCCGGTTCTTAGCGCCACACACGTCCAATGGCGGTGGATTACTTGAAGGCCTTGACCGCGGCCGTCTCGTCTTCTTTCACATCGAAGACGGTGTAGAGCTTGGTGATCTGAAGCAGGTCGTGCACTTTCTTGGTGAGATTGAGCAGCTTCAGTTCGCCGCCCTGGTTCTTCGTAGTGGTAAAGGCGCTGACCAGCTCGCCAATGCCGGAGCTGTCAATGTAGTTGACGTCGCCGAGGTTCAAGATAATTTTCTTGTTGCCCTTGGCGAGCAGGTCGCGAACGGTGTCGCGCATCATGACGCTGCCTTCGCCCAGAGTGATACGGCCGCTGGCGTCCACAATGGTGACTCCGTCCACCTGCCGAGTGCTAAGTTTCATGCTCACTGAGACCCCTCCTTGACGCCCGCGGATCGCCCGTGGACGTGCTTGATCAGTTTTATTTCCGTGCCTGTCTGAGACGGGCGGATTTCCACCACGTCCATGAACGACCGCATAAGAAAAATGCCGCGTCCTGAAGTCTTGAGCAGATTTTCCGGCGCCAGAGGATTCGGAATCCCGCCCAAGTCAATCCCTTTGCCCTGATCGCGAATGGTAATGACCAGATCCTCCGGAGTGCGCTCAAAGGCCAGAATCACCTTCTTGTCCGGAGCATACGCGTTGCCGTGCAAAACGGCATTCACCGCGCCCTCGCGCACCGCCATCGAGATCTGCATCACCTCGTCATCGCCAAATCCCAACTCCGTGGCAATGCGGGTCGCCTTTTCCTCCGCAGTGTCCACAGTGTCCAAAGTGGAATCGAGCGTATAGGAGACTGTCTGCTCCATGGCCGGTGAATATGCGTCGAAACCCCGCTCCTATCCTCTGGATTGCCTGGGCTGCCTGCGCGTAGGCGCTCGCCGCAGCCCGTAATTATGGGACGTGTCAGTTTGCCTGTGGAAGCGGGGGGTTGTCAACGAGGGAGGAATCCAGCAGCGTCCCCACACAGCGTTGATGGGGCTTTAGCGCTTGTTCGTATCCCGGATGCGCCCGCGCTTGAGTGCAAGAAGATCGTTTAATTCCCGGACTAGTTTGTCGAAGATTTCTGGGTCTTTCTCTTTCGCAATCCGCTCGCACAAGATGGCCAGGCGCTCTCGCTCATCGGGGGTCATGTTCGCGAGTGTAGCAGCGCTTGAAAATATCTAATGTACGGTAGCGAACCGAGTCCTCGAGTCTGCTGAGTTTTTCCGGTTCGGCGACTACGGTTTGATCTTGCGATTTACCAGATCAAGCCATTCTTCGAGGTACGCACCGACGGGACAAATTGCCTTTGACCATCCTCCGTCAGATGCCGCCGGCCTCCGGTTATAATGACACGCCGGTGACCCCAGTGCTGAGTGCTGAGATCAAACATTGGCTGATGCGGGTGATCATCGTTGGAACCGCGTCCGTCCTGGGCCTTACGGCATTGGCGTATGCAGTCGACTTCGCCGTGTTCCGCTACAGGGTCGCCACGAATCGCCAACCCTTCGGACAAATCACGGTCACCAGCTACGACGCGATACCGCAGAAAAGCGGGAGAACCCAATTCATTTTTCAGCCGCCGCAGCCGCAAACCTGCGTCAACTCGCTGTTTCCCCGCGAGGGATACACGCCCTGCTGGTATCTGCAGCGGCATACCGAGCAACGCATCGACATGTAAGGATCGGCGCTACGTATATGGGTGCTGCCGCATCAAATATCAGTAGAAGGTGTTGCTGCCTGTGAGGGCAACAGGACCGACGATGCGGAGGACAATCCATGAATAGATCTTATTGTTTACTCGGCGCCGTGGTTGCGTTTGCACTGTGTTTGTGCGGGGCTGGCAGCGCTCATGCGCAGGACGAAGCGATGCAGGGAGTGCCGGCACAAGCGCTGGTCACGGTTGAAGCCCGCCACGGCACGGATGTTCCTGAAATCGGCCCCAAAGATGTGATGGTGTACGAGGGCCATGATCGCGACCAAGTCGCGAATGTGGTGCCTGCACAGGGAGAACACGCCGCACTCGAACTGTTTATTTTGCTCGACGATGGTTCCGACAGCAGGCTCGGTTCGCAACTCGACGAGCTTCGCCAGTTCATCTCCGCCCAGCCACCCTCCACCAAGATCGGCGTGGCCTACATGCAGAACGGCGCCGCAAAGGTGGAGCAGAACCTGACCAGCGATCACGCTTTGGCTGCGAGAGCCCTGCGCCTTCCTATGGGGATTGGCGGCATTAATGCAAGCCCGTATTTTTCGGTCAGCGATCTGGTGAAGCACTGGCCGGAAAGCACGGCCCGCCAGGAGGTCCTGATGGCATCCGATGGGATCGATCGCTATTACGGGAGTGGTGATTTGCAGGATCCCTACCTGGACGCGGCCATCGACGATGCCACGCGAGCCGGTGTTGTCGTCTATGCCATCTATAACCCTGGCGTGGGGCACCTCGGCCATAGCTACTGGCAAAACTATTGGGGACAGATTTATCTCTCGCGTCTGGCCGACGAGACCGGCGGCGAAGGGTATTCCATCGGCTTCACCGGCAACCCGGTAAGCTTTGCCCCTTACCTTGAGGATATGGGACGCCATCTGGGCAATCAGTACTGGGTGACGTTCAATGCCAGGCCACAGAAAAAGAAGGGGTGGCAGCGAATCAAAGTTACGACGGAAGTATCCAATGCGGAACTGGTTGCCCCGGCCAGAGTGTGGGTTTCGGGGAGGCCTTAACTCGTTGCTGTCAGGAGACTCGCTTAGCGGGCATGAGCGAGGCATTCGCTTTTTGGGTGTCCGAATTCGCTACAATGGCGTTCACTCACAATTAAGGGAAGCCAATGTCTAACCGGGTCGTCTTTTGTTGGTTGCGATATGTTGGAATTGCACTCGTCGCCTTCGCTAGCTCGGTTTCTCGACCGGCTTTCTCATCTCCTTTGAAACCGGCCACCGCCCCGCCATCCGATTCGCGCCTTGATAAGGCTTACCGCTTCCAGCAGGGTGGATGGACCTATGTTCATCTCGAAGGGTCACCTTCCGATATCGGATTCCAGCATGGCTACTTGCTGGCTCCCGAGATTGCCGATGCCCTCGAAGCGATCAAACTATTCGACACCCATCAGACGCAGCGTGATTGGGAGTTCTTTCGCAAGACGGCGCGCGAGATGCTTTGGCCGCACATTGACGCGGAGTATCAGCAGGAACTCCAGGGCATCGCCGAAGGCGTGAAGGCGCATGGGGTCGAGCTGGATGTTTACGACATTGTCGCGCTGAACGCCTTCGAGGAAGTTCCCGACTACTACGTACCCTGGCTGAATAAGCGGGAGAAGTCAGCAAAGGCGCCGAAGCTGGCAGCTCCTGGTAATTGCAGCGCGTTCATTGCGACCGGAGCTTATACGAAAGATCATCAGATCGTGATTGCGCACAACAACTGGACGAGCTACCTCGCCGGAGAACGTTGGGTGATCGTCTTTGATATTTTGCCGCAGCACGGCCAGCGCATTCTGATGGACGGTTTTCCCGGCGTGATTACCAGTGACGATGATTTCGGCGTGAACGCTGCAGGCATCATGATTACCGAGACCACCATCACTCAATTTGAGGGCTGGGATCCGAACGGCAAGCCGGAGTTCATGCGTTCGCGCAAGGCGCTGCAGTACGCCCAAACCATCGACGACTACGTGCGCATCATCAAGGAAGGAAACAACGGCGGATACGCCAACGACTGGCTCATCGGCGACCGGAAAACCGGAGAGATCGCCTACCTTGAACTCGGACTGAAGAATACTCCGCTCTGGCGAACGAAAGATGGATACTTCGTCAGCTCGAACTTCCCCCGCGATCCCAAGCTGATTCGCGAAGAAACCAGCGGCTTCGACCCGAACGATGGCTCATCTTCGATGAATGCACGGCAGGCGCGCGCCGAAGAGCTGATGAAGCAGGAAAAAGGGAAGATCGATGTGACGACGGCTCAACAGTTCCTGTCCGACCACGCCGACAGCTTTGAATCGGATAAGCCGCAGCCCAACGAGCGCGCGCTCTGTGGCCACGTGGACACCTCTTCGCGAGGCGTGAAGGAGTGGGATTGGGCTCCCTACAACCCGGGGGGATCGGTGCAGGGCAAGGCGGCGGACAGCAAGATGGCTGCCGAGATGAGTTTTGTGGCGCGGGCCGGCCATCCTTGCGGAGCCGATTTTCTTGCCGCCGACTTCCTGGAGCGGCATCCGGAATTCTCCTGGCAGAAGCCGCTTCTGCGCGATATGAAGGCGGGGCCATGGACCACTTTTCAAGCGGGACAGAAAGCTGGCCAGTAGTTTTGGTTGCGGCTCACCTGCCGAACGTGACGCCGTCTAAGAAAACTTAGGAGACAAATACAATGCCAACGACCGAAACAGCGCAGCAATATATTCAGCGCATCATGGCGCACTCTGAAGGGAAGCAGCCGATGGCAGTTCAAGCTGCGACCGCAAAGAGACTCGAACGATCGATCAAGGGCGTGCCCACCAGCAAATTGAAAAAACGCCCCGCCCCGAACAAGTGGTCGGTCAGCGAGATTGTGGCGCACCTTGCCGATGCAGAAGTCGCGATTGGCTGGCGTGTGAGACTGATACTCGGCGCGCCGGGCACTCCCGTCGCGGCCTTCGATCAGGACGCCTGGGTAACCAGCCTGCATTATGAGAAGCGCGATCCGCGCAAATCGGTCGAGCAGTTTCGCGTCCTCCGCGAAGCCAACCTCGCTTTGCTCAAGTCGCTGAGTCCCGAGCAGTGGAAGCACTACGGCATGCATGCCGAGCGCGGGCAGGAAACCGTGGAGCACATCGTCCGCCTGATTGCCGGACACGACCTAAACCACCTGAAGCAGATCGACCAAATCTTGTCCCAGAAAAAGAAGTGACCGAAATCGCCGGGCAGGCAGCCAGGCGGTTCGACGAGAAGAAAATCTGATGGAACGGTTTCGAAAAAGCGCTTCTGCTTGCGCTCCGCCCTGTGCTACCTTCGCGATGTAAGCCGATCCATCGCGATGACAACAAAAGTTTGCATGAACAGCAACTGCCGGGCCTACGCCCACTTTGTCTACACCGTTGCCATGCGTTGCGTGCTTTGCCGCTGCGACCTAATAGCGGCGAAGACCGTCGAAGTAGCTCGTACGCAGCCAAACCTCACGACCGAGCTCTCCCGGAAGGCCGGAACCCGACCCGCCAGCTAGTCAACCGAAAAGCATCAAACCCTCAGAATCGACGCCTTCCAATTCGACTGCCCGAAGAAAACCAATGAGATGGGTCGGAAATTCGAAGCCAACAATTTCCCTGATAAAATGAACAGGAACCAGAGGGCGACGGAGAGATGGCCGAGTGGCTGAAGGCGCGCGCCTCGAAAGCGTGTATACCTTTACGGGTATCGGGGGTTCGAATCCCTCTCTCTCCGCCAGTCTTTTGTAATCTTGCACTTAGAGCATGGTGATACGAAACTGATACGAAAAATATCAGGAGAGGATCACCATGAACCGCATCGTCAATCTGACCAAGCGCGTCAAAACTCCCCAAGGCCTCCGCTACCTTCCTGTGGCTCTGTCTTCAAATGGGCGCGTAAAGCCCGATGTTGTAATCGTGAACGGCGAAGAAGAACGGCACTCAGAAGGCGGCTATTATGTCGATTGGACTGAAGGCACCAAGCGGGTGCGGGTGTCAGTCGGCAAAGATGCTCAAGAT
>Ga0070765_100002636_pt1 | contig 11312 bp, 6 predicted proteins | sample HubBroMetageWFT5_FD_71516 | JGI IMG/M metagenome (GOLD analysis project Ga0070765, IMG submission 71516) | Warmed and freeze-thawed soil microbial communities from the Hubbard Brook experimental Forest, New Hampshire - Hubbard Brook CCASE Soil... | ecosystem: Environmental > Terrestrial > Soil... | reverse complement strand
CACGTAGGGAACGATAGGTTCGAGCGGCAGGCGCACGCATCCGGTCATGCCGGCCAGCGCCATCGACGCGCCCATCACTTTCAGGAAGCCGCGGCGGGATACAGAATCGACCCACTCGGAAGCGTCTTTGGGGAATTCACGATGCAGCGCTTCCTGAAAGGCAGGGCTGCCGGCGAGTTCTTCGAGGCTGCGCCAGTATTCCGGGCCAGCCTTCTCGTTCGCCTCATTGATTTGATCGCGCAGCGAGTAGAGATCGAGTTTGCCTTTCTTGCTGGGGCAAACGTCTTCTTTCTTTGCCTCATGGGGCTCGCGTCTGTCTTGTTCTTGCATCTTCATTGGCTACACATGGCTGTTTTCAAAACTGTCATCCTGAGCGAAGCGCGAGTTCGCGAAGCGAAGCCTCGCGCAGTCGAAGGACCCCTTGCGCTCTATAACTCTGCAGCCCGGCCTCAAGGCATTCTCACGGTCACGTCGCTGCCCCAGGGAAAACGCCTTGCGTCCGCGGTGAACAAGGACGCCGTCGCGGGATCCTTCGACTCCGAAATCGCTTCGCTTCGCGAAGCAATTTCTCCGCTCAGGATGGCAGGTTCGCATAGTTCGTTCTCACCGGTGACATGTGTTGCAACTGGTAATGTCGTTCACGCTGCGCACGTTGTACTTCTTGACAAGCGCCATACCCAAGTCCGCTTGGTCCGTAAAACTCTGTCCATCGACTTCCACCGGACTCGCGCTTGTCGGTTGCTGGTAGCGCATGTTGAAGACCTGGTCGCGCGGGCGCAGATTCTTCTCCGGAGCACGGTGGCAATTCAGGCACCATTCCATCTGCAGAGAATTCTGCTGGTACATGAGCGGCATTTGGTCGACGGGGCCGTGGCAGATATTGCAGCCAACGCCTTTCGTCACGTGGATGCTGTGATTAAAAAAGACGAAGTCGGGGAGCTGGTTGACGCGGGTCCACTGCAAGGATTCGCCGGTGCGGTAGCTGGCGCGGACGGGCTCCAGTAATTGGGCGTTGGTCCAGATCTGCGAGTGGCAATTCATGCAAGTCTTGGTCGGCGGAATTCCGGCAAAGCTGGAATTCTCGACTGAGGTGTGGCAGTAGCGGCAATCGATACCGAGTCCTGCGACGTGGTGCTGGTGGCTGAAAGGGACGGGCTGCGGCTTGCGCACGCCAGCGTAAGTGACGTACGGCGAGCGCTGGATTTCCATCGCGACCCAGCCGAGGGCGGCAACCACGAATACCGCGCCGAAAATGGTGGCGCGGGACATGGTGTTGGTGCTGCGATGAAAAATCTGCGGCATGACTTACGTGTTAGCTACAAGAAAGAAACGCAGAATATGACGTAACAAGTTTGGCGTATGTTGCCGAGCAATTGTTACGGCGCAGAGAAACTCACAGAGTTCCCTGGGCCGATTTTTCTAGAACCAATATGAAAACACAAAATTATAAATATTTCGCATGAAATTGTCGCGTGCGCGAGCCCTGGATGCAAAACTTTCCTTCATCTCCCCTAAAAATGTTGGGGAATGTTCGCTCATTCGAATTATCTTCGCCGGCGGTCTCCTTTCGGATCGGTTTGCTCGTGAGGCCAAGCCAATTTACACCTCTCGCTTTTTACACGATTAGAGTTCCGTCACCGTTTCGGGTTGCGCATTTTCTCAGGGCCGGGGCTATAGGCTGCCAGGATCGGGCGCTTGCCGCGCTCTGGCGCTCTGTGAAAAACTGAAATCTGCGTTTCGGAACACCCGGATCGCCAAGCCATGTCTGGAAAGCGAACGTTATTTGAGAAGATTTGGGACGCCCACCTGGTGGCTGAGCCGGGCGGCCGCTCTCCCATTGTTTATATAGACTTGCACCTGGTGCACGAAGTGACTTCTCCGCAGGCGTTCGATGGCTTGCGGGCTTCGGGCAGGAAAGTTCGGCAACCCCTGCGAACGATTGCGACGGTGGACCACAACATTCCTACCGAGCCGCGTGGGACGGTCATCACCGATCTCGTCGCTGCCAAGCAGATCGCGGCGCTACAGGCCAACTGCCGGGAATTCGGCGTGCGCCTGTTCGACATGGATTCGCCGGATCAGGGAATCGTCCATGTGATTGGGCCAGAGCTGGGGCTGACGCAGCCGGGGATGACGATCGTCTGCGGCGACAGCCACACCAGCACGCACGGTGCATTCGGCGCGTTGGCGTTTGGCATTGGAACGTCAGAAGTAGAGCACGTCCTGGCAACGCAGTGCCTGGCTCAACAGAAGCCGAAGACGATGAAGATCGACGTGCGTGGACGATTTGCCGAAGGCGTCACGGCGAAAGATCTGGCGTTGGGAATTATCGGGCAGATCGGCACCGATGGGGCTACTGGGCATGTGATCGAATACGCCGGCGAAGCAGTGCGGGCGCTCTCGATGGAAGGGCGGATGACGCTGTGCAACATGAGTATCGAGGCCGGCGCGCGGGCCGGCTTGGTTGCTCCCGATGAAGTCACGTTCGCGTATGTGAAGGGAAGACGATTTGCTCCCCGGGATAGTGAGTGGGAAAGATCGCTTGAATCGTGGCGCGGATTGCCGACGGATCATGGCGCGAACTTCGACAGGATCGTGGAGATGGATGCGGCGCAGCTCTGTCCGTTTGTGACATGGGGGACGAATCCGGGGATGGTGGCTCCGGTGACCGGACGAGTGCCGGAACCCGGTAGCTTAAGTGAATCGGATCGTCGAGCGACCGAACTCGCGTTGCAATATATGGATTTGCAGCCGGGAAAACGAATCGAAGAAATCGATGTCGACCGTGTCTTTATCGGTTCGTGTACCAATTCGCGCATTGAAGACTTGCGCGCCGCGGCGCGTGTGGCGCGCGGGCATCACGTGAGCGGGAAGGTTCGGGCGATGGTAGTTCCGGGGTCTCAAACGGTGAAGCGGGCGGCGGAGCGCGAGGGCTTGCACCAGATTTTTCTGGATGCGGGGTTCGAGTGGCGCGAGTCGGGATGTTCCATGTGCCTGGGGATGAATCCTGATATTTTGCAACCAGGCGAACGTTGCGCTTCCACCAGCAATCGCAACTTTGAAGGGCGGCAGGGACGTGGTGGAAGGACGCACCTGGTAAGTCCAATGATGGCGGCTGCGGCGGCGATTGCGGGGCATTTTACGGACATTCGGAATTGGAAATTTCAATGATTCATAGAGCTGGCATCGGCGATCAAATGCAGGACGGGAAAGCACGATGAAGCCTTTTCGTGAGCATCGCGGACTTGTCGTGCCGCTGGATCGGGTGAATGTCGATACCGATCAGATCATTCCGAAGCAGTTTCTGAAGCGAATCGAGCGGACGGGCTTTGGACAATTCTTGTTTTACGACTGGCGATTCTCCGCGGATGGGAAGAAGAATGCGGACTTTGTTCTGGACGAACCGAGATACGAGCATGCGAGTATTCTGGTCGCCGGGAAAAATTTTGGTTGCGGATCATCGCGAGAGCACGCAGTGTGGGCGCTGGCGGATTTCGGATTTCGAGCCGTGATCTCGTCTTCGTTCGCCGACATCTTCGCGAACAACAGCGTAAAGAACGGCTTCCTCGCGGTTCGTCTCGAGGAGGATGAGACCGAGGAACTCATGCGCCGGGCCCGCGAGTTAAATGAGTATGAAGTAACGATCAACCTGGAGCGATGCGAAGTTCGCGATGATCTGGGATTCTGCGCGAAGTTTCCGATGGATGAATTCGTCCGCCACTGCCTGATCCATGGATTGGACGACATCGGGCTCACCCTGCAGCACGAAGCGGAGATCGCGGCGTATGAGGCGCGGCATCCGGTTCCATCGGCACTGCAACCGGTACAAACGTAAACACAGGGTCAACGCGGGTAAAGATTTGTAAAACCTTCGCCCCGCGCTTGACCCGCTCCCACCCCACAGTTGATCCTTGCTAAGTACCGGTTCTACTATTGCATCATTAATCCGGTTCCTGCCTGAGACTCGACAGTAGCGTAGCCCTCGGCATGAGACGATAGATGCTGTTTTCCGGGCAGATGCTCCGCAACCGAGTCGACCATGCATACGTCTAAAGAACGGCAGCTTGTCCGCCGATTTCTGACCAATCGAACTGGAGCTGGACTAAAACTTTGAAAATCTCCGCTTACAAACAGCCGGCAACTTTCTTCCGCCTTCTTCCGTCATTCTTTACCGTTGGGCTGGCTCTCCTTTGCGCTGCTTCTTCGGGTTGTTCGAGCGCCGACTCCGCCCAGAAGAAAGCGCAAGCGGCGTCGGGTCCGCGAGCGGTTTCGGTCGCGGTAGCGAAGGTGCAGCAGCGGGATGTGCCGGTCTATTTGACCGGTTTGGGGTCGGTGACCGCTTTCAACACGGCGAACATCAAGAGCCGCGTCGACGGCCAAATCATGACCGTCAACTTCCGGGAAGGACAGACTGTTAAGGCAGGGGAGTTGCTGATCGTGATCGATCCGCGGCCTTACGAAGTGCAGCTCGAGCAGATGCAGGCGCAGTTATTCAGGGATCAGGCTAGCTTGCGGGATGCAAGGTTGAACCTGGACCGCTATACCACGCTGATTCCCTCCGGCAGCATTGCGCAGCAGCAGGTCGATACCCAGAAGTCTACGGTGGATCAGCTGGATGGAACCGTACGCACAGATCAGGCACAGATTGATAACGCGAGACTACAGATCACTTATTGCCATATTACGGCACCCTTTAATGGACGCGTCGGATTGCGGCAAGTGGATCCGGGAAATATTGTGCATGCTTCGGACACAAATCCCATGCTGATCCTGACGCAATTGCAGCCGATCGCAGTGATCTTCACTTTGCCCGAAGATCAGTTGCAAACCGTGTCGCAGCACATGAAGAACGGCACGCTTGCCGTGGACGCCTTCAGCCGGGACGATCAAAGCAAGCTGGCGACTGGCAAACTGCAGACGATTGACAATCAAATCGACCAAACAACCGGGACCGCCAAGCTGAAGGCCGTTTTCGACAACAAGGACAATCAGCTGTGGCCCAACCAGTTCGTCAATGCAAATCTGCTGCTCGAGACTCGAAAAAACACCACCGTTGTGCCGACCGCCGCAATTTTGCGTGGTCCGCAGGGCACGTTTGTTTATGCGGTCAAATCGGACCAGACGGTCGAAGCGCGCAACGTGGCGATATCGCTCACACAGGGAGACACGACGGTCGTAACCAGCGGCGTTAACCCAGGTGACGCGGTGGTGACCGACGGACAGGACAAGCTGCAAACCGGAAGCAAGATACAACCGCGCAATACTGGCAGTGGCGGGAACCCTGGCTCCGGCAATTCGGCTTCCGGAAGTCCGGCCGCCACTTCCGGCGCATCGGCTACAGGAAGTCCTGCGCCATGAGTCCATCGCGGTTATTTATTCTCCGTCCGGTGGCGACCATGCTGTTGATGGTGGGCGTGCTGCTGGTGGGATGGGTTGCGTTTCTACAACTGCCGGTGTCGGCGCTGCCGGAGGTCGACTATCCCACGATTCAGGTGGTGACGTTTTATCCGGGCGCCGATCCGGATGTGATGGCATCATCGGTGACGTCGCCACTGGAGCGGCAGTTCGGGCAGGTTCCCGGACTGAGCCAGATGACCTCCACGAGTTCGTTTGGCAGCTCTGTCATCACGCTGCAGTTTGCTCTCGATCAAAACATCGATGTTGAAGAGCAGCAGGTGCAAGCTGCGATTAATTCCGGATCGACGTATCTTCCCACCGATCTTCCGAATCCTCCCATCTACAACAAGGTGAATCCGGCGGACGCGCCGATTCTTACGCTGGCCATGACTTCCGATTCTCTTCCCTTGTCGAAAGTGGAGGATCTCGCTGACACGGCGCTGGCGCAAAAGGTCTCGCAACTACCGGGCGTAGGACTAGTCTCGATCAGCGGCGGACAGAAGCCTGCAGTGCGGGTGCAGGTGAACCCGACGGCGCTCGCTTCATACGGATTGAGCCTGGAGGACATTCGGACCGCGATGGCGCAGGCCAATGTGGACCAGGCTAAGGGAGTGATCGACGGAGCCCGCCAGTCCTATACCATCGGCGCCAATGACCAGCTTTTCTCCAGCGAGCAGTACAAGCCGATCGTGATCGCCTATCACAATGGCGCGCCGGTGCGACTGAGCGATGTGGCCAACGTGATCGACGGAACCGAAAACACACACCTGGCAGCGTGGATGAATCTGACGCCAGCGGTGATCGTGAACGTGCAGCGGCAGCCCGGGGCGAACATCATCAGCGTGGTCGATCGCATCAAGAAGTTGCTCCCGCAGTTGCAGGCCTCGCTGCCCACGGCGGTGAAGGTTCAGATTCTCACCGACCGGACTACGACGATTCGGGCGTCGGTGAAAGATGTTGAACTGGAGTTGGCGCTCACCATCGTGTTGGTCGTAATCGTCATTTTTCTTTTTCTGCGAAACCTCCGGGCCACCATTATTCCCAGCGTTGCAGTGCCGCTTTCGATCGTCGGTACGTTCGGCGTGATGTATTTGTTGGGATACAGCCTGAACAACCTCACGCTCATGGCGTTGACCATTTCTACCGGATTCGTGGTGGACGATGCGATCGTCATGATCGAAAACATCGACCGCTATCTCGAGGCCGGCGATTCGCCGCTGGATGCGGCCTTGAAGGGATCGGGGCAGATTGGGTTCACGATTGTATCCCTGACGGTCTCCCTCATCGCCGTGCTGATCCCGCTATTGTTCATGGGAGACATTGTTGGAAGGCTGTTCCGCGAGTTCGCGGTCACGTTGGCGGTGACAATTCTCGTGTCCGCGGGAGTCTCGCTGACCTTGACGCCGATGATGTCCGCCAAACTGCTCAAGCATCGCAAGGAAGGCGAGAAGGGGCGCTTCTACGACGTCACGGAAGACTACTACAACCGGGTCGTCGGGTTTTACGGACGCACCCTGAAGTTTGTGTTGAAGCACCAGACGATTACGTTATTTGTAACCTTTGGAACCCTGGTTCTGACCCTGGTCCTCTACGTGATCGTGCCCAAGGGATTTTTCCCGGTGCAGGACACGGGAGTGATTCTTGGCATCTCCGAAGCGCCAGACAATATTTCCTTCGATGCGATGTCGACGCACCAGCAGGAACTGGCGAAGGTCATTCTGCAAGACAAAGACGTGGAGAGCCTGTCCAGCTTTATCGGTGTCGATGGCACGAACACGACGCCCAACAGCGGACGCATTCAGATCAACTTGAAGCCGCGCGATCAACGCAGCAGCGACGCATCCGCCATCATCCGGAGGCTGCAGCCCGAACTGGCAAAGGTGGATGGCATTACTCTGTACATGCAACCAGTGCAGGATCTAACGGTGGAAGATCGCGTGAGCCGCACGCAATTCCAGTATTCCATTGAAGATGCGGACGCGCAGGAGCTGGCGCAGTGGACTCCGAAGCTGGTGGATAAATTACATCAGGCGCCGGCGCTGATTGATGTAGCGACGGACCAACTCAATGGCGGGCTCAGGTCCAATATCACGATTGATCGAGATACCGCGTCGCGACTTGGAATTTTCCCGCAGGCGATCGACAACACACTCTACGATGCGTTCGGCCAGCGGCTGGTTTCTACCATCTTCACGCAGCTGAATCAGTACCACGTAGTTTTGGAGGTGCTGCCAAATTTTGCGCGGAGTCCGCAAAACCTGGACGACGTTTACATTCGCCCCAGCAGCACATTGCCGAATACAGGTGCACCCACCGCCAACGCATTGGCTCCCTCCACCAGCGGAGCGCCGGTTCCTATTACCGCGTTCACGCGCATTCAATCGACGAACACTACACTCTCCATCAATCACCAGGGCCAGTTCCCGGTGGTGACACTTTCCTTCAACCTTGCGCCGGGAGCGTCGCTGGGTGACGCGACCACCCAGATCCAACAGGCGGAGAAAGATATTCAGCTGCCGCCGAGTGTTCACGCATCATTCCAGGGGACGGCAGCTGCATTCCAGAATTCTCTGGCGAGTGAGCCGTTCCTGATTCTCGCCGCGATTATCACCGTCTACATCGTGCTGGGCGTGCTGTATGAGAGTTATATTCATCCCATCACGATTCTCTCGACGCTGCCGTCGGCGGGTGTAGGCGCGATTTTGGCACTCCAGTTGACCGGCAACGATCTCACCGTGGTAGCTCTGATCGGAATCATTCTACTGATCGGCATTGTGAAGAAGAACGCCATTATGATGATCGACTTTGCTCTGGAGGCGGAGCGCGAAGAACATAAGCCGCCCGAAGAAGCGATTTTTCAGGCCTGCCTGCTGCGCTTCCGCCCGATTATGATGACGACGATGGCTGCGCTGCTGGGCGGGTTGCCGCTGGCGCTGCTTTCGGGTACTGGCGCGGAGTTGCGGCGGCCGCTGGGAATTACGATCGTGGGCGGACTGATTCTCAGTCAATTGCTGACGCTGTATACGACGCCGGTGGTTTATTTGTGGTTTGACCGTTTGGCACACCGCTTTGACCGCTACAAGATCGGGAATCCAATTCCGCACGAGGCTACTGGAGATTAGAGCAATAGGTCTCTCCTTTTCGCTTTCCATCCCTTCAGGAATGCGAAGCTCCGGCCGGGATGACAGATTGTGATGGATGTATGAGCATTTCTGCTCCATTTATAAGGCGTCCGATTGGGACCTCGCTGCTGGCGGCGGCGCTGCTGCTTTCGGGAATTCTCGCCTTTAATTACCTGCCCGTCGCTTCGCTGCCTCGCGTCGATTTTCCCGTCATCAGCGTGGGCGCGAGCTTGCCGGGGGCCGATCCGCAAACGATGGCGTCCGCGGTAGCTACACCGCTGGAGCGGCAGTTTGGCCGCATTGCCGCGGTCAACCAGATGACCTCGACGAGCCAATTGGGCTCGACCAGCATTGTGATGCAGTTTGATTTGAACCGGAACATCGATGCCGCGGGGCGCGATGTGCAAGCGGCAATCAATGCGGCGCGAAGCCAGCTTCCCGCGAACCTGCCGAGCAATCCGAGCTACCGAAAAGCAAACCCAGCGGACGCCCCCATTCTGATTCTGGCGTTGACCTCTGACACCATGACGGTGCCGCAAATGTACGACGCGGCGGATTCGATTCTGGCGCAGAAGCTCGCTCAGGTGCAGGGCGTCGGACAGGTGTTTGTCGGCGGTGCAGCGCAACCGGCGGTGCGCGCGGAAGTAAACCCCATGCTGCTAAACAAACTCGGTGTGGGGCTTGACACTGTACGAATCGCGCTTAACGCCGCCAATGCAAACAACGCGAAGGGCCAAGTGGCAAACCAGAGCACTTCGTCGTCTTTTAGTGACACCGATCAGCTGTTCACTGCCGATCAGTATCGACCGCTGATCATGGCCTACCGCAACGGAGCACCGGTCCGCCTGGGAGATGTAGCCGATGTGCAGGACTCCGTCTCTGATGTTCGCAACATCGGTTTAGCTAACGGTAAGCCCGGCGTCCTGATTATTGTTTTTCGGCAACCCGGTGCGAACATTATTCAGACCGTCGATCGCGTGACTGCGCTGATGCCGTACCTGCAGTCTTCTATTTCTCCGGCGATCGAATTGACCATCGCAATGGACCGCACTGTAACGGTTCGCGCTTCGGTAAAGGATATCGAATTCACTCTGCTGCTCTCGATCATTCTTGTGATCCTGGTGGTGTTCGCGTTCTTGCGAACCGTGCGGGCGACGATTATTCCCAGCATTGCAGTACCTCTCTCGCTGGTCGGGACTTTCGGAGGCATGTACCTGTTGGGCTACAGCCTGGACAATTTGTCGCTGATGGCGCTGGCGATTTCTACAGGCTTTGTGGTCGACGATGCCATTGTGGTGCTCGAGAACATCACGCGCTATGTGGAGCACGGCATGGACGCAGTGGAGGCGGCATTCAAGGGCGCAGCCGAGATTGGATTCACCGTAATTTCGATGAGCGTTTCGCTGGTGGCGGTGTTCATTCCGTTGCTGCTGATGGGCGGAATTGTGGGGAGGTTGTTTCGCGAGTTCGCCGTTACGCTGAGCATTGCGATCGGCGTTTCGTTGCTGGTTTCTCTCACCACAACGCCGACGATGTGCGCTAAGTTCCTGCGCCCGGCAGCCAGCGAGGAGAAGCACAATCGCATCTACCGCATGAGCGAATGGGTCTTCGACAAGACCCTGGCGGCTTATCGTCATGCTTTGGGGTGGGTTTTGGAGTATCAACTGATCACGCTGGTTGTGACGATCCTGGTTGCGTGCCTCAGCGTTTATCTCTACATCATCGTGCCCAAGGGTTTTTTCCCGCAGCAGGATACTGGCAGAATTTCGGGGTCGGTACAAGCGGCGCAGGATATTTCGTTTCAGGCGATGCGCGACAAGATGGAGCGCTACATAAAGATCGTGATGGCGGACCCGGCGGTGAGTTCGGCGGTGGGATTTGCCGGCGGCAACACCGTTTCGAATCAGGGACGTTTCTTCTTTATGTTGAAGGCGCTGCCTGATCGCAGCGTCTGCAAGAAGACTCATTTCTGGCAATCCTGTCCGCTGGTCTCCGCCGACGATGTGATCAACCGGCTGCGCGGAAAGTTGGCGGCGGTTCCGGGAGCCACCTTGTTTCTCCAATCGGCGCAGGATCTGACCATCGGAGGACGATTTGGGAACGCTCAGTATCAGTACACTCTGCAAGGCGAAAACCTGGATGACTTGAATACGTGGTCTCCCCAACTCTTGCAGAAGTTGCGAACCTTGAAAGAATTGCAGGATGTAAATACAGATCAGCAGGATCGCGGCCTGCAGGCGAAGCTGGTGATCGATCGGGATACGGCGAGCCGGCTGGGAGTCAGTCCGCAGGATCTCGACAACGCGCTCTACGATGCGTTCGGACAGCGGCAGGTGTCAACCATGTACCGGCCGTTGAATCAATATCACGTGGTCATGGAGGTTGCGCCCCAGTATCAACAGACCACCGAAGGATTACAAAATATCTACTTGCGAGCGTCCAATGGCAATCCGATTCCACTCGCGGCATTCACGCATTTTGTTCCTTCGAACACGCCGCTGGCGGTCAATCACCAGGGGCAGGTCCCATCGGTGACGATCTCGTTCAACCTGCCACCCGGAGTCTCTCTGGGCGAGGCTACCCAAGCTATACAAAACGCGCAAAGCACCATCGGCTTTCCGGCAACCATACAGGCGAGTTTCCAGGGAACGGCGGCTGCCTTCAAAGATTCGCTGTCGGGTGAGCTGACACTGATTATCACGGCTTTGATCACCGTGTACATCGTTCTCGGCATGCTTTACGAGAGTTACATCCACCCGATCACGATTCTCTCGACGATTCCTTCCGCGGGCG
>Ga0070765_100002634_pt1 | contig 11314 bp, 10 predicted proteins | sample HubBroMetageWFT5_FD_71516 | JGI IMG/M metagenome (GOLD analysis project Ga0070765, IMG submission 71516) | Warmed and freeze-thawed soil microbial communities from the Hubbard Brook experimental Forest, New Hampshire - Hubbard Brook CCASE Soil... | ecosystem: Environmental > Terrestrial > Soil... | reverse complement strand
GCCTTGACCGCTTTGAACGTCGCCAATCGCCGAGTATTACTCGACAGCAGCCTGACCTTTGGAGGATTTCATTTTAATGACCCACGACAAATCTACGTCGAGTTTCGGTATCGGTTTCATTACTGAAGATTGGCAGCCCAGAAGGAGACTCAATTCCGACTTGAACTTCAGGCCAGATGTCGCTAGACGCCTGATTCGAAGCGCATGACATGGTTCATTGCAGATTAGTTTGAATTACACACGCCAAACCCCGTCAGGGAGTCACCCCAAGCCGCGCGCTATTTGGGTGTCTCTGCCGGCACGCTGGCAGTTTGGCGAGCGCGACGCGCGGGACCGCCGTGCATGTATTCCGGAAGCAAGCCGGTCTACTAGCCTGTTCTGCCGCTCGCACGAAATCTTGTAGTTTGTCAGGGTCACATTCGAGGATCGCTGCTGTGTAGAGGTCGCGCCAGTGTTCCATAAGAGTCTCCGAAACGAGTTTGAGTCCTAAGGGCAAACTGCTGGGGGACGCTTAAAGCGTACAAAGCTGATTGGAATAAATCAAGAGCAAAAGTGCGGTAGCGTACAAAGCAAAAATTGTGCCTGAATGAATCTCAAGGAGGATTACACCAATGAGGATCGTGCCTGCGTCAGGCAAGAAAAAGCTAACAGTTAGTGAATATTGCTCCAAAGTGGAACTGCAATTTTCTCGGGCTGGCCGCACAAGTGCATTTTACGCAAGCCTGAAAAACAGTAATTAGACTTCAACCGATTAGGCTGGAGTTGTGAGTCTCAGTCTCGAACTACCGTCCGAACAGCTTACGTCGGAAGGGTGCCAATCCGAGGAGGCTTGTGCCAAACAAAAGGAGCGATGAAGGCTCCGGAGTGGCGACTACAGAAGAAATTACAAGTTTTCCCTGGTAAGTATCGCCGTCGTAGGTGTTATAGAATTTGTAGACGCCAGGGGCGCTAATATTGTACGCAGGGGTTTCCGAAGCAAGAAAATCGTAGCCATTCGGTTCGCCAAAGATTGCCGATGAGCTGTAGAACTCGATACTCGTAAGCACGGTGGGGTCCATGCCGAATAAGACGGCAAGTCCGTCTGCGGGCGTAACAGTCTCTCCGTACGATAAGTACCCCGTAGTGGAAACGTAAGTGAAATGGGTTCCGGTCCATTTGCCAGCCCCGGTGAAGGTATACTTTATGCTGCCCGCCCGAGCGTTTGGCGCTCCGATAGCTGCTAACAGCAAGGCAAGAATTATCCACGAAGATTTTCGCATCGGCCTCTCCTGAAACTCGCTTTTTACGATGGCCCTTTTACGGTGAGGAGCGTGAGTCTGCGTCCGCACATAAATCAAGTCAAGAGAAATGTTATTAATGATCGCGTACGGGCAGTACTGGAACGTCGCTGCGCAGTACAGGCTAATTCGCTATTCCCATTAAGAATCGCACAGCAAATTGCAGGATGGCCTCACAAATGTGTACTCAAGAAAAGACAGTAAGCCCACTCCCAAAAGAAATCGCACACGCGATTGCCCTCTACACAGACACAGTCTTAGACCAGTTAAGGAGAAACATTCCAGTGACAATAAATTTTGACGAATTAGATCCTCAATCTCGCGCATACGTCGAGTATGTCGCGGAGCAAGTGTTGGCCGCGCAACGAGTTCGAACGAACGGACAATGGTGCTGGTTCTGTGGTTGCGAAGGAAGACTCGTGGACTGCAATTGTTTGTACCCGGAAAGTCTACGTTGCGCGGAACATAAGATTTGCAAAGAGTGTTCCGCTGCGCACCGCAAAATTGCGAACCACATAAGCAACCTCTTGAAATATCCCCGCTCCAGTCGCGTCTCCTCGCGGAGATATCAGGGATGGAAGCAGCTCCGCGAGGCGGCCGAAGCGATTGAAGAAAAGCTTGTCGCCGAAGGGCGTTTGACTTGGCTGACACTTTGGAAGTGGCTCTCATTCCTGATGAGTATGACGCGTGGGAGTGTTCCACCTCGGAATTGCGTCGAGTGATGCTCGGAAGTTTCCGGAAAGTAAAGTTCGTTCGGTTTCAAGAATTAGCCTGCGAACTCGACAACAAAATACAGGAATCGGCGATGGAATCTGCTGTAAGGTTTTTTCAGTCTCTGAAATAGGGCCCGACAACCCTAGGGAAGTTTCAAATGGACCCTGAAAGGAGAAAGGCATGGCGATTATCGAAGATTCTGCGCACGCTATTTTTACGATCATTTCAGCATCGAATGCGGCCACTGGGAAATTGCGGAAAGGGTACTCTTCGCACTTCTCACATTGGTACGGCGCCCGAGTCTTATGTGAGTTTCGGCCAAACTCAACTGACCCGCTGATTCAATCCATGCGGCAGCGCAAGTCCATGAATCCGTTCGCACTTGAATTTTTTGCGCAAGGCATCCTTCGCCGGCTCGGGATTCGTACTGTGGAACAGCAAATCTGTAGTGGCAAAGAAGCACGCGTGCTACCGCCCGATTTTATTGTCAAGGTTGCAGGAGAAGAACCTGCGCAGAATCTAACGTGGAACCCGGCTTCGGTTCGAAATGGCTGGTGCTTGGTATCGCGGCTCGTGCCAGACACCGCGAGTTTGGACTACATTTCACGGAAGCTCATCACGAGCCACAGCGTGCGCACCCAAATGCTCCGTGAAAGTGGGGCGATTCACGCAAGCAAAGACCGGACAATCGAAGAACTGATTGCCAAGACGTTGGGAAAGACCTGTGAACCCGCGGATAAATTCTTTGCGGATTTCAAACCGACTGAATCCGAAATCCAACTTATCAAATCAGCTATGGCACTCGATGGGCTCCCGTACCTTCGCATGTGCGCGGCTCACGTTTTCATCGGCTGTTCTTCCCCTCACTTCGGGAACGTGCTTGTGACGAAGGCGGGCGAACTTATCTCACTCGATCACGCGCGCGGATATTTCGAGAAAGGCGACGACCTTCGCGAACTGTTCTATTTCGTTGATCGACGTTCGGAGGCGTTCAAGGTTCTCGCTGGGGGTCAACGGTTTAACGGAGAAGGACATTCGCGAATCGGTCTCGGAAATTCCACGCCATAGCGCATGTGGCTCTATGGCTGGCTTGGCTGATTATTACTGCACGCGACTGAAATTGTGGAAGCAATACTTCGAGAAAGAAATGTCCCGGTCGTCGAAAATGGAACTCGATCCACGCCTCACGGCTTTCAATCCGCTTGGCGCTTTCGGCGAAAGGCTTATGGCCGAAGCGGGCGCGCTCTGGCGAGTCTGAAATGTACTCTCCAATAAACGACATCACAGGCCGTTTTGCGAAGCCACACCGACTAAGAAGCCAACAAGAAAGGGGCCCCACGGACTCGGTCATGTTTACCAGCACCGCGCAAATTGGTGGCTGGACGCGCGCGTCAAAGGCACACGCCATCGGGTGAAGTTGGGACCGGTAAAGCTTCTGGAGAAGCGCGAAGCTCGGGTGATCGCGGAATCGAAAATCAAAGAATTGCTAATGCCGAAGTCCGAACCGATCAAGGGCAATCTGGCATTTTCTGTTTTCGCAGAGCGCTTCGTTGCAATGTCGATCGAAACCAAGCGAGGGTGGGAACAATATGCGGGAAAGAAACCGGATCAAACGCCATTCAAGCACGCCTCTGAGTTTTTCGGCACGACGCTATTGAAGGACATTAACGCTACTCGCGTTGAGCAGTTCCGAAGTTACTTGCTGAATAAGCACGTGGGGAAGCGTTTCCTTAAGAACGCATCTGTCAATCGCTACATTTCTATGCTCAGAGCCGCTCTGTACTGGGGAATGAGCCGCGGCGATATAGCATCGAATCCGGTGGCCGACTTAAACACGATAATGCTTCACGAACCGGAAGCTCCAACGCGCGTGCTTGAGGAAGGCGGTGAGGAGTCAAAATTTATTTCTGCACTCCCGGCCGGGCTTCGATTGATGGCGATCTTCGCTTTGCAAACTGGGGCGCGCCGCGGCGATATTCTCAATCTCACGTGGGAGGCGGTAAGGCCGGAAAGCGTGGAATTCTGTGAGACAAAGGACGGTGAAAAGCGATCCGTTGAACTCAATTCGGTCGCAAAATCAATCCTGAAAGCGCTCGGGCCGAGCAATAAACCGCAGAGTTTTGTATTCTCTCCTGACATGCCTAGAAAAACTCTGATTTCGCGCATTAGACGAGAGTGGAGGGCCGCGCTTAAGAAATCCGGCATCCCGAAACTACGCTTTCACGACCTGCGGCACACGGCGCTATCGAGGCTCGTGGAAAAGGGAGAAGACATAGAGACCGTGCGTGATCTCGCCGGCCACGCTTCGCTCAAAACAACGCAGCGATACCTACACTCCAATAATCGGCGCAAGAAGCAAGCAATTGAGAAGCTTGCGGGAAATTTTGGGAGCTACATGCCCAGCACGGCCGAAGAGTCGCTGGAACACATCGCCCCGCGAATCACAGTGCAGTGAGGATCTATGCGCCGTGGGCTTGAAAACTCAGTCTAACGCGACGAGATCGATTGGGGGGACGCAAATCGCAGCTCAGGCGTCGAGTGAAACCCCGCCAAAAAGCTGCTTGCCCGCCGTCGAAGTGTAAAACCCGAAAATGGCGACGGCCAGCATGAGGCAGAGCACGAAAATTGTAGGTTCCGCGTACCAAGCCGAAAGATGGGTTGTTAGAGGTAGCACGAGCAGAACTTCATGCGTGCAGAGTGCCACCATGAGTGCGAGGAGCCCGAAGCGAATCAGAAGTATCAGGACAACACTGAAGAAGGTTGCCTTAAAGATCGAACCCAGAACTGGGTGGTCCCCGAATAGCGAGCCCGAGGACCAGAGCGCAATAAAAACCAAGGCCGTCATCCACTCCTTTCGCAGCAGTAGCCGGATGATAAAGAAAATGAAAAACAAGAAGAGCGAAGAGGCAATAAACAACGCAATCTCTGACAGGACTTCGCCGATCACCATGCGAAGCCCCGACAGGCTAGAATATGACACCCACGCATCCGGCTCAAGCGACATCTTTCCCATCCAGCCTGGGATCAAGTCCTTCACCCTTTCCGCAACCACCAAAAGAACTCCCACAAGGATTCCCAACACCAGATCGCGGCCGACTACGGAATCTCGCATCTGTCCCGCCAGCAACCGGCTCCAGGAAATCAGCGAACTCGGCCAACGCTTGCGCACATAAGGTTCGAGCGCGACATACAGCAGCCACGAGGTTGCCCCAAAGATCAACCCCCACCCGGTTGCACAGAGAATAATGTTGAGTTCCGATAGTGTCGGAATGTGGTGCGCGGTTAAAACGCCTGTGACCCACATCAAAAGGAAGGCGAGCACGGCCAACCGCGCGGCACCACGCCGGTCGCCTCGCCCGGAGCGGACGTTGCCCCGCGCCATCACGATTCCCAGCAGGACGATCGAGAAAAACAACGTAAGAAGAATCGCGCTTACTATCGATTCTGATATGCTTCTTCGTTCTTCCTCCATACGATCCGGTTTGATCCAGGGGGAAACAAGGTTGAAATACACCGGCTTCCCGCGATACTCCGCCGCTTCTACGCGCAACGGCAATTCTGAGTGTCCAGGCCAGTTTCCTTCCCATGCTGCTCGTGCGTCGCTCGTTATAAGCGGCGTCCATTGCGGCGGCACAGCTTTAAACGTGTTTTCGTTCAGACCCGCCGCGCCGAACAGGCCGCTCCAATTCGGCGCGGCTGCCGCTTCCGTCGAGGTGTCGAGTTGCGGCGGTACGGCCTCAAATTTCACTAGTCGTCCCTGCGGATCGAGGAGTATCTGGCACATCCCTGAAATAGAATTCGGAGGTTCATCCGGACCCACTTCGGCAGAGTTACTAAACGTCCCGCTCGACATGAATTGCGGACTCTCCCGATACCAAAACATGATGGTCGGAGGAACGCCAGAGGAAAGATTGTTCCAGCGCGTCAGGCTGCGGTCATTCTTGTCAATGTAGTCGAGATATTCCGAGGACCTCTGGAATGAGTAAGCGGTATCAACCGGCGCGGCCGTGTAACCAAATTCGCGGGCCATGTCGCGAGCTTTCGCCGCAAGCACTTCCGGTGGGCTTTGCAATGGGACAAGGTTTAGCAATTGCGCTTTCTCGGACAGCTCGATCGTCGCCGCCAGTCCCAGAACGATCAACACCAGGCAGCCCCAGGCAATCGCCGGTCGCAGTCCTTCTTTTTCGCCCGCTGCCGCTACCATTTCTGGCGACGGCGTTTCCCCTGCGGCTAGCGCTGCAGCTAGTGGATCGCCACCAGGCAACGCTGCAGCTATCTGCAGGGCCGAAGCGGGCCGTTTCGCTGGATTTTTCTCCAGGCAGCGCAGTATCACGCGCTCGACCAGAGGATCAAGGTCCTTTAGGTGCGCTGATGGCGTCGTCGGTGCGCTCTTTTCGCGCAGCCGCGCCATTTCTTCGTACGTAGCTGCTTCGTATGGCTTTTTCCCGGTGAAAATTTCGTACATCACCAACCCGAGAGAATACAGATCGCTCTTCGGAGTGACTTCGCCGCCGGAGAACTGCTCGGGTGACATGTACGCAGGCGTGCCGGCGCGAGCGTTTTCGCCTTGGACTTCCGCAGAAAGGCCGGCCAGGCCGAAGTCCGTGATGCGTGCGCGGCCGCGTCCATCGAGCATAATGTTCGCAGGCTTCAGATCGCGATGGATGATGCCGTGCTCGTGCGCGGCAGCGAGGCCCGCGCACACTTGTCGCGCGATCTCCAGGGCTTTGTCTGAGGGCAAGCGGCCGATGCGCCGCATCAATGAGGCAATGTCCTCACCGTCCACGAATTCCATAGTGAGGAACGTTTGGCCGTCGGTCTCGCCGATGTCAAAGACGCGGCAGACGTTGGGATGCGATACCTGCCGGGCTAGCCGCACCTCGCGCGTAAAACGCGCCAGCGCTTCTTCGTTGCGCGCTAGGGATTTCGGCAGGAATTTTAGCGCGACGGTTTGCCCCAGTCTTAAGTCCTCGGCGCGATATACTTCTCCCATACCGCCCTTGCCGAGCGGCGAAACAATGCGGTAACGGTCGGCCAGCGTTGCGCCCGGAACGTAGCGAGCCTCATATCCGAAATCCGAAGTGTGCGAAGGAGTGCGGTGCGAACCGACATCAATGCGGGGAGAGGAAGCTGCGGCGCCGGCCGCGCGATCCACGCGAGGGCCAGGCGAGTTAACGCGCGTCACTGTCGGTGTGTTACTCGGGTCCACGGGCGTGGCGCACGCGGGACAAAACATAGCCCCGTCCGGCAACTCACGCTCGCATGAAGAGCATTTCATCCTGAGTTTCCGACCTTGCCGCTTGGCTCGCGCATCGTACGCTTCTCCTGCCTTAGACACAACGAATTCGCCGAATTCGCCACAGAATAAGCACCAGCGAATTCATGTCACAGTTGGTCCACATCCCAATCTGCCCGGGCAGCGGCGGCTAACTCTGATAATTCGGATAAGTCAGATTTGCGTCAGCGGCTATTGGCTCTGGCGGGAGATTCGGGCGCTACATGCCCACCACGCTTGAGGAATCGCTTGAGCAGGTCGCTTCAAATGCTACAATCCAATAACGATGCGCCCGTAGCTCAATTGGATAGAGCATCTGCCTTCGGAGCAGAGGGTTGGGGGTTCAACTCCCTCCGGGCGCGCCACTCTAATCACTGCCCCACATTGGGTTTACGCTGCGTCTTCTGATTTAATTTGAACTACATTTTGTAGCCCAAGTAGCCCAACTAGAGAAAAACCCAGCCCCACACGTTCACACCATTCCCGCCGAGGCTGCCAAACGCTCTGCCCTAGCCCGAGCGGCTAATTGCCTAGCGATTTGTGCCAAAATCCTGCTTGGGCCTTTTCACCCAACCTGGCGCACAATTTTAATCTTGGTTGAAGACAATATTTTTTTATTCGGTTGTACGACACGGAATTTCGCTGCCAAATTATCCATTTTGCACTTGGACAGTCCGAAATGGCGCCATTCATTAAGATCGGTAATTCTATGTTCTTGTGCTACAACAAGATACAAATCGCGTAGATAACGGATGGATTAAAATCCCCTGCGTGAAAATTAAACATCTGCGAAACTTTGCATGGAATAACTTTAAAAAAGCCGACGCAAGACTCTGAAATATTAAATTCTATGCAGATAATTTATTGCCACATCCACTTTACGGGACGAAAGGAAAGGGTTTTGTCCCAGTTTCCGATAACTTCCGAGTAGCCGACCACCCGCCCGGAATCTGGTTTGCCAATCTCAGGCCGTTTTTGGAGACCCGAATCCACTAGTCTCGTAAGGCGATCAACTGTCCAAATGGATCGCTCCGTTGTAATGGACTCGCGGATGGGTGTACGTTATCCGTCGGCTTGGAAAATGGAAATTTCGGATTGGACCCAAGATCAGCCGAGGCTCAGGCGAAAATGTTAAAAAGGGCACGGAGAAGCTCGAAGCCAATTGCCGTCGCTTGGCTCTGTGTTTTGCTTTGGGGCTCCGCGAGCTCGGCTGCGGCGTCGCCTGCACCGTCGAAGGACAAGAATCCGTACGCACAGAGCGGTTTCGTTACATCCTGGGACGGGGCTAAGATTCATTACATCGAGGCCGGCCGCTCGAAGGTGCCAGTCGGAAACGCGGAAGAGGGCGACCCGGTTCCTCTCCCCGTCACACCGATGAAGGGCAGTGTTTCCGTCACCGGACCGCACGAGGTCCCTTCCATTCTATTTGTGCCGGGTTTCACCATGCCCGCGTGGATCTGGGAAAAGCAAATCGTCTATTTCTCCGCTAAGTATCACGTTGTGGCGATGGATCTGCGGTCGCAGGGCGAATCGGCGAAGACGGGCGAGGGCGATTACCCCGCGGCACACGCCCGGGACATGAAGGCGGTCATCGAGCAATTGCGTCTCGCGCCGGTGGTGCTGGTGGGTTGGTCGATGGGGGTTCCGGAGATCGCGGCCTACGTGGATCAGTTCGGCACGAGCGCTCTGGCAGGAATTGTCTTGGTGGACGGTGTCGCCGCTCTCGATCTCACACCGGAGTACATTAAAGGAAGCATCGAGTTCCTCAAAGGGATGCAGGCGAATCGTGCACAGATGACGGATGGCTTCGTGCGCTCGATGTTTCGCAAGCCTCAAGCGGAAGAATACCTGCAGAAGCTAATCAAAGGCTCGCTGGCCACGCCCACCGATTCAGCGGTCGCCATAGGGCTTGCTACGTTTACAAGCGATAGCCGGCCGGCAATCGCGAAAATCGACAAGCCGACGCTGATTGTAGGCGCGACCAAGGATTTGGTGCCGCAATTTCAGGAGATGCAGAAAAGTATTCCCGGTGCGAGATTTGAACTTTTTGAGGATGCCGGGCACGCGCTTTTTGTCGATGACGCCGATAAGTTCAACAATTTGCTCGATGAGTTCCTGACGAGCTTGAAATAGCACGACACGACAGGGTACCCTACGGCATCGCTACCGCCCAATCCACCTGATTAACGCGCAGCCGGAGAAGTGGGATTACCCTTTGCTGCCCAGCAAACTGGTTCTGAAGAGTCCACAAGCAGCAATGCTGATTCCGGACGGGTAACGGGCAATTCGGAAGTAATCTCCAGAAGATCCGATTTCCACCATTACTTAAGGCCTGCCGACAATACTCCCAGAGCCTCGTATTTCGCTCCGCGCAATCACGTTTCCGGCCAGAGATGTCCGGTTACTTATCGGGACTGAGCCTACTTTGTGTTATAAAATTCCGGCATCGGTAAGGTCAGTGCCCGCCCTGATGGAAGCCGAGGAATTAAAACCAAGTTACGAAGACGTCTTCAGCTTGACGGGCCAATACGTCGGCCCCGCAAAAGGACCTCAAATTATCGAGGCCGACCACGTTTCTATGATCGTTGCTTGATGCAATGACCGGAGCACTAAATGATCGTCGTAACAGGCGCAACGGGACGCACAGGAAGGGCAGCAACGGAAGCGTTACTCGCCAAAGGCGAAAAGATTCGCCTGGTTGGGCGAGACGCGAAGAAGCTGACACCGCTCGTGGACCGAGGGGCGGAACCCTTCGTCGGCAACGTCGAAGATGTCGCTTCAATGACGGAAGCTTTCAACGGCGCTTCAGCCGTCTACCTGGTTCTGCCCGAGGACATCTCGCAACAGGATTTGCGCGCGCATCAAGAACGCGTTTCCGACGCCTACGCCGCAGCAATCACCAACGCCCACGTGCGGTTTGTCGTTAATCTAAGCAGTATTGGGGCTCAGCACGCGAAAAACACCGGTCCCATCGTTGGCTTACACAATCAGGAACAAAGGCTCGATCGAGTCGCCGGGCTGAACGTCCTGCATGTGCGCGCAGCGTACTTTATGGAAAATCTCCTCATGAGTATCGAGCCGTTGCGTTCAACGGGAACACTACCGGGTGGCTTACAGGCGGATGCGCAAATGCCGTGGATAGCCACAAAAGACATCGGCGCGTATGTCGCCACTCGTCTCGCTGCCCGCAATTTTTCCGGCAGTTCAATACAGGAACTGCACGGGCAGCGCGACATCTCCATGAAGGAGGCGGCGTCAATTGTTGGCCATTCTATCGGCAGGCCCAATCTCGCATACGTGCAAGTTCCGAGCATGATGCTTGGGCAGGGCCTTGTGACGATGGGGTTACCTAAAAAGACCGCAGAATTGCTTATTGAAATGTGGGATGGTGCAAATGCGGGTCTCATTGTTCCACAGGAAGCGCGCTCGGCAAAAAATACGACGCCCACCACGCTCGAATCATTCGTCACCGAGGAGTTTGCCCCTGCGTATCTCAAATCCGACCGTAGCTCCTGATTAACGGGCCACTCGGAAGCAATGCAGGGAAAGTGGCCAAAGTCGTTTGGAAAGGTTGTGATTCCAACACAGAAGAAACACGGTCGATATCACGTTTGAGTTCCATATCCTAAAGATTGTCTCTTGGCTGCCCTTCTGGCACACCATTCATCACTCCCGAAAATTCTCACTTCATTTCGTCACCTTGACTTGTGTTATCGCTCGGCAATACGATGCTGCCGTTTCGCCCTACCCGCCAAATGGTAAGCTCAGCAAAGCCCTATTGGACCGTGGACTCTCGGCGTCCCTTGCGCACGGGTATGGATCTTTCTTTCCTCGTCCACCGGAACTGATGATTCTGAAGAAGCATTGGCGACTGGTTAAGCCCGAACTCGCTGACATAGATTTAGACACGTATGAGGGCTACCCGCAGATCTGGTCGTTTGCCCCTAAATCCAGACTGAACGTGCGAAGGGTCGGGCTGCTTCACCCTTCGATTTCATTTTTTACACCTCGTTGATCTTGGCGCTCAGAGGCTCGATTTCTCGATCCC
>Ga0070765_100002633_pt1 | contig 11316 bp, 10 predicted proteins | sample HubBroMetageWFT5_FD_71516 | JGI IMG/M metagenome (GOLD analysis project Ga0070765, IMG submission 71516) | Warmed and freeze-thawed soil microbial communities from the Hubbard Brook experimental Forest, New Hampshire - Hubbard Brook CCASE Soil... | ecosystem: Environmental > Terrestrial > Soil... | reverse complement strand
GGGTGCGCCTGCTTATGCGCTCTCATTCGAAGCGGGACGCAAGGTGGCGGCTCCGGTGACCACGCTCCTGGGCGACGGCATGGCTTGCCGCGTGCCCGATGAGGCTTCGCTCGCAGTGGTCCTCGAAAATGTCGAGCGCGTAGTGCGAGTCAGCGAAGAAGAAATGCGCCAGGCCATGAAGATCTACTTCACTGACACACACAACGTAGTGGAGGGCGCAGGCGCGGCGGGGTTGGCGGCTGCATTGAAAGAGAAGCACACGCTGCAAGGAAAACGCGTCGGCTTGGTCGCCACCGGCGGCAACGTGGATCACGAGGTGTTTGCGCGGGTTCTTCTGGATTAAGGGTGGGCTACCCCTATTGTTCCATGTTCATTACATACCTACGTGTCGAATTGCGTCGGCCTTGCGATCAGCGAGCCTTACCCATGCAAGCATAGCGAAGGCTCCCATGGTAAAGATGGAGACTAAGGCGCAAGTGCCGGTGATGTCGCTTACCTTCCACTGTGCTCTGGTAGGATCGCAAACCATCGAAGGTCCGTGCCCGGCAATTGCGGGGAAGATGTTTCCGGCCGCGGACAGTGCGTAGAAGAGCACTGCCTGATGCCAATATCCGGGCGGTAAAGGTTCGGGGCTAGTTGAGCGGTCTCGTAGATACAACGCGAACAACTGATAGAAGACATAGACCGTGAGATACCAGCCGAGAAAATTGCTCACGGGCACGCCGAAATAGGGTCCTCCTTGTGGCCAGACCCAAAGGTGCAAGATGGTCGACCACACTGGGTCCTGGGAGAAATCCCAGGCGACCATGATGAATGCCGCAACCAGAGGCAGGGTTACAACGCGAGATCCCTTTAGAGAATTCTGCGCGTCTCCCAAAATCAGACGGGCTAGCGTCCAGGAAAGATAGGCCATCCCCACATAGGCGAGTCCAAGCAGAATGGGAACGGCGAAGAGTTTCGGGCCCAGCAAACCAGTGAAGTAATAATGCCCGAAAGGAAAGCCGGTGCGAACCCCGACACTTTCGAAAATGTTGCCGATCGCTAGGCAAATGACAAAGAAGGTGAGGATCCCGCGCCAACGGTAGAGCATCGCACCGTGCATCAGCGCAAAAACGACGGCGGGAAGAACGTGTAGCGCAACCACCGCCACAATGGCGAACGGTCCGGGGAAGATCTGCAAAATCCTTGCCACGCCATAGAGTACGAGCAAGGCCCACAGCATCAGGTTTGCTCCGGCCCAGTTCCCGGCTGGTTTGCTCATGCAAGATCAAGAATACAGCGCCAAGCCTTCGCTGCGATTTCTTGAATTACATCTTCAGCGTCGCCGGGCGCAAAAAAAGGCACGGCCGACGCCGTGCCATCCTCCGATCCACAACTGCTGACTGCTATGACTTTTTCGCCACCTCCAGGTTGTTCTGCACCGTGAAGGCGCCGAATACCTGGTTCGCACGTATGCCCGCGACCTGCTTATCCATCGCAGTGGCAACCGTGCCATACAGGCTCAGTTTGCCGTGATCCACCACGATGCGAATCGGCCTCGCTGGATCAATCGCGTAACGGCTCAACACTGGATCGCGATAAATTGTACGCAGGGCGCGAATTCGGATGTCGTCGTCGAAAAACGAAACCGGTGCGACTTTTGCGTTGTCTACCACGTCTTTTACGCCCGGAGTAGTGTCGACCAGCGCCAAAGCGGAGTCGCGGTCAACTTCCGTGCGAGTCTCGCCATTCAGTGTGACCACACCATCCTGCACCGAGGCGGTGACGAAATTAAACGCAATATCGTAGCCCATGCGGTCGTAGTAGAGCTTGCTGTCAAGTTGCGCCGCGAGGTCGGCGTCCGGAACGCTCTTTCCGTTCACCACAATCAGGTTGCGTACTCCCTGAAGGTTTTGTGTTTTACGAATTTTTCTGGCCGCATCCAGCTTCTGCTGATAAAGATCCACATTGCCTCTCAGGGTGACGATGCCATCCTCAACCGCGGCTTGAACGTTGTGGAATTCACTTTTGGATGCGAGTTGCTGTGACACTTTGGCCTGGATAGCGGCGTCGTACCGGCTCGCGCTGTTTTGCGCGAACATGCTTACGCTTAGGACACTCACGCCAACAAACCAGCCGAAACTTCGAAGAAAAGCTTTCATAAAATGGACCCTCCGATCCCCCATTAGAAATAAACCCAGGTTTCGGCGAAAAGTTTTCATGGTCTGCCCTCCCCACTTACTAACTGGTTAGTTAAATGGTGAGATGCGTGAAGACGGCACAAGAATGTAAAGATTTGTACGGAGGATTGACCGCCCGACGCGACGTCACTCCGCCTGCGGCTTCTCTGGAACGCCAGTATTGTTCCGGCGCGCCCACAATTTTTAACAGCGCCGATGTTGCCATCGTCACGAAAATGGATTTGGCTGCCGCGGTTGAATTCGACTGGCATTCCGCATACAGTAATGTTCGAGCGGTGCGCCCGGGCATGCCCGTATTCCGGCTTTCCGCCTAAGCCGGTGACGGAATGGATTAATATCTAGGTTTTCTGACGGCCGCCTTGACCGGTTGCGCACGGCAGCAACCATCTAAGCAAGAGCGACGCACTTGATGATCAGTTTTCTCTCCATTGTCGCGGTCGGGTTTTTTCTCGGAATGCGTCACGCTACCGATCCCGATCACGTAATCGCAGTAACCACCATCGTTAGCCGCCAGCGCAACTTGCTGAAAGCTGCAATGACCGGAATTTTCTGGGGCATCGGCCATACTCTGACGATTTTCGTCGTGGGCGCCCTCATCATTCTCTTTGATGTTGTAATTCCCGCTCGAATCGGGCTTTCCATGGAGCTTTCCGTCGGACTCATGTTGATTGTCCTGGGCGTAATGAACATTGCAAGCTTTTTCCGCGCCGCGAGTTCCATCGCTCCCCAAGGCCATGATCAATCTGAAGTTGTGCATCGCCATCCTCACAGCCATGGCGATTACGTACACAGCCACGCGCATGGACACTCTCCGGACACCCATGCTCATAGCCTCGACCAAACACCGCTGACCTGGCTCGATCGGATGTTTGGCAGGATCGGTCTTTATCAGCAGCTTCGTCCGCTGGTTGTGGGCATAGTTCACGGACTCGCCGGGTCCGCTGCGGTGGCCTTGCTCATTCTCACCACCATCCGGAATCCTCACTGGGCAATTGCTTACCTGCTCGTCTTCGGAGCGGGCACCGTTGGTGGAATGATGCTGATCACAATGAGCATCGCCTCCGCATTCAATTATTTTGGGAAAAGGCACGAGAGGTTCTCGCAGCGGCTGGGACTAGCTTCTGGCTTGGTGAGCTTGGCCTTCGGCGTCGTGCTGGCTTATCAGATCGGCGTTGCTCGTGGCCTTTTTACCGGCCATCCGCAGTGGACGCCGCGATGATAACGTGACAAGGCGGCACTCGTTGGACTTCCCATCGGCTGCCTTACACTTCCGGAGAAGCTTGAATGTAAGCTCGCATCATCCGAACTTCATGATCTTTTTCGTTGAGGTCATGGAGCAGAATATCGCGCAGGGAAATAATCCCTCGGAGTTGCTTACCTTCGCAGATCGGTAGATGGCGGAAACCATGGTGCCGCATCAGGAGCATGCAGTTTTCGAGACTCTCATCCGGACTCACGGTGAGCGGATCCTCGGTCATGACCTCACCGACCCGTGTGGTTCGAGAGTCGCGTCCTTCGACCACCACACGTTTCATCAGGTCGCGCTCCGAAAAGATGCCGACCAGAAGGCCGTCGCATAGCACTGGCACAGCGCCGATATTCCGATTCACCATGGCTTGCGCCACGTCGAACACGGTCTGATCGGCATCCGCACGATAGGTATCTTGTGTGTTAATTAAATCGTAAACATGCATGGGGGGCTCCTCTTTTACTGCAAAGCAAACGGCGCGAGTATAAGCCGAAACGCAACGGATTAAAAGAGGCAGAATCATGTATTCGATGGGCGGCTTCCATGTATGCCCGGATTGGGCCGGACCTTCTAGGTGGGGCCGATGAAAACGAAATACGAACATGCCCACAATGCTGTGGGAATACCCCCGCGGGGCCGGGTCGTAAGAATGATGTTGTAGGCATCGGAAGGTCGCAGAGCTTCGACCACGGACGGCAATGCCTGCGGCTTGACCATCGCCAAGTGGGCAAGAAACCGGTAAATGTCAGATTCGCCACTATAGCCTTGAGAGACAAAGGAAATCTCTGTGTTCTCGCCCGCGAAGTGCCAACTCAGCGAGGCGGCCAAGGCAACTGCGTCCTCGTACGCCTTCTCCGAAATGACGCCCTGGGACGGATTATCGAAGACAATGCGTAGCTTGCGTTCGTCTTCCCGGCTGAACTCCCGCACTTTGAGCGAACCCGACTTGGCCGTCGCTTTCCAGTCCACATGGCGAGCCGAATCTTCCGGCATGTACTCCCGAATCAGATACAAGTCATCGCCGCGGCCTCGGGCAAAGGTTTCGAACTCGCCGGTGATCATCGGCAGAACTTCGAAAAATTCGTCGGCCGGTTCCACCCGCGGATACACAATAATTTCGCGGACGAGCGTCACGCGCCGGGTCTTGGTGAGAAAGGCGAAGGGGAAGCGCGTCGCAAGACCAAAGCTTTTCTGCTGGTAGCATCCACGTCGATCGAAACGAAGCTCCAGGTCGGCTGTGGCCTCAGTTCCCGCAGGAACATAAGGAAAGTAAGCTGCCCCGTCAAAGATACACGGAGGGCCTTGGTTTTTTGAGACTCGCTGCAATTGGTAATCGCGAAACTGCATCCACTGCTTCTCCGGTCGACGTCCCGGCGGAACCGAAAATGTTGCCGGCATCCACTTCCAGTGTTTGCCGGCTTGGTCTTTCTCTACCGAAACCACATTCACCGAAAACGACGGCAACCAGCGCCGGCGGTTGCGCAACACGATTCTGCCCAGCATCGCCCGCCCCGCGAACACATGTTCCGGCAGGCGGACATCCAGTTCCAGGGCACGCAACACCATGGCCGAGGCGAAGCCGGAGACGGCAATAGCCGCCAGCATCGCGGACACGACGATGTAAAGCAGGTTGTTTCCCGTGTTCAGGGCCGCGATGCCGATCACCAGCACGATCGCGACGTAGATAATTCCGACCTTGGTAACGTCGTAGTCGAAAGCATCGCGAATCCGGGCGCCAGCCACGCGGCGAGCGAGATACGGCACTGTCGTCAACCCCACGATCACGGCCAGCATCAGCGCAGCGGACGCTAGCATTAAAGTCGCCCAGAGGTTTCCCGACTCTCGCGATACAGTCGAAAAAAGTGCCGCTCCGAAAGCCAGCGTCAAGCCCACGATTGCCAGCAGGAAACGTACCCACACCTCGGGAATATCGAGGTGAAGGAAGCGAGAGATTCGTTGGATCGTGGAAAGCTGTCCAGTCTTGGCCGACTTCATTTGAGAGGTTCTGGCTTCGAGGTTAGCACCCGCTTGCCAAAGCATCAATCAGAGTCTGATGAAGACAGAAATTCAAACACCGCGCGATTGAATTCCGCGGGCGCTTCTTCATACGGGAGATGTCCAACACCCTCGAACGTTACCAGTTGGCAGTTGCGAAAGCATTGCTTCAACTGCGCGGCTGACGCGGGATCTACAGCGGTGTCCTTGGTACCCCAGATCAGGAGAGTTGGGATATGCGCGACGCGCGGCAGTGCTGATTCCAATTCTTTCAGATCGCGATTCCACGATCGCGCCACGGCCAATGCATATTCGTAGGAACCGGGAATGCGCATAGGCTTGCGGTAGCCTTCGAGACTGTCCGGCGGAATGCGCCGCTGGTCACCGAACATCCGGCAGTGGTAGTACTCGTGCAGCCTTCGCACATGCGGAGTGAGAGTCGAAAAGAGTGGAGCGATAAAAGGGCTGCTAAGAAAAGCCGTCAAGCGCTTTCCGTGCGCCGACCAGGGATTGACTGGATCGACCAGAATCAAGCGGCGAACACGATCAGGTGCCAGCGCCGCCGCCATTACCGCGACTGCGCCGCCGTGCGACGTTCCCAGCAGATCGCAAGCGGCAAGACCCGTTTTATCCATGAACTGAATCAGCCGCTCGGCGCTAGCCTTAAAGGTACAGTCCAGGCCAGGTGGTCGGTCGGAAAAGCCGGTTCCCAACAGGTCAATGGCGTAAACCGTTGCATGCTTCGCCAGGGCGGGGATCGCGAATCTCCAGGAAAACGAGTACCCCAGGAGACCGTGGACGAGTAGCAGAGCGGGCCCGGAACCAGTCCGCAGATAGCGCATGCGCGCGCTACTTCTCGGTGCATCTAGGGTTACCCAGTGTTCTTCGGGGGCGATTTCGTGCTGCGGATTGAAAGGCGCGTCCAATGTGCTTTTCACAGCAACTTTCTGTTGCGATCAGACAACTCTTCGTCCGCCGCAACCCTCTAATAGAAGAGTATCGCCTCTGTCGCTTTTTGTGAGGGAGAGTCTCGACTCTCCCTATTTTTTCTGGGCGCTCGCCGGCGATGTGTAGGTATTGAGGAATGCGAGAAGCAGCGCCCAGGCGTGTGACGCGGCGACCGGGTTGTAGCTAGAACGCGCGTCGCAGAAGAAGCCATGATCGGCCTCGGAGATTTCGACGTTGGTGTAATCCTTTCCCCCGTTGTGTAGTGCCTCAGTCACCGCTCTGATCTGATCGGGTCCAATGCGCTTGTCCTGCCCTCCCCAAAAAAGCAGCACTGGCGCGCGCAGCTCGGCGATGCGATTCAGCAGGCCGGGACTATTCGGGTTAGGCGCAATGCCGCCGCCGTAAAACGATATGGCGCAGACGATGGGCACGGTCAGCGCGGTGAGGATCGCGGCGCGTCCGCCCATACAAAAGCCGATTGCGGCTATGGGAAAATTCGCGCTTCCGCCATTCGCGGTGAGCCATGCATACGCTGCTCGCAGATCCGCCGCCATGTCGTTATCGGTGAGCGCGCGGATGTGGGGCGTCACAGAGGGAAAATCATCATAGCGGCCTTCGAAGCCCGGACTCGTGCGATGGAAAAGTTCGGGCGCGATGGCGAGGAATCCTTGCCGCGCAAATCGCTCCGTCACATCACGAATGTGAGCGTTCACCCCAAAGGCTTCCTGGCAGACGATCAGGCCGCGTGACGCTTCGGCTGCGGCCGGGCGAGCGACGTAAGCCCGCATGGAGCTTCCATCGTCAACCGTCAGCGTGGCGTACTCTGTTTTGAGATCCATCCCATCGCCCCGTGGAAAGGTGTGGCCCACTCTTTCGAAAGAAAGGTAATTTTACACCAACCCAAATTTTAGATTGACACCTATAGAGCACACGAAGAGGCGTCCGTGGTCATGGCCCAGCATCGGGCGCTGCTTCTCATAACTTTTTTAGCAGCTTCTTGAGGACTCGGATGCCTTTGTCGACGTGCTTTTGCTGGAGCAGGAATGGCGGCAAGAAGCGCAGCACAGTATCCTGGGTGCTGTTGAAGAGCACGCCTTCAGCGAGAGCCTGTTCGACGATGGGGCGGGCGGGAACGTCGAGCTGCAAGCCCTGAATCAGGCCGCGGCCACGAACTTCGCGAACCACCGAGAAACGTTCGGTCAGAGCTTTCAGTTCTTGCTGCAGATAGGCACCGATACTGACAACGTTTTCCAGCAACTTGTCTTCTTCGAGAATGGCCAGATATTCGAGTGCGACGCGGCACGCCAATGGGCCTCCCCCAAACGTTGTCCCGTGTTGCCCCACCGAAATCGCTGACGCGAACTCTTCCTTCACCAGAAAGGCGCCGAGCGGGATGCCGGCGGCGATAGGCTTGGCGATGGCAACGATGTCCGGCGTGACGCCGAAGGTTTGGAAGGCGAAGATGGTTCCGGTGCGGCCGAGGCCGCATTGGATCTCATCGAAAACCAACGCGGCGCGATGACGGTCAGCAAGGGTGCGACACTCTTTCAGGAACTCGACCGAACAGTCGTAAATTCCACCTTCGCCGAAAATGGGTTCGAGCACAATGGCGCAGGTGTTGTCGTCGACCGCTGCGCGTAGGGCCTGGGCGTCGTTGCGGGGAACGAACTTCACGTCCTCGAGCAGCGGTTCGAAACCTTTGCGGTATTTGTCCTGGCCGGTCACGGACATGGATCCGAAGCTGCGGCCGTGATAGGAGCCTTCGAGGGCGACCAGTTGGCTTTTCGCGGCGCCTCCGGCTCGGTGGCCAGCCAGGCGGGCGAGCTTGATGGATCCTTCGACAGCTTCGGTACCGCTGTTCGAAAAAAAAGCGCGATGTAATCCCGACAGCGTGCATAGCTTCTCGGCGAGCCGTCCCTGATATTCGTTGTAGTAGAGGTTCGACAGGTGGATGGCTCGCGCGGCCTGCTCGCGAATGGCCTTCACGATTCGCGGATGAGCGTGGCCAAGTGCATTCACTCCCAGGCCAGCAACGAAATCGAGATACTTCTTCCCGTCGACATCGAAGAGGAAAACGCCTTTGCCGCGCTCGATGACCAGGGGGTAGCGGTTGTAAGTCTGCAGTAGAAACTGTTTTTCGCGCCCGATTACTTCTTCGCTGGTGGTCATAGGGAAACTAGAATTCTACCCTCCCCGGAGTCAGAAAGTAATAGAGCGGTCCGCGCTCATGTTTCAAACGGCGAACCAGCCCGGATGAAAGATGATGCAGAACTGCTCCTCAAATGTGGCACCAGGCAAAACGCTTCGAGTAGAATGAAGCTGCGCAGCTGATTCCGCGGCATGTGCCGCTTGAACGAGGGTGAACCTTTTGGCTACAACCGTAACCTCTGGCACGCAAGCTCCTCCGCAACTCCCTAATCACAAGGTAAAAATCAAGAAGCCGGGGCAGCGGGCTTGCAACGAGAAGAACGAGAAAGGCAAGTTCTGCGGCGGGCATCTCAAGCGCTGGTTTTACACCACCGACATGCTGGAACAGGCTTGCGGCGACGTGGAGAAGGCTTGGGGCAACGATGCCGAGGTGTATCGCTGTGAACATTGCAAGACGCTTTATTTACCTAATCCTGAAGACTCGACTGGCTTGAACGTTGCCGGGTCAGGGCGGATTTCGATATTCGGGTTGACCGTACCACCGAAGAAGTAGACGAAGCCGAGCGTTGCTCGGCCGAACGACGCGAAGACTCGTCCCCACACACACAGAATGCAATCTTCTGAACTTATTTACGACTGGAATCGGATACATCCGACGTCGCTGCGGCCGGTGGGGCATGTTCTGCTTAACGATGAAACTTTGCGCGATGGTTTGCAATCGCCGTCGGTGCGCGATCCTTCCATCCAGGAAAAGCTTCCCATACTCCACCTGATGGAGGCTCTGGGCATCAACTCGCTCGATCTCGGTTTGCCCGGCGCCGGGCCGCGCGCGGTGGAGCATGTGGAGGCGCTGGCGCGCGAGATCGTCGCTCACAAAATGAAGATTCGCGCCAACTGCGCCTGCCGTACCCACCAGAATGACATTCGTCCAATCGCAGAAATTGTGCAGCGTACCGGACTGAAGATCGAAGCAGCGGCGTTTATTGGATCGAGTCCTCTTCGCCGGTACACGGAAGACTGGAGCGATGACTTTCTTCTGCAAACGACGGAGAACGCGGTGAAGTACGCGGTCTCGCTCGGGCTCGAGGTAATGTACGTCACCGAAGACACTACTCGCTGCGATCCGGAAATGGTGAAACGCCTCTACACGGCGGCGATCAATTGCGGGGCACGCGCCATTGTTATCTGCGACACTGCGGGACACGCAACCCCGATGGGCACGTTGGCGTTGGTGCGGTTCGTCATCAAGGAAGTGGTGGAACCATCGGGCGAGAAGATTCGGGTGGACTGGCATGGACATTGCGATCGCGGATTGGCTATTGCCAACTCCATGGCAGCACTGATCGCTGGTGCCGAGTGCGTGCATGCGACCGCGCTCGGAATCGGCGAACGAGTCGGCAACACCCAGATGGACCAGATGCTTCTGAACCTCAAACTCATGGGCATTCCGCCCTGGGCGGATCAGGATCTTACCAAATTGAAGGAGTACTGCGTGGCTGTGTCCCGGGCTACAGGCGTTCCGATTCCGGCAAATTATCCAGTGGTTGGCGAAGATGCGTTTCGCACGGCCACCGGGGTTCACGCCGCCGCGGTCATCAAGGCTTATAAAAAGAATGACATCGAACTTGCCAATACCGTCTATTCGGGAGTGCCCTCGCATGTGTTTGGCCTGGAACAAGTAATTGATATCGGTCCCATGAGCGGGAAGTCGAACGTTCTGTTCTGGCTAGACCGGCGCGGACTTCCCGCCTCGGACGAAGTGGTGGAGAGCATCTACCGGCGCGCAAAAGCGTCTGACCATACTCTCAGCGAGGCTGAAATTCTGGAGTGTGTGGAGCGGACGCAAACCCACTAGGCCATCCGAACAAAGTCCGTTACGACCGCATACAGCCTGCATGATTTACACTGGCCCCGTTCCTTACGGAGGCAACTCATGCGTCGTTTTCTTGGCTTCATTGTCGTCACGTTATTGGTCCTTCCTGCGTTGGCTCAGAGTAAGCATCCCTTCACCTTTGAAGACATGATGGCGCTGAAGCGGATTGGGGAACCCATCGTTTCTCCCGATGGAAAATGGGTCTTGTTCAGCGCGGTTGACGTCAGCCTGGAAGCGAACACCAAGACGCCGCATGTGTGGGCGGTGCCGACGGCTGGCGGCGAGGCGCACGAGCTAATTTCTGGTCAGGATTCGGACCGTCCGCGCTGGGCTCCCGATGGCAAGCGGTTTTTGTTTGTGTCCTCAAAAGAAAGTGGTTCGCAAATCTGGATTGCTGATTTTGATGACACCAAGGGTAGGGTGAGCGGAAGCCACAAGCTGACCTCCATTGCTACGGAAGCCAATGGCGCCCTGTGGTCGCCAGATGGCAAGAACATTCTTTTCGTGTCGAATGTTTATGCTGAGTGCACCGACGAGCCCTGCAACGCGAAGCGTCTCGAAGAGGCAGAAAAGTCGAAAGTTAAGGCGCTGGTATTTACGCATCTGCTTTATCGCCACTGGAACGCGTACAAGGACGGGAAGCGCGATCATCTTCTGATTATTCCGGCTGAGGGTGGCGCCAGTCGCGATCTCACGCCCGGCGATTACGACACACCGCCGTTTAGTTTGGGCGGGCAGGACGACTATGCCTTCTCGCCCGATGGCCAGGAGATCTGCTACACCTCGAACCACGATAAGGACGAGGCCCTCAGCACCAACCACGACTTATTTATCGTTTCCGTAAACGGTGGCGAGGCGAAGAAGATCACGGACAACCCGGCGAGTGATTCGTCGCCGCTTTATTCGCCGGACGGGAAGTACAT
>Ga0070765_100002632_pt1 | contig 11317 bp, 10 predicted proteins | sample HubBroMetageWFT5_FD_71516 | JGI IMG/M metagenome (GOLD analysis project Ga0070765, IMG submission 71516) | Warmed and freeze-thawed soil microbial communities from the Hubbard Brook experimental Forest, New Hampshire - Hubbard Brook CCASE Soil... | ecosystem: Environmental > Terrestrial > Soil... | reverse complement strand
GTGTAGGCAATGTGCTCGAAGGGCAGCCACGCCAGCACTTTCTGGATTTTTTCCGGAAAAAACGCCATGGGGATCAGCAGGCCGGAAAGCAGTTCGATCAGCCAGTACTTTGCGCGAATGAGCGCGAGGATTGATTTCAGCGGAATCGCGCAAGTGCCGATCATGAAGTTGATCGCACCCATCAGAAAGAAGCTTCCCAGTACCGCGACCAAAAACAGAAGAAAGTCCCCGCGCGACGCAGGTCTCTGTACCGGAAACACTAAGGACACTACGACCGCGGTGGGCAGCGTCAATAGCCCCAAACGAAATGCCGATTCTCCCATGGCGCGAAAAATCCACATCCATTGCACGGAAACCGGCTTGATCAAGTCCATGGCAATCTTGCCTTCAATCACTTCGTAGGCCATTTCCTGATCGATGGTGTTCCAGTAGAACGACCGAATCATCCAGCCTACGCTGACGTAAGTGATCATCTGCGCCAGGTTGTATCCCGCGATGGACTCACCGCTGCGGTATACCGCGCTCCAGATGAAGTAGTACACCGTGACGTTGAGAAAATACGTGATGATGCCGGTGAAATAGCGCAGGCGGAATGCCAGGATGTTGACGAATCCCACGCGCGAAAATTCGGCGTAGGGTACCAGCGCTTGGGCCCACGAACTCATTGTTGAATCTTTTCGTACCGCGTTATGAGCTCTTGCATCGCGTCGCCTAGGCGGGACAGTCGATGTCCATGGGTGCTGAGATCCTTCGCGAAAGCGCTCCCGCTGAATACCCCGCATCGGTTATTGCGTAAAAAACTACCTGATCGGCAGCGGGGACCGGAAAGCTGGTAACCGGGTTCAATCGTGACTGAACCTCCGCGGCGGTGGTGACAGCATTTTGCGCCGCTTTGCAGATAGCTTCGCTTGACGATCCCCCGCCGATCGATCCACCACCGCTGCTAAGGTAGATACTGGCGTTTCCGCCGGACAATGCTGCGACGGTGGCCGAACCGCTTGCTAGGCCCCAATCCATCAGCACTCCCCATGGCTGAGTTTCGGTTTGCATTGCAGGAAGGCCGAGTTCTGCGCGAGAGGCTTCGAGTGTTTGGAGCCGCAGTGTCTGATAAACATTAGCGGGTTCCGGCTTTGGTTTTCTGAAAAAATTCATACCGTGACCTCCGGGAGAGCTTCGCCGGCGTAGATGCGTTTGATGATTTCTTCAATGGGCTCGTCCTCGATCAGGATGTCGCGGACTTCGACCGCGCCCAAAATCTGGCGGATCAGGTCGGCGGTGGCAACTTTTACGCGGTCGAAGCGAATGCGGTAAGTCAGCTCGTCCACCTGATCTACTTCGAGGCCATCCCGCAAAAACTTCACGATGCCGGCGGCCTCCGCGCGATCCTTCAGCGCGAACTTGATCTGCTTGGTACGCAGCAGTTTTTCCTTTAGATGGCTGAGCGGGCCGTCGTAGAGCACCTTGCCGTGATCGATGATCATGATGCGCCGGCACAATTCCTCGATGTCGTCGAGATCGTGGGTGGTCAGTAGGACCGTAGTGCGAAATTCACGGTTGATGGCGCGCAGGAAATGGCGAATGTGGTCTTTCGCCACAACGTCCAACCCAATCGTAGGCTCGTCCAGGAAAAGAAGCGGAGGATTGTGCAGCAGCGCCGCAGCCAGATCGCAGCGCATGCGCTCGCCGAGCGAAAGTTTGCGCACCGGCGTATGCAGGTAGTCTCGCAGCCCGAGGATTTCGTCGAAGCGCTGCATACGGGCATCAAAGTCGCGTTGCGAGACGTCGTAGATCCGCCGCAGCAATTTGAAGCTTTCGATGACCGCGATATCCCACCAGAGCTGCGTGCGCTGCCCAAAAACGACTCCAATCGTCTTCACATATTGGCGACGCTGCCGGTAGGGGACGAAGCCGTTAATCCGAAGTTCGCCGCTGGTGGGCACCAGAATGCCCGTCAGAATCTTGATGCTGGTTGATTTGCCAGCCCCGTTGGGGCCGATATAGCCCACCATTTCACCGCGCCCGATTGAAAAACTGACGCGGTCCACGGCCGCGACCGTGCGGTAGTCTCGCACAAAGAGATTTTGGATCGAGCCCCAGACTCCTTCACGCCTGTTAAAGGTTCGGAAGTGTTTACACAGTTCGTGGACGTGAATTAATGAATCGGCGCTCATGAATACCTGAATTCTAGCACCAGCGCGTCGCGAAGCGTGGCTCGCCTGGCTCCGACCCCTGGGAAAATTAGACGCTCGGGCCGCATTTTCGGCGTCTTAGGAATGCGGGAAATCTTAAAATTTCCTGGAGTCTTGCCGTGGAATACAGAGCGGCGGACTAGCCTTTGTGGCAAACCGGGCAATGCTTGGCTTCGTAATTCTCCATGGTGACTTCAAACATATTGTTGCAGCCGATACAGACGCGATGAATTTTCCTAGACTTGCTGCCTGTGTCGGATTTCCCCGCGTGGTCGGTAGGGGGGGCTGCGTGCGGCTCGCTCATTGCCGAATTCTAACACGCCACGCCGGAGGCTCAAAAATCTTCCAACCAAATTGCGCCGCATAACCTCCGCAAGGAAGCAACTCCAAGGCTGAGTTGGTGTTTGCGTAGGCAGGTGCGAAACGGGTCTGTTACAATTTTATGACTAGAGGTAAGCTGCGCATTCAATCATGGCGGAAAACAACAAGCGAAAATGGATCGCGCTGGCCCTTGCCCTAGTGCTGGTCGTCATCGTTTTAGTGGTTCTCGCTGGACGCGCCCAGGCCCCCGCGGTGCCAATCGTAACGGTGTCGCGAGAGGATCTAGCCTCGACCATTACCAGCAACGGAAAAGTCGAGCCGATTTCTCCCTACAAAGCTCGCGCGCAGTTTCCCACCTTTGTAGCCAAAGTAATGGACACCGAAGGGCAGGCCGTTCACCGCGGGGAGGTCATTCTGACTTTGGACGACGCAGATACCCGTTCTCAGCTGGCGCAGGCGCGCGGCGATCTGATTACCGCGCAAACCAACTTGCAAAATGCGCGCGCGGGCGGCCCTCCGAACGAGGTCGCACAACTTGCCGGAGATCTGCAGAAAGCGCAATCGCAAGTTGCGAATCTGGAACGCACGCAGAAAGCGCTGACGGAACTGGTTTCAAAACAGGCGGCCACCCAAGATGAGCTAGCCCAGAACGGAGCCGCGCTGGCACAAGCTCGCGCCAACCTTCAAGCCCTCGAGCAGAGAACCGAGGCTTTGAAGCAACAGGCCCGCGTGGATGCACAGGGTGCCAGTTTGCGTGTGAAACAACTGCAGGATCAAGTGCAAGCACTGGAAGTAAAATTGCGCTCTGCGACTGTTACGGCGTTGTTTGAGGGCACCCTTTATTCGCTGCCCGTGCGCGTGGGTGATTACGTGAAAGTCGGCGACATTCTTGCTGAAATGGCGGACTTGCGCCAGGTGCGCGTGCGCGCTTTTGTCGACGAGCCCGACCTCGGCTGGCTCGCGCCGGACGAAGATGTGAAAGTCAATTGGGATGCCATGCCCAACCGCACGTGGACTGGAAAAGTGGAGCAGGCTCCGAAGCAAGTGGTGGCGCGCGGAACTCGCAGCGTTGGGGAAGTGCTGTGCTCGGTCAAGAACGACAAAGTCGAACTTCTCCCCAATACAAATGTGGAGGTGCACATCGTCGTGCGTCAACGCCCCGGTGTTCTCGTGGTTCCGCGCGTCGCGGTGCGTTACGACAATGGGCAACACTACGTCTTAGTCTTCGACGGTGAAAGGGTTCATCGCCGCGATATCGCTGTCGGCGTTGCCAGCGCCACGAAGTATGAGGTGGTATCGGGTCTGGCGCTGGGAGATAAAATAGCCCTGCCGGTAGACACAGATTTGAAGGACGGCATGGAAATCCGGCCCACGGAGGGCAAATGAGAATGCGTTCTAGCTGTGGTTCGGCCCGTGCTGTCGCAATTTCACTCGCTCTGCTGATTGCCGTTGTATCGCCGGCGGGAATCGTGTCCCCGGCAACGTCGGTAATTTTCGCCGCCGGATTTTCGTCCGATGCATCCACAGCACTCCAATCCGCGCAGCATCAGTTCAACTCCGGAAACTACACTGCAGCGATTAAGACGTTGCAATCGGCCGCCACCCAGGATGCCAACAACGCCGAAGTTCAATTTTGGCTGGCGCGCTGTTATTACGAGCTTCATGACTTTGACAACGCAATCGCGGCCGGCGAGAAAGCAGTGGGTCTCGATCCGAAAAATTCTCTCTACCACCAATGGCTGGGCACGATTTATGGAGGGAAAGCCGACCGCGATCGCAGTTTTTCTTTTGCTCGGAAGGTAAAGAAGGAATTCGAAGAAGCGGTTCGCCTGAATCCGTCGAATGTGGAAGCGCGCCGCGATCTCGAACAATATCTAATGGAGGCTCCTTGGGTCGTGGGGGGCAATAAGGATGAGGCCCGCAATCAAGTTACCGCCATCGAGGCCATCGATCCCATTCAGGGCCATTTGGCCCGCGCCGACTTCGAGCTGGAATCGAAGAAAACTGAGCTCGCCGAGAAAGAATATCGCGAAGTGCTGGTGGCGAAACCGAAACGCATCGAGCCTTACCTTGACGTGATGTCTTTCTTCGTTCATCAAAATAAACCGGCCGATCTGGAAGCGGCGATTCAGGCAGCGGGACCAGTGGCTCCGAACGATCCGCGCCTGGCTTATTATCGCGGTGTCTTAGGCGTGCTTTCCAACAAAGATATTCCGCGCGCGGAGGAATATTTGAAGTCGTATCTGGCGAGCACGCCGGATCGGAGTGACTGGCCTTCCCATGCCGCCGCGCGCGAATGGCTGGGAAGGCTTTATGAAGCGCAAGGGAAACGCGCGGAAGCCGCGGAGCAATATCGTGCGGCTTTGCAATTGGATCCCGGGCGCAAAGAAGCCAGATCCCGACTCGAAAAACTCGAGAAGTCATCGAGTTGAGGGCCGGCGACACGGCTGGAAACTCTCATTCACTTACACGCATCCGATTAGCTGGCACCCAATATGCAGCCTCTGCGCGGTTCTCCAACTGAATGGCGTGAAACCTGGGCGCTTGCACTGCAAGCGCTGCGCGCCAACAAGGTGCGCGCCATGCTCACCATGCTGGGCGTCATTATAGGCAGCGCTTGCATCGTGCTCGTGGTCACTGTCTCTTTGGCGGGGAAGCGTTACATTATTGGGCAAATCGAAGCAGTGGGTTCCAATCTCATTTATGCCGAGATCATCCATTCGGGCATGGTGAGGCCCCTCACACTCACAGATGAAATCACACCTACTGACATGCAGGCGGTGAGAGAGAGTATTCCCGCGGTGGTCGAGGCGGCCGGCACAAGTGATATGACCATGTCCCTCAGCGTGGATGGCCAGGAACATCCGATTAACTTGGTCGGTGTGACCGACGGATATCAGAAGATACGCAACCTGGTTATTTTGGAAGGCCGCTATTTGGATCAGGACGATTTGAGAACTCAAAGCAAAGTCTGCTTGCTCACTCAACAGCTGGCCAAGCTTCTGTTCCCAACTGAAAATCCGGTCGGGAAGAACATCGCGGTCGGAGAACTGCATTTCATTGTCATAGGTGTTTTCAAAGAAAGAGTGGCTACGTTTGGCCAGACGGAGATTCGTCCAGAATCCGTCATCGTGCCTTTTTCGCTCATTAAGTATTACACCGGTACGGAATTCTTTGGAACGTTGTACATCCAGGTGGACAAGTCCGAGGATGTCGTGATGGTAACCGACGAAGTTAGGCAAGTCTTGGCTAGCCGCCATCGTCCGGAGGCTAAGTATCGCGTCGAAAACCTTGCCGGAATTCTTGAAGCAGCTCACAAGATTTCTCTGGCGCTGACTGTCTTGTTGATACTTGTCGCGCTGATCGCCCTCACCATCAGTGGCATCGGCATCATGAACATCATGCTTGTCACCGTGACAGAAAGAACGCGCGAAATCGGCATCCGCAAAGCGATTGGCGCTCGTCGCGATGCCATCCTCTATCAATTTCTCACCGAAGCCGTGTTAATCAGCGGCACCGGAGCGCTCATCGGAATCGCGATCGCTGTTGCAATTCCGCTGGCCATCAATTTCTTGATCGGTTTCTTCCCCGAGATTGGCGGGATTACCATTCCCGTATCGTGGCTTTCCGTGCTGCTCGCATTCATAGTATCCTGCTCCACTGGACTGCTGTTTGGCTACCTTCCCGCGAACCGCGCCGCAAACCTTCATCCTACGGAATCGCTGCGCTATGAATAAGATCCTCAAAATTGCGGCCGCTGGATTGGCAGTGGGAGTCCTTTGGCCTGCGAGTCTTGCGCGCGCGCAGGACGGTGAAAAACTAACCATGCGTCAGGCGGTCACCTTGGCATTGCAGAATAGCCGAGACCTGGCGCTTGCTCGCGTGCAGTACACCGTTGCGCTTAACGAAGTAGGCGTCGATCGTGCCGCGTTCCTGCCGAACCTCTATACCGGCTCCGGCGCTGCTTACACCTCCGGATTCCCTTCGATCGGCGGCGATCCGCCGGCCGTTTTTCAGATGAACTACAACCAATCCGTATTCAACCCGCTGCTGAAAGGCCAGCAGCACGCTGCCGAAGATCGCGCCAAGAACATGAAGCTCGAATTGGATCGCATTCATGATGACGTGATTGTACGCGCCGCGGCAACCTATCTTGAACTCGCCAAGGTTCGCCATTCGCTCGGACTGATGCGCAAAGAACAAGCTAGCGCGGCAAAAATACTTGAAGTCACACGCGAGCGTGTTACGGCGAATCAAGAGTTGCCGATTGAAGTTACTCGCGGTGAATTGGCGCAAGCGCGCGTGGTGGAAAGGATCCTAAAGCTCGAAGGCCGTGAAGAAGCGCTGGAAGGGCAGATCCGCAACCTAACCGGGATCCCGGACTCACAGTCCATTGATGTGGACAGCGAGGAGCCGTCTTTTGCCACCGACTTGCCGCTAAGCGAGCTGACCGACCAAGCCATCAAAAGCGATCGCAGCATTCAAGAAGCTGAAAACGAACGCTTGGCGCGTCAGCACCTGCTGCGCGGCGCGCACCTGAGTTATTGGCCTACGGCCGATGTGGTTGGGCAGTACAGTATTTTGAGCAGCTTCAACAATTATGATGAGTTTTATAAGACCTTCAAACGCAATAACGTAAGCATAGGCGTTCGAATCACTGTCCCGATCTTTGCCGCCAAGACCCGCGCAAATGTCGCGCTGGCGAAGAGCGAACTGAACGCAGCCGAGCTCACCCTTGGAAATAAACGACAGCAAGTTCGGCTGGACGTTCAGCAAAAAGCGCGCACCGTTCGCGAGTTGGAGGCCACCCGCGAAGTAGCTCGCTTGGACCTGAAATTAGCGCAAGAGACCCTGCAGTTGGACCAAGCTAGGTTTGACCAAGGACGACTCACCTTGCGCGATATCGAACAAGCGCGTTTGGAGGAGAGTGATAAATGGGTGGCGTTCCTGGACGCCGATTTTGCGCGCCAGCAAGGCCAGCTAACTCTTTTGCAGGCAACCGGCCAGCTGGCTAAGGTGTTTCAATAGAGAATTTCAAGCAACCTTGTGTTGGGGTTGCTGTCAAAATCAAGTAAACTAGGTGCTTGGGAAGCGTCTAGAGCAATCAGGCCTCGTTTGAACCCTGAGGGGGTAACGGTAAATATGGCGTCAGTAATGAAAACATTGTTTCTAAATCCGCCCAGTTTCGAGAAGTTCGACGGCGGTGCAGGTTCTCGTTGGCCTGCCACACGCGAAATTGAGTCTTATTGGTATCCGGTTTGGCTGGCCTACCCGGCGGGAATGCTGGAAGGAAGCCGATTGCTCGATGGGCCGCCGCATCACATCACGCCCGAGGAAGTTGTTCGCATCGCGCAGGATTATGAATTCGTCGTTCTATTTACCTCCACGGTTGGTTTCTTCAGCGACTTGCGCATGGCTCGCGCGATGAAAGACAAGAAGCCGGGCCTGAAGATTTGCTTCGTCGGCCCCCAAGTACAAATTAAGCCAGCCGAAAGCCTGCTCGCAAGTCCGGATATCGACTTCGTCGTGCGCGGTGAGTTCGATCATGCCGTGGTGGAATACGCACAGGGCAAACCTCTATCGGAAATTTTAAGCGCAAGCTATGTGAAAGATGGCAAGGTTGTCCACAATCCGCCGCGTCCGATGCTGCAGACCGCCGAACTCGACGAGCTTCCATTCGCAACCGAAGTGTATGAAAAGAATTTGAAGGTCGAGAATTACAACGTTCCATTCCTGTTGAATCCTTATGTCTCCTTCTATACGGCGCGCGGCTGTCCGGCTCTTTGCACCTTTTGCTTGTGGCCCCAGACGCTTTCCGGCCACGCCTGGCGCGTGCGCTCGGTGGACAGCGTGGCGCGCGAATTCAAGCAGGCGCACAAGATGTTTCCGCAGGCCAAGGAATTTTTCTTTGACGATGACACGTTCAATATCCGCAAGGATCGTGTTCTCGCCCTGTGCAAGGAATTCAAGCCGGTGGGCTTTCAGTGGTCCTGCACCGCCCGAGTGCATAGCGACTATGAGACGCTGAAGGCCATGGCCGATGCCGGTGCTCGTTTGTTGATTGTGGGTTTTGAGTCGGGCGATCCGCAAATCTTGAAGAACATCAAAAAGGGCGCGACCGTCGAGATGGGCCGCACGTTCGTTCAAAACTGCAAGAAAGTTGGCATCCACGTTCATGGCGACTTCATCATCGGCTTGCCCGGTGAAACCAAGCAGACCATCGAGAAGACCATCGAATACGCGAAAGAACTCGACTGCGAGACCATTCAGGTCTCCATGGCTCATGCCTATCCTGGTACGGAACTCTACGATCAGGGGATGCGCGAAGGTTTCCTGGCTAGCGAAGCGGTCACTGATGTGAATGGCCACCAGCTTCCGCACCTTGAGTATCCGGGTCTCTCGCGCGAGTACATGGTTGACGCCGTGAACCGTTTCTACGACAGGTATTATCTCCGTCCGCGCGTGGCTTGGCGCATCGTGCGCGAGTCGCTCTGGGATTCCCACGAGCGTAAACGCTTGTACCACGAAGCAGTGGATTTCTTGAAGCTCCGCCACGACCGCCGGAAAGTTGCGAAGAAAGGCGTGCAGAAACGAGTTCTGGTCGAAGCGCCGCCCATGGAGCCGCGTCCCGCCGTCGGAGTGCCTAACGAAACACAGAGCGCATGAGGTCGTCGGAAGGGCTCCATCTCAAGACCTATTTTCTGCTTTTTCTAATGGTCACCTTTGGCCCGGTGGGGGACATCCTGCTGGGCAAAGGCATGAAAACGGTCGGCGTTCCGCCTTCCTGGACGCCGCCTGAAATCCTGGACTTTTTCCTGCGCGCCTTTGCTTCCCCCGTCGTATGGCTAGGAATCGGTTCGCTGCTCACCTACTTGATCTGCTATACCCTGGTCCTGTCGTGGGCGGATTTCAGTTACGTGCAGCCTGCATCAGCGATTGCTTACGTCATCGTCGCCTTGCTGGGCCATTTCTGGCTCGGCGAATATGTGAGCACCCGGCGGTGGGTCGGGATTGCGATTATTTGTGTCGGCGTTTTGCTCGTCGGCCACACGGCCTTTAGAACCACGGAGCGCCACTGATGTCATTAGAGTCGGCTTTACTGGCGTTGATTGTCTTGGGTGGCACTGCCGGCGAACTCTGTATCACGCGCGCGATGAAGGTCGTCGGCGAAGTGCACGATTTCCGGCCGCTCGCGCTCGTGCGTGTTTTTGGGCGCGCGATGCGGGTCCCCTGGATGTGGTTTGGCCTCGCGCTGATGGGCATTGGTTTTTTCGCGATGTTGGCCATGCTGTCGCTGGAGAACGTCAGCTTTGTGGTGCCTATGACCGCGCTCACGTTCGCTGCCGGCGCCTACGGAGGGAGCCTGTTTTTGGGTGAGCGAGTGACGCCACTGCGTTGGGCTGGAATTCTTCTGGTTTGCCTTGGGGTTGTTTTGGTAGTGCAAGGCAAAGGCTAGTGCGCTATGTGGTGGACGATGGCGTGGACGGTGGTTCGCGACGCGCTTTTGGTGCTGGCGGGCGCTCCGGTCATCTACTACCTGATTGCTATCCTTGCAGCGCGCAAGTTTTTTGGCGGCAGGTCTGCTACGTCCCTCCAGCCGTCGGATTTTGAGCCTCCGGCCAGCATCTTGAAACCGATTCGCGGGCTCGACCGCGAAACTTACGAAAACTACGCTAGCTTCTGCCATCAAGATTATCCCGAGTTTGAGATTCTTTTTTGCGTAAGCGACCAGAGTGATCCGGCGGTTCCTATCATCGAGAAACTGATCCGTGATTTTCCCCGGCGGCCGATTCGTCTGTTGATTGGCGCGGAAAAAATCGGGGCTAGCGACAAAGTGAACAAGCTTTGCCGCATGATTCGCCAAGCGCGGCACGAGATCGTGATCGTCAGCGATAGCGATGTACGCGTAGAGCAGGGTTTTCTTCGCGCGGTTGTGCCGCCGTTTGCGGACCCCCGGGTGGGCGGAGTTACTTGCCTGTACCGCGGACTTACCGACGGAGGCTTCGCGGCCGACCTCGAAGCGCTGGGCAACAGCGCCGACTTCGCTCCGGGCGTGCTGGTCGCGCGGCTTTTCGGCGGGCTCAACTTCATGCTGGGCGCGGTTATGGCGACTACCAAGAAGCACCTCGGTGAGATCGGCGGATTCGAATCGCTGGCTGATTATTTTTGCGATGATTACGAGCTGGGGAACCGAATCGAGGCGCGCGGCTATCGTGTGGAGCTGAGCCGTTTTCCGGTGGCCGTCAGTTACCCGCATGAAACGATTGGCGATGCGTTTCGGCATCAGCTTCGCTGGAACCTGAGCATCCGCTACTCGCGGCCGTGGGGACATTTTGGATTGCTTTTCGCTCAGGGTCTGCCTTGGGCCATCGTGGCTGCCCTCGTGGCGCCGTCGCGCTTAATCGCTGTTTGTTATCTCGTCGCCTACTTCGGATGCAGAACTTCGATGGCTATTGCGGTGGCCGTTGCTGGAATGAAAGATGGCGGTGCGCTTGGAAAACTCTGGATGCTTGTTCCGCGTGATGCGTTTGCGTTCGTGGTTTGGATGGCGAGCTTTTTTCCGCAGCGCATTCACTGGCGCGACCGGGAATTTCTCGTGCGCGAGAAGCGGCTGGTCCCGGTGCCGCCGCGGAATTCACTGTGAAATCGCGATTTGTGGCGGAGAGATCTGTTTCGCACACGGTTGACGAAGCGGCTTTCGCCCGGTAAAGTAGTTCAGGGTCGTGCTTACGGCCCCTTTTTTTTGCCTTCGGATTTGTCCTTCGACCTGCTGGGAGGTCGTACAATTGGCAGTACATCAGATTCTG
>Ga0070765_100002630_pt1 | contig 11320 bp, 9 predicted proteins | sample HubBroMetageWFT5_FD_71516 | JGI IMG/M metagenome (GOLD analysis project Ga0070765, IMG submission 71516) | Warmed and freeze-thawed soil microbial communities from the Hubbard Brook experimental Forest, New Hampshire - Hubbard Brook CCASE Soil... | ecosystem: Environmental > Terrestrial > Soil... | reverse complement strand
ACTCGACGTGTTGCCATGCGCCGTGGCCAGCGGCAGCTGCATGGCTTTGGTAAGCGTCACCGTATAGATTCCCAGCGTAATCAACGGCCCGACCACGGCCCATACCCAGCCGAACGCGGACCCGCTGAAGCGGTCCGCAAGCTCCCGCCGCAGCACGGCCAAAATCAGCTCGCGGTGGCGCCACCCAACGCTCAGTGGGGCCAGCACGCCCCCCTCGTGCCACGCGGTTCGTCGCACAGCTTTGCGCGAGCGGTCAGACATCTGATCGGGCTGGTCCGGGAGGCGTCTCGAACCCCTCATCCCATCCCGACGGTTGATAAAGACTGACATCCCGAACCCCTCGTATTGCCCCAAAGATTGCGCGATCGGCGTCTTTATAGTAAGGAAACCGAAGGGCCTGTGCGCCAATTCTCCGGCTTGGCCGGGGAAACACAGGGTGTCGGGGCCGACTCACGATCTAGTCGGGCCGACAGAGCATCAACCGGCGGGGCATCTCTGATCACAATTTATCGCCACATGCTTGGCCGGCTGACCGTCGCCACCGCCGCGATCATGTCGGTGATCGTTATCGAGCAGATTCTCCATAAGTCGCCGCAACTCTACAATCTGGTGATGGGCGGTGCGCTCTCCCTCGATCGGCTCCTGCTGATATGGCTTCACATTCTGCCGGTCATCTTCTACCACGCGACCCCCGAAATCGTCTCGATTGCCGTCGCCTGCCGATACTACCAGTGGATTGAGAATAACGAGGTGTTGAGCTTGCGGAGCGCCGGGCGGAGCAGTTGTCAGATCGCTTGTCCCGGGATCATCGTCGCAGTGCTTGCCGGGTCGTTTTGCGCGCTCAATTCGCTGTGCCTGCTCCCTTTGAGTTGGCGGAGCCTCGAGGACATTCGCTTCCAGGCGGCTGCAAATGCCGGGGTCGAGGTACTGCAACCGGGCTATCAGCAGGAGATCATCCCCGGCGTATCGGTCGCGTTCGGCCGACGGAGCCCGGATGGCAACACTCTCGAGGATATCGTGGCGCTGGATGGCCGCAATGAACATTCGTTCACCGAAATTTGGGCGCGGCGCGGACGCTTTCTTGAAAGCGATGGCGTCTCTTTGCTCCTGCTCGATAGCGGAGCTTATTTTGTCCGTAGCGCGACCGGGATCGAGAAGGTTGACTTCGACACATTCACGCTGCCTGTGCGGATCGGCACGCCGGAAGGGACGAAAGAGCGCCCACGTGGCTTCTACGAAGAACCCGTCACACGGCTGCTCAACCCGCCGATCGATGTCAGGGACGACGCGCCGATGTTGGCGCAATGGCTGGTCGAGGGGCATCGCCGAATCGTCAATCCGCTCCTTTGCGTTGGCAATGTCGTCCTCGTGCTCGGACTTTTGGTGCCGAGGCGACAGGGAAAGCGGCAAACGCTTCTGTTTGGGCTCGCCGTAGCTTCTGCATTTGCGACGAACACATTACCCGATCCGATAATCACCATGGCGATACGCAATATCGAACTTTTGCCACTTCTCTACCTGCTGCCGACGGTGCCCGCGCTCGTCGGCGGGTTGCTCTTGGCCGGTCGCGGTATGCGCCGTCCGATGCTCTCTGGTGCCGACGGGGGCTCGACAACGTGACCGAACCCCATATCAACCGGAGAGACGAACCCGTTTTGGTGTCCGCACAAAGCCTGATCTGCGGCCGCGTATGCCGTTGACCACACTGCGGGCGGACAGCGCCGCAGCATAGTGGTGCATCAGAATCGTGTCTAGAGTGAGCCGGCAGGTCGTCACGAAACCACGAGGCTGGAAATCGACCCCAGACCGGCGCAGGAAATTGCTGCTCAGCAGCGCCATTGCGAGCGCGCCCGTCAACCCTTGCAGCAGGCCGAGTGCTGCGAGCGGAAGAACCAAGGAATAGCTCATCGTCCCGAGCAGCACGTCGATCCAACATAAAATCCCCGTTGCCACTACCAGCAGCCCGAACGCGCAACCACCGAGATGGAGCGCTGCATCGAGTTTCCGCACCCAGGGAAGATCGCCGCGCCAGATGGACGGCAGAAGCTTTCGGGCCGTCTCGGCAAAGCCTTTGTTCCAGCGGCATTGTTGCTGCCCCCAGCTCGCCAAGCTGTTCGGCAACTCGCCCGGCACGGCTACGGAGGCGAGATACAAGGCACGCCATCCTCTCATCTGGGCGCGGTAGCTGAGGTCGAGATCCTCGGTCAGCGTATCACCATGCCATCCACCCGCAGCCTCGATCGCGGCTCGCCGCCAAATGCCGCAGGTGCCATTGAAGGGTAGGATTTGACCTGCCCAACATCGCGTCGGCTGCTCTACTGCGAAATGGCTCTCGAGAATGATCTGCTGGGCACGTGTCACGCGGTTTTCTGTGGCATTCAGAAAGTCGCAGCGGGCTTGCACAAAGGCGAGACGCGGATCAGCGAGCAACGGCCGAAGACAGAGCCGCAGGAAATCGGCGGATGGGACATAATCCGCGTCGAACACTGCGACAAAAGGCTGGCTGGAGCAGGCGAGTCCGGCGGTCAGCGCCCCGGCTTTGAAGCCGGCGCGGTGCGAGCGCTGGATGAGAGTGACATCGTGGCCCCGCCGGCGGAACTCGGCAACCGTCGTCCGGGCTATTTCAGCGCTCGCATCGGTGCTGTCGTCGAGCAGTTGTATTTGCAGCCGATCACGCGGCCAATCCAACGATACCGCCGCATTAACGGCACGCCGCACAAGGTGACCTTCGTTGAAGGTGGGAATCTGAATAAGAACGGCGGGAAGTTCATCCTCGGCAGGAAGCGGTTGGGTAAGCGCAATCCGTTCTCGTTCGAGCCCGGTGCGGCGGTACCGGAGGTGGAGCAATACCGTCTGGGACAGGCGGAACCCCAACGCCAATTGCGTCAAGAGGAATACGACCAGGGATATGTCGGCCGTCCGGCCGACAATGCCAAGGAATGAGGGCGTCATGGTCGAGCCGACGAGATATCCGACAACTCGGTCATGGGCGCAGGGCCCGCGCTAGGATGCAGTTGGGCGAAATCCAATCCCGAGCACGCGCCAATCATCCGGAACCGTTGCATCGCCATAGCGACGCCCTTCCATGGCCAGAACAGCTTAATCATAACCTGGATCGGCGCCGCACCGCCACCGCTAGGGCAATTGCGTCCGATCAGCTCGTCACCACAGGTTGCCCGCCAATGCAGCTCTAAGGGTCATTCCGGACCAGAGCCGCTCGAGCGAGCGGTGATGACAGCCTCGACCGAATGGGAATCCCCCTGGGATCTTGCGGCTTCAGTAGCGCCAGAGCCGAATCCGCGGGTATCAAACGGCGAACTCGACATCGCCATCCTCCGGTCATCCGACGAGGTTCAGATGGTAAACCAGCGAATCGTCCTTCTATAACGGCTGGCGGTTCGAGGATATCTGGCGACATCACGCCGACGCGATCGACGGCACCGAGCGAGGCATGCTATCGTCGGGCGCGTCACCTTGCGGACCACCCCCTCCGCAGGTCAGGGAGGAGAACAGTGGGATCCTATCTGGTGCGGCGTTTCGGCCTGATGCTCCTGACATTGTTCGGGATATCGGTGATCATCTTCCTGATGCTGCGCCTCGCGCCAGGGAATATCGCCGATATCCTGTTCGATGCGGCCGGCTTCGTCGACCCGGCCGAGAAGGCCAAGATCATGGAGGATCTGGGCCTCGATAAGCCGTTGCCGGTACAGTACGCGCAGTGGATCGGCGGGTTATTGCAGGGCGATCTCGGCTATTCCTACGTGTCGGACCGGCCGGCCATCCGCGAGATCCTGCCGCGCATCCCGATCACCGCCAAGGTCGGGGGCCTCGCTTTGGCGTTTGCGGTGCTGATCGGTGTGCCGCTCGGCGTCATCAGCGCCGTCAAGCAGAATACCCGCCTCGATTACTTCCTGCGCGTCATCAGCCTCTCCGGTCTGTCGATGCCGGCATTCTGGCTCGGATTGCTGGTGCTGATGTTTTTCGTCAGCTATTTCGGCACGATCCCGATCTACACCGACGCGCCGCAATCCTTTTGGGCCGCGCTCGGGATGTACAGCATTCCGGCGGCCGTCGTCGGCTTCCGCAGCTCGGCGCTGATGACGCGGCTGACCCGCTCGTCGATGCTGGAGGTTCTGCGGCAGGACTATATCCGCACCGCCCGCTCCAAAGGCGCATCCGAGAACGTCGTCAACTACCATCACGCGCTGAAGAACGCGGTTCTGCCGGTCGTCACCGTGATCGGCATCGAGGCCGCCTTTCTGATGGGCGGCTTGATCGTCACCGAGACGGTCTTCAACATCCCCGGAGTGGCCCGGTTCCTCGTCGAGGCCATTCGCTGGCGCGACTATCCGATCGTTCAGAACCTGGTCATGTATATCGCGATCATCGTCGTGTTCGTCAATTTTACCGTGGACATGCTGTACGCGGCGTTGGACCCGCGGATCAAATACTCAGGCTAAAATGAACAGATTCTCTCGACGGGAGGAATACCGTGAGCAGCATTGAATACCGCGCCGAGCTATCCAAGGCCGGAGCCAATGTCGACAGCAGGTGGAGCGCCGTCCGCTTTTTTGCCCGCCGCTATCCGTTGGGTGCGGCGGGAGCGGTGATCATGGGGTTGTTCCTGTTCGCCGCCTTCTTCGCGCCGTTGATCACAGTTTACGACCCGCTGTCGACAAATTCGGCGCTTTCGCTGGCGCGGCCGAGTGCGGCGCATTGGCTGGGCTGCGATTTCATGGGACGGGACGTTTACAGCCGGATTGTCTATGGCGCCCGCATCTCGTTGGCCGTGGGTTGCGGTTCAATGAGCTTGGGGGTCAGCATCGGCGTGCTGATCGGCCTGCTCTCCGGCTATCTCGGCGGCTGGATCGACCTCGCCGCCCAGCGCCTGATCGACATCCTGCAATCGTTGCCACTGCTCGTAATGGCGCTGCTGATGGCCGCCTCGCTCGGCCCGTCGCTCCACAACACGATCATCGCGATTTCGATCCCGCTGATCCCCTATTCGGCGCGCGTCGTGCGCGCCAGCACGCTGTCCTTGCGCGAGCAGCCCTTTGTCGAGTCGGCCAAGGCGATCGGCATGAGCGAGCTCCGCATCGCCCTGCGGCACGTGCTACCCAATACGTTGGCCCCGCTCATTGTTCTCGCCACCGCCCAGTTCGGCTCGACGATCCTGACCGAGGCGACGCTCTCGTTCCTCGGCCTCGGCATTCCCGAGCCGCATCCTTCTTGGGGGCGGATGCTCTCGGAATCGGCGGCCGAATATGTCCGGACCGCACCCTGGCTGGTCATCTTCCCCGGTCTCGCGATCAGTTTCGTGGTGTTCGGCACCAATCTGCTCGGCGACGCTTTGCGCGACATTCTCGACCCGCGGCAACGCAGCTAATCTCACCTCTCATCCCTATCAACTTATCACCCTCGGCGGATGGCCCCGGATGCCCATTGAGCAGCTGACGACCGAACGCAAACCGGCTTCGGTTTACGCGGCCACGAAGGCTGGCGAAAACGCCGGGGCGGTCATCGATATCAAAGGTTTGCGGACCTATCTCTTCACCCGCTCGGGGATCGTGAAAGCGGTCGACGACGTCTCCTTCTCGCTGCGGCGGGGTGAGACGTTGGCGGTAGTCGGCGAGTCCGGCTGTGGCAAGTCCATGACCGCGTTGTCGATCATGCGCCTGGTCCCCAATCCACCCGGCAAGATTGTCGCCGGCACGATCACCCTCGAGGGAAAGGATCTGGTGCAACTCGAAGAATCCGAGATGCGGGATATCCGCGGCAACGAGATCTCGATGATTTTTCAGGAGCCGATGACCTCGCTCAATCCGGTGCTGACGATCGGCCACCAAATCGCCGAGGCGCTGCGGTTGCATCAGGATCTCTCGAAGAGCGCCGCCAACAAGAAGGCGGTGGAGATGCTGCGGCTGGTCAAGATTCCTGAACCAGCGCAGCGGGCCCGCGAATATCCTCACCAGCTGTCCGGCGGCATGCGTCAGCGGGCGATGATCGCGATGGCGCTGGCCTGCAACCCGCGGGTGCTGATCGCCGATGAGCCGACGACTGCCTTAGACGTGACGATCCAGGCGCAGATCCTGGACTTGATTCTGGAATTACAGAAGGAGCTGGGCACCGCGATCATCCTGATCACGCACAATCTGGGTGTCGTCGCCGAAACTGCACAGCGCGTCATCGTCATGTATGCCGGCAAGAAGGTCGAAGAGGCCGATGTCGACGCCCTGTTCGGGCGGCCGCTCCACCCCTATACCCACGGTCTCCTGGCATCGATCCCACGTCTGGAGATCATGGGTGGGAGAACCGCCAATTCGGTCCAGCGGTTGAAGGAAATTCCCGGCATGGTGCCGGCGCTGAACAATCTTCCGCCCGGTTGCACCTTTGCACCGCGCTGCGCCTTCGCGGATGACCAATGCCGCGCGCAGTTTCCGCCCTACGAGCAAAAGCGGGCGGGGCATTGGGCAGCTTGCTGGCACTCGGAACGCCTCTATGGAGATGGAGACGGGGCCTAGGATGGCGGTGCAAGAGGTTGTCGCCGCGCGCCGATCGGTGGTCAACCGCGAGCCAATTATCGCGGTCGAAGGGCTGAAGAAGCATTTCCCGGTCAAGAAGGGGCTGCTGCGGCGGACCACTGGACACGTCTATGCGGTCGATGGCGTCAGTTTTTCGGTCGGCGAAGGCGAAACGCTCGGCCTTGTCGGTGAAAGCGGCTGCGGTAAGTCGACCGTAGCGCGGACCGTGTTGCGCCTAGTCGAGCCGACCAGTGGCACTATCCGGCTCAACGGTCACGACATCACGCGGTTGGGGAAGGCAGCGCTGCGGCCCCATCGCCGGCAGATGCAGATCATCTTTCAGGACCCGTTTTCGTCCCTGAACCCGCGCATGTCGGCCGGCGATATCGTCGGTGAGCCGCTACAGGTCCACGGCATCGCCCATGGCAAGGACAAAGAGGAGCGCGTCGCGGCCCTGTTCGATCAGGTCGGGTTGCGGCGGCTGCAGATGCGCAGCTTTCCACACGAGTTCTCCGGCGGCCAGCGGCAGCGCATCTGCATCGCCCGGGCGCTCGCCTTGAACCCCAAGCTGATCATCGGCGACGAGCCGGTCTCGGCGCTCGACGTGTCGATCCAGGCTCAAGTCATCAATCTGATGATGGATCTGCAGCGCGAAAAGAACCTTTCTTATCTGTTCATCGCGCACGATCTTGCTGTCGTCGAGCACATCAGCCACCGCATCGCGGTCATGTATCTCGGCAAAATCGTCGAATACACCGATAAGCAAACCCTCTTCACCAACCCGCTGCACCCGTATACCGAGGCCTTGCTGGCAGCAGTGCCGATCCCCAACCCGCAATTGAGGCGCAAGAAGCAGCTGCTGCAGGGCGACGTGCCCAGCCCGATCAATCCTCCCCCGGGCTGCACCTTCCACACTCGCTGCCCCTATGCCGAGGCGCGGTGCCGGATCGACGTTCCCGCGCTGCGCGAAGTCAAACCCGGCCACATGGTCGCCTGTCATTTGCGTTAAGATTGAATGCGGCGGCCCGTTCGGCACCGGCTGTTAACAGAAGTTAACAGAGTTCGCCCCCGCACCACCGACCGGCTGGCCGAGGCATCGAAATATTGACGAGATTTTTGTCTCTTTCGGATATTGTGGTAAGGTGTGAGAGTAAGATTCCGCTGCTTACCTCTGTTTGACGGTTCTACCAAGCCTCGCAACCGCGAGGCGAAACTCGGCGCGTAGCGAGAGGTCGTTAGGCAATATGTTAAGTATTCTTGCCCAGTCGCGTGAGGCAGCGCCGCGGCTGAACCGCGCAAGACTGCGGCGCGCGCTGCGAGTTGTTCCGAGCACTTTCGATGCCACGCCTCAGGGAAATAGCGTCCCACAGATGCCGGTCGGGCTCGCGAACGCCGCCGGCGAACCCTCGCCTCGGATCTCGGCGGGGGCACCGCTTTCGATCGGCAGCTTGCTCTATCTGGGCTCCGTCGGGTTGATCGCCGCCGGAATTGTCGCGGTCTTTTTCGGGGCCGGCTTGTCGCTGCTGGTGCCAACCGCCGCCCGAGGGACGATTTCCAGCTCGGCCAATCGGGCTGGCCCGGAGGCCATGTCCCCCCTGCCTTCCCTCGGCAGCGTTGAGCAGCAAACATTCTTTACTCGGGCATCAGGACGTGAAGACAAGGACGCAGCACTGAATTCCGCCGCCTTTCCGGCACCCGCCGAAGCGCCCGCGATAGACGGCAAGCACGACGTGCCCCAGTTGGACGGGGTGTTGGCTTCAAAGGCGTCGGCCGACACGCCCGTGGTGCCTGCGAACGCGCGCGTCCCGGCACCGAATGCGCCTGTCGCAATCGCTCTCGCTCCACCGGTTTCCGGGTTCTCCGGCACCGCAATGGCCGAGCTGTTGGCTCATGGCGACTCTCTTCTGCGCAACGGCGACATCGCTTCGGCACGCCTGTTTTACGAGCGCGCGGCCGGTGCCGGTGACGGGCGGGCAGCACTGCGGCTGGGAGCGACCTTCGATCCGGAATTCCTCGGCCGCCTTGGCCTTGACAAGCTGCAGGCCAATCCGGCAGAGGCCCGGTCATGGTATAGCCGCGCTCGCGACCTCGGCGCGGTCGACGCCAAACCTCAGCCGAACAGCTTCGAGACAAGACAGGGAAAGTAGCTTCCAATGAACCGTTGGACCATTACGGCGGCAATCATTTTCACCCTGGTTTTGCCGATCGCTCGGCCGGCGCTTGCGAAGAACGCAGCGCCGCCCCCCGAAATCGGTGTGGTGAACCGAGGCGTCGTCGAGCTCGAAACGGCCCGCGCCGCCGGAATCTCGGTGCAGATCGCCGAAGATCTGGCCAATGTCGTCGACGACGGGGCGACGCGACGGGTCTTGCCGGTCATCGGCAAAGGGTCGGTGCAGAACATCACCGATCTCAAGCTGCTCCGTGGCATCGACATGGCGATCCTCCAGGCCGATGTGCTCGATTATGCTCGCCAGCAAAACCGGTTTCCCGGCATCGAGAATTGGGCGACCTACATCACCAAGCTCTATAACGAGGAGTTCCATCTCCTTGCGCGGCAAGAGATCAAATCGGTCGCGGACCTGGCAAATCAGAAGGTCAACGTCGATCTGCGCGGCGCCGGAACGACGATTACGGCGGCGCGCCTTTTCGAACTTTTGAACATCCCGGCCACGGCGACAAACGATGACCAGGAGGTGGCCGTCGACAAACTGCGCCGGGGCGAAATCGCCGCGATGGCATTCGTCGCCGGCAAACCGGCGCCGATCTTCCGCAACCTGAATGCCAATGACGGCTTTCACTTCCTCGCCATTCCACTGAACCCTGCGGTGACCGCGAGTTACGTGCCGACCCGGCTCACTGCCGCGGATTATCCGGGCGTAGTACCGCAAGATCAGGCCGTGGACACCGTCGCGGTGGGTGCCGTGCTGGTCGCCGCCAACCTCCAGCAGGGGACCGAGCGCTATCGCAATCTGGTCAATTTTGTCGAAGCGTTCTTCACCGGCTTTCAGTCGCTGCTCGATCCGGGGCACCACCCGAAATGGCATGAAGTGAGCATCACCGCGGAACTCCCGGGCTGGCGGCGCTTCCCGCCCGCCGAGCAATGGCTGCAAAGGAATACGCAAGTGGCGACCGCGCCGAACCTTCAGGATCTCCGGTCGATATTCTCGCGCTTCATCGACGAACGGCAGCAAGCCTCCGGCGGCCCACCGCTGACCCCGGAGCAGAAGAACGAGCTGTTCGGGCAATTCGAGCTCTGGCAAAAGGGGCAGACCCGGTAAGGCGCTGCTCAGCTCCAGCTCTCGATCTCCGTTTCACCCATGGCACAGCACTTCCGACCGACGTTGCGCGATGCGGCTGCCCTTGTGGCTGCCATTCTGGTGCACATATTGGGCGCGCCTGGCGGCACGGCTCTTGCCGACTCTGCCCCGAAGCGCGGCGGCACTCTCGAATTCGCCGTCGACGCGGAGCCGCCGAACTACGACTGTCACGCCAACGTATCCTTCGCCGTTCTGCACCCAATCGCGCCGCACTATTCGACCATTCTGAAGTTCGACACCGCCAATTACCCACAAGTCCAGGGAGACCTCGCAGAGTCCTGGACCGTATCGCCGGATAAGCTCACCTATACCTTCAAACTGCGTCCCAACGTGCTGTTCCATGACGGGTCTCGGCTGACCTCGGAAGACGTCAAGGCGAGCTGGGAACGCATCGCGCGGCCGTCTCCCGGGGTGACTTCGGTGCGGCGGGTCAATTATTCCGCGATCGGCGCGATCGATACACCAGACCCGCTGACCGTCGTGTTCCATCTGAAGTGGCCGGAGGCTGCGATGCTGCAGAACTTCGCCTCGGAATGGAACTGCATTTACAGCGCCGCAAAGCTCAAGGAGGATCCGCTCTACCCGGCGAGCCATATTCTCGGGACGGGCGCGTTCGCCTTCGTCGAGCACGTGAAGGGCGACCACTGGACCGGGCGGAGGTTCGACCGGTATTTCCGGGTGGGCAGGCCTTATCTCGACGGCTATCGCGCGGATTTTACGACTGGGGCCAAGATGATCCAAGGCTTCAAGGACGGCCGCATCATGGCTGAATTTCGTTTTATCACCCCTAATGAACGCGATGACCTCGTCGAGTCGCTCGGCGACAAGCTGGCGGTATACGAAAGTCCGACATTGCTCAACCTGTTGGTCGTGTTCAATACCAAGCACTCGCCCTATGACGAACTCCGAGTCCGGCGGGCGTTGTCGCTGGCGATCGACCGGTGGGGCGGTGCCGAAGCGTTGGCGCAGTCGACGGTCCTCAAATTTGTCGGCGGCTTGCTGCGGCCCGGTTTCGCGATGGCCACCCCAGAAGCGGAACTGGCCAAAGTCCCGGGCTTCTCACGCGACATCGCGGCGTCGCGTGCCGAAGCCAAACGGCTCTTGGCGGAAGCCGGCGCGTCGGGGCTAACTGTAAAACTAACCAATCGCGATCTCCCAATGCCGTGGATTCCCGGCGGCGATTATGTTGCTGAAGCGTGGCGTGCCATCGGCCTCACTGTCGATCAAAGAAAACTCAACTTGAAAGACTGGACGACGGCTCTCGAGCAAGGCGATTTCGATGCCGCGATCGATTTCATCGGCGACTATTTCGATGACCCGACATTACAGCTCACCAAATACGTGTCACGCGACCTGTCTCCCGCGAACTATTCTTCTTCTACGGACCGCTATCTCGACGCGCTCTACATCGGCCAGGCGGTGACTGTCGACCAGCGCGAGCGCGCGCGTATTGTTCGCGAATTCGAACGCCACGCACTGACC
>Ga0070765_100002629_pt1 | contig 11322 bp, 7 predicted proteins | sample HubBroMetageWFT5_FD_71516 | JGI IMG/M metagenome (GOLD analysis project Ga0070765, IMG submission 71516) | Warmed and freeze-thawed soil microbial communities from the Hubbard Brook experimental Forest, New Hampshire - Hubbard Brook CCASE Soil... | ecosystem: Environmental > Terrestrial > Soil... | reverse complement strand
AAGCTTCTGAACGGTCCGGGCACTCCCCGAGGCGACCAAGGAGCCCACATCGATATACCGCGCGGTAATCGTGCCGGCGAACGGGGCCCGAATTTGCTCAAAGGCTTTCATGTCCTGCGCACTCGTCAACGATGCGGCCGCGTTATCTCGGGTTGCCTTCTGGACCTGTTCGGTTGCCAGCACCGTGTCGAGTTCTTGCTGCGAGTTGACATGATTTTGGTACAACTGTTGAGAACGCGCCGAATTGGTTTGGGCCAGCGTGAGATTAGCCTGAGCAAGTTCCAACTGGGCCTGTGCCATGCGAAGACTTGCATCGATCTGTGGGGCTTCGATATCCGCCAGGACCTGCCCTTGCTGCACATGGTCGCCGATATCCACGTACCACTTCTTGATATATCCATCGACTCGAGAGTAGATGGATGTCATCTGGTTAGCTTCCACGTTACCCGGAAGAACTAGTTCGGGTGCACTTGATGTTTGCGTCGGCTCCACCACGGTGACCGTCGTCTTTCCCGCCGCCGCAGCGACCGCTGCGAGTTGTTTGGTATTCTGGACTCTTGGTTGGATAGCCAGAAAATAGATGGCAACACTGACCGCAATGATAAGGACTGCCGCTACCAAAACCTTCAGGATTGTGCCAGGACGCCTCGCCCGGACGGACTCCTGATTTCCTGACGTGTCATCCTTCGGTTTGGTCCGTGCTGAAGCGCCGGCTTCAGGATTTTCGCTTCTTGTCGGTGGGGTATTCATAACGAGATATAGTTTTTAAGTCGAGATCGTTGTTGAACTTAAACGCCCGCTTGCGGAGATGCCTCGACATGATTCTCGTCCGAAGGCAATCGCAGACGCGGATGTAATTCTCGCGGTTTGAAGTTTCGCTTGAGCAGTTTGTAGACGACCGGGACGAAGAAGAGAGTAAAGAAGGTCGCTACCAGCAAGCCACCGATTACCGCGCGCCCAAGGGGCGCGTTTTGCTCTCCGCCGTCACCCAGCCCCAGAGACATCGGCAGCATGCCGAGGATCATGGCGAGTGCAGTCATCACGACAGGCCGTAATCGCGTAAAGCCGGCTGCAAGTGCCGCTCCGAACGGATCTTTTCCTTCATAGCGAAGCTGTTCATTAGCGAAAGTCACCATCAAGATGCTGTTCGACGTTGCGACCCCGATGCACATAATCGCGCCCATCAATCCCGGCACACTGATTGGGGTGCGAGTAACAAAAAGCATCCAGACAATTCCGGTAAGCGCGCCGGGAAGTGCCATGATGATGATAAACGGATCCAACCAGCTTTGAAAATTAACGGCCATCAGAAAGTAAACCAACAGAATGGCAAAAGCGATGCCGACACCGAGTCCGAGGTAGGAGCTATTCATGCTCTGAACCTGGCCCCGGATCACCACCGTGGTACCGCGAGGGAGATGTTGCTTTACATCGTCGACGATTTTCTGGACCTGTTGAGCGACAGATCCCAGATCGCTGTCCTGGGTATTAGCATATATGTCAAACACCGGCTGGACGTTGTAATGGCTCACCACGACCGGAGTCGAGATATGCCGTATCGATGCCATATTACTCAGAAGTTGGGGCTGAGAAACGCTACCGCCTGTCAGTCCGGTTGCTGGCGTTTGATACCCCGGATTACTGAGCACGGGCTGAGGACTGTTAGCACCCGTAATCGGCGTCAGATTAATGTCCGAAGTTGAGCCGATCAGGTGCTGCGGGGTCTGAACCACGATGGGGTAGCTGACCCCGTTTTGCGGGTTCAGCCAGAAGTTAGGAGCAGTTTGCCCGCTGCCGGCTAATGAGATAAGGAGATCATCGGCGATTTGTTTCTCGGTCATCCCGAGCTGATCGGCGCGAGTGCGGTCAATGTTTACGAGCAAAGACGGGTTATCGATGACCTGATGAACGTTCACGTCCACCGCTCCAGGGACCTCCGCGATTCTCTGACGGATTTCTTCAGCGATCTGGTAATTCTTTGGATCGTGGCCCACCACCTGAACGTCAATCGGCGAGGGAAGGCCCGCGTTAAGAATTTGGCTGACGATGTCAGCAGGCATGCTGAAAAATGTGTAATTGGGGTACTTGGCTATTAGCTGTTCGCGGATCTTCTTCAAATAATCAAAGGTTGGTCCATGATTCGACGGGTTCAGCGAAACGTCGATTTCACCGTCAGCGGAACCGATTGTCGCCGTGTCGCTCAAGGCCAGATTGAGATTCATTGGCAATCCAATGTTCTCGGTTACCAATTCAATCTGGTCCTTTGGGATCACGCTCCGGATCACATTTTCAACCTGGTAGAACACCTGCTGCGTCTCTTCGATGCGTGTACCAACAGGGGCACTAACGTGGAGGCGGAACTGGCCGGCATCTACTTTTGGGAAAAAATCTTCGCCAAGAAATGGCGTCACGATGACGAGCGAGAGCACCACGATTGTCACCATTGCCCCGACCACGAGCCATGAGTGGTTAAGCGCCCACTCCAACCGCGCGGCGTAATAGTTCCGCAGCTTCTCGAATCCACGGTTAAATCCTGCGTGGATGCGGACGAACCAATTGCCGCGCTGGGGCTTGAAATCATTCGAATCCTCCTGGTGATGCTCATTCTTGAGCAAGAAATTCACCATGGTTGGAACGACCGTGCGGGACAAAAAGTAGGACGCCAGCATCGCAAAGACGACGGCCATCGCTAGCGGAGCGAACAGGTAGTAAGCAACACCGCCTAATAAGAATATGGGCACGAACACGATACAGATGGAGAGCGTGGCAACGAAGGCCGGCGTGGCAATCTCTTGTGCGCCATCGAGAATCGCGTCGATCATCGACTTTCCCATTGCCAGGTTCCGATGGATATTTTCGATTTCCACCGTCGCGTCATCGACCAGGATGCCTACGGCCAAGGCCAGGCCGCCGAGAGTCATAATATTGATGGTCTGGCCGATCAGGTGTAAAGCCAACACGGAAAAACAGATCGAGAGCGGGATGGAGGTGGCTACCACTAGCGTACTGCGCCACGAACCGAGAAAGAGCAGGATCATCAAGGCCGTCAATGACGCCGCGATGATCCCTTCCCGCATTACGCCGTCCAACGCCGAACTCACGAAGACCGACTGATCGAAAAGCGGTTTGATCTGTAAATCCTGCGGCAACGTTGCGGCGATCTGAGGCAGCGCTTTTCGCACCCGCGATACGACATCCAGAGTCGACGCGTCGCCATTCTTAAGGACGGGTAGAAGCGCGGCCTTGATCCCATTGGAGACCACCATGTTCACTTGTGGGATATAACCATCGCGCACGTTAGCCACGTCCCGGATGTAAATCGTCGCTCCATTCACCTGCTTAACGGGCAGATTATTCAGCGCCTGAATCGTATCGGTGCTCCCGTTGATCAGTACGTCATACTCGCGCTTGCCGATCTTTGCTGTGCCCGAAGGCAGCACGACGCTTTGTTGATTGATCGCGTTGGCGACTTCCTGCGGCGCTATGTTGTAAGCTTGCAGCTTGTTCGGATCCAGGTCCACCGATATGGCCCGAGTCTTTCCGCCATAAGGCAATGGAATAGATGCGCCTTGTACGGTAGCCAATTGCGTCCGAATAAAGTTGGTTGCGAAGTCGTAGAGTTGCTGTTCGGAGAATTTTGCCCCACCCACACTCAACTGGAGAACCGGGACATTAGCGGCGTTGTAGTTAAGAATGTTGGGTGGAGTCATACCTGGCGGCAGCGTTTTAAGAATCGTCTGACACTCCGCAGTAGTTTCCGCGATTGCAGCATCCACGCTCGCTTGAGGTTGCAGGTAGACCTTGATAACAGCTATACCATTGAAAGAGTTAGATTCGATGTGTTCAATGTTGTTGACCGAAGTGGTCAAGGCTCTCTCGGAGACCGTTGTGATGCGCTCTGCCATTTCCTGTGAGGGCAGTCCATTGTAGGTCCAAATGATTCCTACGACCGGAATGTTAATCGCCGGAAATATGTCCTTTGCCATCTGGAGCGTGCTCAGCGCGCCTCCGATGAGCAGTAAGATTCCCAGGACAGTAAATGTGTAAGGTGCTCTAAGAGCAATTTTTACGATCCACATCATAACGTTTCTCCTTTTCCAAATATCCCGCCTCGAATCGAGATCTTGTTCCTCCAACAAATTTTTTACGAGCCGTTCCGAAACTAAAGCCTACCTTATTCCGTGCAGACAGCGACCGGTCGTTCCATATTTGTCTCTTTGTCGTTCGCGAACGAGTTAGCTAACAAGCCACAGACAAACAGTTGGAACGGGTGATAAAACATGATGGGCAACAGAATCAGTCCCAAGTTCGCTTTGGCTCCAAATATCAGCTGCGCCAATGGAATACCCATCGCTAATGTCTTTTTAACGGAACAAAACAGGGCGGCGACGAAATCGTCTCTTTCCAGTCCCGCAGCGTTAGAGATCGCCCAGACAAACAGCGAAATAGTGGTAAAGAGCGCGATAACACCCGCAAGTACTTCGATCGTGAGTCCGATGCCGTAGTGCTCCCAGATTCTTCCTTCAACGGAATCGCAGAATGCCGTATAGACGATAAACAAGATTACTCCGTTGCTGAGGATGTTGAGCACCGGTCGGTTTGCGTCGACCCATTTCCTGACAAACGGTCTCATCCCCATTCCCAGCGCGAATGGCACCAGAGTGAGCAGAGTGATCTTCAATAGAAGTGGTCCGAAAGAACTGCCCTGACCGCTCGCCTGCATCAACAATCGCACGAGTAGCGGAGTAAAAAGGACTCCCAAAATGTTTGAGAGTGCAGCATTAAAGATAGCGCCCGGCGTGTTACCCCTGGCAAGTGTCGTAAGAACTACCGACGTAGAAACAGTCGAGGGTAAAACGCAAAGGTACAGAAATCCGTCCCGGAGCGCACTCGGCTCCGAAGGCCAGATGATGCGCGTGATCTCGTGGAATGCTAAACCAACGATCGGGAATAAGAGGAAGGTAAAACTTTGAACGATTAGGTGGAGCCTCCAGTTACCCGCACCTGTTTTCATTTGTTCGACTGCCATCGCCAGTCCCTGCAAAAAGAGAATCAAGGCGACCCCCGCGTTGTTCAAAAGGTCGGGATGCATCCACCCTCCTTTTGCGCCGGGACTGGGAAAGAGAAAGGCAAGCCCTACAGCGCAAATCAGAGCGATAATGAATCCGTTCCGTGAACTGCCTTGGTTCTTTCTTCGTGTATTCATTCCATACTCTCCAACCGGAATCACTCGAATGGCTCGTGGCCCGATGATTGATCAGTGTGATTTGGGATCGAATTTGTCAGACCTTAACAACATCTTGCGGCGTCGTTCGCTGGTGTGGCTGCGCATCGCCTCCGCCACTCCCTCGGGGTCACCGGCGGCGATCCTTTCAAGAATCTGATGATGCTCGCGATTGGAAAGTTGCATTTCGCCACGCTGCATCAGGCCAAAACGCCGGAAGAGATGAAGTTCGTTGAGCAGCCGAGTATAAATGCTCAAAAGTCTTCGATTGCCGCTGCCCTCCACCAGGCCCTGGTGAAAACTGAGGTTAAGAGCGTAGTACCGATCGAGATCTTCAGCTTCCGCTGCGTCATCCATCGATTCCACCAGCCCCTTTAGTTCCTCGATCTGTGCGCCGGAAAGCCGGCCAGCTGCACTCCGTGCCGCAAGTTCCTCCAATGCCGAGTAAACGTCATGGATTTCAACCGCCTCCTCAAAATCGATCTTGCGTACGTAGGCTCCACGATTTTGTTCGATTTGGAGGAGGCCAACATCTGCCAGCGCGCGAAAAGCCTCTCTGACGGGACCGCGACTGACACCGAGGCGTTCGGCGACCTCTTGTTCGATGAGCTTTTGACCGGCGGTTAATTCGCCTCTGAAAATCCACTGCGCAACAGCGCGCTCAACGCGGCCGGCTAGAGAACCGGGGCTCTGCGATTCGACGTTCTTGGAAAGGGTGACGCTCATTTTCTACGAGCAAGAAACCACCGTATACAATCTTGTCAACAATATTGTATACAATTTTTTAAATAAAAATCTAAGTAGTTCAACGTAAGTACCTTGAGCTGTCTCTCGCAAGGCGCGTAAGCGAAGGCTCCAGCCTTTGCCTCTCCTCCCTCGCTGGCAAGGCGAATAGCTGAGGTCCTATTTAACGAGCCGGCAACGCGGCGAGGCGCCGGCGCCGCCCCAACCTGAAGAACTGCGCAGATTCTGGCCGGGTGCTTTGTTGCTCTACAGCGGACAACGAATTCCAGCTCATTCCGGGGCGAGATCATCTAAGCCCTCGCGGCTCAACAATTGTTTTCAATTTTATAAAAGAAGCTTACGTTTTGGTTTCCCAGCGAGTACCAATCTTATTTTGGAATTGACGGATCTGCAGGTGTACACTGTCACGATTAACCTCGGCCCACGCTCCTATCCCGTCTACATCGGCGAGAACTTGCTGGACGAGGCCGGTCGACTTTGCCGGAAGGCCTCGCTCAACGGACATGCCGCGCTTGTGACGGATACGAAGGTCGGCGCTCTGTACAGTAAACAAGTATTGAAGGCATTGACAAACTCAGGTTTCAAAGCCTCAGTTCATCTCGTCAATGCAGGGGAGCTTTCGAAATCGTTCGAAGTCGTCGCGACCTTGTGTGAGGACTTTGTTCGCCATGGAGTTGATCGGCAAAGTTTCGTTGTTGCTTTAGGTGGCGGCGTGGTTGGTGACCTTGCGGGATTCGCTGCGGCCGTATACAACCGCGGCGTGCCCGTCATTCAGATCCCCACGACGATAATGGCTCAAGTGGATAGTTCAATTGGCGGGAAAACCGGCATCAACTTGAGCTCTGGAAAAAATCTCGTCGGTGCCTTCCACCAGCCGCTGGCGGTTATTGCTGATACGAGCACGCTTAGAACTCTTGGCCGACGTGAATGGAATGAAGGCTTTGCAGAAGTCATCAAGTACGGCGTCATTCGCGAAAAGAGGCTTCTTTCTGAGTTGCAAAATGGCGCACAATCACTTCCGGACTTAGTCCGGCGATGCGTTGAGATCAAAGGCTCGTTTGTGGCGGGAGACGAAAGGGAAACCACCGGGAGCCGAGCGTTACTGAACTTTGGGCATACCCTTGGCCATGCGATCGAAGCGGTCGCCGGGTACGGGACGTTTCTCCACGGGGAAGCGGTTGCGCTCGGGATGATTGCCGCGGCGCATGTATCGGCGAAACGGTCCGGTTTGCCGGAGGAAGATATCAAAGAGATAGAAACGGCGATTAAACTGTTTGATCTTCCAACACAATTGCCCAGCGATCTGTCGCGAAGCAAAATCCTGGAAAGAGTCTTTGCCGACAAGAAGTTTATCGACGGCAAGATTCGCTTTGTAGTGACCCCGAAACTTGGAAGCGCCTTGCTGGCCGATAACGTCACGATCGAAGATCTCGAGTCTGGACTTCAAGCCATCGAACCACTGCAAACGTGACCCGAAAGGAGGCCTTTATCGCCCTGAACATGGTCCCGCATCTCGGGCCGGTGCGGTTGCGGCACCTACTCGACGTATTCGGTTCTCCAGACAGAGTGCTGAATGCCGGGCGAAACGAGCTCGAAGGTGTCGATGGACTGAATCAATCCGTCATTGACTCATTGGTGTCGTGGGAATCTGTGGTAGATTTGCAACAAGAACTCGTTCGTGTTCAGGAATTTGGAGCGATGGTCCTGACTTTGGATGACGCGGAATACCCGGCCTTACTTCGTGAGATCCACGATCCGCCGACAGTCCTGTACATCTGGGGCAAACTCGAGGCGAGAGATCATCACGCGATCGGAGTCGTCGGTTCCAGACGAACGACCCAATACGGGTTGGAGTGCGCTAAAAAGCTCTCGTACCAGATTGCTTACTCGGGTCTCACAGTGGTCAGCGGGTTAGCGCGCGGTATTGACACGGCTGCTCACCAGGGCGCATTAGCTGCAAAAGGCCGCACTGTGGCTGTCCTGGGAACGGGACTGCACTATCTGTATCCCGCCGAAAATCGAGCCCTGGCCGAAAAAATCGCTTCCTGCGGCGCTCTGGTTACCGAGTTCTCGATGGAAACCACTCCAGACCGTCAAACCTTCCCGATGCGGAATCGGATTATCAGCGGTTGGGGATTTGGCCTTTTAGTGGTCGAGGCAGGCATGAATAGCGGAGCACTGATCAGTGCTTCGCAGGCGGCAGATCAAGGCCGCAACCTTTACGCTGTCCCGGGACCGATTGACCGGCCCACTTCGCACGGTACGAACCGTCTCATCCAACAGGGTGCAAAGCTCGTGATGAGCGTCGATGATATACTCGAAGACCTTCAAACACTTTTTCCCAAGGCACCTGCGCTCTTCCCGAGCAAACCGCTCGACCTCGAAGGTGACCTTTTGCGGGTCTACGAAGCAATTACCTCCCGGGAAACTTCCATCGACGAGATCATCGAACGCGCCGGTCTGGGAGCCGGCTCCACAACAGCCGCCTTGCTGCAGCTGGAAATGCGGCGCCTGGTAAAGCAACTTCCTGGCAAGTACTTCGTAAAACTATTGTGACGCGTTTTTGTTTGCTACTTTGCGGGTTGCCCTCTACCTTCCCGACCTCTGTGACAACCAATCCGACTGGGATGGCTGAGCCGTAGATTATAGGAGATGGGAAAAACGCTGGTCATAGCAGAAAAGCCTAGTGTCGCACTCGATATCGCCCGCGCACTCGGGAAATTCGAAAAGCAAGGGGACTATTTCGAAAACGAGCACTACGTCGTTTCCTCGGCAATCGGTCATCTGGTTGAGCTTTGTTTGCCCGGCGAGTTAGACAAGAAACGGGGTAAATGGAGCTTCCAAAACCTTCCGATTATCCCGGATGAGTTCCAGCTCAAGCCGATTGAGAGGACTGAAAGCCGCTTCAAGCTGCTTAAGCGGCTGATGAAACGGGACGACATCGACCTGATCATCAACGCGTGCGACGCCGGCCGCGAGGGAGAATTGATCTTTCGCTATCTCGTAAGGCTCGCCGGGAACAGGAAGCCGCTCGAACGCCTTTGGCTTCAGTCAATGACTCAACAAGCGATCAAATCAGCGTTTGATCGACTGCGGACCGACGCCGAAATGATACCCTTGGCCGAGGCGGCGGTTTGCCGGTCTGAAAGCGATTGGCTTGTCGGGATAAATGCCACCCGAGCCATGACGGCGTTTAACTCGAAAGTAGGGGGATTCCAGCTAACTCCAGTCGGTCGAGTACAAACGCCGACGCTGGCGATTCTGGTTGAGCGAGAGGAACGAATTCGGTCTTTCGCTCCCCGAACGTTCTGGGAGCTATACGCCGACTTCGACGTTCAAAAAGGAAGTTACAAGGGCCGCTGGTTCGACGAAGAGTTTGTCAAGGATCAGGACGAAGACCGAAGGGCAGAGCGGATTTGGGACCGTGCGAAAGCCGAAGTGCTTTTGGCAAAAGTTCTGGGACAGCCCGGGGAAATCAGCGAGGAAAAGAAGGCGACCACGCAGGCGCCTCCCCTCCTCTACGATTTGACCTCGTTGCAGCGCGAAGCGAACTCCCGCCACGGATATTCTGCCCGGCGGACGCTGCAAATCGCCCAGCAACTTTACGAACGCTACAAGATCATTACCTATCCACGAACCGATTCGAGATATTTACCGGAGGATTATCTGGAAACGGCTCGTCAGGTGTTATCCAGCCTTGGTGATCCGACCCTCCGGCCGCATGCTCAGCAAGTGCTCCGGAACGGATGGTTGAAACCGAGTAGACGAATATTCAACAACGCAAAGGTCACTGATCACAACGCCATCATTCCAACCGACCAGATCCCGAGGAACCTCGACGAAGCGCAGCAGCGAATATTCGACATGGTCGCCCGACGCTTCGTCGCCGTCTTCCATCCAGCCGCTCAGTTCGAGATAACTACTCGAATCACTCGGGTCGAAGGTGAGGCTTTCAAGACGGAAGGACGGATCATCAAGGAGCCGGGTTGGTTAGCCGTCTACGGCAGAGAAGCCGCCACTGAGGAACAGAGCGCCTCGATCGTTGATCTGGTACCAGGCGAACGCGCTCTCACCGCAAATGCTGAAATCAAGGAGAGCCAGACGAAGCCGCCCGCGCGCTACAACGAGGGAACCTTGCTCTCGGCTATGGAGAGCGCAGGCAAACTGGTCGACGACGAAGAACTCCGGGAAGCGATGGCAGCAAAGGGACTAGGCACGCCGGCTACGCGGGCGGCGATTATCGAAGGATTGATCCAGGACGAGTACATCGCTCGCGAAGCAAGAGATTTGATCGCTACCGCCAAGGGAACCTCTCTTATTACCCTGCTTCGAGGCATTGGCATTCACCTGCTCTCTTCGCCGGAACTCACAGGAGAATGGGAATATCAGCTGAAGCTGATGGAACAAGGCCGCCTCGATCGGTCGGTGTTTATGGCGAAGATCAAAGATCTCACGCGTGAGATCGTCCACAAGGCGAAGAGCTTCGAGAGCGACGCCGTGGAGGGGAATTACGTTACAATCGATGCACATTGCCCTAAATGCGGCGCTGCGCCTCTGAAGGAGGATTATCGCACGTACCACTGTGAGAGCTGCGGGTTCCGCCTGTTCAAGAGTATCGCAAGCCGTCACCTGAGTCCGGAGGAAGTTAGTGCGCTCCTCAATGATCGCAAAGTCGGACCCCTCAACGGGTTCCGCAGTAAGACCGGTAAGCCGTTCTCCGCGAGTCTGATCTTAAACGCCGAGAACAAGCCCCAGTTTGAATTTGAGAACAATGGGAATAGCGAACGGGTCGATGTGGATCCTGGCCGCCACGTCGCGGTTGGCAAATGCCAGGTCTGCGGTACAGGACAGGTCTACGACACCGGAACGGCTTACATCTGCGAAAACTTAGCCAAGGGCAGTTGCTCGTTCAAAATGAGCAAAACGATACTTCAACGCGAAATCCCGCAGGACCAGGCGCGCAAGATGCTCGTCGAAGGTAAAAGCGACGTCTTGAAGCGATTTATCTCGAAGAAAGGCCGGCCGTTTGACGCGACGCTGAGACTTCAAAACGGTAAGATCAGCTGGGAATTCGCAAAGCGGCAACCACGCCCCAAAACGAAGGCCAACTAACCGGCAAAAATCACGCCAACGCCGAAGCGACGAGCTCATTGCGGGTTACAAAGCACTTAAACAGACGCTGCGCGTCCGTTTAAGCCTAAATTCCGAATTTGAGGAGTCGTCCTCGTCCTCGAGAATCCCGACAGTTTCGCAATCAGACTAACAGAGCAAATTAGAATCGGTCTCTTTGCGGTCACGGAATCCCAATGCGCCGAGGACGAGCACGACGACGAGGACGATTCCAAATTTCGGAA
>Ga0070765_100002628_pt1 | contig 11322 bp, 11 predicted proteins | sample HubBroMetageWFT5_FD_71516 | JGI IMG/M metagenome (GOLD analysis project Ga0070765, IMG submission 71516) | Warmed and freeze-thawed soil microbial communities from the Hubbard Brook experimental Forest, New Hampshire - Hubbard Brook CCASE Soil... | ecosystem: Environmental > Terrestrial > Soil... | reverse complement strand
ATAGAGCGAACCATGATCGACAAAGAAAACCTCTTCCGATTGGCGCTGGATCAACCGCGCCACCCCTTGGCCATGGCACGGCCCCAACACGAGAGTCTTCAAAATGAGCAGGTCCAGCGTTCCCTGCAGCAGGGCGATACGGGCATCGGTATTTTGTCCGGAAGGCATCCGACCCAAGTGTTGCACCACTCGGGTCGGATGTCAACATGAGCAGAGATGCTCGATCGTCACTTCTGCGCGTAGAGCAATCACGTCAAGAGAGGATGTTGAGTAGCCGTAAAGAGGTCCATGCATTCATTCACCCCCGGTCGGATCGGCTATGCCTCTGGCAAGTTGCCGAAAAACCGGCATGTGGGAGATTACTCCCGGAAAAGTCGGCCAGCATCCGGCAAACCGCATTGGCACCGCCACTTTGACGTAAAACGCCCTACGCTGACCTGTGACTCACGGCGTGTCGTCCGCTCTCAGTCGGCGGTTTGGCGACTGTTCGCTCAAGTGGATTTTCGCCGCGAAATGGCGCCCAACACCATTCGTAGACCCTGAGACGTTTCTCGTTATCTATCTAGTTATTGTTTTAGATTCGCTCCGGCGTATCTCGATCCATTGCGGGCAGGAACCCTAACACGAACGCGATCTGCAGGATGTGACCAATCAACGGTTGTTAAAGCGGAAATGTCGGTTATGATGGCTTCGCAAATTCCGGCTAAGCTGGCCGCCAAGCGAAGGCCAGAACAAGGGAGAGCTCATGAAGCGGATTCTGCTGCTAGGAGTCGAACCTGAGGCGGTGGATTATTCCGACCCTGCATTGCCGCCGGGCATGAACGCTGAGAAGATTCGCGCCGGCATCGCGGTCGCCGTAAAGCAGTTCGCCGATCACGGATGGGAATCCGACGTTGGTTCCATCCTTCCGGACGAAACCGCCGGCCCGACAGTGGAGCGGCTGTTACGTTCGACAAACTATGATTGTGTCGTCATCGGAGGCGGCGTACGCCTACCGCCCCGCAACCTTGCACTATTCGAAGTCGTCGTCAACGCTGTTCGTAAGGCTGCCCCAGGGGCGGCGATTGCCTTCAATACACGGCCCGACGATAGCGCTGATGCCGCCGCACGATGGGTGGCCACTGGAAGCTGAGCTCTATAGTCCGGCTTCCAACAAAACCAGTTCGCCGGCTTAGGCACGCCGCGTCCTTCGGCTCTCCGATTCGCCGCTGACGCGCAACCGGTTACAGCTGGAAGCCGAAGAATCTCTCTTGAACTAGCGGTCTTCCGCGTTAGAAACTTCAGGGCCGCACTCGCAAGGTGGGCCAAGTCCCGATAAGTCGGCCAGTGTAGATCTTTCTGGGTGTTCCTGCTCCCATGCACGGCCACTTGCCCGTAAAAGGCCCAACCCGTGCTGTTGAAGAACTCCACCGGGTCGCGGCCACAAGGACGGAACGCCGACAACAGGGACATTGGCCTCATTTATGCCGGCTCGACTCCGTGACAAGACCGGCGAATTTTGTACCAGGTGGAATGAGAGAGAATCTGGTACGAGAGGATCTGGCAGATGGCACGCAAGAAGCGCAGTCGTAAGCAGATCGTCGCCCCGCTTCAGCCAACGGAGTCGTCTGCGTCCTGGGCGGAAATAATGGGTATAGCCTGAATGCAAGCACTGGCGCACAACTGTGGAAAGCAAGAGTGGGTAACGAGTCCACTTTTTCTTCCCCTACGGTCGCCAATGGCATAGTTTTCACGCCGTCGGGCAGCAATCTTTTCGCTTTCCATCTGTCGAACTAGCCATTCACCGGGCGCTCGGGTTCGCCTTTGCGTTGGGCCAACCTGGGCATACTCCTCATCCTAACGGAAAGAACTGGCTCTTGTTCTTGGCGACACCCAAGTACAATTCCACTATTCTGCCTAAACAGGCCATACAACCATGCCTGGAGTGTTCATTAGTTATCGCCGCGAAGACAGTGCCGCCTATGCCGGGCGGTTGTTCGACATTCTTAGCACCGAGTTCGGCCGGGAAAATACGTTCATGGATCTCGACACGATTGAGGGCGGCGACAACTTTAGCGTGGTCATCGAGCGGAAGCTCGATGTATCGGATGCTCTTCTGGCTGTGATCGGCCCCCATTGGCTAACAGTGACTGAGCCGAATGGCGGGCGAAGGCTCGATAACGAGAGCGATTTGGTGCGGGTTGAAATCGCGAAGGCCCTGGAGCGCGGCATTCGGGTGATTCCCGTCCTGGTAGGCGGAGCGACCTTGCCGCGTCCAGTCGACTTGCCCACGAAGCTGCAGGCGTTGTGTGAGCGGCAGGCGATGGAAGTACGCGACTCGCATTTCCATGCCGATGTGAAAGATCTGACCGACGTACTTCATCGCACACTTCACGGTACCGGCTTTGTCCCGAAGGCGGCGAACCTAAAGCGATTCATCCCTGCGTTTCTGGTCGGTTTAGCCGTGGTGATCGGCATGTTCTGGCTGCTGGTCCAGCGCCGGGTGGTTCAGCGGCAAGACGTCGAGCGAGCGGCCTCCGTCGCTGCAGCCACGAAACAAGCTGCGCAGAACTCGGGATCGGCACCGCCGCCCGCCCAGGCGTCGGCGGGCGGAACGAGTAACTCCGTCAAGCCTCTCGCCAACGTTGCCGGGCAATGGGAAGCAACCGTGAAATACGATTGGGGCGACACCTACCACGAATGGTTCGATTTTGAAGTCGATGGCCAGGAGCTGTCCGGTTCCGCGGGTTTTCTCGGAAATCGTAAGGGCCAGGGCCGTGCGATATGGGACGGCAAGATTGCGGGCGACCGGATCAGTTTTATGACGAAGACCCTCTCGAGTCTAGGAGGCGATGACAAGACGTACGAAGACAAGCACTACTACAAGGGCACGGTCAAAGGTGACGAGATCGTTTTCACCATGGTCACCGACAGCAGCACTGAGTCCCACACACCAATTCATTTCACCGCAAACCGCGTCAAGAATAAGTGAACTGGCGCCTTAATAGTGACAAGTGGAGATTCACCTGAAAATGAAATATCGGCCCTTTTACCCGGCGTGCTGCAACATCGGCGGAGGCCGGTAGCCGAACTCTCGATCGATTCCATTCGCAATGGCCAACACCAACACGTCCGCCGGGGTTCTTCGCTTTCCATGATTCAGCCGCCCCGGCGCTGATTTGGCGGCCCAGCATCCGTCAACCGCATTGGCACCGCCAACTTGACGTAAAACGCCCATCGCGTGCTCTTGAAGAACTTCGCCGTATTGGCCGCAAGGACGCGTTGCCGACTATACATCCTTCTGGTTGGTAAACGATCGCGGTTACAGCGGATTTGCTCCGGGCGCTCCGCGTGTTCACGGCCGGGTACCACCATGAGAGTCGAAATCGCAGCCTGATTTTTTGAGACTGAGATTTGAGATTTTTCGGCGGGGCGGCGACCGTGCAGCCTGCTCAGCCCCGCGGATCAGACCCTTAGCTCAACTCGACGACGTGCATTCGATTTTGAGACTGAGTTATGAGACCCTGAAAGGGCTGATTTCATTGGCCTCACGGGGCGTCGCAAAACTTACCCATTCTGAAACAAGATAGGCGAATTTTGCTGATCGAACGTCTGAGCTTGGATTCGTCATACCCAAGCCCTGCTTCTCTTGGTAGGATCATGTTCGGGAACGCGGCTATGGGACTACCAATCAATCCGTTAGACATACTGAAGCTGTTCCTAGACCGGGGAATTCGCAACAAAGCTGAAATCGCAACGTACCTTGACGAGATCGCAACAACCGCAAGTTTCCTTGCCGACATCTGGGCGAAATGGTATCAGTCGATTCGTGAACACGATCTGTGGGACGACCCTGAGCACGACTACATGTTCTTTGCGCAAATGAGGCATGCTCACGAGGCAGTAGCTCTATACGAGCGCGCTTCCACGGTGACGGGCGCTCGCATAGCGCCTGAAACCCAAAAAGAACTGATCGATGGACTAGGACGATTAATAGCTGTGAGAAATCAGGTCAGACAAACATTGGACGAGCTCATCGATTACTGTAACGGGCGGCCCAAGGATCAACAGCGAATCAATGACGTGAACCCGGAACTGATGAAATGCAAACACCTCATTGCTCTATTGCAAGAAGAGGCAGGCACGTTGAAAGGCCTAGCCGTCGCCGTTAGAGCCAGTGCCCGATAGTAATTAGAAGCGTACTGAAAGCGTTCCGCGAACTCGTCCAGCTGGGCGTGAAAAACAACGCTTAAAAGCCGAGAGTGCAGACGCCACCCTAGCGAATGAATAAACAGTGGTTTCCGCACGGGCGTTTTTCACCGACTTCGACCGTTTAGCGTTTGTGCAACGTGTCACAAAGGACCCTTCTTGCAACGTGGGGGGCCTATCGGCTCGACAGCTTTCCGGCTCGCACGTGGGCGAGATCGTGCGTTGTGACGCGCTTTTAGGCTGTCTCACATTTCAGAGGGTAAACCTCCGAGGGAACCATGTCCGGCGGTCCACCCGTGATCGCGGAGCAGGTCGTACGTGGACTGTAATCGGAGCGCCATATCGCTTTCCGCGCCAGACCCAAGCTACACTCGCGTATAGGTAATCTGCGTAACCTTGGGAGAAAGGCCCACGTGCGGATTTCCCGACCAGTTCAAACCTAACTAAGAGAGGAGAGGAATATGTCAGGACCAGGACCGTTTGGTGGAGACCCACTAGGGTACGGAAGTACATGGCTGAATTGGGGATCTGGCAAGATGCTCCAGGGCGGCAAGAATGTTGGGCAAAGCGTGGAGTTGGGCGTCCAAAATGACATTGGGATCGAGGGGAAGTTTTTTGTTAACCCCGCAACAATTGTCTCAGCAGGAAATCCAAGCGGGGGAAATACCGCTGTGTTTGCGGCGTTGAACGGGGCTGGTGAGACACAAACCCCTGGAGACACGACTGCAGGAGTCGCCGTCTTTGGACAGAGTGTCGCCGGAGACGGTATCACACCGAAGAAGAAAGTGCTCACGAACGGCATCGGCGTAGCTGGTAGCTGCAACACGGGGTGCGGGGTGTTCGGGCAGTCACTATTTGGCTCAGGTGTTGTCGGCTTTGCCACAACCACGGGGGCTGGCTGGGGATTCTGGGGTGCCAACCTCTCGCGGACGTTCCAAAATGCCGGCGTGCTGGGCCAATCTGATCGTGGAGTGGGCGTGCGTGGACATGGGGGTGTTCTTACTGGCATTAAGACGAATCCCGCGGGTGTTCCTACCGACGGGGACGTTTTTCTTATTGACAAGAGCGGTAAGCCCGAACTTGTCGCGCCACCCGCTGGAACCGCTGCAATCCCCGCGGCTCCCGGTGGGTGGTTCAGTTCGGGATTACTTGCCACCGTTCACAACAACCTCATCCCTGAAGGCCTATTGATAAGCAGGTCGTCTCAGCCCCAACTGCGCCTCGTGCCATCCAACCCGGATAACCGCAAGTTTCCTGCGATCGGCACAATCGGTGACTTTTTCCTTGGTATGAACGTTGACGGGGAGACCAACCTCTACCTGTGTCTAAAAATCAATCCCGAGACCCACAAGCCGGTGTGGACGCAAGTGATGCTTGGTCCTGACTCCGACGGAGACAGCGCTTTGTGACCTGACGGCCCGGTAACTTGGGGTTAGTGCCGCCCTAAAGAATATCGTTCGGAGTAGTGCGCAAGTAGACCGGGCGCATCGCGATGCGATTGCACTTACTTGCGCACCAGGGCAAGACCCGAGGAAGTTTGCGATGAGCGGGAAACTCTCGGGGATCGATGCCCGTCCGCCAGCTAGGCGTTGACAAGGATTGCGGCGTGGCACGTATGAGCCATGTGCGCCACAGCCACTCTCACGCCAACTTACCAGACGAACCCAAGACTCTTGCAACGCATTGGGATGCAGTTTGTCCGGCGTCAACTATTTCTTTGGGTTGACCATTTCTAAAACGCGGCCGCGATCGCGGTTTTCGTCGATTCGTAGTTTCCTCGTCCCGAAACCTACCCTTTGTGAGACGGAAGTGCGAGTGTCGCAATCGGAGCCAATCTGTTTGTCACGCGCTCGCGGACAGCGCGTCGCCTGCTTGAAAGTGCCCGCTTTGGGAAGCGGCGGGCGAACAGCAATCGGTACTCCGCGCAGCATTTACCTTCGTCCTCGATCAACTTGACGGGAAACGCCCGTTCCATAGAAGTGGGCAGCCCAAACTCCCCAATCCACACTCAGCTCCGGAAGTCCTCTCATCTTGACGACAAACAGCCAGTTTATGCAGAGCCGGTTTCTGGACTGTAGTGCCATGGAGAAGTCCCAGATCCTTTCGGGAACTCACCATTTGAATCTGCGGGCCATATTGAAGTCACCTCTGCGACGCTGGCTATTCGCAACGCAATGCCGTCATAGGATGAATGCTCAAGGCCCGCCGCGCCGGGATGTAGCACGCCAGTAGGGCCACAGCGGCCAGCAACAACGCTACTCCAATCAATGTTGGCGGGTCGGTCGGCTTCACTTCGAAGAGCAGGCTGACCATCACTCTCGTAAGCGCGATGGCGCCGGCCAGTCCGAATGCGATGCCCAGCAGAGCGAGCTTTGCTCCATCCTTCATGACCAGGCGCAGGACATCGCGATGCTGCGCTCCCAAGGCGATGTACACACCGATTTCGTGCGTGCGCTGATTGACGCGATACGCCATCATGCCGTAAATGCCGACCCCGGCCAGCGCCACGGCGAGCGCGGCAAAGATGCCAAGCAGCAGCATGTTGAAGCGCTGCTGAGCCACCGAGACCGCCATCAGATCATCCATCGACTGAATGCCACTGACCGGGATCTGGCTGTCCATGTTCCAAACCTGCTTCTTCACGTCCTCAACCAGTCCTGCTATCGGAGCGCGCGTCTTGATGACCAGCGTCATCCATCGACGCCATGCCTCGTCATTCTGGCTGAAGGGAGAATAGACGGCGGGGTCCACCGGCTGGTTCAACCCGGAATACTTCACGTCGGCTGCGACCCCGACGATTGTCATCCACTGATGCGGCTCGGGGGTCCGGATCCAGTCGAGACGCGATCCGATCGGGTTCTGGCCCGGCAGATGTTGGCGCACGAAGGCCTCGTTGACCACCGCGACCAGTGGCTGGCCTTCGCGGTCCGTGGGGAGGAAGTCGCGTCCCGCTCGGATGGGAATCTGCATCACCCGGAAGTAGTCGCCCATGACGGAGAGCACTTGCACCTCCGGTTCAGTTCCCACCGCAGGGGTTGGCCGTCCGTCGATGACGACGCGATGGTCTACAAAATTTCCAGAGAGCGGAATGTCGGTGATCATTGCTGCCTCCACCCCGGGAAGAGCATTAATCCGTGCCAGCAACTCCCTGCGGAAATTCGTCTGCAACTGAAACTGCGAGTAACGGGTCGCCGGCAGCTGCAGATACATCGTCATGACGTTGGCGGGATTGAATCCCGGATTGACGGAACGCAGCCGCAGGAAATCCTTAATCAGCAACCCCGCACCGGCCAGCAGGAGGAGTGCCAGTGCGACCTCTGCGGTGATAAGGACGCTGCGCAATAAGCTGCGCGAAACCTCGATGCTGGTAGTGCGCTGGTTCTCCCGCAATGCCTCCGCGATATCGCCGCGAGAGGCGGACCAGGCCGGCAACAATCCAAATAGCAGTCCCGTCAGCAACGAGATTGCGAAGACGAATGTGAAGACCCGGGCGTCTATTGGAATGGCATGGAAGCGATGCAGGGCCGCCGGCTTGAGTGCGAGCAGGAACATCGTACCCAGCTTCGCAACCAGAAGACCGACAGCTCCGCCGACCAGCGCCAACAGCGTGCTCTCTGTGAGCCGTTGCCGAATCAGGCGGCTGTTTCTGGCCCCCAGCGAGGCGCGAATCATCAGCTCGCGCTGGCGCGCCACGGCACGAGCCATTAACAGCATCGCAAAGTTCGCGCAGGCGATCAGCAGCACCAAACCGACGGCTCCGAACAAAATCAGCAGTGCGGGACGAACATTTCCTACCAGCCAATCATGGAGAGGTATAAGTAGTGTTTCGCGTCCTTTCTCGGTATCGGGGAACTGCTCGGACAGCCTGCGATCGACCTGTGCGATCTCCGCTTGCGCCTGCGCCAGCGTCACTCCGGGCTTCAGTCGCCAGTAGGTATGCATGGAATGGACGTCGCGATCAGGCGCCTCCCCCGGGTACGCCACCCACATCGAGACGAAAACATCCGCCAGTTCCTTCGGCAGGCTGAAGTCACTGGGCATCACTCCGATCACCGTGTAACTGTTGCCGCTTAAGCGGATCACCTTGCCCAGAACGTGCATGTCGCTGCCCAGAACGTCCCGCCAGAACGGGTAACTCACCACGACATTGCGCGGTCCGCCCTTCACGTCTTCATCGTCGGAGATCCAACGGCCCAACATGGGTTGGACGCCGAGCGTCTGGAGCAGGCCAGCATCAACATAGGCTGCGTGCACGCGCATCGGTTCACCGTTGCCGGTAAAGTCCATCGGCTCGACATTGACTCCGCCGCTGCTGGCAAACGATCTGGTCTGGTGTTGAATGTCCTTCAGGTCCGGCCGCGAATCGTTCGGCCGCGCAGCCAGTAGCGCTCGCGGGTCGGGGTACGGCAGAGGATTCAGCAGAACGCTATTCACCACGCTAAAGATCGCTGTGTTGGCGCCAATGCCGAGCGCTAGCGTCAGGACGGCACAAGCGGTGAACGCAGGTGAACGAAGCAGCGTTCGGGCGGCGTAGCGCGCGTCCTGCAAAAGCGTTTCGACAAAACTAATGCCCCGCGCGTCTCTGCACTCGTCCTTGACCTGATCGATACCGCCAAATTCGAGCCGGGCGCGACGCGTGGCCTCCTGTTCACTCATCCCCGACCTCACATACTTTGCGATCTGCCGCTCAAGGTGGAAGCGCAATTCGTCGTCGAGTTCACTCTCGGCTGTCGGGCGCCGGAACAACGTTTGCAAGCGGAACAGTAAGTCGTGCAGCAACGCGCCACCTCCTCTAGGCCGTTTCCAGGATCTGGCTCACGGCGGCCGTTAGCTTCTCCCAGGCATCGCGTTCAATTTCGAGTTGACGGCGTCCGCTCTTAGTGAGCTCGTAGAACTTCGCTTTGCGGTTGTTCTCTGACGTACCCCAGCGGGCTTTGATCCAGCCGCGGCGCTCCAGCCGATGAAGCGCCGGATAAAGCGAGCCTTGCTGCACGCGCAGCACATCGCTGGAAATTTGTTGAATACGCTCCGAAACCGCCCAGCCGTGCAGCGGCTCCAGCGAGAGGGTGCGGAGGATGAGCAGGTCCAGCGTGCCCTGTGGAAGATCGATGGATCGGGACGGCATCACGCTCCCCCTGTCACTTCTACAGGAGGCTACTCCAGTTGTTGTAGAAGCACAAGGGGGCAGCTCTCCGGATGGGATGAATGCCAACGCATCCTACTTCGACTGCTCGATACTTGAGATCACCTGGATTGCAAGTTCCCCAGAAGTCAGCTTCTGGTCCATCACGGTATTCGCGAGGTTCTGTGGAACATGTCCCCGAAGCGGGTCTCTGGACTGCGAGCGCCGAAGCCTGTCGCTATTCCGTGCGTAGCGCCTTCATCGGGTCAAGCGTCGCCGCACGCCGCGCCGGCCAGATACAGGCGAAGAGCGAAATCAGCGCCAAGATCACGATGACCACCAGCAGCGTCAACGGATCGCGGGAGCTGCTTTGCACAACGTGGCCCACGACCTTGCTCAAACCGATGCTGACTGCCGTTCCCAGCCCAATGCCAATTCCCACGGTTGCGGCTACCGACTGCAACACCAGCCGAATGATATCGAAACGTTGTGCGCCCAGTGCCATGCGGATGCCTACTTCCTGGTTGCGCTGGTTCACCGAGTACCACACCACGCTATACAGCCCGGTGGCCGCCAGTATCAGTCCCAGGAACGAAAAAATCCCGAAGACCCCGGCGATGAATCGTTCGCGTCCCCAAAACATGGTATCCAGAAACCAAGTCAGCGGATGCTGCTGGGTCACCGCCACTTCCGGATGAAGCGCCTGCAGCCGTTGCTGGACTGATCGAATTGCGTCTGCCTGATTGCCTTTGGTGCGAACCAGCAGCGAAATCCCGTCCGGTAGAACGACAGTATGGGGGACAAAGAGCGCAGGTTGGACGGAGGACTTGCTTGTGTTGCTGCCCATGTCTCCGAATCCGCCATTGTTGAGGGCGTCTCCCGACGCCGGCTACGTAATAGCTCGTCATAGATCAACCGGCATTTTCTGGGCCACGGGACCATCCAATCTAGGAATTTCAAGGCCACACCGATGGCGCCCACCAGCGCGCAATACGCCAAGATTGCTTGCGATCTTGCGGCGCCCTTTTCCTTCCTGTTCGTGCCATGAATCAGAGTTGCGAGCAACTCAATGCTGTCCCGACCCTATGATTACGCTAGAAATTCCGCACTGACCCACTCCCGCCCTGCCTAAATCCTGAGCTTTTCGGTCGAGTTGCCCAGAACGGTTGTGCAGGTAGCCACTCAAACTTCCCAGATGCCGACTTCTGGCCCGCGTCGTTGGGAATCCGTCCTTGGCAGTTTGTTTTGCCTTCAAAATACTTGTCTTGGGCGAATTCCGCTACTCCCATTTGCCCTTCAAGAGCGCGGGTAATGGCGTTGCGTAGAGGCTCAATCACCTGAATCACAGGCCGACCTTCATAAAGCGGATTCGGGGGCTGCTGATTCCACGACGCACCGACGGGATAAACGGCAACGTAATCCCAAACGATGCCGCGGCGGTCGTGCTCACCGAGTTGGTGAGAAATAAGCCGCCCGCCATCCCAAAATTGGGCAGCGCGGGTGTCGGTGATCCTCTTGAGCGTCGTTGTGGACGGTGCTCCCCAATCGGTCGGCAACACCGGTTCCCACACAATAAGGACCCGGACCGGCCTCCCGATGAACGCCTGTAGTACTTGCTGGGTTGCAGAGGCCCCCTGCAAACAAATCATTCAGGTGGGCGATAACATCACGAGCAAGCGAACGTCTTCCCTTGCGGCATTGAATTCGGCTTCAACCTGCGCGACGTTCTCCGGGGTCAAACGCACTAGCTGGGGCTGAGTGGTAGGTGTCTGGCTGCCGCCATAGAAATATATGAGCGCCAAAATCACAACCAGCGCAGCAACGGCTCCGATGATGTAGTTCCTTCGGCTCATCGATTCACCGGGACACTAGGTTGGCGGCAGCGTTCGCCATCACCTGTGGGAAGAAAATCGCAATGATGACGAAAACCGCCGAAGTCCACAGAAGAAACGCGCTTACCACGCTAGGCTTTCGCTGGCATCGCTTCGCCCGCCACGCCTGGTAGAACCCCA
>Ga0070765_100002627_pt1 | contig 11322 bp, 10 predicted proteins | sample HubBroMetageWFT5_FD_71516 | JGI IMG/M metagenome (GOLD analysis project Ga0070765, IMG submission 71516) | Warmed and freeze-thawed soil microbial communities from the Hubbard Brook experimental Forest, New Hampshire - Hubbard Brook CCASE Soil... | ecosystem: Environmental > Terrestrial > Soil... | reverse complement strand
CATCGCAGCCTTCGCCGCCTCCCTGGTGGGCGCCGAGGAGACCATCGTCATCGATACCGGCACCACCCCGCTGGAGCTGGCACGGGCCCTGCCGGCGAGCTTCCACGGCCGCGTGCTGACGAATTCCGTGCCGGTGGCGGCGGTGCTGTGCGACCGCAACGACATCGAGCTGCGGCTCTGCGGCGGGCAGATCCGCCCGGGAGACGGTGCCTGTTCCGGCACCCACGCAGCGGCTTTCTTCGCCGATTTCTACGCCGACAAGGCGTTTCTCGGCGCGGGCGGCGTGCACCCCGAGGCTGGCCTCACCGACTACTACCCCGCTGAGGCCGCCGTCCGGAGGACGATCACCGCCCACAGCGCGGCCACCTACGTCCTCGCCGACTCCAGCAAGCTCGGCGTCATTGCCGTGTACCGGGTGTCCACGCTCGACCAGCTCACCGCGGTCATCACCGATGACCAGGAGACCCCTGGCACCTCCGCCGGGCTCGCCGCCAGCGTCGCGCTGCTGCGTGCGGCCACGCCCGGGCGGCCGTCGCTGACAGCGGCCGGATGACGGCCGCCCAGGTTGTCCTGCTGCTCGGAGCCGGAACGGTGGCGGGGGTCCTGGGGTCGGCCGGCGGCACCGCCTCGCTGATCTCTTATCCGGCGCTGCTGGCCACGGGCATCCCGCCGCTGGCCGCCAACGTGACGAACGCCGTCGCCTTCGTGGCGGCGTGGCCGGGCTCCGCGCTGGGCTCCCGGCCCGAACTACGCGGACAAGGACCATGGTTGCGGCGCTGGGCGCCGCTCGCCGCGGCGGGCAGCGCCGCGGGCGCCGCGCTGCTGCTTGTCACCCCGGCCAGAACCTTCGACCGGGTCGTGCCGTTCCTGCTCGCCTTCGCCGCGCTGGCCCTGCTCGTCGCGCCCAAAGTGTCCGCATGGCTGACAGGTCATCCGGCTAGCAGCAGCCGGCTCGGCCTGCCCAGCGGACTGGCGCTGGCATCGGTCTACGACGGCTACTGGGGGGCCGGGGCGGGCGTCATGACCCTTGCCCTGCTCATGATCACCACCGACCAGCACCTCGCGCGATCCAACGCGCTCAAGAACATGCTCCTCGGAGTCGCCGACGTGGCCTGCTGCGTCGTGTTCATTGTGTGCTGGCCCGTCGACTGGGCCGCCGTGGCCCCGATGGCCGGCGGCTTCCTGGCCGGGAGCACGATCGGGCCATCGGTCACCAGGCGCGTACCCGGGAACGCGCTTCGCATCATCGCCGCGCTGGCCGGACTCGCGTTCGCCATCCACCTCTGGACCGAAAGTTAGCGATGCCTGTAATTGAAGAGGTAGGGATTTCGCCGGGCTCACAGCTTTCCTCGGTTTCTAGCTGTGAGGATGATCTGAGTTACGGTGTAAGTGCTCAAGCCGAGTTTCTGCGCTATCTCCTCGGGCCGCCGCCCCTGCTCATTATAAAGAAGCGCCAGTTTCTCATGAGATTTGCTCCACGGACGATGCGTCACCGAGCGTGATGTCGGGCGGTGACCCGCCGCCGGGGCTTGGCGGCGGCGAGCCGTTCGAGCATCATCTGCGGTGTTAGCGGTCGCCCCGACCTGGGCAGCGATGCGACCGCCCGCCAGGCTGGAGGCGGTGCTAGGGCCGGCCGACGGCACGGAGGTGCCAACGGAACCTCGGCGCTGATCACGAAACTTGCCGCTGGCCAGTTCGTCCTGTGTCTGCTCGTCAAGTATCAGGTACTGATCTGCTGCCTTGTTAACCCCGATGGCCACCATGGTCAAGCCCTTGAGATTTTTCTTCTGGCATTCAGGTGCCATGCAGTAATTGTATTTCTTTGCCCGTTCGGGGTGCAGCTCGCTTCCGCATGTTATGCACTGCGGCATTAATCTTCTCTCGTCTATACACGTGTTTGATGGCGCGCTGGCGCCTGCACTTAAAACGCCATGCCGCCCGGCGGTGTTCCCGGCTGCGGCTGCCTTGCCGTCAGGGTGCGGATTGCGGCCCGGCGAGCTGCTCCGGTGTGGTGCCGTCGCTGATGGTGAGCTCGTCGAACCAGCCGCATCGCGGGTTTCCCGGTGGCCGGTCGAAGCGGGTGACGTACGGCTTGAGGTCGACGACAGGCGTGCCATCCAGGAGATCGACGCCGGCGAACACGACGGCCTGGCCGGTCACCTCGAGAAGCTGGATGAGGCTGAGCCCGATCGGGTTGACCCGCCGCGGTCCCCGGGTGGCGAAAATGCCCATCGTGCGCTGCTGGCGGCGGAGCAGGAACGGGATCTGCCGCAGCGGCGCGTCCCCGCCGCGGTCCCGCGGGCGGTGCAGCCAGCTGAACAGCCACGCGTAGTCGAAGTCCGCGAGCCCGTCCAGGCCATCCCGGTACGGCTCGGCGATCTCGATGGTGCCGTGCTCGGCTCGGTTGAGACAGGCCTGTATCGGCGTGCCCTCCAGGTCCTGGTGGCTGCTGCGGACCACGCCGATCAGCGGCATGCGGACGGTCAGTTCCATGTTCCATATGCTGTCACTGTCCCGCAGGATCGAGCCCGCCCCGGCCGCGGCTGACGGATCCGGGGATCCGCGGGATCGACATACGACGATGCTGGAGGCCAGATGGCTGACGCGGCGCCTGCCGTGCTTATCACCGGTGCGACCTCTGGGCTTGGCCGTTACCTGGCCCGGCAGCTAGTGAGCTCCGGCTGGCAGGTACTCGCCCACGGACGGGATCAGGCCCGGGTGGCGGACCTTTCCGCCGAGCTGGGTGGCGGTGCCCGCGGCTTTGTCGCTGACCTGGCCTCGCTTAGCGAGGTACGGGACCTGGCGGCCCGGGTCAGGGCAGAAGTGCCGCGGCTTGATGTGCTGGTGAACAACGCGGCGGTCGGCTTCGGCGCGCCGGGCGAGGGACGGCGGGTGAGCGCGGACGGCCACGAACTGCGGTTCGCCGTCAACTATCTCGCGCCGGTCCTGCTCACCAGGCTGCTCGTGCCGCTGCTGACCGCGTCGGCGCCGTCCCGGGTCCTCAACGTGGGCTCGATGGGCCAGGTCGCGTTCGACCCCGCCGATGCCGAGTTCGAGCACGGGTACCAGGGAGTGGAGGCTTACCGCAGGTCCAAGCTCGCGCTGGCCGCGTTCACCTTCGACCTGGCCGGTGAGCTTGAGACGGCCAAGGTGACGGTGAACTGCTCACACCCGGCGACCTTCATGAACACCGGGATGGTCACGCACGCCGGCATCACCCCGGTCTCCACCCTCGAGCAGGGAGGTGAGGCGACGATGCGGCTCATCACCGATCCGGCCCTGGACGGGGTCACCGGGCAGTTCTTCGACGGGCTCAAGACCGCACGCGCCCGGCCGGAGGCCTACGACCCGCAGTTCCGCGCCAAGCTCCGCGACGTGACCGACCAGATGCTTGGTGACGCGTCGCTGACAAGCTAGCCCCAGCTAGCCAGCCCAGCTAGCCAGCCCCAGCTAGTACCGCAGTAGGCTGCGTTCGCCCGCTCGCCGGCCCGGCCCGCGCTGACCGGTACCGACGCGATGTGACATTGGTACGGTTCCGCGCCAATGCCAGGAACTTAAGGGTTTGGTAGCGGGTGCAATCTTGTCGGCGTGCCTGCCGGATATGCGACGAAGCTCCCGCTAGAACAGGCGATTACCACATCGTTTCGTTCTGGCGAGGAGCTTCGTTGCCTGTTCATGGTGGCATGGCCGGCTGGTGGTCGTCTAGGCGGGGAAAGATCCTGGCTGGTGTCGGGGTCGGGGTGCTGTCGCGGTTCGTGACGGCGGGGCTGGTTGATGAGGTGGTCGCCGAGGCCGGCGCGGCGCTGGCCGCTGAGGTGGCCGCGGCGGGCGGTGAGCCGCGGCGGCCGCGGTTGCGGGTGCTGCCGGACCGGGTGGGCGTGTTCTTCGTGCTGGGGTTGTGCCTGTTCAGCGATAAGCCGTATGCCGAGGTGGTCAAAGAGCTGGTCACCGGGCTGCGTGCGGCGCTGGCAGCGGCTGGGTGGCAGGTCCCGGCGACGACCGGGCTGACGAAGGTGCGGCGCCGGCTGGGGGACAGGCCGCTGGAGCTGCTGTTCTGGCGGCTGTGCCCGGTGCTGCCGCCGTGCCGGGCGCCGTGGTCCCATATCGGCGGGCTGCTCGCGGTGGCCTGGGACGGGACCACGGTCAAGGCCGCCGCCAGCCCGGAGAACATCGCCGCGTTCGGCATCTCCGGCGGGACGAAGGCCAAGCCGGCGCATTACCCGCAGCTGCGGATGGTGACGCTGATCGCCTGCGGGACCCGGGCGCTGGCCGGCGCCGCGATGGGCCCGGTGACAGGCAAGCAGAGCGGGGAACGGGCGGTGGCCGCCCGGCTGCTGGGCTGCCTGCACCCGGGCATGCTGCTGCTCGCCGACCGCGGGTTCTTCAGCCGGCAGCTGTGGCAGGCCGCCGCCGGCACCGGCGCGGACCTGCTGTGGCGGGTCACCGGCCAGCTGCACCTGCCGGTCAGGCGGGCCCTGCCCGACGGGTCATGGCTGTCGGTGCTGGCCGACCCGGCAGCAGCCCGCCGCCGCATCCACCGCAACGGCACCCGCCGCCGCCGCGACAGCAAGCTGCCGCCCGATACCGGCCCGCTGCCCGGCCTCACCGTCCGGGTCATCGAGTTCCGGATCCAGGTCCGCACCGGCGACGGCGGTACCCGCACCGAGCGGTACCGGGTGATCACCACCCTGACCGACTGGCGCGCGTACCCAGCCGCCGACCTGGCCGCCGGGTACGCCTGGCGGTGGGCGATCGAAACCGGATTCCGCGAGCTCAAGACCTACCTGCGCGGCCCCGGCCGTATCCTGCGCGGCCGGACCCCCGCACTGGCCCGCCAGGAACTATGGGCCTACCTGGTCATCTACCAGGCCATCCGCGCCGTCATCTGCCTCGCCAGCGCCGCCCGCGGCCTGGACCCGGACCGGATCTCCTTCACCGTCACCCTGCACGCCGTCCGCCGGACCCTGGCCGCCGCCCGCACCAGCCCCGGCCAGGCCCTCGCCGAGACCGAGGCCGACGCCCTCAGCCAGCTCGTCCCCGAACGCGAAGGCCGCATCTGCGTCCGCGCCGTCACCGAGCCACGGTCCGCCTACAAATCCAGGAACACCCGCAAACACCCCCTACCACAACACGCGGACTACACCACCACCATCACCACCCCGGCCCCCACCACCCAAACCCCCCGCAGCCAGGCAGAACACTCAGGAAACCAAGGGAAAGCGCCCCCTTAAGTTCCTGGCATTGGGTTCCAACCGCACCAATGTCACATCGGTACGATCAGACCTGACCGCGCCACTCCCGCGATCAGCTCGACCGGGCGAAGGCGACCTGTCGCGGCACTATATTCGGTCCGTAGTACGGCAGCTGACGCGGGATGGACGGGACGGCGGGAGCACCTATTGCGTTCGCCAGCATGATGCCATCTTCCGCGCCGCCGGATTTCTTCGACAGGATGGACGCAGCCAGGTCGAGCTCGAGCGGACAGGGTTGTCCTTGACGCCGAAAGTATCTCGTCCGATCGCACAGAAAAAGATGCGAAAATGCTCGAGGATGCAATCCGCAATGGACCGCTACACGAGCCGACAGCAACAATTATTCCTGCGAGGTGAAGCGAATATAGCTGTCGGCCTGCGGGACCTCTCTCCGGGTGCTGGTCACGGCGTGCCGCCGCTGTTCTTGCCTGGGCCGGCGCTAGTTTCGTCTTTATCGGTGGTACGGGGGGAGTCTTATGGGGCGCATGCGTGGATTGACCGTTATTGTGGGTGCTGCGCTGCTTGGGGCGGTGCTGACGGCGTTCCCGGCCTGGCCGGCTGGCGCAGCGGCTGGCATGGCGGCCGACCGGGCCGCGGCATCGTCAGCCATCTGCAGTTCCTCCTCCCATCCGGCACTGGCGGCCAGTCTCGGCCGTGATATTCGGGCGGCGCAGCGTGGCCGCGTCTCCACCGTCGCGGTGGCGGTCGATGACCCGGGCCTGGGCCTGGGGTGCTGGCTGAACCGGTTCTGGAGTTTCGACTCCGCCAGCGTGATCAAGGTGACCATCCTGGCTGCGCTCCTGCGCAAGGCGGAAGACCAGCACAGGCAGCTGACCGCAACCGAGGCCGCCTTGGCCAGGTCGATGATCACCATGTCCGACAACGATGCCGCATCTGACCTGTGGGCCGAGCTCGGGCGAAGCTACCTTCAGCACTTCCTCGACGTGGCCGGGATGCGGCACACCTGGCTGGGCCCGGGCGACGACTGGGGCCTGACCCAGATCACCGCCAACGACCAGGTCGCACTGCTGCGACTGCTGCTGTACGGCAACGCGGTTCTGGACCCGGCCTCCCGCAGCTACGCCCTGAAGCTGATGGCCGAGGTTATCCCGGCCCAGCGCTGGGGTGTCCCGGCCGGCGCGCGGGCCGGCCTCACCGTGCACGTCAAGAACGGCTGGCTGCCCCTGGCCACGCACGGCTGGCGCATCCACAGCATCGGCTGCTTCACCGGCCACGGCAACAGTTACAGCATCGTGGTGCTGACCCAGGACAACCCGACCATGGCCTACGGGGTCGACACCGTCGAGGCGATCGCCGAGGCGGTCAACCGCGACCTCCGCCTCGGGTAGAACGGGGGGCTGGTGGCCGGTCAGTTAGGCAGCTTCAGGCGCGGCGTCGAGGAAGATCACCTGGCGGGCGGCCATGGCGAGCCGCGGTGACAGGCTGCGGTGCCGGCTCACCACGGTCACCCAGACGCCCTGGTCGGCGAGGTCCGCTGCCGCCTCGGCGAACACGTGATCCCCAGACCCGATCGCCACGTGCGTGAACCGCCTGGCCACGTTCTCGTGCCGCAGCACGTCCAGCAGGGCCAGGTCGGCGCCATCGGGTCCCGACCGGATCCGGTAGTGGGCATACGGCCAGCCGAGCGCCGCGTTCAGCAGGGTCAGATGGCTGGAGGCCACCTCGACCTGATCCATGCCACCGAAACCGAGGCAACCGGCGTAAAGGCCCTGAGCCTCGCGGACCTGGCTCAGACTGGGCAGCGCGTCGCCAGCCAGGTTCTCGATATCAACGAGGTGCAGCCGCCGTGCCGGGTACCAGCACCGTGCACCCGCCCGCCGCGGGCCGTTGTCCCAACTCAGCATTCCCATGCCTCCTTCGCGACCCTGGCACCCCCCGCGGCGCCCGCTCCCTCCATGCACCAATGACATGGACTTCCATGCTTGTCATACATGGAATTACCCGTAAGATCAGCATTGTGAACCTGCCGGCGCTCAGAGATGAGCTCGCCGCGACTCTGGAACAAACCCTGCGCCTCCAGCAGCGGCTGATGGACAAGGTGCGCGATGAAGATGTAGACGTCGCGGACCTCGTCGCACAGGTGACTGTGCTGGAGCGGCTCGATGACCAGCGCGATCGGCTGATCGGCAAGCTACGGCGCACGGCCAGCGCCGGGATGCGCCCAGCGCGGACCAGCCAGCCCGTCCGCGAAATCCTGCTGGAGACCCTCGCCGACTTCCGCTGGCCGCAAAATGCCGGGTTCCTCGAGGAGTACCTGCTGGCCAAGCACCAGCTGCAACTGGACAGCCGCGCGTTCGCGCCGCTGCGCCGCGACGAGCGGAACGCCTGGGACCGGGCACCAGGCGCTCGTGAGGCCTATATTGCCCCGGCACTGAAACCGGATGGGTCCGCGAACCCTCGCTGGATCACTCGTTCCGACTGGGACATTGAGCGCCGCATCGTGGCCACGCCGCGAACAGAGCGTCTGCTCGACCTCTACAAGACTTACGTCCTCGCCGGGCGGCCAGGATCGGCCGAAGCCAGCTACCTCGGCCCCCGTCGCCCCGTCGATGCGCTGCTCGAGAAGTACGCGCAGGACACCCTCGACACCGAGCCGCCGCCGGCCTCCGCGTCCGACGACGAGCTCGGGGTATGGCGGGCGAATGTCCGCGAACGCGCCGGCGCTCTCATCGGGGAAGTCCGCCGGGATGACGAGCCGGACCGCAAGCAGATCGCCGACCAGCTTGCTGGCCTACCCGGCCGTGAGCGGGTCTGGGGCCAGGTCACGCCCGGGACTCGCTCGAAGGGCCGCCCTGGCGGGCGGGGCGCACGCCGCAAGGCCAGAGGCCGCGGCAGCAAGCGCCCCGACGAGGTCGGCCGCTAGCGCCTCGGGGCACCTCAGAGCCGTTAGTAGGCGACGCCGATGGCTTGTTTGATCGTCTCGGGTTGTCCGACGGCGCGGAGCATGTAGTGGGCGACGTCGGCGCGTGAAATGACGAGACCGCGCCGCAGGTTTTGCCCGTGGGCCGTCCGGTAGGTGCCGGTCAGCGGCTTGTCGGTCAGCCGAGGCGGTCGTACGGCAGTCCAGTCCAGGTCGCTGTCGCGGAGGATGTCTTCCATCTGCGCGAGATCGGCGTAGTTTTTGCGGAGCGCGGTCTTGACTAGCGGGTTGAGCAGGTGCTGCATGATGAACCCGTCGCCGGGGTCGTGCTTGGGCGGGTTCGGCCTGCCGGGTGAGGGCACGGTCCCGATGGGCGCGGCGCTGACGACGACGATGCGTCGCGCGCCGGCGGCCTTCATCGCCGCGACGATGGCCTGGGTGCCGCGGGCGGCGATTCCGGTCTCGGCCTTCGATCGCGGTCCCAGGCCGGAGAGCACGCCGTCGGCTCCTTGGACCGCGGAGGCGAGCGTGGCCGGGTCCGGGGCCGCCAGGTCGGCGGAGACGACGCGTATCTGGCTGGACAGCTCGTCGGGCAGTTTCTGAGGATGGCGGACGACCGCGGTGACGTCGTGACCCGCATCGACGGCCTGCTCGAGGATCTGACGGCCGATGCCGCCGGTCGCGGCGAAGATCGTGAGCTTCATGGATGGCCAGGCCCTTTCCTGTGCGCGGGCGCCCCTTCCGGGGTATCGTTTCTTCTGTATTCCAGAAGACATTAGGATCATATCATATGGATTCCATATCATCCGAGGACGCCGGCTCGGCGCGGCACAGACGGCGGCTGAGCGCGGCCATCAAGGAGGCGCTGCGCGAGCTGAGCATCCAGCTGTCCCTGCTCAACCATCACGTCGGCGCCCGCGTGGAGCTCAAGGACGTCGATCTGGACTGCCTTGATCTCATCAGCCGGAACGGCCCGCTCAGCCCGAGCGCCCTGGCCCGACGCGCCGGGCTGCACCCGGCCACCATGACCGGCATCATCGACCGGCTCGAACGCGGCGGCTGGGTGGCCCGCGACCGCGGCACCTCCGACCGCCGCGCCGTCCTCATCCGGGCGCTACGGGACCGCAACTCCGAACTGCTGCACCTCTACTCGGGGATGAACACCTCGGTGGACCAGATTTGCGCCGAATACAGCGATGCCGAGCTCCGCCTGCTCACCGACTTCTTGCGCCGGACCGCGGACGCCGGACGAACCGCCACCGACGAACTGGCCGGCGACTGAGGCAGACGAACAGCAGCCGCCGGACCGTCAGGCTGGCCGTGCTTACGGAATCGTGTAGGCGACCAGCTGCGGGTGGCCGCCCTCGTCCGAACTCGTCTTGGGGCCGCCCGCCGGGACCAGTACCGTGTTGCCGAAGACGGCGATCGGCGCGTTCGCCGTCGTGGGCAGCTGGTGCTGGTAGACGATCGCGCCCGTGTCGCGGTTGAGCGCGATCAGGGCTCCGGTGTAGAGCGTGGTGATGAGCAGGTCGTTGGAGACCGTGGCCGCGCCGAGCGGCAGCGTGGCGACCTTGGTGTCCCATTCGACCTTGCCGGTGGCCAGGCTGAGCGCCTCTATCTCGCCGGCCTCGGGACCGCCGGCCTTGTCCCCGTCGGCCGACGTCGGGCCGGTGAAGGTGATCGGGAGGTCGATGGTGTCCACGTACACGCTCCCGTCCGCCACGGCCATGCCCGACAGGATGCCGCCCAGCGAACCGGGCGCTACCGTGTACGGATACGTGATCGTGAGCTGGTGCGACAGCGCGAGCACGGAGTCGTTGTCGTGCCCGTTGTGCTCGCCGACCGGCGTCTTCCACAGGGGCGCGCCGGACTGGGCGTTCAGCGCGTAGACGTATCCCACCTTGCCGCCGGCGATGATCACGGGAACCCCGCCGATGGCCGCCGAGATCGGCGACGCCTGCAGGTCGTGGTCCGTGAAGTCGTCCGGCACGGCCTGGTAGTACCAGCGCAGCTTCCCGGTCGCCGCGTCCAGGTTCACCGCGCTGTCGGTGTAGAGGTCTCGCGACGGATGCGCGATGGCCTGGCCGATGCTCTGGTACGGGTTGCCGATGCCGAACGTCACCGAGCCGTCGCTCCCGACCAGCGGCGGCTCCCAGGCCCCGCCCGAGCCGACACCGAGCGCCTGCACGGCCATGCCAGTGCCGATGACCGTGTTGAACTTCCACAGCAGGTGCCCGTTTGACGCGTTCAACGCCAGGAGCAGCCCGCCGCCGGGTCCCGAGCCGTAGGCGCTGGCCAGGTACACTCGCCCGTCCGCCACCTGCGGCTGGATCTCGAACGACCCCTGGCCGCTGTTCAGCAGGCTGCTGTCCACCCAGATGGTCTTGCCGGTCGCCGCGTTCAGCGCGAACACCGAGGTCGACGTGTCCCCGTACACGGCGCCGTCCGCGATCGCCACCCCGTCCGGCCCGGGCCCGCTCTTCTCCGGGACGTTAACCGCGTACTCCCACTTCAGCTTGCCGGTGGCCAGCGCGAGCGCGTACACGTTCGCGTCCTCATCCTGCAGGTACACGACGCCGTCCTGCACGACCGGCGGCGCGGTCAGCGAGCCGACACCGGGGGCGCCGGCGGCGGCCGTGCCCGTCAGCTTGAACGCCCAGGCCTCCCGCAGCCCGGACACGTTCGCCGCCGAGATCGTCGAGTCCGGCGCGTTCCTGGTGTTGGCGATGTCGCCATTCGGGTACGGCCACGATCCGGTCGGCGCCGCCGCGCCGGGAAAGGCCGTACTGACCGGCGCCGGGCTGCCGCCACCGCACGCCGCGACCAGCATCGTTATCGAGATGAGCAAGGTCACCGGGACAAACAGCCGCACCCAGGGACATCCGCGCCCAGTCAGCTTCGCCTTCATCTGGCTTACCGCCTTACCTCTAAAAATTGATATCACAACGATAGACATATGACATCAGTCAAGTCAAGGCGCCGCTGGGCCGCGAACGTGGGCTCGGATTGTGCAGCGCCTGCTCCTGATCGGGCGGGGACTTCGTCCGGTCGGAGGTACGACGAACCGGCGGGGACGAAATGGGCGGTCGGCGGGGAAGAAGTCCGGCGGCTGTTACGAGCGATCGTTCTGGATCAAAATGCAGATCGCCGGGCCTGCTGAGGACGGCGGCGGGAGCGAACCGAGCCCGA
>Ga0070765_100002626_pt1 | contig 11323 bp, 12 predicted proteins | sample HubBroMetageWFT5_FD_71516 | JGI IMG/M metagenome (GOLD analysis project Ga0070765, IMG submission 71516) | Warmed and freeze-thawed soil microbial communities from the Hubbard Brook experimental Forest, New Hampshire - Hubbard Brook CCASE Soil... | ecosystem: Environmental > Terrestrial > Soil... | reverse complement strand
TGAAAGCAGCAGTGGACAAGATCAACGCCCTTTCGCACGCACCAGAATTCATGCTGCACACGGGGGACATCAGCCACCTCTCGAAGCCCGAAGAGTTTGATACGGTGGACCAAATATTGAAGAGCGCGACCCCCAAGGATGTCTTCTACGTACCCGGTGAACACGACGTGCTGAATGACGATGGGAAACAGTTCCTTGAGCGCTATGGAAAAGATAGCAGGGGCGCGGGATGGTACAGCTTCGAAAAGAAGGGCGCGCACTTCATCGGGTTGGTCAATGTGATGAATCTGAAGGCCGGGGGGCTCGGAACGCTGGGCCACGACCAGCTTGAGTGGCTGGAAGACGATGTAAAACACTTGAAGCACAGCACACCAATTGTTGTGTTTGCGCACATTCCACTCTGGTCTGTCTATCCGGACTGGGGCTGGGGAACAGACGATAGCGCACAAGCACTGGCGTATTTAAGGAAATTCGGTTCGGTGACTGTGCTCAATGGGCATATCCACCAGACGATGCAGAAGGTCGAAGGAAACGTAACGTTTCATACCGCGGCGTCAACGGCGTTTCCACAACCAGCCCCGGGGAAAGCCGATTCACCAGGCCCGATGAAGGTGCCAGCGGAGCAACTGAAAAGCGTCCTCGGCATCACCGATGTGAACTACATACAAGGGAAACACGCTCTGGCTGTGGTTGATTCTTCGCTCGCGTGAGCTAGATCAAGCCAAACGTAGAAAACAATTCGAACTTGAAACAGATAAAAGGAGAAAAAGCATGAGGAGAAGTGCGTCCGTTGTAATACTCGCGGCAGTGCTAACGATCGGATTTGTGGGGACCGTGGAAGGCCGCAGAGGATTCGCCCTAAGCGCGCAGGAGAAGATGTCGACGATGGAGGTGAAGATCGACAACTTCAGCTTCGGTCCCGTAACGCTAACGGTGCCCGTCGGGACCACGGTGACGTGGGTCAACCGTGACGATATCCCTCACACGGTAGTCAGCGCGGATGATTCGAAGACGTTCAAATCCAAAGTGTTGGATACCGACGAAAAGTTTTCCTTTACGTTCAGCAAAGCGGGGACCTATCCGTACTTTTGTTCGATTCACCCGAAGATGACCGGCAAAGTCATCGTGCAGTGAGTGAGGAGCGACCTTGCATCCGTTCGACATAAAAACAGTACTTTTGGCGAAGCATGCGCAACATGTCGTGCTGATCCACTTCCCGATCGCGCTGTTTATCATCGGCGTTCTCTTTGATTTCCTTGGGCAGTGGAAGAAGCAGCGCCTGCTGGCTGCGGCGGCCTACTACAACTTGCTCGTCGCTGCGATTGCAACCATACCCGTGGTAGTCACCGGAATTCTCGCTTGGCAGTGGGAACTTGAGGGTCAAAAACTGAAAGGCATCCTCTTAATGCATCTGGTTATGGGATGCGCGTCAAGCATCCTGATCTGTACGGTGTGGTTCATCCACATGAAACCCCGAAGGAAAAAAGAAGAGGTCCTGCCGGGATACCGCTTGCCGATCGAGGCGGTCGCCGTAGTCATCGTCGCACTGACGGGACACCTCGGCGGCTTTCTCAGCGGAGTGAATGGACCAGGATAGAAGTGCTCCGAAACTACTCAACAACAGTCGGTTGATCCTACAACAGGACAATTTGACGCGTCGGGAGATTCGGCAAAAAGGCGAGTGCTGACGGCATTTTGCGACCAAATAATCGGAGAAGTCCCATGCGGGAAAGGAGCACAAAAATGAAAACTAAAATTCTGTTGGCGATTGTGGCGCTGTCATGCGCGCCGTTGGTGGTGGCTGGGGATGAGGCCGCATATCCCAAAGAAAACGTAGCGGTGTTCGTGGTCGAGAAACTGGATTTAACTTCACTGCCGTCCGCGCTCCGTCCGAAGAAGGAAAAAGGAAAGAAGACATTTGCGGATTACGGATTCGCCGCGCAGAGGGTGGACGAAAGCGAAGCCGTCCTCGAGGCGGCGGGTGGAGTGAGGAGGTTGGCGATCAAGGTTCTCGACCAGAAATCCTCGGGAATCTACGTGTGCGTTGCTGAGCCCGGAGAAGACGGCGGCTCAGCAAAGACGCAGAGCGTAATCATTCTGAAAAGGAAGGATGCGAACGCATTGTTAAAGGGACGCGAGTCCTTTCGAGAATTTGCTGCATGTCCGGTAATTGGTGGAAGTGACTCCACGACGGACTCGTACGGAGACTGAGGAGTTTCGTCGAAACACGGTGCACCCATTACGCTTGTGGCTTTGAGTGCTGTCGCCCCCCCCAGACCTAGGAGGTGTTCATGGCCGACACCGATGTGCGGCCTTAGCACCTCCCAATTGCAGGAATGAATTCTGCCCATTCTGCCACGCGAGACTCTTATCTGAACACCAACCGAACGCAGTCTGTAGTCTGCGTGGAGACAGTCTGTTGATAAAAGCATTTCTTGAAACGGCCGCCCCCCGTGCTGCCAATGTGGTTCTGGTCCTCGAAATCGCGATGGGGATTGGTCTTTTGCTTGGTGCTCGCCTTGCTCGCAAGAAGTGCTTTCGCCAACACGCCTGGTGCCAATCCGCCATCGTGCTTCTGAACCTCGCTGTAGTTGCAGTGATGATGATTCCTTCATTCCGCGTTCATGTGCTTCCCAGGGTTCCGGCCAAGCTGGGCAAGACTTACTACGCACTGGCGACGACGCACGCCGCGTTCGGAGCAGTCACCGAACTCGCGGGACTGTATGTCTTGCTGTCAGCGGGCACAAATCTCTTGCCGGAAAAATTGCGAATCACCAGATACAAGCTTTGGATGCGAACCGTCCTCGTGCTTTGGTGGGTCGTGCTGTTACTGGGAATGGCAACTTACACGCGCTGGTACGTGCCGCATTTATTCCGGAAATAGATTTGCGTTGTGTGTTCAGAGGAGCGAGATTGAAGATCGTCCCGATTTCCTTGTTTTCCGTTTTGAGCGTCCTTGCTCAACCCAGTCGAGCACAGTCGGGAACGACACCTGTGCCCGAGGCTAATCCGGGACGACCCACGGTATCGACACCTGCGACACTCACGCCGGTTGGATACCTGCAGTTCGAGAATGGCGCGCTCTTCGCTGAAGACTCAACAGAGTTTTCGAAGCGCGTCGGTGTCGGACAAGTCACCAAACTGTCCGTGCTTCCGCGGTTGGAGCTGTTCTTACAAAGTGAGCCGCTCGCCATCGGTCAGTCAAAAGACTGGACTGTGGTGCATGAAGGAGAAGTCTTCGCGGGTGTGCAAAGCGTGCTCTTTGTCGGCGATGGTTCGCGGCCGACTGTTTCGTTCAGCTATGTTCGGCGGATTCACACAAGTGTCGCCCCGGAACTCGACGTTGGCACTTTTCGTCAGTCAACCTCGATTCTTCTGAGTGAAGACCTCCACGGATTTCACTTCGACACGAACGGGATACTTGCCGAGCAGGTGCAGGGCGATGTACGTCGAGCGCAGTTCGGACAGACACTGTCCATTTCCCATCCCCTGGGCAAGTTCACAATTTCCGGAGAGGTATGGCATTTCTCGCAACCATTCGAGAAGGGCAACACCGTCGGTAATCTCTGGGCGGTTTCCCGGGCCCTTCGCAAGAATTTAGTACTCGACGCAGGATTCAATCGTGGACTGACCAAAACGTCCACTCGGTGGGAGGCGTTCGTGGGATTCACATACCTGCTGCCGCATCGCCTTTGGACGGGCCGTCCTGGACTCCAACCGTGAGTCCGCCTCATTGCACTCCTTCTTTGGATCCACGTCACCGGTTTGTAACCTTTAGCAAATGCTGTGTCGAAACAAGAACGGAATAAAGCGTCGTCAATTTGGTCTATGTAGTTGAAATGCCGACGGCGCCTATAAGGGCCTTCGCAAAACTCAGACCGAGGACGACCCATGGCTGAATTTGAAATGACTTTAGTGGATCGGCAACGAATCGCGAGAGATACGATGGCTTTTTGGTTTGACACAAATCTGGCCAGCTTCGGATTCCGAGCCGGGCAGCATGCCGACTTTGTCTTCGCGCGCCCGTACATGGAAGGTGAAAGCGACAATTCCCGGACCTTTTCGCTCGCGGGCTCTCCTCTTGACAAAGAGCCAATCATGATCGCGATGCGCATGCGAAAGACCGCTTTTAAGACCGCGCTGAAGTCTGCTGCTCTTGGCACGAAGTTCATCGTGAGCCGTCCCAGGGGATCCTTCACGCTGCATAGAGACATCACCCGGCCTGCGGTGTTTCTGGCGGGTGGCATCGGAATTGCGCCCATTCGCAGCATCCTTCAGAAGGCCACCCAGGAACGTCTGCCACACAAACTGTATTTGTTCTATTCGAACCGGGAGGCGGACGACGCAGCATTCATCGAAGAATTTGAAAGTTTGACCGCGCAGAATCCAAATTTTACCTTCATTCCAACGGTCACTGGACATAGAACCATTGCTTGGCCTTACGAAAAAGGTCACATCAATCGCGAGATGCTCACGCGTTATCTACTCGGACTCAATGGACCTATCTACTACATCGCGGGCCCGTCGGGAATGGTCACTGCAATGACCGGCCTTCTCAATGCTTCGGGCGTGAGTGATGACGATATGAAGACCGAAGAATTTGGTGACTACAAGTTGTATCAAAGTTCTGCGCAAATCGATCAAGGTACGGGCAACAATCGCTCAGATTCATCTCTATGACACTCGGCACGATGGGGACCACGTGAAAAGTAGTCCAGTCGCGACTCGCATTTTATCCATCACGTTCATGTTTCTGCTGCTCATTGCCCTCGTTGTCTTGATCTTTCACAATCCGGCGCCGCCAACGACGTGAAGCATGACACACCGGGCCAGGTCATTAAGCAGAGCCAAACCGTCTATATCGATGTAGACATGAGCCTTGTCAACGTATCCGTCACCGACCTATATAACCGCCTGGTTACAGGCCTTGAGTCTGATAATTTCCGTGTCTTCGAAAACAGCGTCGAGCAGGAGATCCAGTATTTCTCTTCCGAAGACGTCCCCATTTCCATAGGTGTCATCTTCGATCTCAGCGGCAGCATGGCCAACAAAGTCGGTAAGGCCAAGGAAGCAGCCTTGCAGTTTTTCAAGACTGCCAATCCGCAAGACGAATTCTTCCTAGTCAGTTTCAACGAACGCGCAGAGGTAGTGAGCACCTTCACCAACAGTGTTGAGGATCTGCAAAGCCGCATACTCTCGGCATCTGCGAAAGGCCGCACTGCGCTCCTTGATACGATATATCTGGGCCTCAGCGAGATGAGGCCTGCTCGAAACGCCAAACGGGCCTTGCTCATCATATCCGACGGAGGAGACAACAATAGTCGGTACAACGAAAAGGATATTAAGCGACTGGTGCGAGAGGCGGGTACTCAGCTGTCCTCGGTCGGCATATTTGACGCATTTGAGTATCGCAGCCGAACGCCAGAGGAACTTAGCGGACCCTCGCTGCTCTCGGAAGTGACGGAACTGACCGACGGGCGCGCTTTCGCAGTCGAAAATATCAACGAGCTGCCGGACATTGCCGCAAAGATAGGCGAAGAGCTGTGCAACCAATACATTCTGGGATACCGACCGAGTAACAAATCACACGACGCGCGGTGGCGCAAGATCAAGGTCAAGCTGCGCGCCCCCAACGGGCTTCCGCCTCTCAGCGTCTACACAAAAACAGGCTATTACGCGCCCAGTCTTTAGCCGATCACTGCTGGCGCTGTCTAACGGCGTTACGGCGCTCTGCGCACAAGGCGCCTCTAAGACGGACATTGAGGCGGTCGGACGCTTTCTCCTAGATGCGACGCTGAGAGCACTCGTTCGCGCCAAGCGTCTCTGAAGCTGTCGTTGTCGATTGGACGGTATGGGCCAGAAGCTCCCATCCTTCGCACTTCCTCTGTGGCCTCGTTTTCCCAGGCGACTCTGAGAAAAACGTACTGGTACCAAGATTTTTTCTCCTTTTTTCCCTTCTCGATGTTCCTTAAATAAGTTGGGGGTTGACGCTCGATCTGTATGCGCAGGGCGACGGCGATGAAACACGCGCGGCGCAGGGGGAATATCTGACGGCGCTAGGAGTGGGTACGCAGATGGTGCAGTGAGATGTGGGCTGGATTGTGGGTTGAGGTCTTTTGGACAACACCCGGTAACCTACTGGAAACAAATGGTGGGCCTGGGTGGACTTGAACCACCGACCTCGCCCTTATCAGGGGCGCGCTCTAGCCACCTGAGCTACAGGCCCACATCGAAGAACAGCTTCAAAATTCTAGCAGGCGGGGGACGCCCCGCACAACTCCAACCTCGCAGCAAGTATTCCCCAGAAAACGCTGCTCTCTACTGCACGAATCCAACGTTGGGAGGAGGCAGGTTGCCCTCCGGGGATTCCTTGATGTTCCCGAATTGTGCCTCGTACCGCGCCAGATTCTCTCCCAGCGCCCGCCAGATGCGCTTCGCATGCCCCGGGCTTACAATCGTACTGGTCAGCAGCTTCCCCTGCGTGCCGTTGGGAAAAATGTAAATAAAATTCAGCGTGAACTCTTCCAGATTGTGATGAATCATCACCAGGTTGCTGTACTGCCCCTGCAGTTCCTTCTCGTCCGCTTTGATCTGCACCTGCCCCTGCACCGGCTGCTGTTGATCCATTTCGTTCCTCTCCCGGAATGCCGCTTCGAACTTACCACATGCCCTTACGATTCGCTCGTCCCCCAGCCTCGCCGCGGCTCCGTCGTTGACCTTGTCGGCAAGGCACCGTGTGAGTCCCATTGACAATCGGCCGCATTAAATGTAGTTTAGAATTCGTATTTAGCATAGTTAACCTAATCCATGGCACGCACGGCCCCCCCACAACTCGAAACCGATCCCCCCGTCACCCGCGAAATGTCCGACGACCTTTCTTCTGCCTCGGCAACGTCTGTTCGCGTCATGTCGCCCTCCTTGCCGGAATCGCACCGCACCATCCCTTTTTCTTCCGGCGCCTCCTGGATCCGCAAAGTCCTGGCCTTCGCCGGCCCTGGCTATCTCGTCGCCGTCGGCTACATGGACCCCGGCAACTGGGCTACGGACATCGGTGGTGGTTCGAAATTCGGTTACACGCTTCTCAGCGTCGTCCTCATCAGCAATCTGATGGCGATGTTCCTGCAAGCGCTCTCCGCAAAACTCGGAATCGCTACCGGGCGCGACCTGGCGCAAGCATGCCGCGAACACTATTCCCGCCGCACCGGCATTTTTCTCTGGGTCATCTGTGAAATCGCCATCGCCGCCTGCGACCTTGCCGAAGTCCTGGGCTCCGCCGTCGCGCTGAAACTTCTCTTCGGTTTACCGCTTCTTGCTGGCGTGCTCATCACCGCGTTCGACGTTCTGATTGTCCTCGCGCTCCAGGGCCGCGGCTTCCGCCTGATCGAAGCGTTCGTCGTCACGCTCATTGCTTCGATCGCTGCTTGTTTCGCCTACGAAATCTTTTTCGCGCATCCTCTCTGGCGAGAAGCCGCCATTGGCTTCGTTCCGCGCGCTGAAATCCTGCGTAACCGCGAGATGCTGTACATTGCGATCGGCATCCTTGGCGCCACGGTGATGCCCCACAATCTCTATCTCCACTCCAGCATCGTCCAGACACGCGCGTTCGGTTCATCTTCCCGCGATCGTCGCGAAGCCGTGCGTTATGCTATCTTTGATTCCACACTCGCCCTCGGCTTCGCCCTTTTTATCAACGCTGCGATTCTCATTCTGGGCGCTGCCGCCTTCCACACCCGCGGCCTGAGCAACGTCGCCGAAATCGCCGACGCCTACAAACTCCTCAGTCCCGTCCTCGGAGCCAGCCTCGCCAGCACGCTCTTCGCCTGTGCGCTTCTCGCCTCGGGCCAGAACTCCACCCTTACCGGCACCCTCGCCGGCCAGATCGTCATGGAAGGCTTTCTCGATATTCGCCTCAAGCCCTGGCTTCGCCGTCTCATCACCCGCTCCATCGCAATTATCCCGGCCGCGCTGGTCATCGGCATCGCCGGCGAGAGCAAAGTGACCTCGCTGCTCATTCTCAGCCAAGTCGTGCTCAGCTTTCAGTTACCCTTTGCCGTGATCCCGCTGATTCAATTCACAGGCGATCGCGCCAAAATGGGCGAGTTCACCAACTCGCGCCTGACCACCGTCATTGCCTGGATCGTCGCCGCCGCCATCCTCTTTTTCAACGCCGAACTCCTCTGGCTCATTTACCGCGCGTCGTAAGAATCCAGTCAGTCGTATTGCCGCAAACTGCACTTCCGCTATCGAACTCCGCTTTCGCTGTCCGGGGCACCTATGCGAAAATTTTCTTATTCACCATGGCCACGCAAAAAAACATGAAAGCGCGCAAAATCCTACTCGCATCGCTCCTCCTGCTCGTCTGTATTTCGCTGGGCTACGCCACTTATCAGCAGAAAAAAGTCTGGGCCGTCCCCGAGGGCGTCAAGAAACTCAAGAATCCCTTACAGCCCACGCCATCCAACCTGAGCGCCGCCGCGCAGCTCTTCAACGACGACTGCGCCGAATGCCACGGCGAACATGGCAAAGGCGACGGCCCCGAAGCCATGATGCACGATCCTCCTCCCGCCGATCTCACCGACCTCCAGCACATGCGCGCGGTCACCGACGGCGAAATCTTTTACCAGATCAGCGAGGGCAGAAAACCCATGCCTTCGTTTAGAAATCGCCTGACGGAAGACCAGCGCTGGCAGCTCGCTCTCCTGGTTCGTTCTTTCTCCCAGCCGTCTGCCCCTCCGGAGAACAAACCCGGGACAGGATCTCCCATGAATCCCGGAGCAACCAAGAAGCCGGCCCAAGCCCCGAAGAAGTAACTTCTTCTTCTCTGCGTAGTCCTTACCAACCGCGAAGCTCAACTCTCAACTACGGGCTTTGTTACTCCTTCACCCCGTTGAGCGCCAGACGCGGCACTTCCCAAACCCTGCGCACCGGATATATCCTCGTCTCGCCCTTTTCACCTTCTAAGGAGATTCATGCGTCATTTCCTTCTCACGCTTCTCTGTGCTTTCTTTCTTGTGCCTCTTGCAAACGCCGCTCCAGGCGCCGTTCGCTGTGGCAAACTGCTCGATGTTCGCTCCGGCAAGATGCTCGCCGACCAAGTCGTGCTCTTTGATAGCAGCGGCACAATCACCTCTCTCGGCGCCGCTTCTTCCGCAAAGCTTCCATCCGGAATCACGCCCGTTGATCTTTCGAACGCCACTTGCCTCCCCGGCCTCATCGACGTGCACACGCATCTCACCTTCGATCCTTCAAACAATGGCTACGCCGGCCTCGGCATCTCGGTTCCGCGCGAAACCGTCACCGGCGTGAAGAACGCGCGCCTCACACTCCGCGCCGGCTTCACCACCGTTCGCAATGTCGGTGCTAGCGGTTTCACCGACGTCGCTCTCCGCGATGGCATTGACGCCGGCGAGATTGAAGGTCCTCGCATGCGTGTCTCCGGCCCGCCACTCAGCATCACCGGCGGCCACTGCGACAACAATCTTTTGCCTTCGGAATATCACTACAAAGCCGAAGGCGTCGCCGACGGTCCCTGGGCCGCTCGCGCCAAGGTCCGCGAAACCGCCAAGTACGGCGCCGATGTCATCAAGGTCTGCGCCTCCGGCGGCGTTCTCAGCAAAGGCGATCAGCCCGGCACGCCCCAATTCACCTTCGACGAGCTGCAAGCCATCGCCGAAGAAGCACACAAGCTCGGCCGCAAAGTGGCCGCCCACGCCCACGGCACGCAATCCATCAAGGACTCCATCCGCGCGGGCATCGATTCCATCGAGCACTCCAGCTTGATCGACGACGAAGGCATCGCCCTCGCCAAGGAACACGGCACCTATCTCGTCTTCGACATCTATAACGACGACTATATTCTTCAGGAAGGCGCCAAGGCTGGAATGCTCCCGGAGTCCATCGAAAAAGAAAAGAAAATCGGCCGCCTCCAGCGCGAAAATTTTCGCCACGCATTTCGGTCCGGCACGAAAATGGCCTTTGGCACCGACGCCGGCGTCTACCCTCACGGCGACAATGCCAGGCAATTTGGCAAAATGGTGGAATGGGGCATGAAGCCGCTCGACGCTATCCAGGCTGCTACCATCAACGCCGCGGATCTCATCGGTTGGCCCGATAAAATCGGCGCCCTCGAAACCGGCCATTACGCCGACGTGATCGCCGTCAACGGCGACCCCACCTCCGACGTGCGCGTCCTCGAATCCGTGAAATTTGTCATGAAAGGCGGCACCGTAGTCCGCAACGACTTCGCCGCCAAAGCAGCAGGGAACTAATCGCGAGCAGCTTGTCTGCAATTCGTCTCGACCAAAAACAAAAGCGGGCCGCTAACCGCCGGCCCGCTTTTTTCCTTACTTCCTTATTCCCTTACTTCATTACTTCACTCTTACGCCGTCGCCGCCTTCACCTGCGATAACGCCGCCGCCACTTCCTTCAGATCCGGCACTACCGGAATATCATAGTTCTTGACCCACGCAATTTTTCCCGTCTTGTTCACGATGGCGATCGCCCGGCCCGTAATCCCCTTATCCGCCATGTACACGCCGTACTTCTCGCTCATCGCCCCGCGCGGATGAAAATCCGCCAGCAGCGAATACTTGATCCCCATCTTCTCCGCGAATGCCTTGTGGGACCACACGCTGTCCACGCTCACACCCAGCACTTCCGCGTCCAGCGTTTCGAACGCTTTCATGTCATTCACGAAGCACACATGCTCGTTCGTGCATGTCGGGCTCCAGTCCAGCGGGTACCACACCAGCACAACATTTTTCTTCCCCGCGAAATCCGATAGCTTCACTTCCTTCTTGTCCTGATTCAACAGCATGAAATCCGGCGCCGCCTGTCCCACCGCGATACTCATATTCGTTCCTCCTGTCCGTCTCAAATCCCGCCAATCATCTTACCCAATCTTTCTTACTCCTGCCAAACGTCCGCTCTCTCAGCAAGCTCCGGAATCTCGCTTCCTCCCAACTCTCTGTGCCCTCCGTGTTTTCTGTGTCCTCTGCGTTAAATTCTTCCTTTCTCTTTCCCCCCGCAGTAGACTTCACCCGGAGAATCCCTTGAGCGCCGGAGCCGCTCGCCGCGCTCCTCTCATGCCCCTGCGCGAACTCGTCCGTCTCTACCGCTTCCGCGCCGCCAACTTCGGCGAGCCCGTCCCTCTCTCCGCCTTCGGCCTCACCCTCCAGGAAACCGAACGCATCTTCTCCGGCTATGACGAGGACTACCACATCAGCCGCTTTTTCCATTTCTCCGAAGCCATCGGCCCCAAATTCTCCATCAACGGCTTCGCCGCCACCCACGTCTCCCTCGACCCCGAAATCGAAACCATCCT
>Ga0070765_100002622_pt1 | contig 11340 bp, 5 predicted proteins | sample HubBroMetageWFT5_FD_71516 | JGI IMG/M metagenome (GOLD analysis project Ga0070765, IMG submission 71516) | Warmed and freeze-thawed soil microbial communities from the Hubbard Brook experimental Forest, New Hampshire - Hubbard Brook CCASE Soil... | ecosystem: Environmental > Terrestrial > Soil... | reverse complement strand
AGAGAATCGGCAGGGAATAAGACACTTTCCATGGATGCAGCACAAATACTAGACCGCGTGGTCGCGCGATTTATCGGGACCAAGCACGAGCGCGATATCAAGAAAATGCAACCGCTGGTGGAGGCCATCAACGCGCAGGAGCCCGAGGTACGGGCACTGAGCGATGAGCAGCTGAAGGAGCGTTTCGCGGGGCTGCGCACGCAGGTGCAGGAGAAGTTGAAGGACGTGGAGCCCGCGGATGCCTCTTACAAGGATGAATTGCAGCGGGCGCTGGAGCCGGCGATTGTTCCGGCATTTGCGCTGGTGCGAGAGGCTGGGCGGCGATTCCTGAAGATGCGGCATTTCGATGTGCAGCTGCTGGGTGGGATGGTGCTGCACAGCGGGAAGATCGCGGAGATGAAGACCGGCGAAGGCAAGACGCTGGTGGCGACTTTGCCCGCGGCTTTGAATGCGTTGGCGGGGCGCGGCGTGCACATTGTCACGGTGAACGATTATCTAGCGCGGCGCGACGCGGAGTGGATGAGCCCGCTGTACCGGGCGCTGGGATTGACCATTGGCGTGATCGTGCACGATCTGGATGACGAGCAGCGGCGGGCGGCGTACGCGGCGGACATTACGTACGGCACGAACAACGAGTTTGGGTTCGATTATTTGCGCGACAATATGAAGTATGACCTGGCGAGCTGCGTTCAGCGCGGGCACCAGTTTGGAATTGTGGACGAGGTGGACTCGATCCTGATTGACGAAGCGCGGACGCCCCTGATTATTTCGGGACCTTCAGAAGAGTCCACGGACAAGTATTTCAAGATCGACAAGATTATTCCCAAGCTGATTCAGGACATCGACTACACGCTGGATGAGAAGCATCGCACCGCTACGTTGACGGAAGAAGGGGTTACCAAATGCGAGCGGCTGCTGAGCCTGGGAAATTTGTATGACCCAGCGCACATGGAGACGATTCACCACGTTTACCAGGCGCTACGCGCGCATACGCTGTACAAGCGCGACGTGGAATACGTCGTGAAAGACGGAGAAGTAATCATCGTGGATGAATTTACCGGGCGGCAGATGCCGGGGCGGCGCTGGTCGGACGGTTTGCACCAGGCTGTGGAAGCGAAAGAGGGCGTGAAGATCGAGCGCGAGAACCAGACGCTGGCGACGATCACGTTCCAGAATTATTTCCGGATGTACAAGAAACTGGCGGGTATGACCGGAACGGCGGAGACGGAAGCGGCGGAATTTTCGAAGATTTACAACCTGGATGTGGTGGCGGTGCCGACGAACCGGCCGCTGGTGCGCAAAGAAAATCGCGACGTGGTGTATCGCACGGAGAAGGAAAAGTTTGAGGCGGTGGTGAACGGAATTTTGCAGGAAGACGATTCGCACGCGAACGGCATACGGCATTATCACGAGCGCGGGCAGCCGGTGCTGGTGGGCACGATTTCGATTGAGAAGTCCGAGGCGATTGCGGACTTGTTGAAGAAGGCGGGGATTCCGCACGCGGTGCTGAATGCCAAGCAGCACGAGCGGGAATCGGGGATCGTGGCGCAGGCCGGGCGCAAAGGCGCGATTACCGTGGCGACGAACATGGCCGGTCGTGGTACCGACATTTTGTTGGGTGGAAATCCCGAGGCGTTGACGCGCGATTATTGCTTGAAGAACAAGCTGGCGCTGCCGTATGCGGCGGCTCCTGCGGTGATCGGCGGGGATAGTGCGAGCGGGAACGGCACTCAGCCTGCGGCGCCGATGGTGCTGTTCCAACACGAAGGCAAGATTTTTCAGGTGCCGCAGGATCAGTGGCAGCCAGTGTACGACAAGTTTGCGGGGCAGTGCAAAGCTGAGCATGACGAAGTGGTGGCGCTGGGCGGCTTACACATTCTGGGTACGGAGCGGCATGAGGCGCGGCGTATTGACAATCAGTTGCGTGGCCGCGCTGGTCGCCAGGGCGATCCGGGATCGTCGCGATTCTTTCTTTCGCTGGAAGACGACTTGATGCGGATTTTCGGCGGGGAGCGCGTGAAGCAGTTGATGTTCCGGTTGGGCATGACGGAAGGCGTTCCGATTGAATCGGGAATGATTTCTAGCCGGATTGAGAACGCTCAGAAATCCGTGGAAGCGCAGAACTTCGATGCGCGCAAACATTTGCTGGAATACGACGACGTGATGAACAAGCAGCGCGAGACGATTTACGCCATACGGCGGTCCGCGCTGGAGGGGAAAGATCAGCGGGATTACGTGCTGGGGATTGCGGAGGATGTGGCGCGAGAGACTGTGGATACATATTGCCCGCGCGAATTGCATCCTGGGCAGTGGAACACGGCGCAGTATCTGGCGGAGATGAATAGCCAGTTCGGCATCGACGCCAAAGCGATGGACTCCGATCCGACGACGTTGAATCACGATCAACTGGCGGAAGCTACCGTGGACGCGGTGAAGAACCGCTACGCGGAGAGAGAGAAACAGTTCAGCCCGGACCTGCTGCGGTGGCTGGAGCGGCGGATCATTCTGGATGTGGTGGATACGCAGTGGAAAGACCATTTGCTGTCGCTGGATCATTTGAAAGAAGGCATTGGACTGCGCGGGTACGGGCAGAAGGATCCGCTGGTGGAATTCAAGAAGGAAGCGTTTGTCCTTTTTGAAGACATGATGACGCGGATTGACAACGAGACGGTGCGGTATCTGTTTCATGTGCAGATTCAGCAGGGAGAGGCGCAGCCTCAACAGGCGCGTCCCGCGGAGCCACCTCCGCAACAGCGGGCTGGGTTGCCTTCGGCGCAGGCTGCGGCCGCGAGTGCTGCCGCGCGGATGGACGATGCGCCGGTGCAGAAGCTGCCGGATTTTGCGCGAGCGCTGGAACGCAAACAAGAGCGGCAGCAGAAGGACCTGCAATTTCAGGCTGGCGCTGCGCAGGCGGGGCCGCAGAAGCCGGTGCGGGCTGGAGCGAAGGTGGGACGGAATGATCCGTGTCCTTGCGGGTCGGGAAAGAAATATAAGAAGTGCCATGGGACGAGTGCGTAGGGAAGTTTTTGGTTGTTGGTTTTAAGTTTTAGGTAAAGGCTTAAGAGGGATCCCTCCACTCCGAGCCTGCAAAGGGCGCAGGCTCTCCGGTCGGGATGACAGTTTGTGCAACGGTTCTGCGAGCCGAAGACCCACTATGCATTTCGGTTGTGTGGACTTGTTTAGTTGAGGACGGCCTCAGAAGGCCGTCCCTACACAAGAAGGAAAATGCGGGGAGTGCACGCGTCGTGATGGGTCGCGCGGCAACTTCGGGCGACGAGCGAAGGCTTAGCTAGAAAAAGGGGAGAGTATGCCACCGGGAATGCCAGGACCAGAAACAGCGCCGATGCCGGAACGCCACCCGATTCCGGGAGTGAAGAATCTTGTTGCGGTGGCTAGCGGGAAGGGCGGCGTTGGAAAGACGACCGTGGCGGTGAATCTGGCGCTTGCGTTGGCGAAGATGGGGCACAAGGTTGGATTGATGGATGCGGATGTGTACGGGCCGAACGTGCCGATTATGCTGGGATCAACTGCGGAGCCGATGGCCACGGCGACGCAGAAGATTATTCCCGTGGATGCGCAGGGATTGAAGATGATTTCGATGGGGCTGCTGAATCCCGGGGATAAGCCGGTGATTTGGCGCGGGCCGATGCTGCACAGCGTGATTACGCAATTTTTGCGCAGCGTGCAGTGGGGCGAACTGGATTATCTGGTGATTGATTTGCCGCCGGGGACGGGCGATGTGCAGTTGACGCTGATTCAGACCGTGGCGGTTTCGGGCGCGGTGATTGTGACCACGCCGTCGGTGGTGGCGCTGGCGGATGTACGCAAGGCGATTGAAATGTTCCGGCAGGTGAATGTGGAAGTGCTTGGCGTGGTGGAGAATATGAGCACGTTTTCGTGTCCACATTGCGGGAAGGCAGTGGATATTTTCGGACATGGCGAGGGCGCGAAGACGGCCGTGGCGTACGGCGTGCCGGTGCTGGGCGAGATTGAGATTGATCCGCGGATCCGGTTGGGTGGAGATACGGGGATGCCGGTGGCGGCGTTGGGGGAAGGCGCGCCTGCGGCGCAGAGTTTGTATCGCATGGCGAAGGCGGTGGAGAAGAGGTTGGCGGAGGTTGGGGCCACGGCGAGTGGGCCGACCGTGCAGATTGATTGAAGCGCGTAGTTAAACGATAAGAGATTCTGTTACGAATCCGCCGGGGAGATTGGATCTCTTTGGCGGATTTGTTTTTTGGATGGAAGAGTAGGAGAAAGATTACCGCAGAGTTCGCGGAGTTGCCGCAGAGGGCGCGGAGAAGCCTCGGCGGACTTTTTGGAGAGAGAGAAGATATGCAAGGTGCGGTGATTGTGCGGACATGGGGCGCAGCAGTGCTGCGCCCCTACACGGAAAACCCAAGAGAAAATCCGCACCCTGAAAGACGCCCCTTCGCGACTCACGGCAGGAGGATGCGGCACCGGAATCGCGCGCGACGGATTGATGGCCCGGGAGGTGTGGTTGGCGGACCGCCTCAGAAGGCGGTTCCTAAAAAAGAAAGAGGGTTCCTTGTCAGTGGGGAGGAGCGGATGATATTGTGAGGGATTCGCGGGGGTGTTGGGATGGTTGGGTGCGGCTGTATGTCTTTTCCTTGCAATTAGTTACGTGAATTATTGGCATTAGGTTGGCAACTTGAATCGGGTTCCTGATATTCGGGCGTTTCGTGGCACTTGGCCGCGGATTGCTGGGTCGGCTTATGTTGATCCGGCTGCGGTGATTATTGGGGACGTGGAGATTGGCGAGGATTCGAGTGTGTGGCCGCTGACGGTGGTGCGCGGGGATGTGCACTCGATACGGATTGGGGCGCGCACGAATATTCAGGATGGTTGCGTGCTGCACGTGATGCGCGATGAGTATCCGTTGGTGCTGGGCGACGATGTGACCGTGGGGCATTCGGTTACGCTGCATGGATGCACTATCAATTCACATTGCTTGATCGGGATGCGAGCGACGATTCTGAATGGAGCGGTGGTTGGAAGCGATTGCATCATCGCGGCGGGAACGCTAATTACCGAAAGGACGGTGATCCCATCGGGAAGTCTGGTGATGGGTTCGCCGGGCAAAGTGAAAAGGGAATTGACGGAACCTGATCGCGAATCGATTCGGCAATATGCGATTCGCTATTCGACTTACAGGGAGACTTACCGCGAGGAAGCGTTGCAACGCGGAGAACGCATCGATTGGAGCAAGCTGAGCGGCTGAGCGAGTCCGGCCCACACTTGATGACATGGCAGAAAAAAGAAAATTTAGACTTATCCGTGGTTTGCGAGACCTTCTCCCGTTGGAGATGGAGACTTGGAACCATGTTGAGGAGACGGCCCGCAATGTGTTCCAAGCCTTTGGTTATGGCGAGATTCGTCCCCCCATTTTCGAAGCTGTGAACCTATTTGAAAAATCCGTGGGCGAGGATACCGACATCGTTGGAAAGGAACTCTACTATTGGGTGGATTCGCCAAGATCCAACAAAGGACTTAGAGCAGTAAGAAGGCGGGCCAAACTGGACGGAGGACAGGTCAGTGATTCCGCTGCCTCGGCTCGATCCGAACTAATCAAGCAGGCGGATTGTGGCTCGTTCGACGCCCTGGCAGAAGCAGATTTGGTTGCTTTGCGTCCTGAGGCGACCGTCAGTGTTTGTCGCGCTTATATTGAGCACGAAATGCACGCGCTGCCGCAGCCGATTAAGCTGTATTACATGGGGCCGATGTTTCGGCGGGAGCGGCCGCAGAAGGGACGATACCGGCAGTTCTATCAGATTGGTGCGGAGGTTTTGGAGGCGCTGCAGCAGGGGCAGGGCGGCGCAAAGGATATTCCGAAGGATGCGGCGATTGACGCGGAAGTGATCGAGATGGTGATGGCGTTTTTCGCGCGGCTGGGGCTGGAAGGCGTGGAGCTGGATATTAATTCGATTGGGCATAACGCGCCGAATTGCCGGCCTGATTATGTGGCGAAGTTGAAGGCAGAGTTGGAAAAAGTGAAAGACAATCTGGGGCCGGATAGCCAGCGGCGGATTGAGACGAATCCTTTGCGGGTGCTGGATTCGAAGCTGGAATCGGAGCAGGCGATTATCGCGACGCTGCCGCGGCTTGCGGATCATCTTTGCGATGATTGCGCGAAGCAATATGCGGAAGTGAAGCGACAATTGGATTTGCGCGGTGTGACTTATCGCGAGAATTGGCGATTGGTGCGCGGGCTGGACTACTACATGCGTACTACGTTTGAGATTACCGCGAAGGGATTGGGTTCGCAGAATGCGGTGTGCGGCGGCGGGCGGTATGATGGATTGGTGGAATTGCTTGGCGGACAGCCGACGAAGGGAATTGGATTTGCGATTGGCGAAGACCGGCTGATTCTTTCGCTGCAGGAAGCGGGGAAAGGCGCGCTGGCGCAAGGGCGCGACGTGTATATCGCCTGGATGGGGGAGAAAACTTTGGCTGCGGCGATTGGGGCGGCGCAGGAATTGCGTGGCGCAGGATTGCGGGTGGAGTTGCCACCGGTGGAGCAGAAGGTTGGGAAAGCGTTGGCGCAGGCAGATAAGATTGGGGCGCGGTTTGCGTTGATTTTGGGCGAGGATGAGGTGGCGTCGGGGTTGTGGACGTTGAAGACGTTGGCGACGGGGACGCAGGAGAAGCTGGATAAGGTGGATATGATGGAGTTTTTGAAGAAGGCGAAGAGTTCGCCACGGAGTTAACAAAGGGCCGCAGAGGTAGCGGAGAGCTGGGAAATCGAGGACTTCGGAGAAGAGGGCCGGGACATCGGATGGTAAGAACCACCCTTCGCATAAACCAAAGGCGCGAAGGATGGGGCATCCTCAAGCTCACGCGGATAGTGGCGTTGGATAGTGAAAGACTTCTGACTTACAAGGAGAAGAGCTTGCTGGATTTTCTGGGGGAGTTGAAGAGGACGCATTATTGCGGGTCGATTCGCGCGACGGATGCGGGGCGCATGGTTACGGTGATGGGCTGGGTGCACCGGCGACGCGACCTGGGGAATTTGCTGTTCTTGGACGTGCGCGATCGGAGCGGGATTGTGCAGGTGGTGTTCAACAAAGAGACGCAGCCGGAAGCGCATGCGAAGGCAGAGCAGGCGCGCGGAGAATTTGTGGTGGCGGTTGAGGGGCAGGTGGTGGCGCGCGCGAAGGCGAATCCGGAATTGGCTACCGGCGAGATCGAAGTGGTGGCGAAGAAGCTGCACATTTTGAATACCGCGAAGACGCCTCCATTTCCGATTGAAGACGAGATTAATGCCGCGGAAGAGACGCGGTTGCGGTTTCGTTACCTGGATTTGCGACGACCGAAGCCACTGCAGAATCTGGCGTACCGGCACAAGATACTGCTGGAAGTCCGCAACGTAATGAATGAGATGGGATTTCTGGAGGTGGAGACGCCGATGCTGACGCGCTCGACTCCGGAAGGTGCGCGCGATTATCTGGTGCCGAGCCGCGTCCATCATGGGCAGTTTTATGCGTTGCCGCAATCGCCGCAGATTTTTAAGCAGATTTTGATGATTGGCGGGATCGACCGCTATTTTCAGATTGTGAAGTGTTTTCGCGATGAGGATTTGCGCGCGGACCGGCAGCCGGAATTTACGCAACTGGACGTGGAGATGTCTTTTCCACGGCAGGAAGATATTTTTGGCGTTATTGAAAATGTGATGCTGCGGGCTTGCGCGGCGGTGGGGATTGAGGCGAAGGTGCCGTTTCCGCACATGCAGTACAAGGATGCGGTTCGGAAGTATGGCAGCGACAAGCCGGACATGCGGTTTGGGATGGAATTGCACGAGGTGACGGAGTTTTTCCCGCCGGAGGCGAAGGAGAAATTGCAGATTGCGGGTGGCGTGTTTGCGCTGGCGGCGCCGGGAGCGGGGAACTATTCGCGAAAGCAATTGGATGAATTGACGGAGAAGGCCAAGAGCCTGGGCGCGCGTGGGGCGTATTTTGCGAAGGTAGCGGCGGAAGGCAGTACGTCGTCGGTGGAAAAACTGATTGGCCCGGAAAACGTGAAGCAGATGGTGGAGGCGACGGGCGCGCAGGCCGGCGATCTGGTGGTGGCAGTTTCTGCTAAGGAAGAGATTAAGGGGACGGAAGCGGCGGCGCTGATCGCGGGGCAGTTGCGGTTGCAGCTTGGCGAAGCCCTGAATCTGATTGACCGGAAGCAGTGGAAATTTTTGTGGCTAACTGGGTTTCCGTTGTTTGAATGGAGCGAATCGGACAAGACGTGGGTGAGCGCGCAGCATCCGTTCACGGGAATTGTGGACGAGGATTTGGAGAAGCTGGAGACCGCGCCGTGGGAAGTGCGGTCGAAGGGCTACGACCTGGTGCTGAATGGCGTTGAGTTGGGGTCGGGCAGCATTCGAATTCACCGGCAGGATGTGCAGGAGCGGTTGTTCAAGGCGCTGGGGTTGAGTGAAGAGCAGTTACGGCGGCGATTTGGATTCTTTCTGGATGCGCTGACGTATGGGACGCCTCCACATGGCGGGATTGCGCTGGGGTTGGACCGCGTGGTGATGCTGCTGACCGGTGAGAAGTCCATTCGGGAGGTGATTGCGTTTGCAAAGACGACCGCGGCGGTGGATTTGATGGCGGAATCGCCGAGCGATGTGGATGAGGCACAGTTAGAGCAGTTGGGGATTGAGATTAAGAAGAAGTGAGAGATGTGTGGCTGAATGAGTGGCGTGGATAGAGTGATCAGGGATCAGCGATCAGGGATCAGCAGACAAGATAACTCCTTTGGGGCTAGGGCCCCTTGGATGCTGCTGAGCGTCCGCCCCAAAGCTGAGAGCTCCGGTGACCCTACGAGTAGGCTTCAATCATGAGCAGGATACGGATATTGCCGGAGGCGGTGGCGAATAAGATTGCTGCGGGCGAGGTGGTGGAGAGGCCGGCTTCGGTGGTGAAGGAGTTGTTGGAGAATGCGCTGGATGCGGGCGCGGGTTCGATACGCGTGGAAACGGAAGTGGGCGGGAAGCGGATGATCCGCGTGATTGACGATGGGCATGGAATGACGCACGACGATGCGTTGCTGGCGTTCGAACGGCATGCGACGAGCAAGTTGCGGACGGCGGATGATTTACTGGCGATTTCGACGCTGGGATTTCGTGGAGAAGCGTTGCCCACGATTGCCGCGGTTTCGCGGTTGTTGCTGGAGACGCGGGATGCGAACGAGGCTGAAGGGACGCGGGTGGAGTTTGCCGGAGGAAAATTAGTTGGCGTGAAGCCTGCTGGGCTGCCGGCGGGAACTACGATCAGTGTTGCGGACCTTTTTTATAGTGTGCCGGCACGGCGGAAATTTCTGAAGTCGGATAGTACGGAGTTGGGGCATATCGCTTCACTGGTGACGCATTACGCGCTGGCGAATCCGGGGAAGCAGTTTGTCCTGACTACACCGACGCAGGACATTGTGAACTGTCCACCAGCTGAGAAACTTGCGGACCGGGTTTACCAGCTTTTCGGCAAGCAGGCGCTGGACGAATTGGTGGAAATACCCGCGGTTTCGGCGGCGTTTCGCGCGGCGATCACCGAGCCGGAAATGGATGCGGGGGAAGAGTCGGCTACTCTTACGGTGACTGGGTTTACTTCACTGCCCGCGGTGCAGCGGCTTAACCGGAATGGGATTTATGTGTTCGTGAACCGGCGATTGGTGCGCGACCGGTTGATTCTGCACGCGATTCACGAGGCTTACCGGAATATTTTGCCGCCCAATGTTTTTCCCGCGACGCTGCTGTTTCTGGAGATGCCGTACGACGAGGTGGATGTGAACGTACATCCGGCGAAGATCGAGGTGCGCTTCCGGCGGCCGACGTTTGTGCACGATTTCACGAGGGATGCGATACGGCAGGCGTTGATGAGTGTGCGGCCGATTGCTAGTTTTGCCGCGGCGGCCGGTGGTGGGATTGCACCGAATCCGGTGGCGCCGCCGGGTTCGTTCGATGGCGGATTTGCAGATTCGAATGCGAACGCCGGATTATCTTCGTCTGGAGTGCCGCGTGCGATTCCGGCGTTGGAAGAGCTTGGAGTGGGATCGGGAGTTGGTTCCGATTACTCGGCTGGGAACGGATTCGATTTGTCGGCTGCGCCACAGCAGCCGGTGCCGCAGCGGTTTCCGTTTGAGCCGGGCGGATCGTTTTCGCCAGGAGCGATGCCACCGCTTGCGGGCGGAGGGTCGAGCAGAGAGTCGCATTGGGCGGAGAATTTTTCGCGAGCGAGTGTGGATCGGCCAGCGAGCTTGCCGCGGCCGGAAGAAATTGCGGACCTGAAGCCGCTGGGGCAGGTGAGCGCTAGCTTTATTGTGGCTGTGAATGGCGAGGGCTTATGGATTGTAGACCAGCATGTGGCGCACGAGCGCGTGCTGTTCGAACAACACCTGGAGGCACGGCGCGCGGGGAAAGTGGAATCGCAACGCTTGCTGATGCCGATGATTCTGGAATTGGCGCCACGGCAATTGGTGATTTACGAGAAGATTGCGGAAGAGCTGGGGGCGAATGGATTTGAAGTGGAGCCGATGGGGCCAAAGAGCGTGGCGATCCAGGCGGTGCCGGCGGGGATCGCCGCGAATGACGCGGAGCATTTGTTGATGGAAATACTGGATGGGTTGGAGCGCGAGAACGCGGCGATTTCGATTGATTCACTGCAGGCCAAGATTGCGGCGTCAACGGCTTGCCACGCGGCGATCAAGGTGAATATGCCGCTGGACGCGGCGAAAATGGAATGGCTGCTGGCAGCACTGGCGAAAACGGATTGTCCGATGAGTTGTCCGCATGGACGGCCGGTGGTGTTGCGGTATTCGGTGAAGGAGATCGAGAAGGCGTTTCATCGGATTTAGAGATCAGGGATCAGCGACCAGGGATCAGGAGTCGAGGCAATTCCTCAGGGGCTAAAGCCCATCCCCGCTGATGTGGCTAATGTCGGACCTAAGGTCCGACCCTCGGTGCCAACACGATGGTTGGGGACGCGGGAAATGGGCTAAGAACCCGCACCACCTACTCGGCGGTGGGAATGTGGGAAGCGGACCAGAGAACAGCAAATAGGGCTTAGGATTCAGGAGCGGAGCGAACGTGAGCGACGGACAGAAGACGGCGGTGATATTTGGGTTGGCGAACAAGCGGAGTATTGCTTGGGCGATTGCCACGAAGCTGCATGAGGCGGGGTGGCGGCTGGCGATTGTTTACCAGAACGAGCGGCTGGAGCAGGAAGCCAAGGATTTGATCGGCGATTTGCCTGGCGCGCAAGGGTACATGTGCGACCTGGCGTTTGACGATCAGGTGGCGCGGCTGTTCGAACAATTCAAGACGAATTATGGCGTGCTGCA
>Ga0070765_100002618_pt1 | contig 11344 bp, 5 predicted proteins | sample HubBroMetageWFT5_FD_71516 | JGI IMG/M metagenome (GOLD analysis project Ga0070765, IMG submission 71516) | Warmed and freeze-thawed soil microbial communities from the Hubbard Brook experimental Forest, New Hampshire - Hubbard Brook CCASE Soil... | ecosystem: Environmental > Terrestrial > Soil... | reverse complement strand
TTCCGCCGTCGAACAGCAGCGTCAGCTCCACGCTGAGTCCGAGATTCTTCGAGCGCTTGGCCAAGTCCAGATCCTGCGCATCGGTCTCCGCATAGCAGGCGTTCCCACCACACCCGGTCTGCGAGGGATCAGAATAAGGAGGAGTAGAGCTTGGCCTTAAGCGGATCATGTTAAGGCCGTGGTTTCGCAGCATGGCAAGCATGTCCAGCGGCTGGCCAGCGTCCTTCCACCAGGTCAACCCTGTAGCGACGCGCGCCGCCTCCTGCTTTTCCAGCAAAGCGTTGTCGATGCCGCGAAAAAAGGCGGGACGCAGCAGCCACTGCTGGCTTTGTGTAGGGCCGCCGGGCGAATTCAATGCGGTTTGATTGAGCAGTGTGCCGGGAGATAGCGAGCCCTCATATAAGTCGATCAACAGACCGGTGCTGCTGTTCGCAATGCTGTAGTAACCGGATCCGACGGGGTTAAGCGTCCATTGCTGCGTGGAAGTGCCCACACACGGATTCTGCACCACATACACCACGCCCGAAACAGTCGCACTGTCCAGACAAAGGCCATTGAGAATATTACTGATCTGCCATGATGGCCCGGAAGCTGATCCGCCCGGAAGCGATGTGAAGGCCCATCTTTGGCTGGTGTTGGTGAATGTCCTTGGCTGCTGAACAATGTTGCCGCCAGCGATCGTCGAGTTGTTGTTGAGGTCGATCTGCAGGCCGCTGAACTGATTGACGACGTAGTAAACCTCGCCGTTGATGGGACTAATGTTGGTGGGTTCCGGCGGTTGCTGGCTCGGCCCAGTCACGGTGATCTGCGCCGACGCGGTTCCTCCATCTCCCGCTTCCGTCGAGGTCACGGCGCTGGTGACGTTGTTTTGCGCGCCAGTGGTTGCGCCCAAGACATTCACTGCAAAAGTACACGAAGTCGCCGCGGCCAGGCTGGCTCCTGACAGGCTGACGCTATTCGAACCTGCCGCCGCTGTAATGGTCCCGCCTCCGCAGCTTCCAGTCAGTCCATTTGGCGTGGACACCGTGAGCCCGGCCGGCAGAGTGTCAGTGAAGCCGATCCCGCTCAGAGAAATCGCGGTGTTAGGATTCGACAAGTTAAAGGTCAGCGTGGTGTTGCCGTTCAACGCCACGCTGGCTGCTCCGAACGCCTTTGAAATGGTAGGCGGCAATTTAGTTGGAGGGGGCGAACTGCTGGACGATCCACTGCCACAGCCCAGGTTCCAGAGAAGGCTCACAACTGCGACGAGCGCTTTAACGATTGTGAAAGATATGGGGCGTGACCCGAGCCGGAACCTGCGAGTCACCGGTACGGCACTATTGAACGTGATCTGGTTCCGGTGCATCATCCGATCCTGGCGTTGGCCGCCGGTTCATCTGCCGATAGAGATCTTCCACCTGGTCTTTTGTCTTCTTGATGTCTTGCGACAGCAGCATTTCTTTCTGTGCCATGTCCTCCATTTGAAGATGTCTATATGCCGTGCCCAGTTGGTAGTGGGCGCTCCCGTTCAGCGGGTCGGACTGCACCGCCATCTGCAAATATTTGACGGCTTCCTGCCACTTTTCCTGCATCCTCAAAAGCTTAGCCATGCCCAGCTGAGCCTGAATCTCATGGGGATCGAGTTGATAGGCCCGTTGGTAATGCGCGAATGCCTGGTCCTGCCGGGATTGCGAGAGCGCAATGGTGCCGAACTCACATTCCGTCTTGGCCGTGTCGCCATCGACAGATACTGCGGCCTCGAATTCCTTCTGTGCCTCGGCTTGCGCACCAGCATCGAGCGGAGACGACTGCAGGATGGCTTCTCCCAGTTCAAAGTGCACGCCGTGCAGGCGCGGGTCGATCTGCAAAGCCTTCTTGTAGTGCTCGATTGCCTGTCGGAGATCTCCTCCATTGACCAGATGCTCGGCGATCACCTGCTGCATGCGGGCCGAGCCGGGAGCCAGGACTGCCAACTTGTTCAGCGTGTCGTCGGCTAATTCCGAGTAGACGCGTTGCGCCATGAACAGAACGTCCACGTTGTCAGGATCAAGATCCACCAGCGATCGCATCACCGAAGCCGTAGCGCCGGGGTCTCCTTGCTGATCGTAGAGCGCCGCTAACTCCAGCCCGGCTTGCAGGCGCATCGGCTTGTCTTTCAGCTTGGGAAAGGATTTTTCCAGCAGTTCGCGAGCGGACGGATCCCCCAATCTTCTTTCGCAGATTCCCAGCAGAGCCTGCGTTTTCACCAAAGACGGATCGATCGCCAGAGCCTTGCGCAAGTATGCGGAAGCCTTCTGATAGTCGCGCTGAAAGAACGCAATCACGCCGAGGTTTGCGTAAGCTTCGGCGTTCTTCGGGTCGAGCGCGAGGACTGCATTGAACTCCTTCACCGCGAAGGCCGGATCGTTAGCCTTGAGGTAGTCCGCTGCCTTCCGAAGGTGCTCGTGAATCTCCGCAGCATGTGGAGTTCCGGTTTGCGCGGCTAAGACTGGAAGCGGGCTCGCGACAAGGACGAGAATCGAAACCATGGCGCGCACCCGGCCCACACGATTCACAGCTACAACAGCAGAAGTGGCCAAGCGAAACGCGGATTCGCCTTTCTTGGTGAGTGGAAGCTTTCTCATGGAGAAACGATACCGCGAAATCCGCTATTTCGCCGAGGCACTGCCGACTGCGGGGACACGGAACTGTAAGCTGCTTCGGCTCCCAGAGAACAGCAACGAGTTCGTCACACTCCTGCGGTCCGCTCAGAATCGAATGTGAGCGCCCAGTTGAAAGATGCGTGTGCCTCCGACGGGGTTGAGGACTTGGCCAGCAGTAGTATCGGCCAATGAGCCGCCTGAGTAGCCAACGTTGGCGTCGGGGTTGCCCCAGCTAATGTGATTGAAAATGTTGAAGGAGTCGGCTCTGACTTCGAGAGCTATCGACTCGTGAATAGGAAACTCCTTCGCGATGCTGAGGTTGACGTTCGCGAAACCGGGCCCGACTAGGGTATTGCGGCGAGCGTCGCCAAAGGCGCCAAACGCCGGGTTCGCGAAGGCAGCTGGGTTGAACCACATCGCGTGGGTACGATGCGACACGCTGGGGTCCCCCACCTGGTCCGGGTACAAAGTAGAGCCGGCAGCGAACGATGGCGTTAGTCCTGGATCAATTCCCCCCGAGACAGAACTCTGGATCACCGGAGTGAACGGAACCCCGCCGTGCCACTGGAACAGCGTGGACAGGCGCCAGCCCCCGGCGATCTGATTGAGCGGCCCGTGAAGATCAAACTGGCGCCCGTGGCCGAACGGCAGTTCATAGGTGATCTGCCCAACGATGGTATTCGCGGAGTTAAAGTCAGACAAACCATAGTTGGCCGATGGAGTATAGGCGTTCTGGTAGATATCGATACCCGATCCGTGGCCGTTGCCGGTACCGGTATCGAGCGATTTCGACCAGGCGTAATTGAGCTGAAAGCTCAAGCCATACGAGATCCGCTTCTGCAAGCGCACTTGCAATGCGTTGTAGTTCGAATATCCATCGTAGTATTGAGCGGCGATGCTGTTAAATACAGGGTTGGGGTTGCCGCAGTGATAGAAACTGGTGCACGCAAAGCCGCCGACCGCAGTCGAACCTGGGGTCGTAGCCTGATTAATGTCGGTGGCAAAGTTCAGGTTCCTGCCGCGAGTATAGACATAGCTCGTGTCCAGCAAGAGGCCGTTCCCGAATTCGCGTTGAACTCCCAAAAGGTACTGCTCGACGTAGACCGTGGGCATACTCCGCGGATAAAACTCCGCGCTGCTGTAGTTCGCATAGGTCGACGAAAGAGTTTGAACGGTTGGAAAGATAACCGTGCCGGCAGGGGGGCCCACTGATAATGGAAATGCGGAACTGCCGTAGGTATACCCTCCGTTGCCCTGGTTGTGCGGATTAAATCCTAAGCCGAGCGCGCCGTCGGTGTAATTCTCGGCATCGCGCGGAGCGTCAAAAATACCGAAGCCTCCCCGGATCACCCACTTATCGGCGGGCGACCAGGCAAAGCCAACCCGTGGCGCGAATTCTTTATAATCTCCGTTTTGGATTGCCGACAGATTGCCGATCGATCCTCCGAAGGTCTTGTCGCTCTGCCCGCCAAATAGGATGCCCCCGGGGTAGGTTCCGCCATACTGGGTGGGATCAGGGATCACCGGATCGTAATTGCCGAACAGGTTGTTGCTAACGGTCCAGCCACTCTGCATCTGCCAGCGCAGGCCGAGGTTCAACGTAAGATGCTGCGTGACCTTGAAGTCGTCGCTGGCAAACAACGCACCACCCTTCATGTGAGCGCTGGTTGGGTCAGCCTCGTACACATACCAGCCATAAACGTCGCCAGCCAGAAAATCGGCGTAGGGGACTCCGGTAACACTTCCGTCAAATTCGAAATGACCTGCGTCGATGTCTCCCCAGCTCGTATAGTTCTGGTAAAGTTTGTCGAACTCGCCGCCCACCTTGATGGTGTGCTTGCCGCGAATGAGCGTAAGGACGTCGGAGACTGTGTAGATTCCCTCGCCCAGCGTGGCATCGATGTTGCCGTTGCCGCCGCCCGCACCTAGAACGTCCCCGCCAAATCCTGCTCCCTGATCAATTGTGATGTGCGGAAACACGTTGGCTGGGGCATTGGTGCCGTAGCCTGGCTCAAGACCCAGGGTGGTTGGATCATTCTTGCCCAGGGAAGGTGGCTTGTACTTATCGAGCTCGCGGCTTGCACCCACACGAAACTCATTCAGTGTTGAGGAAGTGATCGTGAAAACGTGGGAGAGTTGCGCGGTCAGGTCATCGGTTTTCCCGACTTCATACGCCGTGGCGTCATTGGGGAAGAGAGGATCGGCCGGGACATACGATGTGGTCGTAGGGAAATAATTGAAGCTGAACGAAAGTCTTTGTCTGGCCGCGAGATTGTAATCGACCTTGCCCGTATACCATGTGTCGGTGTTCGGGCTGCTACCGTTGAACACGAAATCGTTCGTACCGCCGTTAGGGCAGGTCTGTACGACGCCTGCCGACACGTTCACCGGGCCGGGGCATCCCGCAACCCATCCCGCAGCAGTTGCGGCCGGGAAGTAGCCTTGAAGCTTTGCCGCTACGGGATCAGTCGGTGCTAACAGCGTACCTGCAGGACTAAAAGCCGCGCCCGTGGCGCCTGGAATTCCGTAAAAATCGCCCGCTTCCATCGCGGCCGTTGGGTAGCTGTACAGCCCAGAAGTCGGAGATGACGAAGGGTTGCGCTGGTAGAGGAAAAAGAAAAACAGCTTATTCTTTATGATCGGGCCGCTGACGCTGCCGCCGTACGTGTTCCAGTGCTCAACCGACTTCACGTCCGGCGGAGGATCGAAATAACCTCTGGAGTTGAACGCGGTGTTTTGAATGTATTCGTATGCGCTGCCGTGCCATTGGTTCGTCCCGCTCTTGGTGATCACGTTGACGGAAGTGAGACCACCGCCGTACTGCGGAGGGGCGTTGGCCGAATTGACGCTTACCTCGCCTATGGCATCGACCGGCATGTAGTAGTTGCTGCCGTTGAAATCTCTGGGAGCGGTGGCCGGCCCGCCATCAGACAGAAACATCACGTTATAGGACTGCGTGCCGTTGACTCCGACGGCCTGGCCATTGGCTTCGCCTGCTCCTCCGCCGGTATTGACGCCGGGGATCAACTGAATCATCTCGGCGCGCCAGTCGGTGCCGACGATGGGCGCCGCTTCAATCGCGCGAGTACCAAGATCTACACGCTGATCCGAGGTTTCCGTCTCCACCAACGGAGTCTCTGCGGTTACGACGACCTGCTCATTGGCGGAGCCCACCTGCAGCGTACCGTCCACCGCGATGGTCTGGATCTCGAGGGTTACGCCTTTGCGTACGAAGCTCTTAAACCCGGTCTTCGAAAACGTGATCATGTACTGGCCGGTTGGAACCGAAGGCACGTCATAAATGCCGTCCGAATTTGTGGCCGAGACGATGTTCACTCCGGTCTCTACATTGGTGATCGTGACCTTGACGCCCTCCACGAATGCGCCGGTGGAGTCCTGCACCGTCCCCCGGATCTCTCCCGTGTTCGCGTTCTGTCCAAAGGCAAGGGCGGCGCTCAAGACCGCAGCCAGCAAACAACCAATCCATCCAATGTGACGACTCTCGAATCTCATCGCGGAGCCTCCAGAGATTGACTCTCTTCAAGTCGCGCCCCAACTCATCTCGGAACTGGACGGCGCTAACGCCCACTGAGGGAGTTGTAAATACCACACTTCTACTACTCGTGCGGAATCCTATGTTCAAGCGAAACTCCGCGAATCCGCCTAAAGTCGGAATGCCAGAAGAGTATTTATCTTGACAACGGGGTAGGCTATGTCGACCGGCGATTACAGAGATACGAATCGACCGATGAATTAAACATGAGCGAATTACAAGTGGACCAGGCCACGCTGCAGAGCAGCCACAACCGCCTGGGTTCGATCCTCCACATCCAGTCGCATGAGAATCGTGCTGACGTGGCTTTTTACCGTAGCCTCGGTAATGCCCAGGAGGTGGGCGATGTCCTTGTTGCTATTTCCACTCACGAGCAGGTGCAGCACTTCGAGTTCCCGCGAACTTAAGTCCGAATCTGGAAGCCGCTGCGCCAACGCGCGCGCCACCGGTGGCGGCAGGAACCGCCCTCCACTGTGCACTCTTTGTAGCGCATCCACCAGCGTCTGGTAAGGCATGCCTTTGATGACATAACCTTGCGCTCCCGCTTCCAGAGCGCGATGAATGTCTTCATCGCCGTCGTACGTCGTCACCACGATAAAGCGAGCGCGCGGAGACTTAGACCGGATGGCGGCAATCGCTTCCACACCACCCATCTCTCCCGGAAGCCGCAAGTCCATCAGGGTTATATCGGGCTTGTGCCGTTGAAAGAGCCCGACGGCCTGCTCTCCAGTTCCGGCCTGCGCAACGACGGTCATGTCGGCTCGTGCGTTAATGATCGCGGCGATCCCCACTCGCATGAGCGGGTGATCGTCGACGATCATCACTTTCATTTTCTCGTTTTGATTCACAATGCTATCTCGGAAACAGGGCTTGAAGCTGCGCCAGTGCTGCGCGGCACCTCAATGCTAAGGTCTGTGCCGAACCCAACCGCACTTTGCAAAGTAAATTTTCCCCCGATGCGATCCACGCGCTCCTTAATCCCAATCAGTCCATAGTGATGTTCCGGAAGACGGGAGACGATGGCGGGGTCGAATCCGGAACCATCGTCCCGCACTCCCACACGGCATTTATTTCCTTCGAAGCTGACGCTGAGCTCCACCTTCTTCGGTTGCGCGTGGCGGATGGAGTTGTACAGTGCCTCCCGCGTCACCATAAGGACCTCATGCACGACGGATTGCTCGAGCGCAAACGGCGTGCCGACAATTCGGCACTCCACGGGAACGGCAAATTCATGGCTGAACTGCTCCGCAATCTTGCGCAGCAACGAGCCGATGTCGGTGGTGGGCTCCGAAATGCTGCGCAAGCCCCACACAGCCTGGCGCGCCTCCTCGATCGTGCTGCGCAGTTGCGTACGGGCGCAGTCCAGTAAATCGCCATCCGTGTCGGGCTTGCGTTGTGTGAGGCTGGAATGCGCCTCCAGCAGAGCCGATACGCTTGCACATCCCTGAATGAGCGTATCGTGCATTTCCCGTGCCAGACGATTACGCTCCTTCAAGACGGCTTGAAAGCGAGCGCGCAATTGGCCGAGTCGAAACTGGTAAACGCCCCACACCGAAGCTCCCAGCAAGAGCACCATGCCGGTGAGGAACCAGGCAGTGCGATAGAAGTGCGGCCTTTGAACGATCTCCACCGACGCCGCCGCAACCTGTTCGGGATTATTCATCTCGAAAGCCGCCACTCGAAAGTGATAGCTTCCCGGAGGAAGATTGGTGTAGTACGCGACGCGGGCCGGTGAAGCATCGCTCCAGGTCTTATCGAATCCCTGCAACATGTAGCGAAATCGGATGCGCTCCTGGGATCGCAGCAGGACGACTCCATAGTGCACTTCAAGTTTCGCGTTCTCCGGGCCCAGAGAAATTTCGGAGCTGACCGGCTCTTGCAGTCCGTCCGCCATCACCTGATCGATCACGACCGGCGCGGGTTTCGACGGCATGGGCGATCCAATCGAGACGCGCACCGGACCCTTGCTGCTGGGGAACCAGACTTCCCCTTGGGTGGTGAGCACGCCGGCTGGTTTTTCGCCGCCGCACATTTGTATCGTTTCCAGACCATCCGAAACGCCGTAGAGCGTGACCGCCACGGGCCGCGAAGGATGATCCGCCATCGCATCCAGTTCGCGGCGGCTGACGGTCGAGATTCCGTTCGGCCCACTGATCCAGAAGTTGTTCTTCCCATCTTCGAGCAATTCATAGACACCATTGCTGGCAAGACCCTGCGCGACCGTGTAGCGTGTCATGGTTCCTGAGCGCCAACGGTAGAGGCCTCCGGTGCGCGTTCCAAACCAAAGCCCGCCGTCTGAATCTTCGTGGATGGCCCAGACCTTTTCGTTCTTCAACGCTTCGGTGGCGCCGTCGGTTTCAAAGGAATCCCCATGCAGCCGGCTGACGCCTCGGTCGGTTCCGATCCAGATGTCGCCGCGCCGGTCTTCGAGCAGCGAGCGCGTACTGAAGTACGCGAGCCCGTCCCGCATCTGATAGTTCGTAATTCCCTGGCGACGCCAGCGGCTGACTCCTTCGTCCGTTGCAATCCACACGCTTCCGTCCCGTCCTTGCAGGAACGCGCGAACGAAGTTGTTGACCAGTCCCTCCTTGGTCGAATAATGGATGAAGCTCTGACCGATTTGCCGGTATGCTCCCCGGCCTTCGGTTCCAATCCACAATGCGCCCTCGTTGTCGCGGAATACGTTTCGGACCCTGACACCCGAAATCCCAGGAAATCGATACGGAGCGGCGTTGCCATTGTGCACGCGGAAGAGGTTTACCGCTGCGACCCACAGATCGCCCGTTCGGTCCTGATAAACCGTCTCCGCGTCGGAATCGGCGGCGTCGGGCAGTTTCACCGTCCGGACCGGAGTCTTGATCAGGCGCAGCATTCCGCCTTGTGTGCCGATCCATATGTTCTTTTCGACATCCTCGAAAAGATTCAGGACGGTGTTGCTCGGCAGTGGATCGGGAACCGTGATGGCTGAGAACCGGTGTTCGCGATAAGTAAGAAGTCCCCGGCCGATTGTGCCGATCCAAAGCGCCCCGTCCGACATCTCGTGCAAGACCCGGACTGTTCCGTGAATCTCACCTACCGGCTTAAAGGATGTTTCCTGTGGACCCATCCTCTGCAGACCTGAAACCGTGCCGACCCAGATGGTTCCGTCTTGCGTTTCCGTTACTGACTTAACTCGATTTTGGCTGGCTTCTCCGCCCAGGTTGTACTCAAAAGCGGAATTGCCCGCGAGGCGGAGGAATTTGGACCCACCCACCCAGAGATTTCCGCGACTATCTTCGTGGATGGCATGTACCGCAATCGCGGGAATGGCCTCGGTATTGTCGACTCGCTGCAGACGACTCCCGGAGAACTGAAACAATCCGTTGTCAGTGCCGACCCAGATTTTTCCTTTGCTGTCTTCATACACCACGCGCACGAAGGCGTTGGTCAGGCCGTCTTTGCTGGAGAATGACTGGAAAACTCCGTCACGATACCGGATCAGCCCGCCACCTTCCATTCCAATCCAGAGCGTGTTGTCACGGGCCACGGTCAGGCAAAAAACATTGTTGTCGCTGAACGCGGGAGTGTTTTCGCGGTCGAAAGTCAGGAATCTCTCACCGTCGAAGCGGACCAACCCACCCGTTGTACCGATCCACAGGTATCGGTCAGCGGTCTGCGCAAACGCTTGTACGACCTGCTCCGGTAGGCCATCCTGCAACTGCCAGAGACGCTGCGTGTACGAAAACAACGGAGGGTCCGCTGCTGGAGCAGCAAGAGCTTGGGAAGAAATAATTAAGAGCAGAACAAGCAGCAGTGAGACATGTAAGAACGGAACTTGGGCCGCACTGCGCCGCAGCGTGTGGCAAACGCCAATCGGGCCCCGATGTAACCAAGTCAACATGAAACGCAGACGACGCTGTCTGCAAAGTGCCTGGGGGAGTCGTACCCCGTCCCTGGCATCGAGAATTTATCACATCTCTATTTTCGCGTGAACCGGTCAAACACCGTAATGACCGGCAGCGCATTGTGCTGTTCGTCAAAAAAACCGCGACTGGTGAGCGGTCCAGTGACTGCCGGCTCCCACCAGAAGACACCTCTACCGTGCCCATTCGGAGTTTCCATCACCACACGGTTTAGTTCATCCAGAAATTCCCGCTGCCCCTCGGGCGACTCCGGAAACGGCGCCGCTTTGTTCACATAGTTGCCGGGCTGCCAGTTGTAGGCCGCCTCCACCACGATGATGCCCTTCTGGTATTCCCTCGCCATGAATTCCAAGTTCTGGCGCAGATCGTTGAGGCTCCCGTGCCACCAGGGATAGTAGGACTGGCCGATTATGTCGTAAGGCACTTCATAGCTGTTCAGCTTGTCGAAGAATGCTTTCGTTCCTTTCATGTCGGCTCCACGATCGATGTGAATCATGATCTTGGGGCGAATGCCGTTGCCGCGACCTGCGTCCACCCCGTTAATTCCCGCGTACACGAGCTGAGCAAAGTTGTCCCAATTCTCCGGCAGCTTGCCGTCCGGCCACATCATTCCATGAATGATTTCATTGCCAACCTGCACCATGTCCGGCAAAACGCCGGCATCCCGGAATGCCGCGATCGAGTCGCGGGTATATTCGAACACAGCCTTCACCAAATCCGCGTGTGACTTGCCTTGCCAAGCTTTCGGAATCGGCTGTTTCCCAGGGTCCGCCCAGTCGTCGGCGTAGTGATAATCCAGCAGGAACTTGAATCCCAGTTTCTTTGCGCTCTTCGCCAGAGCAATGGTGTAGTCGAGATTGTTCGGCAGCTCAGTTGGAGTTTGAAACAGCCGGAGCCGAATCCAGTTGTAGCCGTGGGACCTGAGAATTTCCAGACCAGGCCTGGGAACTCCGCCGTCCTTAAAAACAACTCCTTGCTGTTCCGTTTGAGCCAGGAAAGACACATCCGCACCGACAGCGTAATCCTGAGCGGCTGTCCGAGGGGTGATGGAAACCAGCGCGATCAGCAAGAAAGTGAAAGTTCGAACTTCTGCCCTCATGCATCCTCCATCGAGAGGTTTCGAAACGCAGTCGCGGAACGTCAGCAGCAGAACCCAGCAACAGAAACCGGATCGGCCTTGAAAACTCAGCGCGCCCCAGGCTCTGTATTTCTTACAGGTGCGTTGGGCTGTCGGATCGCGGCCTCGCTATCCCAATCCAGAGAACTCT
>Ga0070765_100002617_pt1 | contig 11345 bp, 10 predicted proteins | sample HubBroMetageWFT5_FD_71516 | JGI IMG/M metagenome (GOLD analysis project Ga0070765, IMG submission 71516) | Warmed and freeze-thawed soil microbial communities from the Hubbard Brook experimental Forest, New Hampshire - Hubbard Brook CCASE Soil... | ecosystem: Environmental > Terrestrial > Soil... | reverse complement strand
GCCAGCGGCTCCTTCTTGTCCTCGCCGGTGACCAGCCAGAGGATCTGCCGGGCCCGCGCCAGCGCCGGGTAGGTCAGCGTCATCCGCACCCGCCCCTGGTACGGCTGGGTGAGGGCGACCAGGCGATCGGTGACCGACAGGACCGGGTCGCCCGGCACAAGCGAGGCGGTGTGCCCGTCGGGGCCAAGACCCAGGTGGACAATATCGAAGTGCTCGGGCAGCAAGGCCGCGTAGCTGGCGGCCGCGGCCGCCAGATCGCTCTCGTTGACCGGCATGGGCCGCACCTGCGCCGGCGCCGAGCCCAGCGCCTTGGTGAGGTGGGTCAGGTTCCGGTCGGGATCATCGGGCGGAGCCACACGCTCGTCCACCTGGTAGATGACGGTCGCTTCCCACGGGACCGTCTGCGACGCCAGCTCGGCGAACATGGCCCATGGGGTGTGCCCGCCGCTGACCGCGAAGTGGAAGCTGCCGCTGGCCGCGACCGCGGCGCGGGCGCGCTCGGCCACGAATGCCGCGCCGGCCCGAGCGACGGCACCGGGATCGGCCAGAGTCTGGAGTTCGTGGTGCATGTCGCTCCCTAATGCTTGTTTAGGGGATGGGTTCGGAACCAGAGACTGTCCTCCTGCGCTCACGCCCTGCACCCGCATCGCCTTTGATCTCCGTATATATGAAATTTGCCGAACGGTAATTTTGGCCATCACGTGGCTTACCGTCGGTCTCGTAGGTGCCATGTGTGTTCGGGTCACGCTCAATATCATCACCGCGGGCTCACAGCACATCACGCGAGTGGCTTCCTGCCGATCTATCAAGAGATAGCAGATCTGTATGGTCACCTGCTCGGCCGGGTCAGTAGCGAGCCGGTTCTACTCTGCAGCACGAGCGGGTTGACCAGGACGGTCAGCACCGGTCAGGCACGACGGGCGACGATCCGCCAGCGGCCGGGACCTGGAGCGGGAGGGCGTCTTCGTAGTGCCGATGGGCGGCGCCACGAATATCGGGCGCTTCGTCGGCCTGTTCGGGCCCGGAGGTCTCGGTGTCTCCCTGGCGGGGCTGTGTGACGAGGGGAGGAGGGTGACTTCCGCCGCGGTCTGGCCCAGCTACGGAATCAAGCCGGATGTCGCAGGATCGCGACGTCGGGATTGCCGCATTTTCTCTCTTCGCGATCGGCCTGGTGGAAGAATCTCCCATCGACACGGAGACGGGACCATTATGCGCATTGGTGTTTCAGTCCTGCCGCTTGCCGCGGCGGCATTTGTGGTCGTCACGGCCGGCTGCAGCGCCGCCACCGGCTCCAGCACTGTGAGCACTGGGAGCACTGTGAGCACCGGCACCACTGTGAGCACGGGGAGCAACGGGAGTACCGGGAGTACCGGGCAGGCGGGCCAGGCCACCCACTCGGCTTCACCCGGTCACAACACGCCGCAACAGGCCGCGGCCGGGGTGATCCACGCCGAGCTGTCCGGACACTGGTCGCAGGTATGCGACTACTTGTCTCCGAACCAGCGATCGTCCTGCGTCAGCCTGAAACTGTCATCGTCATCGACGGTGAAGGGGAAGATCAACGTCGTTGGCGCCGTCATATCGGGAGACCTGGCCCTGGTGAAAGTCACCGGGCGGATCTGCATTAACGGAAATGGATGTGTCAGCAACGCCGACCCGTCGGCCGGCATGCCGACCTCATCGGAGACGTTCAAACAGGCGTACGACAACGCGTTGAACGCCGGCGGCCTCTCGCCGGTGCCGTGCATTCAGATAAACGGAAAGTGGTACGTGAACTCAACGAGCGAATGACGCTCGAATACATCAATCGCGCCCGACCTCGGTCATCGCTCTGACCTCATCTGCGGTAAGCAGCGTGCCGGGGCGGGCCGTCGTCCCGCCGCGGACTGGAAGCGGGCACCATGGAGAACGAAATGCTCCGCGCCGAGCGGACATGTGGCTGGTGTCGAAGGGAGCAACCGTGCCACGTCCGCCGACAGCCGAGCAGGACCAGCGGCAGCGCCGCTTCGAGGCGGTCTATGCGGCGCACCGCGGCTCGATCCTCGGCTACGTGCTGCGCCGCACCGGCAACCCCGATGACGCGGCCGACGTCATCGCCGAGACGTTCCTGACCGCGTGGCGGCGGCTGGACGACATCCCGCGCGATCCCGAGGCCCGGTTGTGGCTGTACGGCGTGGCCCGGCGGGTGCTGGCCAACCATCACCGGGGCGAGCGCAGGCGGTCGGCGCTGACCGACCGCCTGCGCGCCGACCTGGCCTCCGGGTACCGCCCGCCTGAGCCGGACGGTGAGTACGCGCAAATCACCGCGGCGTTCCGCCGCCTGCCGGCAGCGGACCGGGAACTGCTCGCCCTGAGCGCGTGGGAGGGACTCGACTACGGGCAGATCGCGGTGGTCCTCGGCTGCTCGCGCAATGCCGTGCGGCTCCGGCTGTTCCGGGCCCGCAAGCGCTTCGCCGCGGAACTGGCGAGCAGCCAGGCCCGCTCCGATCGGGCCGGCTCCGATCAGCCCGGCGTCCAGGTCTCCCGAGGAGGTCTCTCATGAATCAGCTCAGCCAGATCTGCCCCGTCACCGACGCCGAGGCCGAACGGCTCGTCCGTCCCGCCACCCTGGCCGACCTGGCCGCGCGGATCACCGCCGAGCCGATCCCGGCCGCCAGCTACCAGCCGGCCCGTCCACAGACCGCTGCTCGGCCTCGCGCCCGGCGCCGCTGGCCAGCCGGAGCCCCGCTCGCCGCGGCCCTGGCGATCGTGCTGGTGGCGCTCGCGGTGCTGGCGGCCACCAGGCTGGCAGGCTCAGGCCGCCCGGCCACCCAAGCCACCAAAACGGTCACCCCCGGTCATGCCACCCCCACCCCGGTGGCCGCACACGTGCTGTCCTTCACCACCTCTGACGGCTACATCACCGTCATCGTGCGCAACCCCCTGGCCGACCCGAGCCGCTACCGGGCCGAACTCGCCGCGCACCACCTGAACATCACCCTCGAGCTCGTCCCGGTGTCGCCGTCGCTCGTCGGCACCGTGGTCTACATCGGCGAGCCCTCGGACGGACCCGACCTCCAGACGATCACCGCGCAGGGCCGGTGCTACACCGGAGGCGGCGGCGCCGCGTGCCCGGTCGGGGTGCGCATCCCGGTCGGCTTCCGCGGCCAGGCCGAGGTCGTGTTCGGCCGCGCGGCCCGGCCCGGTGAGCATTACGAGTCCACCGCCGACGCCACCGCGCCCGGCGAGGTCATGCACGGCATGAACTACGTCGGCGACACCGTGGCCCAGGTGCTGGCCATGCTGGCCCAGCGGGACGTCGCGGTTCCGGTGTTCAACGTGGACCAGCACGGCTACGCCAGGAACGTCGCCCACGTCCCGGGCACCTGGTACGTCTACGACGCCACGCCCTGGGCGCAACACCAGGTCATGCTCATGGTCGGCCCGACCAGGACCCAACCCGCCGTCCAGACGCCGCAGCCGGGAGCCCCGGTGGCTTCCCCAAGCGCCTGACGCAAAAAAGACTCAGGGCTCCAGCGCCAGCAGCTTGGCCGCGACCTCGGTCAGGTCCTCGCCCACCACGTCGGGCGGGGCGAACGGGGCGCCGAACCCGCCGGTCTTACGGGTCACGAAGCCGGTGGTCAGCCCGGCCCGCTTGGCGCCGTGGCAGTCCCAGTCGTGCGCGGCGACCAGCGCCATCTGATCTGGCGGGACGCCCATGACCTCGGCGGCGTACAGGTAGACGACCACGGCGGGCTTCCACCGGTACACCTCGCCGACCGAGATCACCCGGTCCACCAGCGCCCCGAGCCCGGAACGGTTGACGAACGACGAGGTCAGGTACGCGGTCCCGTTCGTCAGGCAGGCCACCCGGACGCCCGCGTCGGTCAGCGTCGTGATCGCGGGCAGCGCGTCGGGAAACGCGGGCAGGTCGTTGAAGCCGGCCATGACCTGCGCCACCTGCTCGTCGCTGATCGAGTAGTTGGTCAGCCCGCGCAGCGAGGCCTCGGCGACGTCGGTGAAGGCGGCGAAGTCCCCGGTCGCGGACAGCGCCATGCCGTCGCGAAGCGTGCGCGTGTACCAGGCTTCGAGCAGGTGCGGCGGCTGGCCGATCTCGGTCAGCTTGCCGCGCAGCGGCTCGAGCGACATCAGCGTCTCGATCACGTTGAAGGCCACGACGGCCGGGCGCCGGCTCATGACGACCCCAGGTCCCGCAGCGCGTCTTCGATGGCGCGGTAGAAGGTCGGGTAGGCGTACGGCATGTTGCGCAGGGTGGCCACAGGCACCTCGGCCCGAACCGCGACCGCCAGGGCGCTGAGCACCTCACCGCCCCACGGGCCGACCGAGGTGGCGCCGACCAGGACCGACCGCTCGGCGTCCTCGATGACCTTGATGAACCCGTCGTTGCCGACCTTGTGGATCCAGCCCCTGGCCGAGTACGGCACCTGGGTGATGCCGGTCCGCACCCGGAGCCCGGCCGCGCGGGCCTGGGCCTCGGTCAGGCCGACGCAGCCGACCTCCGGGTCGGTGAACGTGACCCTGGGCACGGCGCGGTAGTCGGCGGGCTCCCCGCCGACCCCGAGGATGTCGCGGACCGCGATGTCGGCCTGGTACATGGACATGTGCGTGAACGCGCCCTTGCCGGTCACGTCGCCGATCGCCCAGACCCCGTCCGCGGCGCGCATCCACCCGTCCGTCGGTATCGAGCGCGCCTTCTCGTCCAGGCCCACCGCCGCGACGCCGAGCCCGGCCAGGTCCATCCGCCGGCCGGTCGCGACGAGCAGCCGTTCGGCGGCGACAGCGCTATTGCTGACGCGAACGGTGAAGCAGGTGCCGTTGTTACTCACCCGCTCGGCCGGGGCATTCGTGTACACCTTGATGCCCTCGCGCATGAAGACCCGCTCGATCAGGCCGCTGGCCTCGGGTTCCTCAAAGGGCACCAGCCTGGGCATGGCCTCGACCACGGTGACCTCCGTGCCGAACCGTGCGAACACCTGGGCCAGCTCGGCGCCGATGGCCCCGCCGCCGAGCACGATCAGGGATCGCGGCACCTCCTCGGCCTGCACGATGTCCCGGTTCGTCCAGTACGGGGTGCCGGCCAGGCCCTCGATCGGCGGGATGGCCGGGTCGGTGCCGCTGTTGATCACGATGCCCTTGCCGGCCAGGAACACCCGCGGGCCTTCCTCGGTGCTGACCGTGACCTGACCAGGGCCGGTGATCTTGCCGTGGCCGCGGACCAGGTGCCCGCCCTTGCCCTCGAACCGGTCCGCCGCCACCTTGTCGTTCCAGTAGTCGGTGGCCTCCTCCCTGATCCGCCGCGCGACCGGCGACCAGTCGGGGGTGACGGTGGAGGTGCCGGCCATGCCGGGAACACGCCTGGCCTCGGCGATCAGGTTGGCGGCGCGGATCATCATCTTGGAGGGGACGCAGCCGTAGTACGGGCACTCGCCGCCGACCAGGCGGGCTTCGACCCCGGTCACGTGGAGCCCGGCCTCGGCCAGGGTGCCGGCCGCGTACTCGCCGCCGGGGCCCATGCCGATGACGACCACGTCTGTATGCTCTGGCTCGTCCATGCCGTGCTCCTGCCCTGCCGGGGCCCGGGGGGTCGTCCCCCCTGGCTGGCGCTGTAAGGGCACCAAGCTCCTGCCCTGTGTGGGCACCAAACCTACATCAAGCACCAGGAAGATCGTTGCCGTCTTCTAGGTCCGAGATGTCCAGTTCGGGCTGGCCGTGCACGAATCCCTCGGGGTTCTCAAGGTCGTCGGCCGCGGGAAGCAGGTCCGGATGGCTCCACAGGGCGTCCCGGCCGTCGATGCCGCGCGCCTCGGTCAGGCCCTGCCAGATCGTCGCCGCCTCACGCAGCCTGCGCGGACGCAGTTCGAGCCCGACCAGCGTGGCGAACGTGCGCTCGGCCGGGCCGCCGGTGGCCCGGCGGCGCCTGATCGCCTCGGCGAGCGCGTCCGCGTGGGTGAGGCGCTCCCGCGCCGCGGCGGCGACCACCGTCGCCACCCACCCCTCGACCAGCGCCAGGGCCGTCTCCAGCCGCACCAGGGCGGCCTTCTGCGCGGGCGTGTCTTCCGGCCGGAACAGGCCCTCGCCGGCCAGCGCGTCGCGCAGCGCCTCCGGGTTGGTCAGGTCGACGTCCGGGATCGCCTCCTGCAGCCGGGTCATGTCCACCGTGATGCCGCTGGCGTACTGCTCGACCGCGCCGAGCAGGTTCGCGCGCAGCCACGGGACGTGCGCGAACAGCCGCTGGTGCGCGGCCTCGCGCAGCGCGAGGAACAGCCGCACCTCGCCGGCGTCCACGGACAGCCCCTGGCCGAACTGGGCCACGCCCGCGGGCAGCAGCGCCGCCACTCCCTCCGGGCCGAGCGGGAGCCCGATGTCGGACGAGCCGACCACCTCGCGGGCGAGCTCGCCGACGGCCGTGCCGGTCTGGCTGCCGATCATGGCCCCGCCGATCTGCTGCATCATGGCGGCCAGGCCGCCCAGCCCGCCCCCGCCGCCGAGGGCCCCGAGCGCCTGGCGGATCTCCTCGGGCACGTCCTCGCCCATCTGCGCCGGGTCGACGTTGAGCATGCCGCTCATCGCCTCCACGCCCTTGGCCGCGATGGGATCGATGAGCTTTGCCCACACCGGGAACGTGGCCTCGAGCCACTCCGACCGGCTCCAGGCCTCGATCTTGCGGACGCCGGACGGGAACGCGGTGGCTTCGTCCAGCCACAGGTCGGCCAGGCGGACCGCCTCGGTGACTTCCCGGCGCTGGGCGTCCAGGATGCTCGGGTCGCCCGCCGCGGCGATGGCGTGCCGGGCCACGTTCTTGGCCAGATCCCAGTTGACCGGGCCGCCGCGCCAGGACAGCAGGTCGGCGAACTGCCGCAGCGCGTCGGCGAACTGCTGGGGATCGCCCATCGGCCCGAAAGCACCCTGACCCCCGAAAGGACCCGCAGGCCCGCCAGGGTCCGAAGGCCCGCCAGGGCCGGAGGATCCGCCGGAAGACCCCTGGCCACCCTGGTCTTCGGGCTTGTCAGGCAGGCCGAAGCCGAACGGCCGGTCAGCCATGGTCGGCTCTGCGGCAGGATGGAAGGGTCATGACTGTCACGTTATCTCGGGAGAAGCACACTGTGACAAACGCCCGGCGGCCGGTTCGCCACGAGCGCATCGAAAATCGATCCCAGCCTATGCCCGTGGTGGCGGTGACGGGTGCGGCGGGCGGCATCGGGCACGCCCTGACGGTCAGGCTCGCCGCGTCGCAGTCGGTCAAGCGGGTCATCGCGATCGACGAGCGCCGGGGCGACATCGCCGGCGTGACCTGGCGCGTGGCCGACGTGCGCGACCCGGCGCTGGCCGGCCGGCTGACCGGCGTGGACGTGGTCGTGCACCCGGACTTCGACCTGGCCCCGGACTCCGACGCCCGGTCGCGGCGGGCGTACAACGTCCGCGGCGCGCAGACCGTGCTCACCGCCTCCGCGGCCGGCCGGGTCGGCCGGGTCGTGCTGGTGACCAGCTCGATGGTGTACGGCGCCCGACCGGACAACCCGGTACCGCTGCCCGAGGACGCCCCGCTCGCCGCGGACACCGACAGCAGCGTCGCCGGGGACCTGCTGGAGGTCGAGCAGCTGGCCCGCCGCTCGCCGCGGGCCTACCCCGGCACGGCGGTGACGGTGGTGCGGCCCGCCGCCCTCGTCGGGCCGCCCCCGAACCCGGTGGACACCCTGGTCACCCGGCACTTCGAGGCGCCCCGCCTGCTCACGGTGAAGGGTTGCGCGCCGCGCTGGCAGTTCTGTCACGTTGACGACCTGACCTCCGCGCTGGAGTTCACCGTGGCCAGCGGCCTGGACGGCGAGTTCGCGGTCGGCTGCGACGGCTGGCTCGAGCAGGACGAGGTCGAGCAGATCAGCGGGCTGAAGAGCATCGAGTTGCCCGCACGGCTGACGTTCGGCACCGCGCAGCGGCTGCACCGGCTGGGCGTGACCCCGGCGCCCGCTATCGACCTGCGCTACGTGGTGTACCCGTGGGTGGTGGACTGCGCCAGGCTGCGCGGCGCCGGCTGGCGCCCGCAGTGCGACAACGCGGCCGTGCTGCGCGTCCTGCTCGACCAGCGGGACGGCCGGCACGCCGTGGCCGGCCGGCGCATCGCGCGCAAGGAGGCGACGATCACCGCCGCGGGCGCGACCGTCGCCGTGATCGGCACCGCCGCCATCGTCCGCCGCGCCCGCCGCCACCGCCGCGCCGAACCCTGACCGGCCCGACCCTGACCGGGTAGCCTTAGCGAGTGAGCGTTATCCGGCTGATCGCCGTGCGCGAGTCCGAGCTGTCGCTCGACGAGGTCAGTAAGGCCGTGGCCGACCCGCGGGCCGGCGGCATCGCGCTGTTCGCCGGGGCGGTCCGCGACAACGACCACGACAAGGGCGTCAGCGGGCTGGGCTACAGCGCGCACCCCTCCGCCGAGGCCGAGCTCCGCCGCGTCGCGGAGATCATCGCCGAGAAGTACCACGTGCTCGGGGTCGCGGCCGTGCACCGCGTCGGCGACCTGGCCATCGGCGACCTGGCCGTGGTGGTGGCCGTGTCCTGCCCGCACCGGTCCGAGGCCTTCGACGCCTGCCGGGACCTGATCGACCTGCTGAAGGCCTCGGTGCCGATCTGGAAGCACCAGCGCTTCACCGACGGCACCGCCGAGTGGGTCGGCACTCCCTGAGGCGCGCGAAATCAAGAACATGTCGAGACGCTCCCTGACGTTGCTGATCGCCGCGATCGGCATCGTCGTGGCGCTGGCCATCAGCGTGCAGGTCTCGGTGCCCTACGTCATCCTCGGGCCCGGGCCCACGCTGAACACCCTGGGCAAGGACTCCTCCGGGCAGGCGCTGATCGCCATCTCCGGACGCGCCTCGTACGCCACCAGCGGGCACCTCAACATGGTGACGGTCAGCTACCAGGGCTGCCAGGGCGACACGTTCAACATCTTCACCGCCCTGGTCGCCTGGCTGAACCCACACAAGGCGGTGGTCCCGGAAGGCGAGATCTGCCCGCCGGGCCAGACCCAGCAGCAGACCCAGCAGCAGGACACGCAGCAGATGACCAGCTCGCAGCAGGACGCGATCGCCGCGGCCCTGAACCAGCTGCACATCGCGTTCGACACGCCCGCGGTCGTGGCGCAGGTTCTCAAGGGCTACCCCGCGGCTGGCGTGCTCAAGGCCGGGGACGTGATCACCGCCGTGGACGGCCACGCGGTGACCACCCAGACGAGCCTGTCCTCGCTGATCGACGCGCACCCGGCCGGCACCACGCTGACCCTGAGCATCGTGCGGAGCGGCCACGCCCAGCAGGTTCAGGTCGGGACCAGGCTGTCCGGAGGTCATCCGGTGATGGGCGTGTCGGTGCAGGAGCCTGACACGCAGTACCAGTTCCCGTTCGACGTGAAGATCAGCGTGGGCGACATCGGCGGGCCCAGCGCGGGCCTGATGTTCGCGCTCGGCATCATCGACAAGCTGACCAGCCTGGACCTGACCGGCGGCCGGTTCATCGCCGGGACCGGGGTGATCACCCCCGGCGGGCAGGTCCAGGCCATCGGCGGCATCCAGCAGAAGATGGCCGGCGCCCGCCAGGCCGGCGCGACGATCTTCCTTGCCCCGGAATCGAACTGCGGGGACGTCAAGGGCGCGATCCCCGCCGGGCTGCAGGTGGTCGAGGTCAGCACGCTCAGCCAGGCGGTCAGCGACCTGGAGTCCATCAAGGCGGGAAAGCCCGTCCCCTCCTGCTCATGAAGGTTGCGGACGCGGTCGCCTTTGCCGGACACGAGGTGCACGTGTGCCGGTACCGCGAGGCCGGGACGCTGCTGCGCTGGCTCGGCCGGGACCTGCAAGGACTGAGGCTGCTGGACGTGGCGGGCGGCGACGGGTACTGGGCGGCGCGGGCGCGCAGGCGCGGAGCCCGGGCGGTGGCGCTGGACCTCGCAGAGGCCAAGCTGCGAAGGGGCCGCGAGCTCACCGCGGCGCCCGCGCTGATCCGCGGGGACGCGCTCGACCTGCCGTTCGCCGACGCGAGCTTCGACCGGGTGATGTCCATCTGCGCGATCGAGCACTTCGACGACGGCGCCCGGGCGCTGGCCGAGATGGCCCGGGTGCTGGCGCCCGGCGGTGAGCTGGTCATGTCCGCGGACGCGCTGACCCTGGCGCAGCGGTGGCCCCGCCTGTACCGGGCGCACCGCGACCGGTACCACGTCAAGCGGACCTACACCCACGAAGAGCTGACCGCGCTGCTCAAAACGGCCGGGCTCGACGTCATCGCGCACCAGTACCAGTTCAGGACGCGCTGGGCGCAGCGGATGTACCTGGGCCTTTCCGCCTACGGCGGTAAGGTGGGCTTCAACGCGGCCGCGCCGGCGATGCCGCTGGTCGCCGCCGCGGACCGCGCGGCACGTGGTGACGGTGGGGCCATCGTGCTCGTCCGTGCTCGACGCCCGGGCGAGCCCGCCGCCGCCGTCGGGGGTGAGTGCTCGTCGGTGGTCTGATGCAGGGCGTAGGCTTTTGTGTTGACGGGACATCCACAGTAGGCGTGCAGGGGCCGTGCGGGCGGCACGAGCTCTGCGCTACCTGTGTGCCCAGGAAGGGAGCTAGTGGCGGTCGTGGCACCTCGCGTACTTATCGATGCGACCGACGTGCCAGCCGACCGGGGAGCGCTCGGCCGGTACGTTGACGGGCTGATCGGTGCGCTCGACGTGGCAGGCGCGGACCTGGCCGTGGTCTGCCAGCGCGCCGACGAGGAACGCTACGGGCGGCTCGCCCCCGCCGCGCGGATCGTCACCGGCCCGACCGCGCTCTCGCACCGCTCCGCCCGGCTGGCCTGGGAGCAGAGCGGGCTGCCCGTGGTGGCGCAGCAGGTGGACGCCGACGTCATCCACGTGCCGTACTACTCGATGCCGCTGCGGCCGGGCAGGCCCACCGTGGTGACCGTGCACGACGTCACCTTCTTCACCGAGCCGGAGCTGTACAGCCCGGTCAGCGCCATGTTCTTCAAGTCCGCCATCAGGACGGCCGCGCGGCGCGCGGCGCGGCTCATCGTGCCGTCAAAGGCGACGCGCGATGAGCTGGAGCGCGTGCTGAGCGCCGATCCGACCAAGATCGACGTCGCCTACCACGGGGTGGACCACCGGCTGTTCCACCGCCCCGATCCCGCGCAGGTCTCCGGCGTGTCCAACCGGCTGGGCCTGCACGGCAAGGCGTACGTCGCGTTCCTCGGCATGCTCGAGCCGCGCAAGAACGTGGCCGCGCTGATCGCCGGCTGGGCCGGCGCCGTGGCCGACTTCGACGACCCGCCCGCGCTGGTGCTGGGCGGCGGCGGCGGCTGGAGCGAGGAGGTGGACGCCG
>Ga0070765_100002616_pt1 | contig 11345 bp, 8 predicted proteins | sample HubBroMetageWFT5_FD_71516 | JGI IMG/M metagenome (GOLD analysis project Ga0070765, IMG submission 71516) | Warmed and freeze-thawed soil microbial communities from the Hubbard Brook experimental Forest, New Hampshire - Hubbard Brook CCASE Soil... | ecosystem: Environmental > Terrestrial > Soil... | reverse complement strand
TCTGATTACGCAGCAGCCTCTTTTTTCATAATCTTTTCGCTTTTCTTAGGCACTCTCGGTAGAGCATGGTTTCGATCCGGATTGCGGCGGCGGAAGCGTTATCGTCAACACACTCCCAGCGAATTCGCTAAATCGTTGCCCACTCTTCTGCCCCTAAAGCAAAAGATATTAGGCTGGTTCATGATGGTGGCGGGGCCTATTCTCCTCGCTGTGTGGGGCCTGTATGGACTATTCGGCTTAATCAAATACGCGACCGCCTATTTCACCCGTGGCAATGTCTCCCCCAAGCTTGTCTCAATTTTAGGGGACATCCAAGAAGCGTTCCAGCTGATGCACGACCATCCGGCCAAGGAAGCAATGTGGTGGTTCGTCGAGCATTCCACAATTGTAGCGTTGGGCTGGTTGTTAGTCCGGCAAGGGGCCCGCACGCTGTGGCCACATAAGTTTCGCGGGCGATCAAAAGCCTTGGCCGTTCCCGGTGTTGACCAATCCCCTTCTTTAGTTTTGGCATCTGTTAAGGCGCTTTGCGGCGTCTTCGGGCTGGTTGGGTCTTGTCTGGGCTTTCTTACACTGAGGGCGTGCTCCTCTTTGCAAGAAAGCATCCCGTACTGGCTGAGCTGGGCGATCGTCAGCTACCGGCTTCACGATGCCTGCCAGGACATTTATCAAAAGGGTTGGGGCTGGGACGCAATTAGTTTTGCGCTGTTTTTCTTCGCGACGTTTGTCTTTTCGTTGGCCTTGGTCCGAGACGGAGTTGGGGACGTGAGCACATCGCTGCGCCCCCAGGCAGTCCGGCCAAGGTGGGCGATGCTCATCGCCTTGGCATGCGCGATTCTGGTCGCAACCTCAGTTTTTTTCAGCGCGCGCGCCAGCTTGCGTTCGAGAAATCAAACCGGCAGGGACGAGCAACGGCAGGCGCAAGCCGCCACCGCAAATCCCAATGGCAATTCACCACCGTCGGGATGGGCAGTGGGAAGTGATGCGAAAATCCTGCACACGGAAGACGGGAACACCTGGAAGGCACAAAACAGCGGTACCGGCGAGTTTTACTCGGTAACGTTTCCCGCGCGGCAGTCGGGGTGGGCAGTTGGGGCCGGAGGGGCCATCTGGCACTCGGAGAACGGCGGTGCCAAGTGGGACGTGCAGACCAGCGGCACGCTAAAATCCCTAAGTGTGGTAGCTGCGACCGGACCCGCTTCCAGCTGGATTGTAGGAGACCACGGCACAATCCTGCACACGGAGGACGCCGGCAAAACGTGGGAGCAGCAAAGCAGCGGCACTCACGAGAATTTGTTTGCCGTGGCATTTGCAACTCCGCGCTTGGGTTGGGTGGTGGGTCATGCCGGCGTCATCCTGCACACCGAGGATGGCGGCAGGAATTGGAAATCGCAAATCAGCGGAAGCTCCTCCTCCCTGGACTTCGTGGCTTTTGCGACGTCACAATCGGGCTGGGCGGTGGGGAGCGGTGGCACAATCCTGCACACAGAGGACGGCGGCACAGTTTGGCACCCGCAGATCAGCCGAACCATCCGTAACTTGAGCGGGATTGCATTGGTCACCTCGTCATCCGGCTGGTCGGTAGGAGAGAAGGGCGTCATCTTGCACACCAAAGACGCCGGAATAACTTGGACCTCGCAGGCCAGCGGCACGCGGGTGGATCTGTCGGAAGCGGCATTTGTCACACCGCTGTCCGGATGGGTGGTGGGACATAGCGGCATCATATTACATACCGAAGATGGCGGTGACACATGGGTACAGCAGGCCAGCGGCACGCGGGCGGACTTGCAGTCGGTAAGCTTTGTAAGACCTTATGGCATGATTGGCGTTGTAGTGAACGGCGGGAAGGACCGGGCGCAGGCGAGCGTTTGCCCCGCCCACAGTGCAGCTATAATTAGCGTTGTTCTTGACGGCCCCGCCGACAAAGCCGGCCTGAAAAAGGGAGACTGCATTGTTGCGTTGAACGGCGAACAAGTCAACGATGGAGACGAACTGGTGGGCAGGACGGCCGCTCTGCCGCCAGGAACTCAAGCGAAACTCGCTTACGTTCACAAGGGCAGGCCGGAGACTGCGACGGTAACCATCGGCGACGGATCGAAACTATCCGCCAAAGGCGTTGCGCGTTAGGTCGCCGTCGAAATTGGAACGTGAGGAGCGGTAGAGGACAGTCTCCTTGCTCGTTCTGTCCACCTTGAACACAATGCCTTAGCCCGCCATCGCCGATGTAGCAGGGGCCGCTGCTACCGCCGTTTTGAGTCGTGCCGTAGAGGTTTCCAGCTGCATCTCGAGCCAAGCGGCTTGCATTAGGCGTGTCTCCGTCTGATCCTCCTTTGAAGCTGTATAGGACGGTGTGCTTGCCGGCTTTGTCTAGCTCGAACACGGTTCCATCGCGGCCAAACGCACCGCCATCGCTGGTTGTCCCGTAGAGGATTCCGGCCTCGTCTAACAGCAAGGCACCAGGACCACCTCCGTCGGCTCCGCCACGAAAAAGAGCACCTGATAGCGGGCTGTTGGTGATTGAATGGCTGACTCCTGCGAAACGGCCAGCGGCTGAATCGTCAAAGCCATAAACGCGCTGGTCGCAATCAAGGCTTTTTATCATTGTTAGCGATCCCTGCGCGAATGACGCGAGCTCCGGCGTCTTTCATAGCATCGAGGATGGTGTCCTTGCTCCTTGGGCGTCAATCGGTCAGATTGGTTCACAAAGTTACGCAAAGCACGATGTCATCGGCCCGTGCCGGAGCACGGAGATGTGAGAGCATGCATCCGAGAACAGCGACGAGGTATGCGAATTTCTTCATGCCATACTCCAGAGTTACATCGGCGCGATCGCCCATCGCCAGCTTTTGGTCAGCACCGCAGAAGAAAACACTGCAGGGATCTGGTCGTCAAGATCGCCTTGCCAACTCCAGAAAATGACGGCTTTTAATCGATCCACGAGCTAGTATCCGTCTACGAGTTTGACGCCGGCTCCGACCGATCGCGCGGTATGCACGTCCCGGACATTGTTGTTGCTCGACAGTACCTCCAGCCCAGTGCCCCCATTAAGCAGATAGGAAAGGCCCGTGTCATGTCGGCCATTGGCGCCAAGAATCGTGTTGCCGACCACGTTCATGACGCCCGTCCCATAGTTAACCCGCGGGACCCCAATAAATACAAAGTCGCCGGAAGGAGGCTCTTTGGTGAACATGAACACCTTATTTCCGCTTATCACGGAGGCCGCTCCGCCACCCACGGTGCATGCTATTCCGTACCAGGTATTCGACCCGCCCGAGCCGCCAAAATCCTCGATGTAGTTCTCGTCGATAGATGTAGCCCAGCAGCTATTGGCAAAAATGGCGTGCTGCTGGATGCCATAGACATGATTGCCCCGCACCGTCCAACCAGCTGCATTATCCATGTAGATTGCAGATTGGCCGGAATAGGCTACCCAGGAATCAAGAAGACTCCAGTCGGTGACACTGTTGCCGGGGTCAACTACGTGAATTCCGACTGATCCGGAATTGGTTACGAAGACATTGCTGATATGCCCGTTGACTTCAGAACCCTGCAGGCCCACCCCATTTTTGCTGAGGCTGGTGATTTGAACACCGTCGGCTGGAGCGTTCTCGACTTGTATGTCTTCAATGACCGTAAGCCATGAGCGGATGACGAGCGCATTTGTGGCGGAATTTGCGGAACTATTGCCGTCAAGCGTCACCTGGGCTATGCGAATGGGATCGCCGGTGTAGGTCCAGTCGTCGTTCCAGCTATCGGAAGCGACTAACGCGGGCAGGTTGGAGCCGCTAGCTTGGCGAAGAATCGTCCCCGTTCGCGAATCGCCTTCATAAGTGCGATCGCCGAGGAGAACGATGGTAGCGTTGAGCAGGCAGGTTCCGTGAATCTGGATCCGGTCGCCGGAATGGCTATTCTCAATGGCCGTATTCAGCTTGACCGCGTCCGCGGTTGTGTTAGTGCAGGTCACATTCACCTGCCCGGCGAATGCACCCGCACGGGTTATGAGAAGCAGACCGAAACAGCAGGTTCGAATGGCAACCCCGAGCTTGCGCATGGATTTGTCTCTCATTGGCAGGTCACAGTGAACCGGCCCACATAATTGCTGGGCCAGCCTCCGCTTCCGCCGTATGTGTAGAAGAGATAAAATTGTTTGCCTAGGATGCGCGGGTCTTCTCCCATACCCACCGGCATCACGTAAGTGTTGGGCTGACCGCTGAACTGATGGATGAGCACAGGGGTAGTCCATTGCAGACCGTCAGGCGATTCTGCATAGGCAAACAGCACGCCTTCGCCAATGATCATTGCGTAGCGTTTCAGATCGGCGTTGTAAGCGACCTGCAATTCACCGCTGTAAGGCGCGTTGGGATTCAAGTCGGTCGAGTAACCGCCGATGCCCGGCTCAAGCCTCCAGTCGCCGGCATAGTATTTCTGGAAGAGCGCCGCGTGCGGTTTCGAGCCGAAGGCCGCCGATAGAACTTCCGCAATCGGCGCGCGGGCGACAGAAACCAGCGTGACTGTGTTTTCCCAATGCGTAGTTCCATTGGCCAGCCAATCTCGGAAATAAATGTAGAAGTATTTGCCATCGGGCGAGGTCACCAGCGGCGGATCGCCGATGTCGTAGCCGTCCAGATCTTTACGGTATGCCTGATTAACGCGAATGATCTCGCCCAGGTCGGTCCAACTCATACCGTTGTCGGTCGATGTGGCTAAGGCCAGAACCGCATAGAAACTTTGCGTAGTTACCGTGTTGATTTCAGCGTGGTAAACCATCAGTAAATTGCCCGCTCCCGGCATCCCGTCGGGAACTTTGTAGACCGGACCGCCCCCCATGTAGTCATAGCTCGAATAGTAAGGATTCACTGCTGGATCGGGATTGGGAAGGATGGTCACGTCAATCGGAGGGGCTGAACCGAGGGGACTATCTAACGTACCAATCGTGCGCGTGGCCGATCCATACTTATTGTTGCCATACCAATGTCCCTGCCAGAACTGGCGGGAGTGCAGTCCGCCATCGCTGGCGTAAAACTCGTAGCCGTCATCGGTCTTGATCACGCCGATGGGCGTGTCAGGCCAGGCAAAGCCATTATTTTGGTCGGTGAGTGGAGGCTCTGCCTTCTGCCCAGCTTCGTAGCGTTGCTCAGCAGAAGCGACCGTCTTGCTGGCGATTATTTTGGGCCTACACAACTGGGTGAGAGTGGACGCCGCGCTTTGGGCAGCGATCTCTTTCGGACTGAGCAGCAGGATATTGCACAAAATGAGAAACGGAGCAGCAAGGTGCAGCTTTTCCGGCATGCAGGTTATCTCCGAGAGCAAGAAACACATAATTTGCACCAAAGTCGCGAAGACAAAGGGATTTTCATCCTAGTGAAACAATTAGCCGATTGTCCCCTCAAGCGGCATAATCACCGAGCCGCGTCACCGGATTGCCGCAGTGCGATTGGGCTCGCGTGCGTCAATGGTGCAGCGAGTGCTGACCTCGGTCGTGGTGCGATTGGGTCACATCCCCACCGGACTCAAAGCACCTGCGATCGTGCAGCCGAAAGGCTTGCCGTCGGCGGAGCAGGTGCGTAACGAGATCGGGGAAAGATGGTGGCGATGATGCGATCATCGCGCAGTGCGAGGCGCGCTTCGGAGGCAGGGTCCACGTGCTCGACCATCCGATTCTGGGCCCTTTGAGTGCGGCGCAGTGGAGAAAGCTTCATGTAGTGCACGGGCAACATCACCTGAAACAGCTTGTCCGGCTTCGCGAAAGCACGACCAGGCAAATTGCCTCGACACGGGCAAGCGAACCATTTTCTTGTGAACAGGATGCCAGTTAATGGCCGATCTATCAGGAATCACTCTTGACCTTCCCATTCCTCTCGTTAAAGTGCTTCTAGGGTACGAGGAGCTCAGTCAAACGATGGCTGATAGAAAGAGCGACGCCATAGTTGCCGACGATGCCGAGGATCATTGTAAACAGTGCAATAATAATCCAAGGCGACGTGAGGTGGCGCCGACCAGCCACACGCCACTCGATCAGTCGCTCTAAGCGCACGCCGATCGAAGTTGATCCGCTAACAAGCCCAGTCGCAAGCGCAGGCTCGGCCCACCGCTGAGAGGATCTGGAAAGTTTGATCAAGGCCGCCGCCAACGCCAACGCTTCCCGACGATTCGTCACCGCCGAGTCATCCGCCGCCAGTTCGGCCGCCTGACGCCAGGCATGCTCAAGGGTGCGCATTCCGGGAAACGGGGTCGCACTTATTAAAGCCTTTTTCAGGTTGTCCAATGAGCGCATATGCCCTAGCTCGTGGCGGACCGCTACCTCTAGCTCGTCGTCACAGAGCACTGTCACTGCAATATCGGAGACCATCACCTTGGGTCTCCGAATACCGACAAGAATTAAGGGGGGGGCACCGTCCGAGGCCTTGGTCGTAGGAGCGATCCTACCCACGTCGCCGCTGTTCGCTGACGATTGCCACCGAGTCACTGCGCGGTTCGTTCTGGCCTGGGCCCATAGCATCCGAAACAAGCCAGTCCCTAGAATCAGTAGAGAACACAACCCGAGAACGAAGGTTCCGGTGTCCTCGTCGAGCGATCTCCGCTCAAGTAGCCAGAATGATGGAAAGGTAAAGAACACAGTGACAGCCACGGAGAAGGCAAAAGGTAAAATCCGCAGTCCGAACAGCAAGTTGGCCGAACTCGATGAAGGCTTCCAGCACACGCGGCGGACACCCACCCATGTGAGCACCACCAGCGCGGATACCAATGAGTACACCACGGCGAAAAACGCAAGCGAGACAAGAACCCCTCGCGCGGCAAATGTCACTTCTGTTCTCCCTTCCCCAGCTGTGCGCGCTGACGCTCGACCAGAGCCTGCAACTGGTCAAGCAGTCTTGCGTCGTGCGCGCCGACCGCCTCCACAAAATACGAAAGATGCAGCAAGGCGTACTCAGATTCTAGGATCTGTTTGATGCTGCTCGCCGCACTCATGCTCTGCAGTTCCTTCGGGCTGTACCGGGCCGAATAGCGAAACGCCCTCCCGTCCGGACTGCGGTCGAAGAGCCCCTTCTTAAAGAGACGGTCCATCGTCGTCATGATGGTTGTATACGTCTGCCAGATCGCGACATCCTCCCTCACTTCATGAACCGTGGCACTTCCCCGGCCCCACACCGCCTCGAGGACTTGTCGCTCGAGCGGTCCGAGTTGGGCCCAGAGAGTAGTTTCGAAGAAGGAACGAAGCGTGTTCATTTTGTCGATGACAAACGCATAACTGAGGCACCGGCAGAACAACCTACCCCGATGCGAAGAAATTCGCCCAGTACCTCGTCGACACACAACACAGTCAGTGTAATCTTACCAGCGCTGTATGACTTAGTGGTGACTACAAAATTAAACGTTCGTGAATTCCTTGAGCCGCAATCGAAAAAGATTGCACATTGCAATTAATATGAACAGTCTGCAATAGCGGTTTCTTCTACCACCGATATGGTACAGGTGTTGACCACGTATAAATACGATTCGCTGGTAGTACCAGACAGCGTTTGCTATTTTCCGCTTCGATGAGGTCGCATGGTAGCGCGGAAAAGCATCCCTAGCGCAGGGAGGAGTGCTCGAATGTGGCGAGGAACGAAGCCAAGTTTCCAAATCTGCACCAAGATTACTTTCCGTGATTCTGGCGAATTCTCAGTGGGGAAGGGAGTGAGAAGCGTATCGGCCGTCAGAGCAGGCGCGAAAATGCTTCTCTTGGCCAATCGACTGGCGATAGGCGGCGTTTTGATCGTGTTGGTAAGTTGTGCATTGCTGTCCGCTCAGAATGTGGTGATGACGGGCTCGCTTGGCGGACGGGTTACAGACTCGAGTGGCGCTGTAGTGCCGAGCGCGTCGGTGGTTGCGCGGAACCTCGCGACCGGCGTGGAGCAATCTGCCGAGACCAACCATACGGGACTTTACCGCTTTCCGGTAATCATGCCGGGCACCTATTCCATCACGGCAAGTCTCAAGGGTTTTCGCGATGTCCAGGCGTTGGTTGAAGTGCGTGTAGGAAATACCACTTCACAAGATATGAAGCTGCAGGTGGGAGCCAGCGCAGACACGGTCAAAGTAACCGGCACGACGCCACTCCTGCGGCCAGAAGAATCCTCCGCCAGCATCGTGCTCGATCGGTCGTTCATTGAGGAATTGCCACTCAACGGACGAAAGTACACTGACTTTACGGTGCTCTCACCCAATACCAGCTACGACGGCGACACCGGCCTGGTGAGTATGGCCGGACAACAGGGCGGAGAGGACTCCGGATACGCCAACGGAAATGGCTCCAATGCGTTCACCGTCGACGGAGGCAACGCTACCAACAACTACTTCGCCGACATCATAGGACGCTACCGTATCCCCTACCTGTATGGCGAGGACGCGATCCAGGAATTTCAAGTCTCAGTGAGCCCCTACACGGCGGTCTATGGAGGCGGAGCCGGCTTCGTGAATACGGTGACCCGCTCGGGAAGCAACGCGTTCCACGGCAGTGCGTTCTATTACAACCGGAACTCCGCCACCGGAGCCAACGACGCCATCGATAAAGCCGCCGGTTTTCCTAAGCCGCTTGACGCTTTGCAGCAATTCGGTGCAGGGGTGGGCGGGCCGATTCTGCGAAACCGGTTATGGTTCTTCGTGGATTATGAGCAGCAACTGCAGAACAATCCGATTTCTGTCATCAACACGGCGTTGGCAACCACGCCGGCAAACTTACCTGCTTTTTTGACTGCCAATTTTGGAATCCCGGCCGGTACGACGCTACCCCCACCCAACGGACCCTTGCCGTTACCGGGGGGTGACATCGCGCCTGACCCGACTAATCCGGTATACCTCCAGCAAGTGTCGAACACGGTCAACGCGCTCAACTCCAATCTCGGCACCAAAGCAAGACAACGCAATGATTGGGTGATTACGCCGCGGCTGGATTTTCAGGCGAGTTCCCACGATAGCCTGTTCCTCAGCTTGAATTTGAACCATTTCAGCTCACCCGGGGGCGTCATCACCGACCTTACGGTGGGTAATTACGGGACGCAAACGCTGGCCAACGCCTACGTGCATACCTTCCAGGCCGGCCTGGGATGGACCCACACGTTCTCCCCAACCCTGCTGAACGAATTTCACGCCGGCACGTCGCAGGACAACGAGATCTCGACCCCGACCGGGTTAGCCCCAAACACTCCCACCTTGATTCTGGATAGCCCGGCGGCTTTCATTCTAGGCAACGCTCCTTTCTCGGTGGGAAGGGTCTTTGAAAGGCAGTACTCTCTTGCCGACCGATTCGACTACGTGATTGGTAAACACACGTTGCAATTCGGCTTTGATTTCAATCGCGCATGGGATTCGGACAACAACGATGGAGGTGCGGACCCAAACGAGGCCATTGATTTCGGGTCGTTTCTCGGAAGTTACGAATTTTCGAATCTGCAGGCATTCGCACTCGGCCAATACAACGTCTTCAGCCAGACTTCGGGAAACCCGACCTTTCATTTTGCTGTGCCTTACTACGGATTCTACGTGCAGGATACCTTTCGCGCGCTGCCACAGTTGACCATAGAAATGGGATTGCGCGAGGACTTCCAGGTTTATCCCCAGCCGGTGGAAAATCCAGCGTTCCCACTCACGGGACAATATCCGAACCAGTTTCAACGCCTGGCGCCTCGCCTCGGATTTTCCTGGCAGCCCGCGGCGAAGACTGTGGTACGCGGAGGATTTGGGGATTTCTACACCAACATGAACGGGCTGAACTATCGGAACGCCGTGGTTTCGAACGGCCTGGCGTCACAGCAGTCTTCGGCCAGCGTCAGTTACATCGGCGGTCCGCCGAACCAGCAGGAACCGACCTTCCCGAATATCCTCCCCGGCAATTCTCCCCTGTTCGCGGCTTCTCCGGACATTTCCCTGGTTTCTCCGCGGTTTCGGGTGCCCTATATATTGCAGGCGAGTTTGCAAATTGAGCGCGAGATTTTCGAGAATACAACTCTAAGCATCGGCACCATGTGGAATCACGGGGTACACCTTCTTTCGGGCAGCGCTTATGACGCGAACCTGAATCCGTTACAAGGCACGACGACCTACATCACGTGTCCTCCCGGTGCAACCACGGCTCCCTGCAGTGGGCCGTCCATGACCTTGCCGAACATGGACAACGATCTGCTGACCGAAGGCCGCATCAACCCCAACCTCGGCCAAATCAACGAACTGATCAGCCCCGCGCAAAACTATTACAACTCTCTCTTCGTGCAGTTGCAGCACCGCATGTCACAGCGGTTTTCTCTGCAACTCTCCTACACCTTCGCCAAGAGCATCATGCTGGATGGAATGGACTTCAACAATCAGTTCAACTTCAGCAATACTCACGCTCCTTCGCTGTTGGACCAGCGGCATCGCATTAGTGTTGCCGGAGTTTACCATCCTGGTCTCCAACAACTGACCAGTTCGGAGACGGGCCGCGCGCTGCTCTCAGGCTGGATGCTGAGCACTGTGATGGAGTTCTCTTCCGGTCGTCCTTACGCCGGGTTGTTGAGTCCCGCGTGCACCAGTTCGACCTTGTCCTTCAGCAACTGCAATGGCGCCAATGACAACCTGAACGATACTGCCTTTAACCAGGACACCGCAAACACCGCGGGGGGCATCAATGGGGCCGGCCCTACGCCGGGAATTGGATTGAATTCTTTCTACGGCCCGTGGTTGGAGAGGATCGACGTTGGGCTTGCCCGCAGTTTTTCACTTAGGGAAGGCAAGGTACTGCAACTAGAGGCTCAAGCGTTCAATTTGTTCAACCACGCCAACTACTACGTGCAGAATGGCAACGGGATCAACCAACTGCAATACAACCCAATCGGGACCAACTGCGGTGACGGAGCAACCCTGAAGCAGACCTGCTACCTGGTGCCCAACTCTGGCCCGGGCAATTTTGGGACGCTGCAGGAAATCAGCCCAAACGGCCTTCCCCGCGTGTTCCAGTTTTCAGCACGCTTCACGTTCTAGCAGGCTGCTGAAAACTCTGATTCACTCTGGTTTTGGGGAGGGCCCTGACTTCAGTCGGCCGCTAAGTCGGTGTAAATGTGTCGGCGCTTTAGCGCTTGAGGTACGCTTATTATGCCTCTGGCCGGTTTTTCCCGCTACCTGCCAGGTTCCGAACGCACGGGGCTCAGGATACTCCGAGTCTTCGGGGAAAATTCGGCTACAGCCCAACCTGTGGGTTTTGAACCAAATATGCGGCGGGGGATGGCTACGCAGATCGGACTGCCGCTAATCTAGAGGCCATATGAGTGTAACTGATTCCATGACAATGTCGGCTCCCACGCTCGAGTAGAGTTGGTGATGCTGAATCCAACCAA
>Ga0070765_100002614_pt1 | contig 11346 bp, 11 predicted proteins | sample HubBroMetageWFT5_FD_71516 | JGI IMG/M metagenome (GOLD analysis project Ga0070765, IMG submission 71516) | Warmed and freeze-thawed soil microbial communities from the Hubbard Brook experimental Forest, New Hampshire - Hubbard Brook CCASE Soil... | ecosystem: Environmental > Terrestrial > Soil... | reverse complement strand
AAAGGAGTTACAAATGACGCCGCATTGGCATGCGGGCGCCGTGCGCGAGCGGCCCGCGTCCGATTTGAGCGCGCTGCTTCGCCGTTGCTCCTCCGGCGACGCGCAGGCGCGGGAAACGGTCATCATGCGATTCCTGCCGCTGGCGCGTCGGGTCGCGCGGGATTACGAAGGGCGTGGGGAGCCGATCGAGGATCTCTGCCAGGTGGCCAGCGTCGGCCTGATCAAGGCGGTCAACCGGTACTCGGCGGACCGAGGCGCCGCGTTCCCCGCTTACGCCCGGGCTGTGATCGTCGGGGAGATCAAACGGCACTTCCGCGACACGACGTGGCGTGTGCACGTGCCGCGTTCAACGAAAGAATGCGCAGGACGCGTACTTCGAGCTCAGCGGGAGCTCGGCGTTGGTTCGGCCAAGCCGGAGGCAATCGCTAACTACCTTGGGGTCGGTCGGGAGGAGGTCGGCGAGGCGTTATGTGCGCTGGAGGCGTATTCGCCCGCCTCGCTGGACGCCTGCGCCTCGACGCCCGACGGGCCCGCCCCGCCGCGTCATGAAGTCATCGGTGCCGACGACTCTGACTACGAGCGTGTCGAGGTCTCGGCCGGGATCCGACAAACGCTTCTCACGCTGAAGCCCCGCGACCAGACGGTAGTGCTGCTGCGGCTTGCTCGGGAACTCACTCAAGAGGAGATCGCCGGCCGCGTCGGACTGTCTCAAATGCACGTCTCGAGAATCCTGCGCAACGTCGGCGCTATGTTGGCCGCCTCGTCTGGACTGGCCGTCGGCACCCGAACGCGAACGCGACGGGGGTCTCCGTCGACGATCGTGAGGAAGGGCACGGCCGGGCTCGAACCAGCGACCTCTCGTGTGTGACGGCGGAGCAGAGGCCACGTCGCCTCGACGCTGTCATCTTCCGCAACGGCGACGATATTGAGCGAATGGACTGTCGAGAAGGCGTCGGGCGCCGTGCCATCGCCGCTGCCGAAACAGCCGCGGTCCATGCTGAGGCGGCACGGACGGAGGACGAATACGTGGCCCGCTCACCACGGAGATCGCCTGCGCCGCGATCGTCGAGCTGGTCAGGACGGACCCGGCGTCGCTGGCCCCCGGCTCATGCTGACCGGCGCCGGACTCCAGGACCTCCCCTGACCCGTTGGCTCGGTGGCCAAACCCAACACTCGCCGGTCCTCGCCGCTCGAGTGTGGCGATCAGGCCGCCATACGCACCCGAATACACATTCGGCTCGCGCGGGGCGTCCAGTGTGGGGTTCGGCCGGGGATGGGCCTCGCTTCGCTCGGCGTCCATGGGTCCGGTTCCGTCGGGCGTCCGTGCCCGCCGGCGTGGTCGCGATCGGGCTTAGCTTGAAGCAGACGAGATTCACCGGCGAGAGCACTAGCAACGAGGCCGGCGACTGCTATGCGCACACGCCGCTGCGCGATCCCGAGCGTTGCCCTCACGCGCGTTGAGCTCGATCCACTCGTCGATCTCGTCCCGATAGGCCCCGTAGTAGGCGACTGCCGCCTGGATCAGGCCGTCGCCTTATCCCGAGGTCCCAGGTTATGGCGAGAGGCCGTCGCGGTCGCGGGGGGAGGGTCCCGATAGCCGGGGGCTCGCCGTCGTGCGGTTCGCGCCGGGCCAGGGGTTCGGAACGGTGCCGTGTAGTCGCGTTCCGTGCGAAGGTCTCGAGTCGACGGCCAGGGTCCCGCCGACGGCGGCGATGCGGTCGTGCATGTTGTTCAGTCCGGCTCCGCTCGGCGACCCGTTGGGGTCAAACCCGCAGCCCGTGTCGCAGACCGTGAAATGCAGCGCTTGGGCGGTATCCCAGGCACGCACGTAAACCTCGGCCGGTCCGGCGTGCTTGGCTGCATTGTCGATCGCTGCGAGGCAGGTGAAGTAGACCGCGCTCTCGACCTCGGGCCGGCAGCGGCGTAATCCGCGCGCTGAGACCGTGGTCGGCTCGGCGGCGTAGCGGCTGGCGGAGACCAGCGCCGCACTCAGTCCTTCGGAGGCCAGCAGCGGCGGGTAGACACCGCGCGCGAGCGTGCGGACCTCGTCGATGGCCTGCTGGACCTCCTCTCCGAACCCGTTCAATGCCGCGCTGGCGTCCGTGTCGCCGCGCTCTTGGAAGCTTTCGGCAGCGAGCGCGAGCCGGATCCGGAGCCCGGTCAGACGTTGCTGAAGTCCGTCGTGGAGGTCTCGCTCGATGCGCTGACGATCGGCGTCGCCGGCAGCGAGCACGCGGCGCGCCAACCCGGAGGGGAGGACCCGCGACAGAGACTTCAACAACGCGCCGTGCTGTTGGCCGGCGAGCGCCGCCGCGGGCGGTGCGGTCTCCTTCGCTGAGACGCTCATCCCGGGCGCCGGATCGGCCACCGCGATCGCCGAGCGGACCGTCGGGTCCGCGCCCAGCCGCTCGCGCGTGGACGCATCACTCCGGTCAGGCAGGGCGAGCGCATCGCGCTTGAACGGCCTTAAACGTAGGTGGGCTTGCTGCCGGCGTGGTCACTTCCGAGGCGGGATTGGTCGAGCAGGAGCTCGCACCAGACGCAGGTAGGGCCGAGGTCCTGCCAGGCTCCCCATGTCTCGCAGAGCTCGTCGACGAGCAACAGCCCGAGGCCGCCGGGGGTTTCGGGGTCAGGCGGGAGGATGCAAGGTGTCAGGCGTGAGCCTGGGTCGGTGACGGCGATTCGAAGTCGATCGTCGAGCGTCGTCACATCCACGGTCAGCGCTCGACCAGCGCCGACGTTTGCGTGGACCACGCTGTTGGTCACGAGCTCACTGACGAGCAGCTCAGCATCTGACGCTGTCGTAGCAGGAATGTGGCCCGCGAGCTGCGCGCGTACCGACCTGCGGGCCCGGGTGGGTGCATCGTCACCACCCGGAATCCGAATGGAGATCGATCGTTGCGAATCCGGGAGCCGGAACGACGACGCCGTCATGCGGCGCCTCGCGTCCTACACCGTAGCGGCCGCGACCGCGCCGTCCGAGGGCCACGCGCTTCGCCCCAAGCGCGTGGCCGAGGACCCCTCCTTCGTGTGATCGCGCCATTGGCTCGCGGAGGGGCCCCAGTCCTCACAAGGCGATCGCCCGAGGAGGGTTCGAGCGGCTCGAGGGCCGCGCGCGGCGGGAGGTGCGGCGCGCGGCCAACGAGCCCTCCTTCGAGTCGGCGCGCGATCTCCTCGTAGGTACCCCCAGGCCCGACCAGGAGATCCGTCCGGGTGGCTGCCCCTTGCCACCCGCGCAGCAGCGCGAACTCGGAGTTGATGAAGCGAGCAAAGTCTGTGATCGCCGAGCGCCGCCCGAAGCGAGACGCCGCTGACCACCGGTACTGCGAAACGCTTCGCTGAAATCCGGTCTTGCGGCGCGTGGCATTGAGCTCCTGCACGGGGTGGATGTTGTTGCTGCAACCACCCCCGCATGCCGCCATCGGCCGCCGCGAGCGCGCTTTTCGCTCGGCGCTGATGCCTGGCCGCCCCGCCCGCGGACGGCGCAGCCAAACCTCAACCCGCTCGACACTACTCCGATCCTAACCGAATGCAAGGCTTCCAACTGACGTCATCCGGGTACGCTGACGTTCAGCCTCGCTCCAGCCCCAGGCGCAGAGGCTTAACCGGCGGACACTCGCACCAGTGAGCAGCACACACAGCCGAGGACGACGAGGTCGGCGATGAGCGACCCCGGCCCCGACAATCGTGCCCGGCCGCTCGTCGGCGGCAGGCTCCTGGCCGAGATCACCAACCGGATCGTCGCGTTCATGCGCGAGCACTACGGCCGCGGACCGATCAAAGCCAAGACCTACGTGCTCGACAACCTGATCGTCTGCGTGCTCACAGACGGGTTCACCGCGATCGAGCGCACGATGATGGAAGGCGGCGAACCCGACCGCGTGCTCGAGATGCGCCGCGACTTCCAACGGATGATGAAAGAGCGCTACACCGAGATGATCGAAGCGCTCACCGGCCGCAAGGTGCTCGCGTTCCTCAGCCAAGCGCACGTCGAACCCGACCTCACGATCGAGATCTTCCTGATGGACGGACCGATCGCCGGATTCGGCGCACTCGAGCTCGTCGACCCCGCACTGACCAATCCCGCCACCGGCGACGACTAACCACCGCCCCGGTACGACGAGACAAAGTCCCCGGGCCACCGGCCTATTGCTGCCGGCCCGCGGGAAGTTCGAGCCATTCCTCGGCATGCGAACGAGCCCGCCGTGCAGCCTCACGAGCGCGGCCAGCCTAGGACACTCCCGCACCGCTGAATGTGATGGAGGGCTTCTGTGTTGCCAATTCGCGGTGCTGCCAGATTGCCGGCGTGCACCGTTCGGGGTGCTGGGCTGTCGCGCTAGACCTTGTCGCCAGGGTCGAGGACGAATACCTCGATTGCGAGGTCGGGATCGATGTGGTTCTGACTCATGAAGGCGATCACCTTACGATTGAGCTCCCGTTCCACGATTCCTACGAGGTCGTCGCGCATGACGAGCTGGTAGTCGTGGCGGAGTTGGATGACCCGGTTCGCGCGGCCGCTCTCGACGAGCCTGCGCTCGCCGTTGGTGAGCGTGTCCGCGAGCAAGACGGTCACCATGTTCTCGTTGATCGTGGCCTTCGCCTTGGTCGGTCCTCGACCGGTGCACTCGTGCAGTACCTGAACCACAGAGGTGGCGATCTTCGCCGACGGGCCTTGGCTCTCGTGCTGGTGGTCCATGGGACGCCTTTCGGCCGCATCCTCGGCGGGTGTTGGGCACCACAAGAGGGAGAGGAAGCGTTGGAGCCCCGCAGGCAGCGTTCTCTACAGCGTACTCCTGGGGAGCCGCGTGTGTGAGCGGTCGTTTTCTCGGCAAATTGCGCGGTCTGGGGTGGCGGGGTCACTCGAAACGTGATAAGCCAATCGTTCATCAAGCGGGACCGCGGGCTATACGCTCAGGACAGTCGCGCGGGACCTAGGAAAGGAGGCGCGTCCATGACAGTGAGCGCGCCACTCGGCTTCGACCAAAGCCAAGCGCAGGTCGAGGCCATGATGGAGCAGGGCACGGCGTTCTCGGACGTCGAGGACGTGATCGACGCCAGCCAGCTCACAAGCGCGCACAAGGCCGCGCTGTGGCTGCTGGCCTGGTCGCTGCGCGACGTCGAGCACCAGCGCCAGGATGCCCGGCTTACGCTGGCTGCCGTCGGTGCGGGCGAGTTGGGAGGCTGGTGATGCAACCGCGTCGGGAGCAAGACAGCGTTGGGCGTCGTCCGCGTTTGACTGTCGTAAGGAGCGAGTTGCGATCGCGCCGATCCGGTTTGGGCCGCGAGCGCGGACGTCGTCTGCCCGCGCATCCACTCGAATTCGACGAGCGCGGTTTTCCGATCGCGCAGCCGCGGCTTACCGCCGCCGAACGCTTGGCACGGCTCCTGACCGGCTGACCGGCTGACCCGCGCCACGCTCTGGGGCGAAATGCTGCGTTCGGTTTCGCTGTCCGGGAAAGCAGACGCTCGGATCTCTGACCGAACGTCAGCGAGTGATTCTCGCGGCAGTCCTCAGCAGCCGTGACACACACAGTGACTGAGACGGGACGCGACCGACCGACCGACCGACCGAGACTGCCCCCGTAGCGGCGCACCAAACTGTGCGAGACGAGATTGTTGGAAATCGATCGGAGGGGCAGTCTGGTGGTGGTTCGGTCGACTTCGAGCGTCGACAAGCCCTCCGTTGACACACGTGCTGGCGGGGAGGGCACGGAGCGCAACTAGGCCTTGGCGTGAGTCGCTATGAAGGCCGAGCGCACTGCCGGTCCGGTAGCCCTACTGTCGCGCCAGGTGTGCGCGCAACTCGGCTTCGGGGTCGTGGATTAGCTCGCCGCTGACGTCAAGGGTGACGCTGTGGATAGTCCCGGTGAAGGTGAACGGGCCTACGTATTCGGGTGTGACCGGCGATCCCGGATTAGCTCCGCAGGTGAGAGCACCGGGGTTGAACATGAACGGTGTTGTGACGCGAGCGTCGGCGTTGCCGACCAGGTCGCCGTCGATGTACAGCTGCAGCCTGCCGGGCGCGCCTTTGCCCTTCGGCATGTCCGGCGCGCCGGTGGGCTCGAACTCGAAGCGGAGCTCGTGCGCTCCTGACGGGACGTCGACGTCGGATTCGACCCCGAGGAGCTCGCGGCCAACGTAGTTGTGCACGTAGCGCAGCTTCCGGTCCTTGATGAAGAAGGTGTACCCGCCCGCGGCAGTGCCCTGGCTGAGGAGCACGCCCTCGGCCCCCGCGTCGGGGATTTCGACCTTTGCGGTGATGCTGTGGGGACGGTTGAGCACCTTCGGCGCCGCGAAGTTCGGCACCGACTGCGTGTTCGGCAAGTACGTGTAGCTGTCGCGCGGCAACGCGATCAGCGGCTTCTCGACGACCATCCGAGGCAGCCCGCTGCCATCGACCGGCATCACGTTGTACTTGCCGGCCTCGACGTACCAGGTACCGATCATCGCGATCAACCGGTCGCGGTTCTCGGAGGCCACGTTCCGGGTCTCGGCGAAGTCCTCGGCCACGTGATACAGCTCCCACCCGGTCGCATCGAGCTTCGAGAGCGTGTCCGAGGTGATTGGCTGCCCGAACGGCATGCCGGCTTCGGCGAACGACGGGCCCGGCCAAGGGCACACCGCCCGCCAGCCGTCGTGATAGATCGATCGGTGTCCGAGCATCTCGAAGTACTGCGTGTGGCGGTTGCTAGTCGCGTCGGACTGGTTGAGCGTGTGCGCGAAGCTGACGCCGTGCATGGGGGACTGCGCCACGCCGCGGATCTGGGCGGGCGGCTCGACGCCGAGGAGATCGAGCACGGTCGGCACCATGTCAATGATGTGCGCGTACTGCGTGCGGACCTCACCCCTCGCCTTGATCCCGTTCGGCCAGGAGACGATGAACGGGTCACACGCGCCGCCGCGGTAGGTCTCGCGCTTCCAGCGGCGGAACGGGGTGTTCCCCGCCCATGTCCACCCCCACGGGTAGTGGTTGAAGGTCGTCGGGCCGCCGATCTCGTCGATACGGGCCAGGCTCTCCTCGAGCGGCTCCTGCGCGTTGTTGAAGAACTGGGCCTCGTTCGTCGTGCCGGTCGGGCCGCCCTCGGCGCTCGCGCCGTTGTCGGAGATGACCATGATCAGCGTGTTCTCAAGGTCACCGCGGTCCTTGAGGAACTCGAGCAGGCGGCCGACCTGGTGATCGGTGTGCGCGAGGAAGCCGGCGAACACCTCCATGAACCTGCTGTACAGCTGCCGCGCCTCCGCGGGCAGTGAGTCCCACTCGGGAACGTCCGGGTCGTGGCGTGAGAGCTCGGCGTCAGCCGGGGCGACACCGAGCTCCTTCTGGCGCGCGAACGTCTTCTCGCGGTAGGCGTCCCAGCCGTCGTCGAACACGCCCTTGTACTGGTCAGCCCACTCCTTCGCCACGTGATGCGGGGCATGCGTTGCGCCGAAGCACAGATGCAGGTAGAACGGCTTGTCCGGGTCGGCCTGCTTCGTATCCGCAACGAACGCGATCGCCTTGTCGACCAGATCCTGGCTCAGGTGATAGCCCTCCTCGGGCTTCCTCGGAGGCTCCACCTGGTGGTTGTCGTACACGAGATCGGGATACCACTGACTCGTATCGCCACCGAGGAAGCCATAGAAGCGCTCGAAGCCCCGCCCCAGCGGCCAGCGATCGTAAGGCCCGGCAGCGGTCTCCTGGTTACTCGGCGTCAGATGCCACTTGCCGACCATGAACGTGCTGTAGCCCCGCTCGACCAGGATCTCCGACAGCATCCCGTTCTCGAACGGCATCACACCGTTGTACCCCGGGAATCCGGTCGCGAGCTCGGTGATGCACGCCATGCCGTTGCTGTGGTGGTTGCGTCCGGTGAGGATGCAGGAGCGGCTCGGCGAGCACAGCGCGGTCGTGTGCATGCTGTTGTACCGCAGCCCATTCGCGGCGATTCCGTCGATATGGGGTGTCTCGATCGGGCTGCCGTAGCACCCCAGCTGACCGAAGCCCGTGTCGTCGAGGACGATCATCAGGACATTCGGCGAGCCCTTCTCTGCCCGGACAGGTGCCGGCCACGCGGGGCTGGACTCCTCAGCGGTGCGACCGATCACCCCCGGGAAAGCCGCGCCAGACTGGTACTCCACGATCGGCATCAGAACGCCCCGGCCGTGCACGCCGGCAGCACGCCACCGTCGAACTCCGACACTACTGGAGAAGTCTCAACCCCGCCCGGCGTGGTGATCGACGCTGGCGTATCCGTCGTTGCGCTCATCTCTTGCTCCTCCTCGTTGCCGTCGAATAGGTCGCGGTCGAATGCACGCGATCGACGCCCGTCGTTCGACCCTAAGAAGTCGAGTGGTCGCTCACATCACCCGATACGGATGAACACCCGACGTTCCGTCGAGGTGCCCGTTGAGCGGCAACAGGAGGTCGCGCCCAGAGCGCCATCAGTAGGCAACCGCCAGGGTACCTCGCGCCGACGCTCAGTCAATTGGTGCTCCGGCCTGGGCCGCCGCCCTCGCGAGGTGCAGCTGTGGCCATGACAGCCGGTACGGGCGGCTTGAGCAAGGAGCGCCACGTGTGCGACGCTCGCCGACCGGACTCGCGGACCGGATCGGGTCACAGGAGGGTGATCACCCCGCGGGCGACCAGCCACACGCCGATCACGCCAGCGCCGATCACCGCCGCGGGGCGACCTTTGCGTCCCATCCAGGCTCTGAACCTGGTCACCCTGTCCTGCGTGGAGTCTGGTGCGAACACGTAGCCAAGCAGGGGTACCTCGAGCAGGATCTGCTGCATCAAACAGAAGAACAGGACCAGCAACACGGTCGGGACGGTTCCCGGGTTGAGCTTATGGATGTGATCCAGCGCATCGAGGTAGGAGACGCCGGGGAAGCTCAGAATGGCCCCGACGACGAACGTCACCTTGGGATCGCCTTTGCCCAACATCCGCAGCGGCAGGGACTCGGTCGGCTTGCCGGCCTGTTCCCTGGCCTGCAGCTTGGCGTCCTTCTTCGCGCGTCGGCGCTCTCGAAACGGTTGGTCGCGTCCTGTTCGCAGGACGATCGCGATTGCCAGTGCGAGCAGTCCGACGACGATGTCCTCAACCGGACTGACCTTGTGCTTGGAGGTGCTCTCCGTGCTGGAGTTGTGCAGCGAGAAGACGATCACCAGGCCGAGCGTGATGCTGGTCGTGTAGGCGCCCAGCAGATATCCCACCATCAGCCGCTTCGGGTTCGGCAGCAACAGCATCACCGTGACCGCGGCGAGCAGCGACGGGTTGGCCATCGCGAGCAGGGAAAGCAGGAAGACGTCGAGGAGGTCGTTGGACATCGGACAGGTTTCCAGCGCGGGCGCGACCTTCGCGCCTGGGCGCGGCGTGAAACCCGATCAAACCGCTCCCCGGTCGACGGGGCATCACCTCAACGGGATGAACCGGCACACCGCCGGGGCGGCCGTCGCGACCGTCGCTTGCGGAAGCGGACGCAAAATACGAGCCGCGCGGTGGTCGTGGACCGCGTCATGCCCGGCTTGGTTCAGGGCACCAAACTCAAGCGCGGCAAGGATGTCGTCGCGCTCAAGGTCCGGATAGTCGGCGAGGACCTCGTCGATCGTCATGCCGGCGGCGAGCAGCTCCAGCACGCTATCGACCGTGTAGCGCAGCCGTCTGATCGTCGGCTGCCCGTGGCAGATGGCTGGGTCGGTTGTGATGCGGTCGAGCCGGGCCACGCTCTCAACATGCCGCCACGGCACGACGCGGAGGGCGGAGCACTCGTCGCCCAGCCGTAGCCAAGAGCGTTGAGAAATCCCTGCAATCGAGGATGGGCACGGCTGGGCTCGAACCAGCGACCTCTCGCGTGTGAAGCGAGCGCTCTCCCACTGAGCTACGCGCCCGGTCAGGTGGCGATTCTACGCGTCGTCGCTGGGCGAACGCGCGTGGCCCGCGAGCCGTCGATCCTAGAGCCGCAGGCGACCGCCGGCAACGGCCCGAGCGGTTCCCTCGGGATTGGAGGCCGTCAGGCTGAAGGAGCCAGAGGCGCGGATCCCGCGCGCTAGCGCGTGGAGAAGCCTCGGCCCGACGCGGAGTTGGAGTGTCCTGGCGATGCCGCCGGTGACCGTGCTCGTCACCTTCGCGACGTGGAAGGTTCTGGTCCGCGCCGTGCCGCGCCTGTGCTTCTTGCCCAGATGCTCGGTCACGACACCCCCGAGAGTGACGCCGCCGTCCTCGCTGCAGGTCGCGACCAGGCGCACGGTCCCGAACGGCGGCGCAGGATGCTTGTGGTGTCCGCGTGGCTTGGGGTGGTGCACCTTCACCCGGCCGCTGCGCAGCTTGAGCACGCACGTCGGCGGGGGCGGTGGCGCAGGCGGTGGCGCCGGCGGCGCGGGGCTGCTGGCTGGATTGGCGATCGTGTACGCCTCGACGGTGGATCCCGTGGCTAGGAACAGCTTCCCGTCGGATCCGGCGGGGGTGGTGAAATGCTCCATCCCAGGGGTCGTCTGCTTCACGACCGCCTGGCCGGTTTGCGGGTCGAGCCCGTACAGCGTTCCGGTGTTCCAATCCGCGGCCCAGACCAGGCCGCCGGCGACGATCGGCGGCCCGTTGATCGCCGAGTTCACCTGCCAGGTCCCGACCGCGGAGAAGCTGGGGGCGCTGGCGTTCAGCGCGAGCGCCCGCAGCCCACTCGAACACGTGACGTAGATGATCCCGTTGTAATAGATCGCGCCTCCCCAGCTGCCGCTGCAGACCTGCCCCTGGTACGACGGACTCGCGCCTGTACCCCCCAGGTGAGAGGCCGACAGGAGATAGCCGACGCCCTGCTTCCCGATCTCGAACACGAGGCCGTTCGGGAGCAGCACCGGCGCGCTCGAACCAAGGTCGACGTCGCCGGAGTCGAGGGATTGCCAGTTCGACGGCGCCCAGTGGTCGAGCAGGGTCATGCTCGAGTCGAGCTTCAGGACCGACTCCTGGTAGTCAAAGGACGAGCCCGTGTTGCCGTTGCCGGTCGAGACCCACACGTCGCTAGCTGAGTCGATTGCGGGGCCGTTACCGGCGCCCCAGATCGCCCCCTGTCCCTGGGTTGCGCTGGAGTCGACCTCGAACGTGTGCAACGAGCCGCCCGCCTCAGGTATCGCCACCAGCCAGCCGTGATAGGTGCCGCAGTCCCCGTCGTTTCCTCCGTATCCGATGATGACCTGCCCGTTGTCGATGGCCAGCGCGGGGCGCTGGAGCTGGTCCGCCGGCACGTCTCCCGGAGGCTCGACGTCGATCGGGAAGCCGGACACGGCGCTCCCGTTCGAGAGGTTGAACGCGTACAGCCTGTGCTCGATGCTCGAGCCGATCAGGTTGTCGGCGACGACGAACACCTGGTCGG
>Ga0070765_100002612_pt1 | contig 11351 bp, 10 predicted proteins | sample HubBroMetageWFT5_FD_71516 | JGI IMG/M metagenome (GOLD analysis project Ga0070765, IMG submission 71516) | Warmed and freeze-thawed soil microbial communities from the Hubbard Brook experimental Forest, New Hampshire - Hubbard Brook CCASE Soil... | ecosystem: Environmental > Terrestrial > Soil... | reverse complement strand
TCAGTAAGATGGAACTCATACAGGTTCGTCAGAGTCCAGACGGAATTCATGAGCTTGAGCCTGAAAACGTTTCCACAGTGACCGCTTCCACCGTATTCGGCTGTTCCATACAAATTGCCACCCTGATCGACCGTCACTCCGGCATAGGGGTTGGCACCGTCATTTCCGTCCGTGAAGGCGTGCAGCACAGTGTAGGTCTGGGCCTGAGCGGGGAAAGAAGACGTCAGCGCGAGCATGCCAGCCACAAACGTCAAGCAGGCCAGCTTCAGCGCGGAGGGAACGTTTCGACAGCAGGTTCGGGATCTCATAAGTTACCTCGGGATGATCGGCTAACCAGCCACTTGTTGTGCTTTGTCGTTCTAACTTGTCAATAAAGGGAGGGGGCGAGAGCGAGTGTGAATTTTGTCTCAGTCGCAACCGCGTGTCAATTTAAAGCGGAAGCCGTCTTTGTCGAGAACGTGCTGTGACGACTACGATAAGAAGGGTGGTTCTTTCGGAGTACCCTTTGTTGAGGACCACGAACTTTTGGGAACTCCCCGGGTCTGCCGGCTGAAATACGGGCAGAACGAGATCAGGTCCACCACCGAGGTGATGTTGCTGACCGATTTTACCGACGAGCAACTGCTGGGGCAGGCTCTGGCCGGAGATGAAGAGGCGTTCACCGCGCTGTATCGCAGGCGGCAGGGACCGATCTTTCGCTTTGCTTTGCACATGAGCGGATCCACGCAAATTGCCGAAGAAGTCACGCAGGATGTGTTCATCTTCCTGCTGCAGCGTGGGCGAGACTTCGATCCGCAGCGGGGCGCCTTAGGCGCGTACCTGTTTGGGGTCGCGAGGAATTATGTGCGCCGCGCCTTGGAACGGAATTATCCGGAGAGCGTGTTGAGCAGCCCCATCGAAGATGAAGCCGCGTCGCTGACGGTCATCCACGATCCCAGCGAAGGCATGGTTCGTCATCAGACATCGACTGCGGTGTGGAAGGCGGTGCTGTCGTTGCCTGAACACTATCGGGAGGTCGTGGTGCTCTGCGACCTGCAGGGGATGAGTTATGCGGATGCCGCCGAAGCGGTTCGGTGCGCGATCGGTACAGTGCGGTCGAGGCTGCATAGGGCACACGACATGCTCAGCAAGAAGCTGCAACATTCGGCGGCGGTGGCTCCAGGGATCTCAGGTATGGCGGCGAGGTGCGTATCATGACATGCCGTGAATTCAAACACAGTGCGGCGGCGCTCACGTTGTGGGAGCTGACGCGCGGCGAAGACGACGAGGTCCTCGAGCATACGGAAAAGTGTGATGCTTGCAACACGTGGCTGCGGAAACAGCGGACCTTGGCCGTTTCGATGCAGACGCTGCAGGCCAGGACCGCCGGCCTTGAGGCTGGCCCAGATGTGGAACGGGCGTTACTGCGCGCTTTCCGGCAGGACACTCTACGGAGCGCGGATCCAGTACTTGGTCGAGTGAAGGAACGCAGTGGCCCAGAGCGGCCCGCAGTAACGCCTCTTTCCACGCCAATGGCTCTACGGTTGAGCCGCTTCTTCGAGGTAGGCGCTTATGTAGCGATGGCGGCAGCGCTGCTGGTCGGTGTGTTTCTCGGCATCAGGCTGCTCCAGCATTCTTCGAATCCGGTGACCGCGCAAAATCAGGTTGTGCCGGCCAGCGTGGTTGCCGAAGTACCGAAGCCGGCAGTTGTTGCGCGGAGAGCAATAGCTCCGGACGAGCATCCGCAGCCAGTTACGGTGGCTCGAAAGCGGCTGGAGCATGCGCACTCGAGTGAAGACACAGCGGCGATAACGCAGGTCACAAACGATGATTCCCAGAGCTTGGCCGACGCGGGATACACGGCCCTGATGTTCTGTGATCCGCTCAGCTGCGCCGCCGAAACACAGGTGGTGCGCGTGGAGTTACCGGCTGCGGCGGGTGGCCAGAATTCTCAGCCGCAGATGGCAGATCTGGTAGTGGGCTATGACGGAGTGGTTCGCGCCGTCCGCATTGTTAACTGATACGAGTGACCCGACTAAGAAAGAAAAACGCAGTCGAAACCGTTGCAGTGAAACTGAGAATGAGGATGCAGCTATGAATCTTGGGAAAGAATTGAAAGTTCGTGCCGCTTCATGTTCCATTCTGTTGGGACTGTTCATAAGCGCTTCCACGCTGGCCATGGCGCAGAGCGAGCCCGCGGCTCCGCCACCGCCGCCCGGCCCAGGAATGGGTGGAATGATGTTGGGTATGCATGGTCCCGAAGGCGGAGTCTTCTTTCATGAAGAGACCGTCGGTGAGGAACATAAGGTCATCACCGGCGCTCCGATGACTGCGGTCGTCGAAGTCACGCACGACAGCACCTTGCAGGATGGCAACACCATCCACACCCAGAACCAGAGCACGGTGTACCGCGACTCCGAGGGAAGGGTCCGCCGCGAGGTGCCTTTTGAGTTCATGACGCCGACCACCGGTTCCACCAAGGGCACGATGATCATCATTACCGACCCGGTTGCGGGAACGCGGTACATTCTGAATCCGCAGAACAAGACGGCGCACCAGATGCCGCTGCGTCCGCCGATGCCGCGGGCCGCCGCTGAGGGTGAGCCGCTTGCGAGGCGTAGCGACGCGAACTTAACCACGGCTGATCTTGGGAGCAAGACCATCCTGGGATTGCAGGCGACGGGCACGCGCGTGACGCGCACGGTTCCGGCCGGAGTGATTGGCAATGCCAAGCCGATCGAAGTCGTCACGGAACGCTGGATGTCCACCGACCTGCAAATCCCGCTGTCGACGACGCACACCGATCCGATGATGGGAACGATGAGCAGCCAGGTCAGCAGCGTCACGCGTGGCGAGCCTAGCGCTTCCCTGTTTCAGGTTCCGTCCGACTACAAAGTTGTGACTGGAAAAGCGGGCGACATGATGTACATGGCGCATCCGTAAAGCAGCAGTACCCCTCAACGAAAGCGGAGGCCTTGGGGGCCTCCGTTTTTCTTTGCAATATAGCTATGGGTTATGAGCCTTTCGCCACCAGCCCTTGCCTTGCAGTCGATCAGGTCCATATTGCCACCACGACGAGACCGAATCAGGGTTCCGACGAGCGACGGCTTTGCGCTCCTTGGGATGGTCAGGCCGAGGAGGGATCTGCTGTTCGCCCCTGGCGTAAGACTTCTCATCACTCGGAGGATGAATCCCCCAACGCCCCGCCGTTAAACGCCGGCAACTGCCGCCTCGCGCAATACTTCCGCAGACACTTCGCGCAGCCGCACGCTGATCTGGAATTGCGGAGCTGTACTGCCGCGTCCCCAGCGGTAGACGTCCCAATGCGCACGGACGAACTTGGCATCCGGCTTCTCGGATAAATCCACTAGGAGCGGGTATTCGCCGGGATAAAACTTCTGTTCCATGCCTGCGACGGCCTTCGTCTCCCAGGTTGAGCCATCGGCAGAGGTGTACACGAAAATATCGATTGCTTCCTGTTCGACGACGGAAGTGATAGACAGCGTCAGGAGAAATACGCGACTGACGGAGCCGGTGATCTCCAGCGTTTCACTATCACCCTTTGCGGTGACTATGGAATTGGCAGGTACGAGAAAGGCGTCCAGCATGACAGGTTAATTCTAGCCAAGAGGCTGCCGATGAGTTGGTGACGTGAGTCACAAAGGACGCTATTCGCTCTTCGCCAGAAATGACGGGTTCTCTTGCGGCCTTTGGCTTTTAGCCTTTAGCTTTTAGCTCTTAGCAAACGCGTATCGGTTTGCCGGTAGGACGTTGCTTGGCGACTCTAGCGAAAGCGAGTAGCGAAAAGCGTCATTTACCGCGGCAAGGCGTCGAAGAAATTTCGCAGCAATCGTCCGAATTCTTCGGGCTGCTCGAGCGCCGCATAGTGGCCGGCCCGCGGGATCACCGCCAGGCGGCTGCCGGCAATATGCTGGCGCATCAATTCGGACTCACCGAGCGGAATGCTGTCCTCCGCGCCGGTAATGATCAGGGTCGGCACGCTGATTGTCTTCAGCGTGGCAATCGAGTCCGGCCGATCAGCCATTCCCTGCTGCACACCGGCAATGTCCTGCGGCGACATCTTTTGCATCATGCGGCGAGCGGCGTCGACGATGTCAGGCCGGTTCGTCATGGTCGTCGGCGACAGGAGCTTGGGCAGCATGTCTTCAATGAAGCCGGCCGTGCCCTCGCGCAGCACTTTGCCCGCGAGTGCGAGGCGATTCGTGCGGCTCTCCGTGGTCTCCGCCGCGGCGCGCGTATTGGCCAGCACCAGGGCGGCAACCTGCTCGCGATATCGCCGCCAGAACTCAAGCAGCACGTAACCTCCGATCGATACTCCCGCGAAGAAGGCCTTGGTGATATGTTCCTCACGGCACAGGTTCGCAAGGTCGGTGGCCATCTTCTCCATCGTGGCAGGGCCTTCACCGAGTTCGGAGTCGCCGTGCGCCCGCAAGTCGGGCGTGATCACTCGATATCGCGTGCTGAGCTGGTCGGAAACGCGTCGCCAAAAGCTGTGATTCAGCGGAAAGGGATGCAGCAGAACAACGTCGGGCCCGCTGCCGGTTACTTCGTAGAAGAGTTGCGCGTCAGAGCTGCGGAAGGTCGGCATGCACCGATGAAAACATAAAATCACCACGGAGACACAGAGGACCGGAGAAATTAAATTTGAAGTACTCCGTGACTCCCGTGCCTGCGTGGTGAAATCTTTGGCCGCCCTCGCTAGACTCTAAGTTCCCTGATACGGCTGGGGCGGACTTGCAGGTGGAGCCACCGGAACGTATTCCGGCTCCTCGGGCATCACGATCCACGCAATGATGTAGGCGAGAACGCCGCCTCCGCCGAAGAAGGCCACCAGCAGCCACACTACGCGGACCACGGTCACGTCGAGGTCAAAGTACTCGGCAAAACCGGCACAGACGCCGGCAATTTTGCGATCGACCCGCGAGCGCATCAGCTTGCGGCGTCCGGCTACTGAGCCAACCCGCTTGCCGCAATAGGGACAGAGATTCGCGTCATCCTGGACCACCTTACCGCAGTAGTTGCAGTACATAACATCCCCCCACAAGTTAATACGACTAGGATAGAAAAAGGTTCCCCGGATGCCAAGTCCTGCCAGAGGCTTCGGCTACCACAGAGACACAGAGACACCGAGAAAACCTAAATATTGTCTATTTATGTACAGTTCTTCTCCCTATTTCGGTGTGTCCGTGGAACTCTCGTAGTTCCATGAAGATCAGGGAGTAACGGCGGGTGCGATGGCCGGGTGAGTGGAATAGCCGGTGGGGTGGCGCTGCACCCATTCCCAGGCGCTGGCCATGATTGAGTCGAGATCGGGATGCTGGGGCGCCCACCCGAGTTCGTTGCGAATCTTGGCGGAGCTGGCGACCAGCACGGCAGCATCACCGGGGCGACGGGCGGTCTCGCGGGCCTCGACTCGGCGGCCGGTCACGCGCCGCGCGGATTCGATGACCTCGCGCACGCTGAATCCGCGGCCGCTGCCCAGGTTGTAGATCAGCGGAGCACGCTCGCTGAGAGCATCAAGAGCGAGCACGTGCGCCTCAGCCAAGTCGCCGACGTGAATGTAATCGCGAATGCAGGTGCCGTCGGGCGTGGGGTAGTCGGCACCGAAGATGGAGATGGATTCTCGCTCTCCGGCTGCAGCTTTCAAAACGAGGGGAATCAGATGCGATTCGGGATGGTGGCACTCGCCTGAGTGCCCGTCAGACCCGGCAGCATTGAAATAGCGCAGGCTGGCGTAACGCAGGCCGTGGATACGTCCGAACCAGGAGAGCATCCGCTCTACCATCAATTTCGATTCGCCGTAGGCATTAGTCGGCTCCAGCGGATCGAGCTCCTCGATCGGCGTGCGACGCGGCTCACCATAAAGAGCGGCGGTCGAGGAGAAGATCAGCTTATCGACACGATTCGCGAGCATCGCCTCAAGCAAGGTCAGCGTGGCGGCAGAATTGTTGCGGAAGTATTTCTCCGGCATCCGCATGGACTCGCCCGCCTCGATGAAGGCGGCGAAGTGCAGTACGGCCTCAGGCCGGCGCTCTTCTAAAGTGGCCTTGAGGCGAAAGTGGTCGGAGACATCCGCCTGGACAAACGGAACGTCGGCGGGGATGGCCTCGCGATGGCCTTTTGAGAGATTGTCGTAGACCACGACCTCATGACCAGCCGCTATCAGCAGACGAACCGTGGTCGCACCGATGTATCCCGCTCCGCCCGTTACCAGCACTCGCATGCGTTCTCTTCATCCGGTAAGTCAGTAGTGGTAAGGCAACCGCTTCGGTTCACCACGGAGACACAGAGGTCACGGAGTAAGAAAATGCGTTTGATATCTAACTGACTTGTCTCTCAGTGAGCTCCGTGCCATCCATGGTCAACCAACTACTTCGATTAACTGCGAAGATCATGGAGAAGGAAGATCTAATTCGATTCTTCTCCATGCCCTCAGTGCCTCCGTGGTGAGCAACCACTCCTCTCCTGCAAAGAGACCCATCGAACCTATCAGCTCTTCGGCTTGCGCATTCTTACCAGCTTGCGCGTTCCCAGACCTTCGAATTCCGGTGGCGGGTCGTTGAAGCGCTTCCAGAAGTTCGGATCTTTCATCAGGTCCACGCAGATCGGCAGGTGTCCATCGTGCGAGAAGATCGCACCGCCCGGCACGAGTTTGGGATAGATGTAAGTCAGGCAGGTTTCGAGGGAGTCGCGCAGGTCGACATCGACAAAGGCGACGACCACCGGGTCTTTCAGGCTGGGCATGGTCTGATCAAACCAGCCGCGAATGAACTCGCAGACTTCGAGCGCGCCATAAGCACCGACGTTCTTTTTCACTTCGTCGAGCGCGCCGGTATACTCGCCCTTCCCGAAGCGATCTTTCTCAGCTTCATCTACGTCGGGCAGTCCTTCGAAGGAGTCGTAGACCAGCAGCTTGCGGCCGATGAGCCTGGTCGCCAGACTGAGCTTGGAGGTGCTGCCACCCTTGAAGCATCCCGCTTCGAGAACCACACCGGTAGTCGAGGGCGGCACGCGCAAAATTTCGCTGACAATGGCGACCGCTTCGGCGTGAGTATGCGCGCAGCGGAGACCTTTGTGGGCTACTTCCATCTTGTCGGCCAGTTGCTTGCGCTGTGCGCGCGTGAACGGCAGACGCGGGTTGAACCTGAGCACGTCCAGCGGAACGCTGCGCTCTTCATCCATGAAGTAATAATGAAACTTGCGCTTGGCATCCAGCACGGACTTGGGTACCAGGGGCCGAATTGTGTCCTTCAGACGAGCGCGCATGTGTTAATCCGGGAAAAAAGGAGAGATGATGCCGAACTATTCTACACTGCCTGTACTCTGATCCTGCCCCCGATTCCGGAAAGAACCTCGTACGGAATCGCTACCTCGAACGCACGGCTGTTCTGGCGCCTCGGAGGTCGAGCCGCACCAGACCGGTAAGGCTGCTTCAAAGGATTTGAGCCGGCTTCGCAGGCTGCCGAAAAAAGCAGGCGGCTCGTCGGCCTGAGGGCCGTCTCGCCGAGACAACAATAAAGGACTTGTGGCGGCGCACCTGAAGGTGCGCCCTTTCAAAACCCACCGCCCTAACCCGCAGCGCCCTTCAATTTACTAAGCTGTCCTCGCAGCATTCCTACAATCTTGTCGCGTGAGAGCAATTCCCAACCGGGAAGGCGCAGGACGTACATGGCGGGAAGGTAGATGGCGGCGGTGACGACGCAGACAACCAGGATTCTGGGGATCAGGAGATTGGGGTTGATGAGATTACGTACGAGATAAGCCGCCACGCCGGCGACGACCGATACGCCGGCTACCTTGAACAGGTCGCGATAGAGGCGAACGTCGCTCCATTCCGCGTCTACGGTGCGCGCGGCCTTGAAGAAGATGATGATGCGCTCCAGGTACTGCGCTCCAACCGCCGTGATGGCAGCGCCCAACATGCCCCAATGATGAATTACCGGCAACAGCACGCAGAACAAAAGTACGAAGACGGCCAGCCGCACGCCCAATAGAAAGTTCCGTAGGTCTTTATAAGCGCGCACGATGGGATCCATCAGCAACGCCCACAGCGGCAGCAACAGAATGCTGACCAGGAAGATGTTGCCGCTTTGTTGATAGGTTCGGGTGTAGAAGAGGACGATCAAGTCCTTACCGCCGACCATCAGCATGGCGAAGAGCGGAAACTCGATGGCCGCGACGCGGCTGCTGGCCGAGGCGGTCACCTCGCGAATTTCCTTCTTGCGGTTCTCCTTCTGCAGCGTACTGATGCGCACGATCATCACGGAGACGATCGATTCCAGAGCAAGCGTGAGCAGCGGCACGTCGACCCAGCCGACGGCGTAAATGGCGTAATCCTTCGGGCCGAGGGTGGCGCTGACGAAGTAGTTGTCGAGATCCTTCTGGATCACCCACAACATGCCAAACGCGCCGTAGGGCAAGGCATAAGCGAGCTGCTCCTTGAAGAAGTCCCACTCGAACTGAGTCCAGAAGCGCGGAAAGCGTTCGTCGAGATACCAGAAGAGCAGGATGATCGACAGCAGCTGCGCGACCATCGCGGCAATGACGATGCTCTTAACGCTGCGGAACGCCAGCGCAGCAGCGGCGATCATGACGGCGCGTGCGACCTGGCTGCCGACGATGAACAGCGTCGAGTACTTCACGTCCTGCATGGCCGTGGGGATCTGCTGCACCAGGCTGGAGGTCAGCGTAACCAGCACCAGGAATCCCAGCAACACGGCAAGCGGTTCAAGCTGATTGGTGCGAAACAGTTTTTGCAGGATCTGCGGATAGGCGAGGATAACGGCCAGCGGTATCCAGCCGGCGACGAAGTTGTAGACCAGGATGTTGAGCGCGATCTGGCCGCCGCGCTCGGGCTGGCGAGGCATGAAGTAGAAGGCGCTCATGCCGACGCCAAAGGTCGCGATATTGGTAGCGGTGGAGACGAAGAGGAAAGCTTCTTTGAAGATGCCGTATTCGGTTTGCGCCATCAGGCGCACCAGCAGGATCGGGAGGCCGATGTTCAGGATCGCGGCAATTCCCTTCGACGCAGTCAGCCAGAAGGCCTGCACCGCCAGTCGAGGATGTTGCTTGGTTGTCGTAGGAGTAGCCGACATCGCTCCACCCAACATAGCTGGAAGAGCGAAGTTAGTCGAGAGCGGGCGAAGTACGTGTCGCCCCTGAAGGCGCTCTCAAAATTCATGAAGGCAGGTTGCGGCATGACTAAAACATGCTGCTGAAAACCGCATTATGCGATGCTTGTGCCGTCGGCTGAAGCCGACTCTGGGAAGGAACTTCACGGCTTAGACGCTGGCTTGAAGACCAGCTCTACCCGATCACTTCCCTGCTTCTGCGTCCAGCGCGAGATCCTCGACGACATTGTCGTCCGAATCTTCCAGCTCGGCCATCAGGCCGTCATCGGTAAGATCGAGTGGCCGGGAATTCTTCCAGTCGCGATGGACGACGGTGTGCAGCCGGTCCATAACCTCCTGATCGCGAACTTCGATGGCCAACTCGCGGCGGCTGTCGAAGCTTCCTGGAGCGAGATTGATGGAGCCGATGATGGCGCGCACGCCGTCGGCGAAGAGCAGCTTGGCGTGCAGCTTCAGCCCTTTGAGCTTGTGCACCTTGATGCCCACGTCGTCCATGATTCTCATGCCGCCGACGGCTTCCACCAGCTTCTGCTTTTTGAGCTTATGCGGAGGCCGGGCGAGCACGTGAACTTTTACGCCGCGCTCACGCGCGCGTACCAGGCGTTCGATGATGACCGGGTCCTGATAGCGCTCGTTCTGCACCCACAACGAATGCTTGGCCTCATCGATAAATTGACCGATCCGTTGGCGGCCATTGCCGATGCACCAGATCATGTGGGAATGCGGGCCCGGGTTAAACGGCTGACGGTCCCAATCGGAGTCGAAGCACTCCATCACTTCGCAAACTTCGTGAGTGTGCGCAGTGGCCACGGCATAGTCGCGGGTCTCGGTAAGATTTTTCGTCTCCCAGTTCAGGGAGTGAATGAACGCGGTGTGGTCGTCGACCACCATCGACTTCTCGTGCGTGACTTCGAAGGTAGGATTGCTATCGATTACATCGATACCGGCGTCGACTAGCAGGGTCCGCGTCTGATCGTTCTCTTTCTCTCCGCTACGCCGCGCCGGGTTCAGCATGATCCGGACCTTCACGCCGCGCCGCTGGGCGGAGATCACTGCGTGCAACAGCTGCGGATCGGAGAACAGAAACATCTTGATGCGCAGCGACTTCTTGGCGTGATTCACCGCATCGAGGATCGGGCGGGCAGAATCGTCGGGAAGAACAACCAGGTAACGCGACATAAGGGGCCCCCTTGAGCAAACTACGGTGGCGCTTTGAACTCACCCCGAGAGCATTGAGCTTGCTAATGATCAGGCTTTGGCCGAGGAGACGTCAAACTGAGCATGGTGCAGCCCGGCGTAGATGCCGTTCAACGCCATCAGTTCGTCATGCGTGCCGCTTTCGGCCACTACGCCCTCATTGATGACGATGATCTTGTTGGAGTCGCGAATGGTCGCCAGCCGGTGGGCGATCGTGATCACCGTACGTCCCTTCATCAGTCTTTCCAGTGCCTCGATCACAAGCTTTTCGGACTCGCTGTCGAGAGCGGCGGTCGGCTCGTCAAGCAGCAGGATGGGGCTATTGCGCACCATGACGCGGGCGATGCCGATGCGCTGCCGCTGTCCGCCGGAAAGAGTTGAGCCACGTTCACCGACCATGGTGTCGTAGCCCTTGGGCATGCGCGAGATGAATTCATCGGCATTGGCGAGGCGCGCCGCATCGACTATCTCTTCGCGCGTGGCATTCGGGCGGCCGAAGGCAATGTTCTCAAGGATGGTTCCGCGGAAGAGCACCGTGTCCTGGAGAACGTAGCCAATCTGCTCACGCAGCGGGTTGACCTTGTAGTCGCGGACATCCCGGCCATCGATTTTCACCACACCGGCGGTCGGATCGTAGAAGCGCGGGATCAGGCTCACGACTGTCGATTTGCCGCTGCCGGTCGGTCCGACGATACCTACCATCTGACCGGGCTCGATGTTGAAGGAAACGTCTTTCAGCACCGGTGTATCGGGGTTGTAACCGAAAGCGACGTGCTCGAAGGCGACCTCGCCTTTCAGGAAACGAGGCTCGAAGGCGTCGTCGCGTTCGGGGAGAATGGTGTCAGTATCGAGGATGGCGCGGACACGGTCGACGCCCACGGCGGCTTGGGCGATGGCATTGGTCGTGGTCGCAAGGTCCTTGACTGGCTTAAAGAACTTGTTGAGGTATGACAGGTAAACCGTTAAGGCACCGACAGTCATTATGTCGCGCAAAATCAACGACGCACCGCGCCACAAGACGAT
>Ga0070765_100002609_pt1 | contig 11357 bp, 8 predicted proteins | sample HubBroMetageWFT5_FD_71516 | JGI IMG/M metagenome (GOLD analysis project Ga0070765, IMG submission 71516) | Warmed and freeze-thawed soil microbial communities from the Hubbard Brook experimental Forest, New Hampshire - Hubbard Brook CCASE Soil... | ecosystem: Environmental > Terrestrial > Soil... | reverse complement strand
GCCACCTTGCAGGAGAGTGTTTACGCCAGCATGTTCCCTGGAGAGTCTCGAACGCTGTGGCTGTTCGTTAACCGAGGGCGCCAAGACGCGGGCGGCCACCAACTGGCCGTGCGGCACCGCGCGGGGGTCCGCTATTACGATCTCTGGCACGGAGTCGAGCTGCAGCCAAATCTGTCTGGCACGACTGAGCTTCTGAGCTTCGAAATGGAGGCTCGCGGCTATGGCGCCGTGTTGGCGGACATGGGGGAGACGACACCTGCCGAGATCCAAAAGGTGTTACTCCAGACCGCCCAGCTGGCAAGGACGCCTCTCGCCAGTCTCTCTTCTCTGCATCAGATTCTCCGCCAACGCCTGGTTGAAATCGTCGCCACTCGTGCTGCCGCCGCGGCTCCCGATGGCATGATTGCCATTCCCAGCGGACGGTTCCGCTTCAAGGTTTCTGGCGTCGAGATCGAAGGCGGCGACGCCCCGGGAGTGGACGTGCAGTATCCGTGGGAGGATGCTCCACGCCGTCATCATGACCACGAGATGGAGCTCAAGGCATTCTATATCGACCGATATCCGGTCACTCACACCCAGTTCAAGAAGTTCCTGGACGTTGCCGGCTACCGGCCCAAGGATGATCACAATTTCCTGAAGGATTGGGTCGGGGGATCACCCCCCGCCGGATGGGACAATAAACCGGTCACGTGGGTTTCCCTCGAAGACGCTCGCGCTTACGCGGCTTGGGCTGGCAAACGCCTACCGCATGAATGGGAATGGCAATATGCCGCCCAGGGCACAGACGGTCGGCCATTCCCTTGGGGATCGGACGTCAATCCGAACGCAATCCCCAAGCCGGAGGGCGGGACGCAGCCCCGCCCTGCCACCGACGTCGATGCCTTCCCGCAAGGCGCCAGCCCCTTCGGTGTGCGGGATCTCATGGGCAACATCTGGCAGTGGACCGACGAGTACGTCGATGAGCACACGCGCGCCGCGATTGTCCGCGGCAGCGGCTTCTATCGCCCGACTGGTTCTTCGTGGTACTTCCCCCCCAACACGAATCTCAACCAGCACGGCAAGTACCTCTTGATGGCCCCGCCCAAAGATCGTTCTTCCATGATCGGCTTCCGATGCGTCATTGATGCGACGTAGCGACCGAGCCGAAAAGGCGACGAGACGTGGGCAACACCTGGTACAACGGTGCCCCCAATACGTTCCGGCAATGGAAGTTCTGGGCAACACCCTTGTGACGCCGGAACCCGGAGCTCAAAGGTGGGCCTTAAGCCGCAGGGCCGACCTTCTCGCACACCGAGTCCTGCGCGGCTTCAAAATGCTTCGCGGGGTCGCCCGCCGGCAGCACTGATTTAGTGCAAGTAATCCTTAAGCTTTACGTGCACGAATGGTCGCTTGTATGCCTCGACTTCCTTCTTGGCGTAGGAAACCCAGAACTCGAGGGCCGTGGCGTCGTAGACAACGTCGAGCACGTTGGCCCCTTTGATGGGGATCTTGCAGGCGACGCCGATCATGTCCGGGCCGCCGATCTTGCCGTACATCTGTTGCAGCGGGTGAAACGCGCCGCGGCCTTCGTCCTGGTAGACGACGTCCTTGAGCACGTGGGGCGCCAGCTCGTCCGTCGGATCGTTATCCGTCCAGACGACCAGGTTCGGTGCATGAGCCCGCATCTTGACCGCCTTCTTGTGCGTGCCGTCGCCGACGACGAAGTGATATTTTTTGATCCGGTCGGCCGACTTGAAAATGCCGACCGCCTTCTCCAGGCTGTCGGAATCGTAGAGGACCGTGCGGAAGAGCGTCGTGAAGTGGGTGCCGTTGATTTTGTATGGATAATCGCTGCCCGGCGAATCGCCCATTTCCGAAAGCACGATGCCCTTCGCGTTCATGCCCGTGTTCGCGCCGATGCAGCCGGCGAAGGTGATGTTAACGTGCGGCACGCCTTCGTTGGGGATGTAAACCACGATGCAGGGATGGTCCTGGGCCGTGATATGCAGTTCCCAGTCGAGGTTGCGGGTCTGGTAGAGATGGCCGTCTTTCGTCGCCGCGCCCCAGGCCGCGATGCTGCTACAGGCATAATCGGCGAGGACGGGAAGCGCCTGGGCGCGGTGCAAATCGTCCATCGTGAGGCCGGTCCCGTCTGAGAGGCCGCGCAGCTCGTCTGTAAACCGCGGGTCGGTATGCGGTGCGACGGCCTTCCAGGCCGCGTCGAGCGATTCGTTGGAGAATCGCTTAGGGTCGCTGGCTTGCACGAGTTCGAGTGCCGTGTGCACAAACTCGACCGCGTCCTTGCGGGTTAGTTCTCCCAGCCGCTTTCCCATCTCATAGGGCGTTCCCCGCACCACGACGACAGGGATTCTGTCTTCGCCGTTGCCCACTGAGGTTAAATACCCGTCGCCCCGGGCGAATCCGACGATTGCAAACCAGGCGGCGATGACAAGGACGGCGGTCTGTGTCTGTTTTCTCATCTGCGAGCTCTCGAAAAGGCGGTGGGGATCCCGAATTCCGGCCGATCCGACGATTCTAACGGTTCCCGACAGGTCTGGCAGTTGTCAATGGGGCCAGAATTCGGAGAATTAGGAAGAGACCTACTTGGTCATTGTGACGGACAAGAAAAGACCTCAGGGACCGTCTCAACGATCGCAGATCAACCCGCCAAAGCTAAAAGCAGCCGCAAACCAAAGAATCGAACAACCTCGGTTCACGCCGATCGCACGGATAAGAAACGCGACCGTCGGCTCTGCCGATGGCTAACAATCTGTGTCCTCCGCGGAATCCGTGGTTCAATTTCCCTTCCCCTAAGAGACGTGCACTAACATGCGTCGATTCAGCTCCCTTTTGCTAGTCACCTTGCCGGCACTTGCCAGTCTCAACGTCTCGGCCGTCCGAGCGGCCGCCGACTCGATGGATTTGACCCACGCGGTCGTCGTGATTCGCGGCGGAACGCTGCCGACTGCGGAGAAAATCGCGCCGGTGATCCTCACGGAAGAGATGGCCAAACGAACGGGAATCAGTTGGTCGGTCACCGATCGATGGCCCGAAGGGAAGCAGGCCATCATCGCGCTTTCCACGACGTCGGCTCCGCCGAATTGGAAACAGCACATCCCGGCGATGGGGGACGTCGGACAAGGCAAGCCGGAAGGTTTCAGCATTCGCGTGCTGCCCGCGGGGGGCGGCCAGCCCGACAGGGTTTTCGTCACGGGAAGCGATCCGCGGGGCGTGATGTTTGGCGTCGGCAAGTTGCTGCGGGTGCTGGAATGGGGCAAGGGCACAATCACTGTGCCGGCCGATTTCTCGGCAGACCTGGCTCCCGATCGGCCGATCCGCGGTCACCAGGTTGGTTACCGGGCGACGGCCAACAGTTGGGACGCATGGACCGTCGAGCAGTTCGACCAGTACTTCCGCGACATGGTCATCTTCGGGGCCAACGCCGTCGAAAATATTCCGTTCGAGGGCAAAGTCTCCGACGTGATGAAGTACGGCCGGCGGGAAATGAACCTCAAACTGAGTGCGCTGTGCGCCAAATATGACCTCGACCATTGGTGCTGGGTGCCGGTCGATTTTTTGCTTCCCAATCCGACAAAGGCAGCCAAGTTCCTCAGTCAGCAGGAGGAGTTTTACAAGACGGTCCCGCGGCTGGACGCTGTGTTCGTGCCGGGCGGTGACCCCGGCGACAACCTCTTCAAGGATCTCTTGCCCTACGTCGAGAAAATGGCCGCAGTGCTGCGGAAATATCATCCGCACGCCAAGATTTGGATCTCGTTGCAGCGGCCCCATCCGGGCGACGATGACGCATTTTTCGGATTCATCGAAACCAAGCGGCCGAACTGGTTCGGCGGAGCCGTGATGGGGCCAAGCGGCCCGTCGATGGAGGTCTATCGGCGGCGGCTTCCCCAGCCGTACCAGCTCCGTTGGTATCCGGACATCACGCACATCGTCCGCTGCCAATATCCGATCCCGTGGCTCGATTCTGCGTGGGGCGTGACGATCGGCCGCGAGCCGGTCAATCCGCGGGCCGTCGATTATGCGGCGATTTATCACAACGACTACCGGCTGACCGACGGATTCATTTCCTACTCCGACGGCATTCACGACGACTTCAATAAGAATCTGTGGACGCAGCTGGGTTGGGAGCCGTACCGGTCGGTGCGGGAAATCGCTGCCGAATATGCGCGGTTCTTCTTCCGTCCGGATCTGGCCCAGGTCGGAGCCGATGCGATCCTGGCGCTGGAATCGAACTTGCGGGGCAGCATGGCCGAAAATGGTTCAGTCGACGGCACGCTGCGGCAATGGCAGCAAATGGAGCAAGGGCTCGTCGGCTCGCCAACGAACTGGCGGTTCGACATGCATCTGTTTCGGGCGTATTACGATGCCTACACGCGACGGCGACAGCTTTACGAGACCGATTTGGAAAAGCAGGCTCTCGCCAAGTTGGGAGAGGCGGAGAAAATCGGTGTTCCGGCGGCTTTAAACGAAGCCCGTGCCATCCTTGAGCGAACGACCACCCAGCATCCGCGCCCGGATTGGTTCAAACGGACGGAAGCGTTGGCCGACCTGTTGTTCCACAAGATCGGCTACCAGACCAGCGTTGTGCATTATCACGGCAGCGGACCCGAGCGGGGCTGCCTGATGGACTTTGTGAATTATCCCCTCAACAACCGCTGGTGGCTCGAAGACCAGTTCGATCGGATCGCCAAAATGACGGACCGGACTGCCCAGCTCACGCAGATCGACGTCATCCGAAATTGGGAGAATCCCGGCGAAGGCGGCTATTACGACGTACTCGGCGACGTGGGCCGTTCGCCGCACATGCTTAAGGTGTTCAACGCGGGCGACGCCATGCGGAGCTTTCGTGAGATCCCCATGCCGACGCAGCGCTGGATGGGCCAGCAGCGGCGGGCCGTGCGCTTCGCCTGGCACAAATACTTCAATCGACTTCCAAGCGGCCTCACGTATACGGCCCTCGACCCGGGGGCGACGTACACGGTGCGACTGTTTTCGCAACGGCCGACGGAGCTGCTCGTCGACGGCAAGCCGGCTCGCTTAATCCGAACTGGCGACACCTACGACGAGGTGACCGAGCAGGAATTCTCAGTTCCGAGCGAAGCCGTGCAAGACGGCCGCATCGTGCTCAACTGGGTCAATCCCGACGAGCGAAACGTGAACTGGCGGCAGCAACATTACGTTACGGACATCTGGCTGATTCGCCATTCCGCAAAGTCGAAGTCACTTAGCCAAGTTCGTGGGTCGAACTGACCTCGGCGAGCTCAGTCGAGTTGCCTGCCGTCCCGGCTCAGCCCACGGCTCGCCGGTTCTTTCCTTCGTGGCTGCGGCCGTTGCTGCCGGCTTCGATTTCCATCCGCAGGCCATCCTCGCGGATCGCCGGGTGGACTTTGCCGTTGAAAAGGTGATGAAAACGGCAGGAACGCATTCGCGACACGTCCGCACACGCGGCCAACACCTCGTTCTTGTCCCGTTCGTTCAACGCCGGCCAAAGCGGTTGAGCCACGCGCCGAATCGAGGGGAAGGCCTCGCGGAGCAGCTCGTCCCATCGGTCGGCGTTGCGGGCGCTGTCCTCCGGCTCGACCTCGCCGCGGCAAGTGGGCAGCGAGCAGGCGCAGATGAAGCTCGATTCGAGGTTGAGAGTGCCGTAGTCATCGGTCAGCTCTTCGCCCGGCAGAACATCCCGCACGGTCACCTCGAAGTCGTAGCCGGCGCTCAAGCAGGTCGCCTCGCAGGAGTGATTCATAAACCGGGCGTTGTCCCAGCAAAGAATCATGTCCCCATGCCGGTCCAGGTAGGCATATTTATCGAGGACCTGCTTGTAGAGATCGGACATGCGGAGAACTTGATCCGGAGAGAACGCCTGGTCGAGCTCATCCCGGACCCAGGTGATCGTTCCACGGGGAATATGCCGCTTGGCAAATACTCCGTAACCGATGACGTCATTCACGTAACGGAGTTCCGTGTCTGGATGTATCATTGAAGTGCGGTTTGCAATCCTGATACTTGGTGTTCCGCCATTGTTAGTAAGGGAACCCCCTCGGTGCAGGCGTCACACGGAGGGACCACAGCACCCAAAAAATCGACCTGTCCGATCAAGAACATCAATCGATTTATCGATCGCGCGGGATTATGCGGCATGGCGCGGCGACTGTCAATCGAAAGCCCGGTCCGGCACCAGGATATGGCTGGAAATTTCCGCCAGCCGCCCGCAAGCTTGCCTAACAGGCATCGCCTCGCGCCGTTATTTTGACGCGGCGATTTTGTCCATTGCCTCGTTCACGAGCCGCCCAAGCGCGCGGTCGTCCGGTTCGAAGGAGAGCTTTCTTCCGCCGTTGCAGAGCACGGTGATATTGGTCCCGTCGGGCCGCTGACGAATAAACGCCGTCGTGCCCTCAAAGTTTCCGAAGAACGCCCACTGTAAATCTTCGCCGGGCTGACGCGGGTCGCCGTTGGCCCAGTAAGCTTCGAGGAACTTGCACAGCGACGGGGCCGATGCGACCAGGCCGCCGTAAGAATCGGTCACCTCGACCACAACGTCTTTGACGGGATACGAAACCTCGCGCGGATCACGTTCCCTGAAAATGGTTCGCGCCAACTTCACGTCGTCGACACCCAGCGGTCGGAAAATGTCTTCCGCAATGTACGCCGCGTAGCTCTTCCCGGAGACTTTTTCGATGATGCGGCCTAGCACGGAAAATCCGATATTCGAGGCCGCTGTGCGCTGACCCGGATCGAATTGCAGTGGCTCGCCCAACATGTAACGCACGACGTCGAGCGGATGCGGTCGGTGGGTTAGGTGCAGGCTCTTCTGAATTTCGCGGAGACGCGAAAACGGGTCGAACGAATTCGCCGCGTCCCAGCCGCCTTTGTTTTCCAAGAGTTGGCCGACCGTAATTTGCGAAAGCCGCGGATCGGGATTCGTGCCGTGCGGCGGCTTGAGATTGAGCAACGGAAATGCCTGGGTTTCGAACGACAGCTTGCCCTCTCGGATTAGCTTTTTGATCGCGGCCGCGGTGATCGCCTGTGAAAGCCCGGCAATTCGCATAATCGCGTCCGGAGCGGTGGGCTTCTTCTTGTGCGGATCGGACCAACCAAACCCACGCGAATACAGGATTTTTCCATTTCGCGAGATCGCCACGGTCGCCGCGTGGCAGTCGATGCGGTCCATGAATTCGAGCACGGCCCGATCGAGGGGCGCATACTCGGGCACGGCAACTCCGGTCGAAGGAGGCGTCTGCGCAAGGGCCGGTTGCCCGATGATGAACGCCAGGACGCCAGCCGCAGCGAGGATCAGAATCCGAAACGGGCGAGCGTCTGCTTTCCAACGGTGAGTCGACTGCATGGCCGGACTCCGTGGCAGGCACGTCGCCGATCCTATTCGCAGTTGCGCGATCGAGAAAAGTGAACGGTGTATTCAGCGTTCGGGCAAAATCGTGACGGCCGAGACAGAGCCGTTTTTCTCGAATGTCTTACGGAAGGACAATTCGACCTTGGCGGACAGTCGGCCCATTTTTGGAACGCTGACGGCCGGCGGCGAACTGTAGCCACAGCCGCCGTTCGTGATGACAAAGCCGGTGATCTTTCCATTCTCGACAACAGCGTAGCCCCTGGCCGCTTTGGTCGGCCAAAGTTCTCCCCGGCTGCGAGCGTACCGATAGTAGTTAGAAACCGTGTCGAGGCGCCGGTTCGTGACGTTGTACTTCCCGAGAGCGTCCATCAGTGCCTCCTTGTTGGCCCGCACCTGCCGAGGGTCCGGCTCCGTTCCCGCCGGCGCAGGGCGGACGTGGCTGAACGCTTCCCGAAACACATCGGAGGGCACGCCGAGCGCCGCGGCGATCAACACAACGGGCCTGCCACGATCCCGGGGATCCGTCTCATGTCCTCCCGAGAAGACGAGTGGGACGCGTGTCATCGAATTGCCTCGATCGCTTTGCGCCCGCAGGGTTGAAGCTGCACTGAGGACAACAGCGGCAAGCATTAGCGGCAAAGCGACGGATTTGAGGCCGTCTCCTTGAGTTGGTTCATTCACAGCCATCGGATGCATCTCGGGTGATTCGGCGGCCGACTCGTCTTCGCGAGAAGCCACTTCCCAGTGTCGCTGAAAACCTGGAGAAAAACACCCGCCAGCGGCCGAGTGATTCCCTGTTCTCCGCGGCCTTGGCTCGCATGAGCGCCTCGACCGGGCCAAAAAGAATTTCTGAATTGGCCAGTAACAAAGCCCGCGGTCCTTCGCTTGGCAGAGTGTGGAAAGAGAATAACGCGGAGAGGAAAAAGGCAGGCCCCGTAAAGCCGCAAACCCATATCTGCCAATAAATTAAGGGTGCAACCATGTCTCGCAAAATCATGCTGGCCGCAGTTCCCGCAATGGCCTTGGTGCTCACGCTTTGCGTTGCTGATAATTCCTCCTCGCAGGCCTTTGCGAAGGAAATCCGCGGCGGGCACGGCCCCGTGCAGAATCACCGCGGTTACGGCCGGTACTTCCGCTACTCTGACCGCTATAGCTTCGGTTACCCGAGCTACGGCTGTTACGGATACCAAGCCCCGGTCTGCGAAGTCGTTGCCCCGGTTTGCACGACTTGCGAGCCCATCGTCACACCGGTCTGCCCGACCTGCGAACCCAGCTACGTGGGCGTCGACTACGGATTCTGGGGATATCGCCACATCCGAAATCACTACGAGAACCCGGGTCGGTTTCATCCGCTGGCCAGCCGGGGCAGCGCCGGACGCCGCGGCTAAGCCGAACGCTACGCCGATCGGAAATTGAGAACGATTTTCAGGGAGCGCGAGGAAACTCGCGCTCCCTGTTTTATTTCGAATGTCTTTTTTCCCTACGAGCGGCGGGCGGAGATGAATTCGGCGATTCGCCTGTAACAAACGATCCCGATCTTCGCTTAAGCCGAGCGTGGCAAAACTCGGTGTCCGGATGAACGCATCGGCCGGCTGTCCGAGATTCTCATAGATGCAACGAGAAGGAGGGTTTTGACATGTCTCGCAAAGTTTTGGCCGTCGCCCTGTCGGCGATCATCTTGATGCTTACAACCTGCGCCGATTCGACATCTCGGGCGGCCGCCGCCGGCCCGGAGGCTCTTTCGCACAGGAAATCCCTAAAGCCGCATTTCGGGAGAGAGTACCGCGATCGTGAGTCGAAGATCTGCGTCCATCCGGTCGCCGTCTGCGCGCCGGCACCGTGCACCCGGATTGAGAAACGCACCGTGTTCGTTCCGCAATGGGTAACCGAATGTAAGCAGATTCCGACCACCGAAATTCGCCATGAAGAGCGAGACCGGGAGATCATTACTTACAAAGACGTGCCCGAAATTGTCCAAAAAACTCGGATGATTACGGTAATGGAACACGAGGTTCGTTCGCACGAGGAAACCTACACTGTCGAGAAGCCGGTGAAGGAGAAAGTCGAGCAAACGTACACGGTCTGCGTTCCGTACACGGAGACCCGTACGGGCACCCGCACGGTGCTGAAGCCGGTCTACAAAGAGATCGAACGCAAGTACACGGTCAACGTTCCGGTTTGCGAAAAACGGACGGGAACGCGCTGCGTCTCCCGGTGCGTGCCGGTGGTTCACACTCGGGACATTTGCGTCGATCGGGGCCATTTTGAGGAGCGCGTCTCGCATCCCGTTTGCAAAACGTGCGGACCGTGCGGTCCGGTTGCCGTCGCCGAATGCAAGACTCGCGTTTGGGTGCCGGTGCTCGTGCACAAGCAGGAAGCGTTCACGGTCAACACCAAACAGACCGTGCAGGTCCCCTACGAGTACGATGTGACCGTCATGCGTCCGGAGATCCGGACGAAAATCGAGAAGGTCTGCACGATGGTTCCAACGCCGGAACCCTACACGTACGAGGTGCAGCTGACCCGCAACGAAACTCGTTCACGGTTGGTAGAGGTGTGCAAACTTGTGCCCGAAGTGCGGACGCGCACGGTCAACGAAAGGGTTTGCGTGCCGCGACAAAGAACCGAAACTTACAATGAAACGGTTTACCATCGCGTCGCGGTGAAACGGATCTGCAAGGAGACGGTCTGCGTCCCCGTCTGCACGACCCGCGACGTCCAAGTTCGAGTTTGCCGTTTGCTGCCCAAGACCGTTGAAGTCCAGGTTGCCGCCACACCGGTCTGCTACGGACCGACCTTTCGCGAGGCGGCCCGCCTCGGCGGACGAAAGTAAGTTCGCGGTTTGAGACCGGTTGCCGCCTGCATCGTGGGGAGATGCTCCCTCGGAGATCGAACCGTGCGCCTCGTGGTTCGGTCTCTGAGGCGTGGCGGAAGCGGTGCGACGGCATGGCGTTTGCTTTGTTCAGACGAAGCAGCGGGCCGTTACGGAATACCGGTCATCATTCGGGCAAGTCGTTCTTTCGAAGGAGAAGAATATGCGCCACGTCGTCGCGCTCGGCGTTCTCTGTCTCTCGGCTGCGTGCTCATTCTCGAACGCCGTCTATTCTGCGAATGGAACCCAGGCGCCTCGCCCCGAACCGGCAACTCCACCCACAACTGAAAATGCCACGGAACAGCCGCCCGTGACTCCGCCCAGTTCCGCGCCCAATCCTTTCCGCCGCGGAATGCGGCCTCGCTTTGTGCCTGCCTCCCCGCAGGCCGTTCCGCCGAGGATGACGCAGCCGGCACCACAGGCGGCTCCCAGCCGACCACTTCAGAGCGTGTTTTTGATTCCGAGCGGCCTCTCCATGCCCCCGGAGGACCTCTATCGGATCTTGAATTATGACCCCGTGACAGTGGTCCCGCTGACGCCGCGAACCTGTTTCGATATCGCCTACCAGTGCTACCTACAAGAGTACTATTCCGACGCGATTGTGTTTGCACGCCACGGTCTGACGATGTGCAACGACGCGCGGCTGCATTTGCTCAAGGGGGTTTGCGAGCTGCACCTCGGACGCGGCGGCGACGCCGAAAGAACGGCGAGCGAATTCCGCAACTCGCTGACTCAACAGCAACTCTTCGGAATTGAGGCGGCCCACGAGCGAATCAACGAACCGTTGAGCGCCCGCTTCGACTCCATCGTCGAGTACCAAAACACGGGCCGTTAATCATTCGCGGAGCCAGCGTCCTATGCGGCGCGGCACTTCAGAATGGGCGATGAGGGACTCGAACCCCCGACATCTACGGTGTAAACGTAGCGCTCTAACCAACTGAGCTAATCGCCCGAACTCTCTTTGCCCAAAGAGCTTGAATCGAGCCGCTCGTGCTCGCCGGGTCGCGGGCGGCCTCTCGCTCACTCTAGGCCGGGCGGGATATACTGTCAATAAGTGGCTGAGGCGGCGGAAGATTCGACTTGAGCCGTCGAATTACCTGATGCGCGGCTTTCAGCACGGCCCGACGGTGGAGACGTGCA
>Ga0070765_100002608_pt1 | contig 11359 bp, 6 predicted proteins | sample HubBroMetageWFT5_FD_71516 | JGI IMG/M metagenome (GOLD analysis project Ga0070765, IMG submission 71516) | Warmed and freeze-thawed soil microbial communities from the Hubbard Brook experimental Forest, New Hampshire - Hubbard Brook CCASE Soil... | ecosystem: Environmental > Terrestrial > Soil... | reverse complement strand
CCCGCATGGATTCACGACGTTTCAGGTCAACGGCGGCGCAGCGGGAGCCATCATCATCGGCGGCATCGAGAAGATCAAACCTCAAGTCGCGGGACTCACCGAGCGCGTCCTGATCATCCGCCAGCAATTTCTCAAACCCGGCGCGTGGATCCCCGGACCATTCCAGTTTTCGCTGAACTTTCAGCCGGCGATCTCGCCCGGCGCGGCCGCACCCATCATTCAGATGAAGCCCGGCGAGAAACAATTCTGGCGCGTGGCCAATGCGTCGACTCAGGCCTTTCTCGCGCTGCAAGTCCTCTCCGGCACAACGCCGCAACCGCTTGAGCTGATCGCGATCGACGGCGTCCCGGTGTCCGGCAACCCTTATTCGACCACCATCGATCTCGCACCCGCCGCGCGCGCAGAATTTATTGTCACCGGCCCGCCTGCCGGCACAACTGCCAGCTTCGTGACTGCCGGCTTCGATACCGGCCCCATCGGCAACACAAACGCGTTCCAATTGCTGGCCGATATCGTGCCGACGGCAAATCCCATGCCGGCGGCGGTGTCTAGCATTCCGACGGCGCCTCTGCCTCCGGTAGCGCAGCGATTCTCCGGCCTGGCAGCGATGAAGCCCACCACGCAGCGAAAACTCTATTTCTCCGAGGCCGCCCAGGGCACGAACCCGCCGCTGAACTTTTTCATCACCGTCGAGGGACAGCAACCCAAAGTTTTCACCGCGAACGAGGCGCCCGCAATTGTCACCCACGTAGGAGCGGTCGAAGACTGGACCATCGAAAATCGCACCTCGGAACAGCATGCCTTCCACATGCACCAGATTCACTTCCTGGTGGTCGCGGTCGACGGCAAGCCCGTGGCGGACCCGAAAATGCGCGACACCGTGAACGTCCATTTCTGGGAAGGCAAAGGCCCCTACCACAGCGTGACCCTGCGCATGGATTTTCGCGACCCGAACATCGCCGGCACCTTCGTCTACCATTGCCACGTCCTGGCCCACGAAGATTCCGGCATGATGGCCAAGATTCAAGTCGACCCCTAGCCGCAGTTGTGTGGGGACCGGTTTGTGTGGGGACAGCCGCCCTCGGCTGTCCGAGGCGAGCGAAGCTCGACGGCCGCCTGCACCGTCACAACTTCATGAACGAGCAGCCGAGCTGCGCTCGGCACCGGACAGCCGAGGGCGGCTGTCCCCACATGACCTCACTGCTCGCCCAACCTTTCCACCGCCCGCTGCAATTCCGCCGCGATCTTCTCCGGCGCCATCCCCGGCGGAAATGCTCTCGGCTCGCCGATGCTCACCTTGATCGTCCACGGCGCCGCAAACTTCCTGCCGGCCTGCTTCAATTCGAAGATGCCGTCGATTCGCATCGGCAAGACTGGGACGCCGAGATTCACCGCGAGTAACCCGATCCCGGCGCGAAACGGATTCATCCTTCCATCGGTCGTGTGCCGGCCCTCAGGAAAGACGAGCACGCTGTACCCGCGATCCACCGCTTCTCCCGCGTAAGCGAAGCTCCGCCGGAAGCCGGCTTCGCGAGGCAGGGGAAACAGATTCAGCAGAGAAACTCCAAGAACCCATTGCACGCGGTCGTAAATTCGCAGAAGGAAGTTTCTTTCCGGCGGAGGAGTGCGTAGCGCCTCCAACGCCTCGCCGCCCGCGGCCGTGGCCAGCCGGTGCCGAAAGCGCGCGGGCAAAGCGGTCAGAATGAGTCCCGCGTCGACGTCTCCCATGTGATTCGAAACCACCAGCAACGGCCCTTTCACTCCGCGCAAGTGCTCGCGCCCAATAATCCGCGGCCAGCCCAGCAGAATGATCGCCGGACGCAGCAGCAAGTAGTGCGCCAGCAGCCGCATCCAGGTCACCGGCCAGCGCAGCGTCCAGTTTGGGTAGTGATATCTAGCGCCGGGCGCGGTTTCTCCGCGCAGCATGCGCTCCAGATCGCCCACCGTGCGCACCGCACTGAAGCGAGCCTCGCTCAAGTCGACTTGGTATCGATCTTCGACCGCACTCAACAATTCGACGCGATCGAGCGAACTTAGGCCCAAGTCGGAGTCGAGACTCGCATCGGCGCGCAGGCCCATGCTGGGTCGCCCAGATACACGGTTGATCAACTCGGCAAGCGGCCCGTTGGGCGAAGCGCCCTCGGTGCCCCATTTTTCGGGCGCGTTTTGCGCGAGAAATGGGGACGTTGCCAACGATACCGAAGCTATTTCGGTTCTTGCTATTTCTGCCCTAGCCATTTCCGCGATCAAATTCCGCCGCGGCTTCTGCGTATTAGTCCGAGGAAAATCCTCATCCTGCCACTCCAGCCACATCGTCATCCGCTGATACTCGGCCAGCGACTGGTTCGTGCGCCGGACGATCTCTTCGAGACTCGCGCGTCTTCCCGCGCTGGTCACGTCGCGCAGGATGAGCACCGCGCAGGGTTCGGCATTTCCCCCGCGCTCGATTCCCACGACCACGCACTCTTTCACCTCCGGCTGACGCCGCAGGGCTGCTTCCAGGTCTTCGGGATACACATTCGTCCCACCCGGCGTCACAATCACTTCCTTCTTCCGTCCCTTGAAATAAAGGTTCCCGGCGTCGTCCAGCGCGCCAATATCGCCGGTGCGGTACCAACCCTGAGTGTCGGAGACGCGTTCGTCCCCGACTGTCTTGGAATTGTTGCCCCCGTTCTTATCCCAATATCCGGAAGTCACGCCACCACCGCGCACCAGAATCTCGCCGTCTTCCGCCAGCTTCACCTCGCGCCCCGGCAGCACTTTGCCGATCGATCCCTTGCCCAGCCGGAAGGGATGGTTCACGCTGATCAGCGAAGTGGTCTCGGTCAGGCCGTAGCCTTGAATCACGGCATAGCCCATGCGATCCCAGAATTCTTCGGTCTCAGCGTCGAGCGCCGCGCCGCCAGAAATGAACGCCCAGAACTTCCAGCCGAAGCGGCGGCGAATCGCGCGAAAAACCCACCAGCGGCGAAGAAAGTGTTTTCCCTTTGAAGTGCCAAAGCGCTCGCGGAAATCGCCGATCTTTCCCTCGTCCTCCAGGTCGCGCTCGATTTTCTGCTTCAGCGATTGCAGCACCCGCGGCACGCTCACCAGCACCGAAACGCGTTCGCGGCGAATCGTATTCACGACCTCCGAAGGCTTCAGCTCATCCTGAAAAATTACCGTCGCACCCAGCAGCGGAGGCAGAAACATCCCCAGGAACTGCCCGAAAACGTGGCTGAGCGGAAGCAAATTCAGGAAGCGCAGCGGATGCACCAGCCGCTCATATTTCATGTAGCCGCGCATCTCGCGCTCCAGCGGCGCAATGTTGGCCAAAACGTTGCCGTGCGTAATTACCACGCCTTTAGGATCAGCCGTCGTTCCCGACGTAAACACAATCTGCAGAACGTCGTCGCGGCCAAGCGCGACGCTGGAAGGGCCACCAGGCTCGGTCGGCCCTGTTACGTCTTTCGTTAAGTCTTCGAAGCTCAGCCCCGGGATGCCAGGGCCGGCGCATTCGTCCAAATGCTGCCGTGACCCCACCAGCAGTATCGCCCCGACCTGCTGGAAAACCCGCAACGCAAAGTCAATCGAGGCTCCATCGTCCATCGGGACTGCAATCACGCCACGTAGAGCGCAGCCAAAGAAAACAGCGGCCCACTGGGCAGAATTCTCGCCCCAGAGCATGATGCGATCGCCCTTGGCGATGCTGCGCGCCTCGAGTGTCCGCGCAAAGCCGGATGCTAACTTCAGAATCTCGCCGTAGGTGAACGACTCCGTGCGATAGCCCCGCCGTTGACGATAGGCCGCCTCGTCGCGGTGCGCGCGAAAATGTTCCAGGAAAAACTCTGCCAGCGATTCGGCCATAGCCAGGTCGGGGGCGAACTGTTAGAAGCCCCCGCCGACTCAAGTCTAGTGGATGGGTCGAGCTCATAGATTGGAAAGAGATACAGTTTCAAAACTGCCACAGCTCAGATTGTGTAGGGGCGGACGCCCTCGTCCGCCCCGCGGAGCGAAGCTCCGCGTGCGACGGCGTCGATCACCAGAGATGCCGACCCGCGTCGTGACTGTGCCGCATTGCGCTTCGCGCAACCCCGGACGGGGGCGTCCGGGGCTACATGAGGCGAGCCACTCGAGACGGGGGTCGGCGCGGATCGTCGGTGATCGCTTGAGCACCCCTGATCGGGATCTCGGCACTGGATCCACACGCCGAACGAAACTGCCCGGAGTCGCCCGTTCTCAGCCATCCGCGGCAAGGGGTTCGCCCCTTTTCGCCCGCACGCGAGCGTCGAAACGCCCCGCTATCTGCACGCCTCCCCGCACAAATGCGGCCAGCCGCTACCCGATTCCGTTGGTAACCCGTTCGTACACTCCCTTTTGGTAACCCTTGGTAACCATGCGGTTCGCCATGTCGAGTCGTACAATTGGCCTTGTCCGACCGGTCATCCGCCGACATGAGGGATGGATCGCCGAGACCGTACCCGGAAGCGGCGTCCCCTAACGTCAGCCGGTGCCGTAGCGAGACTTTCTTTTCAAGACCAGGTTCTGGAGTTCGCACTCTATGGCGTTGTTTGGTTTCAACAAGCAAAAGGTCTTGGCCACTGCGGAGAAGTATGTCCAGCAGGGCAAGCTGCAGAACGCCATCACCGAGTACGAAAAAGTCCTCAAGAACGATACCAAGGACCTCACCGTCACCAACACTGTGGGCGATCTCTACTCCCGCCTCGGTGAAAGCGACAAAGCCACTGATTGTTTCAAAAATGTCGGCGATGCCTATGCCAGCCAGGGCTTCACGGTCAAGGCGATCGCCATGTACAAGAAGATCAGCAAGCTGAAGCCTTCGCTCGAGAGCCTGCTGAAGCTGGCCGAACTCTACACCCAGCAAGGTCTTTTCAACGACGCCCGCGCCCAGTACCTGCAGGTCGCCGATGAATTCCTGAAATCCGGCGAACTGGAAAACGCGGTTCGCATCTTCCAGAAGATTCTGGAGATGGACCCGGAAAACGTCACCATGCGGGTGCGCCTGGCGGAAGTCTACGTTCGCCTGGGAAAGAAGACCGAAGCCTGGCAGATTTTCTCCGCCGCAGCCGAGAGCCAGCGTGCGAAAGGCGCGCTCGCCGCCGCCGAAGAAATTCTGCAGCGCATGCTCACCCTCGATCCGGGCAACGCCTACGCGCTGCTCATGCAGGGCAAGAATCAGGTCGAGTCCGGCGATGCCGCCGGAGCCGTGGCCACCCTGACCAAGATCGCCGACATCGATTCCAATCCCGATGGCCTGCGCGACCTGCTCAAAGCGTATCTGAAGACGGGACAACTCTCCGAAGCCGGAGCCATCGCGAACAAGCTGCTCACGGTTCACAACGATCTTTCGGCCATCGCCCTCTTCGCCGACGCGCTGATGCAGGCCGGCCAGTACGAAAATGCGCTGCAACTCTACGATCAGCATGCAGAACGATTACTGGCGGAAAATTCCGACAAGGTGCTCGATCATCTGCACAGCATCATCGGGCATGTACGGGAAAATCCTGACTCGCTGCAGAAGCTGCTGGACCTCTTTAACAAAGCCGGCGAGACTACGCACCTCAGCGAAGTCAGTGAATTGCTGGCCCATGCCAGCGTGCAGTCCGGCGATTTGCCCCGCGCCCGCGACCTCTACCACAAGCTGGCGCAGCTCGAGCCGCAGAACACGCTGCACATGCAGAATTACCAGCAGGTGGTCAGCCAGCTTAGTGGCACCACGGGCACCAAGCTGATCACGCCGGAAGAAGCTGTCGTCCTGATCGACGATCTGGAAGCGACCGCGCCTTCGATTCATCAGCATTATTCCGACGAAGTCGCGCTGGCCGTGCGCTCCGCGCTTACCGACGCAGAGCTTTTCATCTCGTACAACATGCCGGCCAAGGCCCTGGGACCGCTGGTCGGAGCCCTGCCGATGGCTCCCAACGATCTTCGGCTCAACCAGCGTCTCGCCGCCCTGCATACTCGCGCCGGCCGTTTCGCCGAAGCTGCCGTATGCTGCCGCACGCTGCAGAGCCTGTACTCGAATTCGGAGCATCCCGACGAAGCCACGCGCTATGGCGAACTCGCCGAGCGCTACGAGGAACGTTCTTCGGTTCCTGCCCCTCTCGCGAATGAAGATGCGCCCATCTTTCTGGACGCCGCTGCCCCGGCCCATGCGGCCCCCGAGTTTTCCATCGACGAACCGGCTGTGGAAGCCGTCGCCGACACCGAAGAATCGGTGGAGGAAGAAGCGACCGCAGAAGACGCCACGGCAGAACAACACACCGGGGCTGCTCACTCTCCATGGCCCACGGCGCAGGCCGACTCCGCGGAAGAAATCACGGTCGACGCGGAGGAGTTCGCCGTCGTCGATGAGACCGCGGCGGCTTCCGAAGCCGAACCGGCCTCCGCATCCGCCGAGATCGATCTCTCCTCGGAATGGGACGACAGCCTCACGGTAGAGACCGACGCACCCGCACAAGTCGAAGCTGAGGCCGAAGCCGAGATTACCGCGGTCGGCGACCACGACATTGCCGACTCCTCCAAGACCGACGACACCGTCGAGGAGATTCGCTTCTATATCGCCAACGGCATGCCCGAGCAGGCCATGGCCGCTCTCGCCAAGCTCCAGACCCTCACCAGCGACCAGCACAAAATCGCCCAGCTGCGCTCCGAAGTAGAAGCTGCCGTGCAGGCAGCCTCCGAAGAAGAAGTTCAGGTGGAAGAGGAGCCAGTCGTCGAAGAGCTGGTCGCCGAAGATATTCCGTCGGCTGAGATCGAGGTTGAAGCTGAAGACGCTCCGGTTGCGATCGAAGAGCCGGCTGTCGAAGAAGCCTCGGTCGAAGAGCCTGCGGTCGAGGAACCCGCCGCGGTCGCACACGAAGCGGCGGAGCCCGAATCCAAGATCGAAGAGCCGGTCGCGGTCGAAGAGGCCGTCGCCGAGGCGCAGCCCGAAGCCCCGGCTGAGGAGCCCGCGCAAGCACCCGCCGCGCTCAAGGATTTCGTTTCCGATCTCGAGTCTTCTCTGGGTGACAGTTTTCTGCCCGGCACAGTGGTCAAGCCGGTTGCGCCAACTCTGGCACGGCCAGCGAAAGCCGCGGCCGCCGCAGCGGCGCACTCCGAACCTGCCGCCGTGGCGCAGTCTGCTCCTGTTCTGGGCGAGTTCGTGGCTGATATCGAAGCCTCGCTCGGTGAAGACTTCCTCAAGGCTGCACCTGTGCCTGAGCCGCCCGCGGCTGCCGTCGCGCCTTCGAAGCCGCAGCCTCGGCCAACTCCACCGCCACCAGTTCCAGCGCCAGCAGCGGCCAAGGTCACTCCGCCAATGGCAGCCAGCGCCGCCGCGTCAGCTGCGCCGTCTCATGTCACCCCGGCCCATGTTGCACCCGCTCCAGCCCCGAGCGCGCCTGCCTGGCCTGCGGCTGAAGCGCCGAAGGTTGCGGCACACTCTGCTGCACCTGCTGCCCCATCTCCCGCAGCGGCCAAGTCTTCTCCCTTTGGCGAAGATGCTGGCGTCGATCTGGCCGAGATGTTCGGCGAACTCCGCCATGACCTCGAATCCGACGTCGCCGCCGCCGATGAAGATCCGGAGACACACTACAATCTCGGCATCGCGTTCCGTGAAATGGGACTGCTCGACGAAGCCATCGGAGAGCTGCAAAAGGCCTGCCAGTCTTTCGGTCGCGGACACGCTTTCCCGCAGATCATGCAGACATATACATGGCTGGCCCAGTGCTTCCTCGAAAAAGGCGTGCCTGAAGCCGCCGTGCGCTGGTATGAAAAAGCGCTGCAAGTTCCGACCATCGACGGAGAGACCCGCGTCGCTCTCAACTACGAACTTGCCGCTGCCTTCGAAACTGCGGGCGACAAGCCTGCCGCTCTCAAGCATTTCATGGATGTCTACGGCACCAACATCGACTATCGCGACGTTGCCGAGCGCATTCGGGCTCTAAAGTCGTAGAATAGTTTGATGGGTTCTGTCCTCCACATTCCCTGTTCGCAATTTCGTGCGCACAGCAGGCCTGCCGGCCATTCACGGAGCCGTCTCGGATGACTGAACCGACGTCGCTTCCCGGCGCTCCCACGGAGCCGCCGCAGACCTCCACGCCGCGGGCGGATGCCCGCACCTCGGTTCTCGATCCGCCTGGCCAGCCGGCCCCAGCAACCCGCGAGCCCCTGGAGATCTGGATGCACCGGGCTTCAGTTTTTCTCTTTGTACTCATCAGCGCCGTTGCTGGAGTTCTGCTGCTCATTCTGCCCTGGACCCCGGAGTGGACCGACAATTATCTGCTGCTGTCCTATCCCGGCCTGCGCCTCGTGGTCTCGAACGGATTCTTTCGCGGCTTTTGCAGCGGTCTGGGCCTGCTCGATATCTGGATCGGTTTCTGGGAGGCGCTGCACTATCACGAGCAACAGTAGGTGGTGCAGGGTATTGGGTCTTGGGCGTTGAATCATGACCTCAGACCTCCCACCTTAGACCTCGGAGCCCAAGGCCTAACATCCAAGACCCGCCCCGTGCCTGCCTTCATATTTCCCACAACACTCCGACTTCGGTATCCTGAACCTCAGAGAACGAAATGACTGAACCTCATCTCAAATCCGCACCAGTCGCCTACGAGAATGAACCTTTCCTCAGCAGCCCCGACGGCCGCGTCCTCCGCATTCTGGCCGAATACCAGGAACCGCTCGCCCGCTTTCGCCGCGAGCAAATTCAAGACACGGTGGTCTTCTTCGGCTCGGCCCGCTTTCACGCCAGCAAAGACGCCGCCACTAACCTGGCCACGATCGAGAAAAACTCCGCGGGAGCCTCCGGCGCTGAGTTGCAGACTGAGCTCAAGCGCGCCCAGGCCGGAGTCGACATGGCCCGCTACTACGAAGACGCGCGCAAGCTGGCCTTTATGCTGACCAAGTGGTCAATCCAGATCCCCGCGCGCCGCCGCCGTTTCGTGGTCACCACCGGTGGAGGCCCCGGCATCATGGAAGCCGCCAATCTGGGCGCTCATGAAGCCGGAGGAAAAACCATCGGCCTCAACATCCAGCTTCCGTTCGAACAATACCCGAACCAGTACATCACTCCGTCGCTGAACTTTCAGTTCCACTACTTCTTCATGCGGAAATTCTGGTTCGCCTATCTGGCCAAGGGACTGGTCATCTTTCCGGGCGGCTTCGGCACCATGGACGAACTTTTCGAAATCCTCACGCTGGCGCAGACCGACAAACTGGCGAAGAAAATTCTGGTCATCATCTACGGCAGCGAATACTGGAAAAGCATCCTCAACTTTCAGGCCTTCGTCGACGCCGGCGCAGTCTCGCCGCATGACCTCGACCAGTTCAAATTCGTCGACTCTCCCGACGAAGCCTTCGAGTTCCTGCGCGACGGCCTGACGAAATACCACCTGGGCGGCGCACCCAAGAAAGACGGCGAAGTGATGCCCGAGATCGCGAAGACCAGACCCTGACTTGTACTTCGTGAACCTTCGTGCCCTCTACTTCCGCTGAAAGCTGATGGCTGAGAGCTGCCTCCTCTACTACATCACCGACCGCAGAGCGTTTCCAGGAGATGACGTTGCACAGCGTCGTCGCCTCCTGGAAAAAATCTCCGAAGCCGCCCGCGCCGGAGTGGACTACATCCAGCTCCGCGAAAGAGACCTCTCCACGCAAGACCTGGAATCCCTGACCCGCGAAGCGGCGAACATTATTCAGGAAGCAGGTCTGGCAACTGGCAACCGGCAACTGGCAACTGCACTCCTAGTCAACCACCGCACAGACGTAGCCATGGCCACAGAAGCCGACGGAGTCCACCTGCGCAGCGACGACATCTCCCCGCAAGAAGTAAAAGCTTTGTGGGAAGACTGTAGACAGGGCCAGTGTGGGGCGGGCACTCCTGCCCGCCAACTCTCACCAAAACCACCGATGATCGCCGTCTCCTGCCACTCCCCGGCAGAAGTAGCCCAGGCCGCCGCCGTCGGAGCAACCTTCGCCGTATTCGGCCCCGTCTTCGAAAAAGGAAACACGCAGCCCGCCGGTCTGACTCTCCTCCGCGAGGCCTGTCAGGCAAAAATCCGAGTTCTGGCGTTGGGCGGAGTCACTCTCTCCAACGCCCGTTCCTGCCTCGAAGCCGGAGCCTCCGGTATCGCCGGAATCCGCCTCTTCCAGGACAACGACATCTCCGCAATCGTGAGCCAGCTTCGCCGTGTTTGATGGGGAGAAACACCGGGGTCCCCACCCTTGTCGCGTTCTCCGCGAGAGGGAGGGGATATTGACTCCCTCTAGACCCAACTCTAGCCCGTCCACTTCGCCCCAGTCTTCAGCACCTGCATCACCTTCGCTAGCCGCCGCTTCTTCGTCTCCTCCTGCTTTGCTCCCGAAATCGAATTCGCCATCTCCTTCTTGTGCGTAAACGCCAGCTCGTCCCACCGCGCCTGCGCTTTCTTGCTCTTGGCCAACTCTCTCTTCAACTCCGGCGGAGGCTCTATGGTCCGTTCTTCTCCGTCCCGCTCCATCACCACCTCGACGACGTCTCCCGGAGCCACACCCGCGCCCTGGCACAGAACCCTGTTCACCGGCATCATGCGGACGTTCCCGCAAGGCATCAAAGAAGAACGAAATGGAAACCCGTTAATCGTTCCGCGGATGGGCACCCGCGCCCGCGTACCAAAGTACTCAATCACATCGACCGGCGGAGCGATCGCAGCCACCACGCCCGCTTCTTTCCCCTGGATCTTCGCCCGGAACCGCAGCTTCTTCTCCACCATCGCATCCTCCCGATCGTCGCCGCTGGTAAACTTTACCCCGGTAGAGAATACGCGACAACAGACATGCCCCCCACTCCTGCGCACCCCGAAACCGCGCCCGTCGCCTTCGAACCCGCTCTGGTCGAGATTCCCGCGGGCTGGTTTCAAATGGGATCGAATGCCGGACAGGACTGCGAACGCCCCATCCACCGCGTCTGGGTCGATGCTTTCAAACTCGCCGCGACCCAGGTCACCAACGCCGAATACGATCGCTTCGTCTCCGCGACGTCCTCCGCTCCGTCGCCTTTCCGCCAAGACCCAAACTTCAGCGATCCGCAGCAGCCAGTCGCCGCAGTCTCTTGGCACGAAGCCGCGCGCTACTGTGAGTGGCTGAGTTCTCAAACTACCCGGGCCTATCGCTTGCCGACCGAAGCGGAGTGGGAGCGTGCCGCCCGCGGCGGCCTCGAACAAAAACAGTTTCCCTGGGGCGACGATCCGCCGCAATCTCTTCCCGACTACGCGACGCGCTGGCAGACTGGCCCCGAGCCGGTCGCCCGCTACGCTCCCAACGTTTTCGGCCTCTACGACATCTGCGATAACGTCCACGAATGGTGCAGCGACTGGTATGACCCGAACTACCACGCGATCTC
>Ga0070765_100002607_pt1 | contig 11360 bp, 10 predicted proteins | sample HubBroMetageWFT5_FD_71516 | JGI IMG/M metagenome (GOLD analysis project Ga0070765, IMG submission 71516) | Warmed and freeze-thawed soil microbial communities from the Hubbard Brook experimental Forest, New Hampshire - Hubbard Brook CCASE Soil... | ecosystem: Environmental > Terrestrial > Soil... | reverse complement strand
GTGAAAATCAGCTTCGCCTTCACAATTTCGCCGATGTGGTAAGCGGAGCGGGTCCCATCGCCGATACGCAACTCGACGCGGATGACCTCTGGCGGCACATTCGTTTGTGAAGCGTCCCCAGGAGTGGTTTGCGCCAACAGGAGTTGTGAAGTAAGTACTGACAGGAGCGAGGCGAGATGACAGAAGTGAAAAGCCGGGTGCACTGACAGTCCTCACTTCCACAAGCCCAACTGGATCGATGAATGGATGCCGACGCTCCTATAGACTCCCGGATGCTGGGAAATGTTCCAGTGTGCTTTTAGGGTTTACTGACAGCTGAGAGCTGACAGCTGACAAGCCCTACCCGCCCGCCTTCAGTTCCTGCAGTACCTGCCGGGCGATTTCCTTCAGCGTCTCGAAGACCCCCACGCCTTGGAAGGCCACCGCCTCGATCACCGACTCGTTTTTCTTGCGTAGTTCTTTGGACAGCGTGTCCACGGGCAGCGCATTTGGCAGGTCGCGCTTGTTCAGTTGCAGCACGTACGGAATCTTGTTGAACTCGTAGCCGTGTTCTTTCAGGTTATCCATCAGGTTGTCGAGCGCCTCGACGTTGGCGTCCTGGCGCTCCTGCTGGGAGTCAGCCACGAACACGATGCCGTCCACTCCGCGCAAAATTAGCTTGCGGCTGGCGTCATAGAAAACCTGCCCAGGAACCGTGTACAGGTGAATTCGTGTCTTAAAGCCGCGCACCGAACCCAGATCCAGCGGCAGAAAGTCGAAAAACAGGGTTCGATCGGTCTCAGTGGCGAGCGAGATCATCTTGCCCTTCTGCTGTTCTGCTGTTTTCTGGAAAATGAACTGCAGATTCGTCGTCTTGCCGCCCAACCCGGCGCCGTAGTAGACGATCTTGCAGTTGATCTCGCGCGCTGCGAAGTTGATGAAACTCAAAAGGCTTCCTCAGAAACTCTCGCCACACAAACACATGCGAAAACGACCCTCGCAAACCACTCCCTCCACGCGCGAGCCTCTCGCTTCAAATCCACTTGACTACATTATCGGTTACTGCTGGTTTTTATATCACACCGGAAGGCTCAGGCGCAGGTTACCCACGTTACCAATCCAAGACATAACACCGCGGGCTCAAACCCTCAGCCGCTCCCGTCGCTTATCGCGGCGATGGCAGCGGATAATATCCATCCTTGGCATACACCTTCAAGTCGGAGCCTCGTCCTCGCACTCGCACTTCAATCTGCCGATACCCGCCAATTCCCGGCTTGCTGATGTAGCCCAACGTGTACTGATAGCGCGCGTCTCCGATGGCATCGGCGTATGCCCGCTCAATGTCGCCTTGCTCCAATTCGCCATATACCGTGCCGCCCCCGGTGGCGAACACATATTTCGGCAGAATGTCGCTGTATCCCATGATTGCCCTTGTCTTTGGCAGGTGGATCCTTTGCAACCGGTCATAGACCGGAATCGCCGCGCCTTCCACGCCGATCGCGTACACGGTGATGTTCTGGGTCAGCAGCACTTTCAGTGTGTCCTTATAGCTGGCAGTCGAGCCCAATTCCCGGCCATCGCTGATGATGAAGATGATCTTCCGGTGATCTCTAGGGCGCTTCGAAAGATCGCGCGCCGCCAGGAGGATGGCGTCGTTTAGCACTCGCGCAACCTTCGGCGGCGTGTTAACCGGAGTCGCTGCCGGACCACCAACCGGCAGACCGTTGATCATCGGTCCCTGCGGACCGAGCGGCCCGCTCGTGACCGGAGGTCCGTTATTGGCCCCGCTGTACTCTTTGACCTCGTTCAGGACCGCCGTCAACTGACTCCCCGCACCGCTGAAATCCGACACCCGCCCCACCGTGCTGCTGTAGGTATAAACGGCCACCTCATCGAACTGGCTGAAGGCTCCCTGCAGCGCCGACAGCGTCTCCTGTACCTTCCGCAAACCCACGTCCGCCATGCCAGTATCGAAGATCACCGCCGCCGACAGCGCGAACGGATCGCTGGTAAAAAAGTTCAATTTCTGGGGCTGCCCGCTTTCCAGAACCGAGAAATCTTTGGGCTGCAATCCCCCCACCAACCGGCCATCCCTGTCCTTGACCGTAACCGGAACCAGCACCATATTTACATGGTGCGAAATGGTGAAACCGACATCCTCGCCGGTTTCGACATCCTTGGGAACGCTGCCCGCCTGCACCGTCTTAACCGGAGGCATCGGCGGCGGCGGGGGCTGTTCTGATCCATCCGGCGTGCTCCGGGGAATATCCCGAGACGTCGAGGATGTCCCGGCACTCGGTACATCTGTGGGAGGTGTATCGGGCTTGGCATCCTCCTCCGCTGCCTCACGCGCGCTGGGTGGCGGTGGCGGCGGTATCGGACGCGTTGCCGACGGTGCGTCCGGGATGTCCTCAGGCTTCTGTTGCGCTACCAATGGCCCCGCGAGCAACCCAACCAGCAACAATGACAGCCCTAGCCTTAATGCCCCGTTAATTTTCGTGGCCATCCCGGAATCCTCTATCTTTCTTTCTTCTCTGCTTCTTCGGCGCTTTTTCAATGATTCAGATGCCAAAGCCTGCCGCTCCGGTGCATCTAACCATTGTTGGTCTTTACAGGATAGACTAGCAAAGTCCCGGGAACAAAACGCTGATGCCTAAACTACATTACAAACCGCGCCTGGCCGTGGGTCTTTTCGCTCGGACCTTGGTTGCCCTGGTGACGTTAAGCCTGACGATGGCGCTGTCTCTTCCCGCTGCTGCACAGGCTGTCCCGCTTCCCCCACCTCCAACGCCACCTCCCACGTCCTCGACCGGTCCTACATCGAATACCGATTCCCCGCGCACTCCCGTTCAAGCTGACCCGTCGCAGGAGCAGTCAGTCGAGACCCTCAAGGTCAACGTCGAAGTCGTGCAGTTGTTCTTCAACGTCAAAGACAAGCATGGCGCGCTCATCCCCCATCTCACCAAGGAGAATTTCGACCTATCCGAAGACGGCCAGCCCCAGACCATCAAATATTTCAAGGCCGAAACGGATCTTCCGCTAACCCTCGGCATCCTCATCGATTCCAGCGGCAGCCAGACGCGCGTCCTCGATATGGAAAAAGAAGTTGGGGCATCCTTCCTCGAGAACACGCTGCGCTCCAAGGACGAGGCCTTCGTCATCAGCTTCGACGTTGATATCACGCTGCTGCAGGATTTCACCAACTCCGTCAGCCGTCTCCGCCACGCGCTCAACGAGGCCAGGATCAATACCGGCGGAGTCAGTTGCTCCGGCGGCCCGATCGGTCCGCAAGGCCCGATTCCATGCACCTCGACCGGCCCGCGCGGCACCGCCCTTTATGACGCCGTCTATCTCGCCTCACACGACGAGCTCAGCCACGAAGTCGGCCGCAAGGCGATGGTCCTGCTCACCGACGGACAGGACGAAGGCAGCCGCCTCAAGATCAAAGATGCCGTCGAGGCCGCCCAGAAAGCCGACGCCATCTGCTACGTGCTGCTCATTGCCGATCGCGGTTTCTATGGCATAGGTGGTGGTGGCCTCAGCTATGACGGCGTTTCCGAGATGAAGAAACTGACGCAGGAAACCGGTGGCCGCGTGATCGAAGTCGGCAACAAAATCGATAAACTCCGCCAGGCGTTCGACCAGATCTCCGTGGAACTCCGCAGCCAGTACAACATCGGCTACGTGCCCACTAACACCGCTCGCGATGGCTCTTTCCGCAAAGTCGAGATCAAGCCCAAGCAGGGGGATTACAAAGTCCAGGCCCGAAGCGGTTACTACGCTACCGCTCACCACGAAGATTAAAGTAAGAAGGCTGTACTAAGACCGCCGGGAGTACTAAAAATCCTCCGTGATCCTTCGTTGCCGGGCACGGTCCAAGTCCTTTCGTGTCGCATCATTGGACTGAGCCACTAGTCGGTGGCGCTAATCTCTTTCTAACATCGTGCTCCAAGAAATTAGCCTGTGGAAAACGTGGGTTGCGCCGAAACCGCTTCCGGGGATATAGTTAGTGCCCGGTTCTTACTTCCCCCTTACCTATCATTGCCGGCCGTCGGGCGCCATTAACTCACTAGCTCAATTAACTCATCTAAGGAGAACACCAAATGTACCCTAGCCGTACTTTCGCATTTTCTTGCCTTGCGCTGCTTGTGCTTGTCGCACTGAGCGGCCAGGCGTTTTCTTCCACAGTTATCGTCGGCACCTGCAAGTCCGGCGTTCATTTCACCACCATTGGAGCAGCGGTTGCGGCGGCTCCGACCGGTGCTACGGTTGACGTGTGTCCCGGGATTTACCCCGAGCAGGTCATGATCAACAAGAACTTGACCCTGATCGGCATCCTGCCCGTAGGCAGCACCAGTGACTCCGCGGTGGTGGTATCGCCCGTTGCTGGTCTCGCTACCAATGGTTCGGACATCTTCGGCAACCCCGTAGCCGCGCAGATCTTTGTTCAAAACGCGGACGTCACGGTTTCCCACATCACCGTAGATGGCAGCAACAACCAGCTGCCCGATTGTAGCGTCGACCCGATAGGAATCTACTACCAGAATGCCTCCGGCAAGATAACCGACAGCGCCGTTCGGGATGTGCTCATGGATCCGGCGCTCCAAGGTTGCCAGGTCGGCTTGGCAATCAATGTCGAAAGCAACTCCGGCGCTCCGGCAATCACTATTTCAGATAATTCCGTACGCAACTACGACAAGAACGGAATTACTGTGAGCGGCCCCGACACCGGCTCGCCCGGACCAGTCGCCACCGTGAGCGCCAACACCGTCATCGGTCTAGGCGCCACTTCCGCGACTGCCCAGAACGGCATTCAGATAGGTTATGGCGCGACGGGGTCAGTCTCGACCAACTATGTAGTTGACAACATCTACATAAACCCCCCGAATTGCAGTCTGTGCTACGGCTCCTCCGGCATCCTGATTTACGGCTCGGCCGGCATCACTGTTACCAACAACACGGTTGAGAGCGCGCAGCTTGCAATTGTCCCCGCGACGGAATCGGCGACTCTAACTGCCGACGGCACGGTCATTAGGTCGAACCATGTGGGTGGGACGCAGAATTACGATGCCCTCGATCTCTGCAGCGATCACAATACGGCAGAATCGAATACGATCTATGGCAGCGCCCAATCCGCCATCCATTTGGATGATTCGTGCTCGCCGTCTACCGGAAGCAACAACACGGTAACCAGCAACACCATTAACGAAGCCTGCGCCGGCATCCTCTTGGGCACCGGCACAAACACGAACATAAGTCCGAACACCTTCATGAACGTTACGAATACGACGCTGGCCGGTGACACTTGCTCGCCTCTTGACCAGGTTCGCTCCGATACGCGTGAGGGCTCGAGGGGGCAACATCAGTCGCTTCGACCGTCGCCCTACAAGAGGAAATAAGGGCGGCATCAATCCCTTACTCAAGCGCCGTCACTTAAGCGCCGAGGTGCTGGCAATATCTAGCCGGCGCCTCGGCTTTTTTTGTCAGTCCGATTGCACAGCGTGAGGGCTCTTGCCTCTGCCGATGGTCATGGTCATCTCGCGACATTGTGCACGTGGTGGTGGAAGTGATGCAGGATGGCGCAACTGATATGACCCAGAACAAACGAAACCACGGCCACGAGAATCATCTTAACTGTAGGCGTCATTGCCCAATGATGTCATAGGCAGGGTGCTAAAGCGAACTGTGGATGTTCATAGTAAAGCTCACCGGCACCGGAGTGGCCCCACTAGCGGTCAGCCCCACCAGCTTAACTTTCTCCAGCACCGTCACTGGACGAACGTCATCTGCGACCGTGACACTGACCACGGGTTGGTCGTCAGTGGCTGTCTGCTTACCGCGCCTGCGAAAAATCTTCGACTACGAACAACTGCCCGCCGTGCTCGATTACACCGATTCCAACCGAGTCCATATCCCGGTCAAGAATGTTGGCGCGATGCGGAGGAGATTTTATGAACTGGGTATGAACGAAGTCCGGCGTCGGACCCTGTGTCACGTTTTCCGACAGCCATGTGAAATGGGCGCCCGCCTGCTTGACCCGCACCGACAGACCCGGCTCTCCCTCAAATCCATGCTGCGCCGTTCCGCGCTCCGCCATCACTTCCGCGTGACGTCGTGCTGCCGTGGCCAGCGACTCATCCCACCGCAGCAGGGACAATCCCTGCGCCCGCCGCGCCTGGTTGACCGAAGCAAACAGGTCCCGCTCCGCCCGCACCTCGATGGTCTCGCCATATGCCGCCCAGCAAAGCATGATTCCCGCCACTCCCACCGCTGCCAGCCGGTTACCGATTCGCATGGTTATTTCTCCACCACATATCAAACCCGGCTGGCTCGGTCCCGGCAAGTTACCAACGTCGTCGCAAGGTTACTGACCTGTTACTGGACGTATCGGAGTCGAACTTTATCTGAGCCTCTTATCGCCAATCCCACTGAGGCTCGGGACACGCGTTCTCCTGCATATAAACCCGTTGTTCGGACCCAAGTTGCGCGGCGATTGGCACCAAAGCATTTCTTTGGACGGCCTGCTCAATACGTAATGAGTTGTCATCCTGACGCTGAGCTTGTCGAAGGGGAAGGACCTGTTTTTGCGGGCGGCCGAGATTGCAGCGGCGTTTCTAGACGATTCACCGATTGGCCTTCGGCCGGTTCTTGACAGGAATTACGAACTTCAATCCCGACCACACGTCGGAAACTGCGCAGACTTTTATATCCACCAGGCCAGCGTCAAGCCCACTCTGCCGAATGACATCTTCAGTAAGGTCGGTAACGACGCCGGAACTCTTCTTCGGCCACGAGATCCACAACATACCGGCAGGAGCCAGCGCTTTCACGGCCGACCTAAGATCAAGTTCCAGCCCGGCTCGCGATTTAATAAAGAGGAAAACGAAATCGAGATCGCCGTCTGCGACCTTGTGGATCCGGCATTTCGCGAGCTCATCGCGAAGCTCAGTCTTTACCTCATCCGGCACATGCAACAAGGCGGCGCGAAAATCAGGCTTGATGCCCAATTTCTTTGCCAGAGGAGTTCCAGAATAACCAGGCATAAGAGTTGCATTGAGAAGTGATCACTGAAAACTGATAGCTGAAAAGTGCGAGCTGCCCCTACTCCTTCGGAGCGTAGTATCCCTTGCGGGTGCGCACCTTCAGGCCTCGTTCCTGCGCCACGATCTGGATCGTGCGGTAACGTCCATCCGCAACAAAGTTCGCAGGCTTGTAAGCCACCGCGTACTGGCTGCGCAATTCCTCCTGAATGGAGAGAAAGGCATCCGACACATCGCGCATCTGGAACGGAAAAAACGCGCGGCCGCCGGTCGCATCCGCGATGCGTTCCAGTACTTTGTCACCCTGGCCCTTCATGCCGCTGATATTGGTGCTGATGGTGTACACGATCACGTCCGCGCGCTGCGCCATCTCGATGGCCTCTTCACGCGTCACGTGGCTCAGGTTGTCTTCGCCGTCGCTCAGCAGAATAATGGCGCGGCGCACCGAGCCCGCCTGCTCGTGTTTCAACAGCTTGTCGCGGCAGGCAAAGTAGAGCGCGTCGAACATCGCCGTCCCGCCGCCCGCCCGCAACATGCGCACGCCGGTCGAGAGACTCTCCGTGTTGTCCGTGAAGTCCTGCGTAACTTCGGGAGTGGCGTCGAAGCCGACCACAAAAGCCTCGTCGTATTTCGGACGAATGATGGCATTCAGAAACTCGATAGCCGCTTCCTGCTCAAACTTAAAACGGTCGCGAACCGAGTTGCTCGCGTCAACCAGCAACCCCACCTGAAGCGGCAGATCGGTCTCGCTTCGAAAGCTGGTTAGCCCGGCGGGCTTCTGATCGTCAATTACTTTGAAGTCGTCGCGCTGCAGATCCTTGATATAGCGGCCGTGGCGGTCAGTGACCGTAAACACCACGCGAACTTCGTTGACCGCGTGGCGAATCACGATGTCGTCATCGGAGTCAGACTTCGCTGAATTGTCCCCCGGAGCCGGCGTCTTGCCGGTGGGCGCGGTGCCCGCTTTTAGAGGTGGATTCTGAGCAGGTGCACTCTGCACGGGTGAATTCTGTGCCGGAGCGGGGGCAGGCGTCGCCGTCTGGCCGATGAGCAGTCCAGCCAGTGCACAGAAAGCCACCACAAATAGAAAAATACGAGACTTCATCAGGACAAATTTACCTAGGTTGTTTTCCTCTTCATTATAGTCCGCATCCCGGCACCCCGAAGCCCTCGCGCGCTTACGGAAGTTCTTGCGCTTAAGGAAGTTCCTACTGCCCCGGTTCCAGCCGCGGACCCTCCTGAAGCGTATTCTCCAGGCTATTCAGCAACTTCTCCAATTCCATCGGTAACGGCCGCGAGAACTTGAGCAACTCGTTGGTCCGGGGATGCGTCAACTCGAGCGCGGCCGAATGCAGGAAATTCCGCTCCAGCGCCACCGTCGCCGGCATGCCCGCCGACCGCCGTTTGTTCGACTGCGACCGCAACTCGGCCGGCGCGCCATAGAGCGCGTCCCCCACCACCGGGTGCCCCAGCGACGACATATGCACCCGAATCTGGTGCGTGCGTCCAGTCTCGATCTTGACTTCAACCAGCGCAAACTTGCCGTAAGGAGAATCAATCTTGCGCAGCACCGCGTAATGCGTCACCGCTGCGCGTCCGCCGAACCCTTTTGTCGTCATCCGCGTGCGCCGCTGCGAATGACGGCTGATGGCGCTTTGAATCGTGCCCCGATCCGACTTCGGCCAGCCGTGGACCAGCGCCAGGTAAGTCTTGTGCACCTCGCGCCCGCTGAACTGCTTCGCCAGACTGCGGTGCGCCTCATCGTTCTTCGCCACCACCATCAGTCCGCTGGTCGCGCGATCCAGGCGATGCACAATCCCCGGACGCAGTTCGCCACCGATCGCCGAGAGCGTTCCAAAGTGATGCAGCAGCGCATTGACCAGCGTCCCGCGGTTGCGCGCATCGTCGGTCGCTCCGGCCCCCGCATGAACCATCATTCCCGCCGGCTTGTTTACGATTGCCAAGTCGTCGTCCTCATAAACGATATCGAGCGCAATTTCCTCCGGAATGGCGCGCAGCGGCGCAGCATGCGGCGGTCCGGTTATCGTGATCTTCTCTTCGCCATCGCCCTTCAACCGCAGCGAAGCCTTTGCCGCGGCTCCGTTCACCAGCACCTCGCCCTTAGCGATAAGTTGCTGCACCCGGGCCCGGCTGGTTTCAGAGAGTTGTGAAGCGAGATATTGATCCAGGCGCTGCCCAGCGTCTTCGGGAGACGTGGTCAAAGTTATGGGGAAGTCAGACATTCAGCACTCAGCATTCAGCATTCAGCCAGCAAGTGCAAGGAGAATCGAAATGGAGTCTTAGATGCTACAGCGCGGAGCCGGTTTTCTGAATGCTGAGGGCTGACTGCTGAGTGCTGCTCTTGCCGCTCTTCAGCCACCAGATCACCCCACCGCCGATAACCAGCAGAATCGAAATCAACTGCGTTCCCGTCATCAGGCCGTTAAAGACTTCGCCGCGTCCCGGATCGCCGCGCAGGAACTCAATGAAATAACGCTCCGTTCCATACAGGACCATGAAGCTGGCCCACACCTGTCCTTCGAACTTTTTCCTCCCGAACAGCCAGGTCAGCAACAGGAAATTGAAAAACTCGGCCGCAGCCTCGATCAGTTCCGTCGGCTCAATCCTCACCCCAAGCGGAGTCCCACTGACGGAATTCGCCAACGGATTGGTAAAGACGACGCCCCAGAAGTGATCGGTGGGCTTGCCGTAACAGCAGCCCGCCGCGAAACAGCCGAAACGTCCGAGGACGTGGCCAAAGGCCAACCCAGGAGCGACGCCATCCAGTGTGCGCAGCGCCGGCATGTGATGACGCCGCATGTACCAGACTCCCATCAGCAGCGCAGCAATCAGGCCGCCGGAAAACACGCCTCCCGCCTGCAGGGTGTTGAGGCTGAAGATCTCGCGCCAGTTGCCCTTGTAAGAGCTCCAGTCGTTGATGATGTAAAGAATCTTCGCCCCGATGATCCCCGCGAGCACCACAAGCACGCCAAGGTTCCAGGCATCGTCCCCGTTGATCCCCTGCTTCTCAGAGTTGCGGACGGTGATCCAAAGCCCGATCAGCACGCCCGTAGCGACGAGGACACCATAAGTGGGCAGATAGAAACTGCCAATATGAAAAAGTCTAGGGAACACGTTTGTTTAGATGCTCCAATCGCAATCTGAGTTCTAAGGAGAGTCTAGCAGGAGAGCACTTCACATTGGAGCGCGGGAGGTTCGGACGGCAAAGCAGAACGCTTCCATCGCAAATTCAGCCTGAGCTGACGGCTGAGAGCTGAAAGTAAAAAAAGTCGACCCACTGCGCCGTGTGGTGGGCCGAGAATGAACCCGTCTCAGACGGTGGGAACCCGCCGCGACCCATTAGGCTTTTCCGCATGACGGAACATAGCACACCGGATCTTTTTGCGAGTCGAGTCCCCGTTCATTCGGCATTGGTTCAAAAATCGGTTACCACCAGCACCAACTCCGCAGGTCGACTTTCACCTTGGATGCTAGGAAATCGCGAGCGGATTCGCAAGTGGAAAATGCAAAATAGATGGCAGAAAGTTTGCTAGAGGTCGCGTTCCGAGCCGTTTTGGAGATGAACGCAAGGTTACGATCGATTTCGCCATTTGCGAAATAACTTGGCCTTTGGCTCCGGCTCTCGTATCGAAGTCCCGTACCAAGGTTTCGTATTGCGTGTTTCGTATCAGGGTATCGCTCAGCCCGTACGCCGCGTATCCTGCAGAACTTCATCCAATGCGTTCGCCAGTTTGCTAGCCCGCTGCCTCGCCTCCGGAGAAGTCGCCTCCAGCCGCCGCCGCAATAGATGATATTCATCCGCAATATTCAGCGCCGCCAGCACCGCCAGCCGCACCGAATCGACCGTTGCCGTCTGTTCCGAGACCGCGCGCATCTTGCCATCGACATATGCGGCAAGCTTGATGATGTAGTCCGCGTCCGAGCCGCGCAAATTATAAACCTGGTCGAAAATTTCGACGCGGACACTTCCGTTCGCGTTGGTCAACACATCGGTCGGAGGTTCTTTGGTCGCTGTAGCCATGTCACTCCTTGACATATTACTTCGGCATATTACTTCCGGCCAGATTGCTGCTATACAGTACGCGCCGTCATTGTTCAACTTGCCGCGTTCAGCTTGCCACCATTCAGCTTGCCGCCTGTTCCTGCGTCAGCACTTCCATCTGGCTCAACATTTTTTCCACCCGGCCGCGGATGTCCTCGCGATCCTTGCGCAGTTGCACCAGTTCGCGGCGCATGGCTTCATTTTCTTCCTCGCGCTCCTCGAGTTGCTCCCGCAGGCGCTTGGCATCGCGTTCGGCCGTGGCCCGCGCCTCTTTGGCC
>Ga0070765_100002606_pt1 | contig 11362 bp, 8 predicted proteins | sample HubBroMetageWFT5_FD_71516 | JGI IMG/M metagenome (GOLD analysis project Ga0070765, IMG submission 71516) | Warmed and freeze-thawed soil microbial communities from the Hubbard Brook experimental Forest, New Hampshire - Hubbard Brook CCASE Soil... | ecosystem: Environmental > Terrestrial > Soil... | reverse complement strand
TTTTTTGGGCTGGCCCTGAATCACAAATTCCATTCCCATTTCGCGCGCTCGGCGCGTGGTCGCCGGAGAGTCACGGCCGGTGATGACTCCCGAACGAATGCCCATGATGCTGGCCAGTTTGACTCCGGCACCATCGTGAGGGTCGAACACTTTCATCTCCGCCACGCTGCCATCGGGAAACCCTTGAAGACAAACCACCCCGGGCGTCAAGGTGCCGTCCACGTCCATGAGCAAGACGCGGATTCGTTTTGCACGTCGCAAGACTTTTGCCGGAAATTTGATTTCGCGTATGGTCATTCGGTCCTCAAGCTAGATACCGCTTCCCGAGAGATCCTTCGTCACCTTGTTCCTCAAGATGACCGTGCTTGTCGCATGGTCAAAATAGCTGGAGCGTCCAGAGGTCGTGGACGTGCAGCACGCCTTCCAGGCGGCCGGAGGAGTCCACTACCAGCACGGAAGTTATTTTCTTTTCCTCCATCGCGCGCAGGGCGCTGGCTGCGAGTTCGGAGCGCGGAATCGTGACAGGATTCTTGGTCATGCAATCTGCAGCGGTTAAACCCAGCACGTTTTCTTTTTTCTTCAGCATCATGCGGCGCAAATCGCCGTCTGTGATGATTCCCAGAACGCGGCCACCCGCTTCGGTGACGGCTGCCAAGCCGAGTCCCTTGCGGCTCATTTCGTAAATCACGTCGGGCATTTTTGTGGCGGCCAGGACGCGTGGGACATCTTCGCCCGTGTGCATCAAGGCTTCCACACGGCGCAGTTTTTTGCCCAGGCGTCCGCCGGGATGCAGCGCGGCGAAATCCTCCTCCTTGAACCCACGGCGTTCGAGCAGCGAAACGGCCAGAGCGTCGCCCATGGCCAGAGCCGCGGCGGTCGAAGCGGTCGGCGCAAGATTCAGCGAGCAAGCTTCTTCTTTTACGAAGATATCGAGGACGATGTCGCTAGCGGCTGCAAGAGTCGAGCGCGGATTGGCGGTGAGAGTGATGATATGGATTCCCAGTCGCTTCACGGATTCCACCAGCTCGACCAGTTCTTCGGTTTCTCCGCTGGAAGAAATCACAAGCAATACGTCGTCGGCGGTCAGCATGCCCAAATCGCCGTGGAGCGCCTCCGCCGCGTGGAGGAAAAGCGACGGGGTGCCAATGCTCGCGAAGGTAGCGGCGGTTTTTCGTCCAATCAAACCCGATTTGCCGAGTCCGGTGACGACTACGCGGCCTTTGCATGCATAGAGAAGTTCAACGGCTTTTTCGAAGCGCTCATCAAGGCGCTCAATCAGACCGGCAATGGCTTCCGATTCGATTCGCAGCACGCGCTTGGCGGTGACGAGACTCATTGAGGATTCCATCCGCGTACAAGCGTCGCAATCTGCAAAATTTTCTCAAGCAGCGGACGAAATTGCGAAAGCGGCAGCGCGTTCGAGCCGTCGGAGAGCGCTTTCGCAGGATTGTCGTGCACTTCGAGAAATAATCCGTCCGCGCCGGCGGCAGTTCCCGCGCGCGCCAGAGGCTCGATGAATTCCGGCTGGCCACCGCTGGATTTTCCTTCGCCGCCGGGCAATTGCACCGAATGAGTCACATCGAAAACAACCGGATAACCAAGTTTTTTCATAATCGGAAAAGAGCGCATATCGACGACCAGATTCTGGTACCCGAACGAGTTGCCGCGTTCGGTCAGAATCATTTTTTCGTTTCCGGTGCTGGCAATCTTTTCCGCCACATTGCCGATTTCCCATGGCGAGAGGAATTGGCCCTTCTTAACATTCACAACTCGGCCAGTTTGGCCCGCTGCGATCAGCAGGTCTGTTTGGCGGCAGAGGAACGCTGGAATTTGGAGGATATCGCAAACCTCCGCGGCCGGGCCGACCTCCGACAAGTCGTGGACGTCGGTGAGAATCGCAAGTCCCGTCTTCTTCTTGATAGCTTTGAGTATGCGCAGACCCTCTTGCAGTCCCGGCCCGCGAAACGACGAGAGTGACGTGCGATTGGCTTTGTCATAGGAGGCTATGAAAACGTATGGCACGCCGAGCTCGGACGCGATGGCGCCCAAACGCTCCGCCAAGCTGGTCGCATGCGCTTCGCTTTCTATCACGCACGGTCCCGCAATCAAAAACAACGGCGCGTTTCCGCCAAAGCGAATCGAATTCACCGAGAATGTCTTGGATAACGCCATATCGCCAAAGGACTCCGCTTGATTAACGCCCAAGCCTATGCAGGTTTTCCCACATTTGCAATGCCTAGCCGGGGCTTATAATCCGGGTCGTAAATTCGTTGCGGTTCCCCCAACAGGATGTTTTCGCCTTCTTCTCCTGCCCATTCGGTCCTACGCTGCCTGGCAAGGTTCCCGATCACCTGCAGTCCACCAAACGCTTAGTATTTGTTTATCAAGGATCGGGCGCAGAGACGCTGGCGGAACGAGCTTGGTTAACGCCGTTCGCCAGTTTCGGTGACGGAAATTTCTTAGCGGTCAATCGTGCCAGGGGTTTGGGAAACCTCGTTGATATTTACTTGCCGTTCACTCTGCGGTATACACCATACTAGCCGGTAAAATTTCAGCGTTTCGTATTTGGGGTGGAGGAAGCCATGATTCAGAAGAAGAAACTGCTGCGCGCCGTTCTAATCCTCTTTGCAGGCTTGTTCGTGTGTTTATTGGGCGAGGCAGCTCAGGCGGCAACAACCATAGCCGTTGGCAACTGCAAGAGCGGGACTAAATCGTATTCAACCATTCAGGCCGCCGTAAATAATGCGCCAGCAGGGGCCACAATCGCTGTGTGCCCGGGCACTTATGCGGAACAAGTAACCGTCTCCACCAACCTGACGATCATGGGCGTATTGGCGGGAACCGCAGATGCGCCGACCGTCGTGCCGCCTAGCGGCGGCCTGGTGGCCAACAGCACCGATCCGGCGTTCGGCACGTCGATCGCGGCGCAAATCCTGGTGGTCTCGCCTGCCACAAGCGTAACCATCGGCCGCCTGACGGTCGATGGCGATGGCAACGGCGTGACCGGTTGTACCACTACAATGATTGTCGGAATCTATTTCCAAAACGTCTCCGGGACCATGAGCCAAAATGCGCTTCGAAACCAGGCGCAAGCGAACGCGGCACAGGATTGCCAAAATGGGATGGGAATCTATGTCGAGAGCGGAGATGGAGGCACTTCAACCGTCACCATCTCGAACAACACCGTGCATGGCTACCAACAAAATGGCATTACGGCGAACGGCTATGGCGACGGAACAACCGGCCCGGCAGCTACGATCCAGAACAATTCCGTGATCGGAGTAGGTTCAACGAGCGTTGGGTCGGAAAACGGAATTCAGATAGCTCTAGGTGCAACAGGAAAAGTTACGGGAAATACCGTCATTGACGATCTGAACGCGATTGACACTGTCAGCGACAGTGGAGATGCCTCAGCGGGCATTCTTGTTTTCGCTTCCTCGGGAATCACGGTATCCGGCAATTTCGTGGGGAGCACCCAGTTTGGAATCGTAACCGAAAGCGCTGGCGCCGGCTTTTTGGCTGATAACACGTCGGTGACGGGAAATAGAATCATCGGGACGCAGATCTTTGACGGAATCGATCTTTGCAGTAACGGAAATACGGTTACAGGCAATGAAATAAGCAGTAGTGCCGAGGCTGGCGTCCACTTGGATAGCAGTTGCGCGTCGACTGGAAACAGTAACACGGTGGATACCAACACAATCAATGAGGCCTGCGCTGGAATCCTCGCGGACTCTGGCACTAGCGGCAACACAACCACGCCGAATACGATGTTCAACGTAATAAACTCGGTGTTGGCGGGAAACAGTTGCACCGCGCTCGAAACCGAAGGCACCGATGCAAAGACACGGCCGCGCAGTGCCAAACATGGCGTAGCGCGCCCATGGCCGGCACCAGCAAGAAAAAGCGGTTCTTAGATTTTCCTTCGAGCTGGTTTCTCCCTGGACCCTGGTCTGTTACAACCACGCGACGAGGCGCGACCGATTGTGTTGCGTAGTCACGAAACGCTCCACCGAATAATCGGACTGCGGTTCAGGGTGTTCCGCCCGGAGAGGTCAACCTAACGATACCGGCCGCCGGGGGGTCAGTCGGCGGGGTTGCTGGCACGGGATTCCCCGGCGGTTATGCCTTGGCGCTGGTGGCGGTTCTCAACGCTTGCGCGAATGAACGCGGCGAACAGCGGATGAGGAGCCAGCGGCTTGGACTTAAATTCCGGGTGGAACTGGCAGCCGAGGAACCAGGGATGGTCAGGGGCTTCGACGATTTCCACGTACACGCCATCGGGCGTTCTCCCGGTTATACGGAAGCCGGCGCGCGTTAACGCGTCTTCATATTCGCAATTAAATTCGTAGCGATGGCGATGGCGCTCTGAAATTTCCAGCTGGCCGTAGGCTTTGGCCGCGAACGAGCCTGGCTGCAATTTGCATTTCCAGGCGCCCAAGCGCATGGTGCCGCCCATTTCGTCCACACCAAGCAGCTCTCGCAGTTTGTAAATCACGCGATTCGGAGTGCTGGGGTCGAATTCGGTGCTGTCGGCATGCTCGATATGCGAAACGGTGCGCGCATATTCGATGGTGGCGCATTGCATCCCCAAACAAATCCCAAAGAACGGAATTTTTCGCTCGCGCGCGTAAGTGATGGCGTGAACCATTCCGGCGATGCCTCGTTTGCCGAATCCGCCGGGAACCAGGATGCCATCGACATGGCGCAAGAGGCGCTCGGCGGTGGCCGGTGAGTCGATGTCTTCGGCCTCGATCCACTCGACGATGACGCGATGCCGGTTTGCCAGGCCCCCGTGCATCAGAGCTTCGCGCAAACTTTTATAGGCGTCTTCGAGTTGAACGTACTTCCCTACCACGCCAATGCGCACTTCGCCCTGCGGATGCTCGAGAGTTTCGAGCATGGCGAGCCAGCGGCTCAAGTCGCGCGGAGGAGCTTCCAAATGTAGCAATTGCAAAATTTGTTCGTCCAGGCCTTCGGCGGCAAGCGACATCGGCACTTCGTAAATATTGCCGACATCAGGAGCGGAGATGACGCGGGACTCCGCCATATTACAGAAAAGCGCGATTTTCGATTTCAGGTCAGTGCCGAGTTGGCGGTCGCTGCGGCAAATCAGAATGTCCGGCTGAATTCCGATGCTCAGAAGCTCTTTCACGCTGTGCTGCGTGGGCTTGGTCTTTAGCTCGCCCGCGGTGGGAATGAACGGCACTAGCGTGAGGTGCACAAAAATCACATTTTCGGGACCGAGCTCAAGCCGCATCTGGCGGATCGCTTCCAGAAACGGCAAAGATTCGATGTCTCCAACCGTGCCGCCAATTTCTACCAGAACGATGTCGGGCGCGTCCGGGCCGCCTGAGATTTTGCGGAAGGCGGATTTGATTTCGTCGGTGACATGCGGAATCACCTGGACGGTTTTTCCCAGATAGTCGCCGCGGCGTTCTTTGGTGATGATGGATTCGTAGATTCGGCCGGTGGTCCAGTTGTGATCGCGCGTTAGATGCGCGTTGGTGAAACGCTCGTAGTGGCCGAGATCGAGGTCGGTTTCAGCGCCATCATCGGTGACAAACACTTCCCCGTGCTGATAGGGCGACATCGTGCCAGGATCAACGTTCAGATAGGGATCGCACTTCTGGAGAGTTACTTTCAGTCCGCGGCTTTCAAGCAGGCATCCGATCGAAGCAGCTGCTACGCCCTTTCCCAGTGAAGAAACTACGCCGCCCGTTACAAAAATGTATTTCGGGGCGGAACGCAAAGTACTCGACTTCCTCCGGAAAGAATCTGCGTACTCAACATTATGGTCACAATGTTGGCGCGTGTCAAATCAGGATTTTCGATTTGTTTTAAAGACGGAATTCATCGCGCGTCTGTACCCCTGCCTCAGAAATTATCTTGACTGACATAAAAGCTAATGGGGGGCGCGTTCACGCAGTAATTTTTCCACGCGTTCGACATCCGCGGGCACATCCACGCTGATGGCGTCGTACTCCGTTTCAACTACGGCGATGTGGAAGGCATTTTCGAGCCAACGCAGTTGCTCTAGCTGCTCGATGCGTTCGAGTTCTCCGGGCGGCAAAGTGGGAAATTCCAGCAGGGCGTCACGACGATAGCCGTAAACACCAATGTGCTTCCAGTGGCGCGCGTCCACCTTGGCGCCCGTGTCGCGAACCCAGGGGATTGGGGCGCGGGAAAAGTAGAGCGCATTGCCGTCGAAATCGCGGACAACCTTGACGACGTTGGGATCCATGATTTCGTTCGGAATTGTGATCGCCGAGCAAGGTGTGCCGATCTGCGCGGATAGGTCATCGAGCATGGATTGCACCACGGCGTCCACCGTGTCGGGATCGATCAAAGGCTCATCGCCCTGCACGTTGACGTAAATCTCCGCGGGGATGTGCACGGCAACTTCCGCCACACGGTCGGTACCGGTGCGATGGTCGGCCCGGGTCAAAATGGCTTCCGCGCCGAAGGATGTAACCGCGTCCTGGATGCGTGGGTCTTCGGTGGCCACCACGATTCGCGAGATTTTGGAAGCCTCCCGCAAGCGTTCAACCACGTGCTGAATCATAGGCTTGCCTGCGATCTGAGCGAGGGGTTTTCCCGGGAAGCGCGCCGAAGCGTAGCGTGCTGGAATTACGGCCAAAACGCCTTTAGGGTCCGGTGATCTCATTAGAACCTGCTAAGCCGTCCTCGGCCGACATCTTAACATGGAGGCGCCGGTACCATTACGATTGCCCCTATTCCAGCCAGAACCGCGAGGGAGGGAATTTTACAAGGCCGCTCTTGCATTCAAAAAATCGAGTGCTACACTCAACAAAGGAACCTGCGGCGCTGCGTGGGTTTCACGGTTTTGCCCGGGGGCATAGTTTGCCAGACCTCGCTCGGCGCCGTTCTCAGGGCCAATGGTTAGCAGCGATTTGTGCGGTTGTGGTGTTCTCGCCTTTCGTTTGTCCCGCGTGGTCCCAAGAAAAACCTGCCGGTCCGGTTCATCCTGAAAATTCGCAGCGCATCGAAAAGGGGAAAGCGCTCAGGGCCGAGACGGATATGGCGCTCATAAACATCTCGGTGACCGATCCATATGGACGGCTGGTGACCGGATTGGAGCAGAGTAACTTCCGGGTCTTCGAAGATAGCGTGGAACAAGAGATCCTGCGCTTCTCAGGCGAAGACGTGCCCATTTCCATCGGCGTGATTTTTGATATGAGCGGAAGCATGTCTGACAAGATTGAGAAGTCCCGGCTCGCTGCCGTCCAATTCTTCCGCACCGCGAATCCGCAGGACGAGTTTCTGCTGATCAACTTTAACGATCGAGCGCAATTGGCCAGCCCGTTCACCGCCAGTATAGAGGATTTGCAAAGCCGCTTGATGTTCACCGCGGCACGCGGTCAAACCGCACTGTTGGATGGAATTTATCTGGGCCTAAGCGAGATGAAGGGAGCACACAACACAAAGAAAGCGTTGCTCATCATATCTGACGGAGGCGATAATCACAGTCGCTACACCGAGACCGATATTCGGAAGTACGCTCGCGAAGCGGATGTGCAGATTTACGCCATCGGGTTATATGAACTGGGGGGCGGACCCACGGTGGAAGAACGGGCTGGCCCCTCGTTACTGGCCGAACTGACCGAAATGACCGGCGGCCGCACGTTTGCGGTGACCAGCTTGACCGATTTGCCGGACATCGCGTCAAAAATCAGCATGGAGTTGCGCAACCAATATGTGGTTGGATACAGACCGAGCAACCGAACGCACGATGGAAAGTGGCGCAAGGTCAAAGTCAAGCTGCGTCCTCCCAAGGGATTGCCACCGCTTACCGTGTATTCCAGAGCGGGCTATTACGCGCCCGGGCATTAGGAATTCTAGGAAAACCTCGCTTCTGTTGCTGGCTCTACTGCTGGCTGGACCCTGCTTGCGCGCGCAGAACCCCGGGCCACTGCCGCCTAGTCCGCCTCCGCCACCCACGCCTGGAACGCAGAACCAAAGTCATACCATCAAAAATGTCGTGGACCTGGTGGTGCTGCATGCCACAGTAGTGGACGAAAAGGGCAACTTCGTACCGGACGTACCCAAAGATGATTTCCGAGTGTTTGAAGACAAGATCGAACAGAAGGTTTCCGTTTTCACCAAGGAAGACGTACCGGTGACCATGGGACTGGTAATTGATAACAGCGGGAGCATGAAGGACAAACGCCCGCAGGTGAATGAGGCGGCGCTTTCGTTTGTACGCACCAGCAATAAGCAGGACGAAGTCTTCGTGGTGAACTTCAACGACGAGTATTATCTGGACCTTGACGAGGATTTCACCAGCAATCCCGAGGAGCTTCACGAAGCACTCGAAAAAATTGATACGCGCGGCAGTACCGCGCTCTACGACGCGATCATCGGTTCGCTAGGCCACTTGAAGAAGGGGCACCGGGATAAGCGCGTTTTATTGGTGATCACCGATGGCGATGATGACGCCAGCCGCAAGGATTTCGCCTACACCGTAAAGGCGGCGGTGGAATCGAACGCGCTGATCTACGCCGTGGGCGTTTTCAGCGACGAAGATCGCAAGAGCGCCAAGAAGATGGTGCGCAAATCCAAAAAAGACTTGTCTACACTGGCGGAAGCCACCGGCGGCTTGGCTTTTTTCCCCGATAATCTCTCGGAGGTGGATTCCGTCTGTACCGAGATCGCCAGAGACATCCGCAACCAGTACACCCTCGGCTACTACCCCACGAATACGGCCAAGGACGGCACCTTCCGCTCGGTGAAGCTCGAGCTGATTCCGCCTAAGGGCCATGGAAAACTATCGGTGCGCACGCGCACCGGCTACTACGCAAGCAAAGCCCCGGCCAATTAAATCTCAAAAGATTTCAGCTGTCATGTGAAGCAGCCGTCGTCGCTTCAAGCCCCAGGGCCGCGCATGCTGCGCGCCCCTAGGAAGCAAGCAACAGCCAACCGCCGCTTTTGTCGAGGCTTTCTTTGCAACTAGCCGAGTAGCGATTCGAGGAAGCTTGTCCCGCGGGAAATCTTCGTGCCGAAATTTTCTGCCACGGTCTGGCCCATATCGGCCAGCGTAGCGCGCGTTCCTAAATTCGTGCCACTCGCCGCGCTCGGGCAGTAGGCGATGATCGGAACGTATTCGCGAGAATGATCCGTCGTCGGATTCACCGGGTCCGGATCACACCCATGGTCTGCGGTGATGATGAGCAAATCCAACGGGCGCAATGCGTTGAGAAAAGCCCCCAGCAGGGAGTCAAATTCCTCCAGGGAGCGCGCGAAGCCTTCCACATCCTTGCGATGGCCATAGAGCATATCGAAATCCACGAGGTTCGCGAAGATTAGGCCTTTTGGCCGCTGCACGAGCGCTTCGCTTAGTTTGGCCATACCGTCCGCGTTGTTTTTTGTCGTCACATATTTCTCAACCCCGCGACCGTTGTAAATATCGTGAATCTTCCCGACGGCGAAAACCGGGATCTTAGCATCGGCTAGCGCATCGAGCAGCATGGGACGCGGAGGCTCAACCGCATAATCATGGCGCCGCTCCGTGCGCCGAAAATTTCCGGCTGTGCCCGTAAACGGCCTGGCAATCACGCGCCCTACGCGGTTGGGCACGTCCAGCAATTTCCGAGCGAGTTCGCACATGCCGTACAACTCCGCGATGGGAATGACTTCCTCGTGCGCTGCTATTTGAAAAACGCTGTCGCCGGAGGTGTACACTATTGGAAATCCAGTGCGAACGTGTTCCTCCCCTAACTCTTTGATGATTTCTGTTCCTGACGCGGGCTTGTTTCCGAGCGTTTGCCGCCCAATCTGCCGCTCGAATTCTTCCATCAACGGCTTCGGAAAGCCGTGCGGATATACCGGGAAAGCTTGCTCCAGCCAAATGCCGGCCATTTCCCAATGTCCGGTGGTGGTGTCCTTGCCCGGAGAAACTGTCGCGCCTTTTCCATAGCTGCCGGCGGGCTTTGCGGCGGGGGTTAAATTCGCGAGCGGCTTGATGTTGGCAAGGCCCAGTCGAACGAGGTTCGGAATTTGCAGCGGACGGGAGCGCGCTATGTGGCCCAGCGTATCGCGTCCCACATCACCGTAAGCGGCAGCGTCCGGCAACTCACCGATGCCGGCGCTATCGAGAACAATCCAGATCACGCGCTCAAAATGTGGTTTGCCCGAGATCACCGCGCCGCCTTGCAAACTGCCAGCAGTTATTCTGCGGGTAACTGCGAAGACAGCGCAACCGTTACTTAATCGGACAAATGTCCTGGTCTACGTAGGCGACCAGCGGTCGATCGACGTTCTTGCCATGCTTGATGAAACCGATGGGCCCGAAAAGGACAGTTAGAGCCACCGTTGCGCCCGTCTTGCTTTCGCCTTTGGTGCCGCGAGTTCGGATGCGATTGCCTCCCGCGGTTAAATATTTGACGAAGTCGGCTTCATCGCGAGGTTCGGAAAAGCAATCGTTCTGTCTCTAGAAAGATCACTATGCTGGCCAAACGGGTTCAAACTGAACCACCCCAGCAATAAAATCAGGCTATCGCGGAGAAATCTGTAAGAATTTGCATCGCGAATCCCTCCAGGGCGATTGCTCGCATTGCGTCAGCAGCGTATAATTTTTGGTTTACGCTCATGGCGACGAAACCCACTGACAAGCCCTCCGCGGGCTCCAGTACTACCAAGCTCCCGGATGGCTCGCTGCCGCGTCCGGCCGTGCCCGGCGACGCCGAGGAAATCCGCGTCCGCGGAGCCCGCGTTCACAACCTGAAGAACATTGACTTTGTCATCCCTCACAACGCAATAACGGTGGTTACGGGAGTTTCTGGCTCCGGCAAATCCAGCTTGGCGTTCGATACGCTTTACGCCGAGGGCCAGCGCCGTTATATCGAGTCGCTTTCCGCTTACGCGCGCCAGTTTCTGGAACGAATCGAGAAGCCGGATGTGGATGAAATCACCGGGATTGCTCCGGCGATTTCCATTCGCCAAAAGAACTCCACGCGTAATCCGCGGTCTACGGTGGCAACCGCGACCGAAATCTACGACTATCTGCGGCTCTTCTTCGCGCGCATAGGCCACACCTTCTGTTTGCGCTGCGGTGAAGAAGTGCGAAGAGACACTCTCGACGAGATTGCCGCGCGCGTTCTTACACTTCCCGCTGGGAGGCGCTTTTACGTTTTGTACGAGTTGAAGCTGACCACCGACGGGGCCACAAACGCGCCACAGGCAACGCGACCCCGCAAAGCGGTTCGCGTCACGCCAGAGACAGTTCGTGAATCGCTGATAGGATTGCGCAAGCGCGGATTCAATCGCCTGTATCAAGCCGGCCGCGTCTTCGAATTTTCAGCGCCGGAAGAATTGCTGGACCTGAACTTCACGCGGCCGGTGT
>Ga0070765_100002605_pt1 | contig 11364 bp, 11 predicted proteins | sample HubBroMetageWFT5_FD_71516 | JGI IMG/M metagenome (GOLD analysis project Ga0070765, IMG submission 71516) | Warmed and freeze-thawed soil microbial communities from the Hubbard Brook experimental Forest, New Hampshire - Hubbard Brook CCASE Soil... | ecosystem: Environmental > Terrestrial > Soil... | reverse complement strand
GTTGTGATCTGGTGCCCAATGTTCTGCGCGGCATCGAGACTGTTGACATGTCGGTCACGGTTCTGGGCCAGAAGCTCGCGATGCCCGTCTATTGCTCGCCGACCGCGTTGCAGCGCTTGTTTCACCACCAGGGTGAAAGAGCCGTTGCGGCTGCAGCCGCGAAGTACGGAACAATGTTCGGAGTGTCCTCGCTCGGCACGGTCAGCCTGGAGGACCTGCGCCAGGCGCACGACACGCCGCAGGTCTATCAGTTCTACTTTCACAAGGACCGCGGCCTCAACCGAGCGATGATGTGGCGCGCCAAGGAGGCCGGCGTCAACGTGATGATGCTGACGGTCGATAGTATCACTGGCGGCAACCGCGAACGCGATTTGCGCACTGGGTTCTCAATTCCCTTCCGACTGTCGCTCGGCGGTATGATGCAATTCGCATTGAAGCCGATGTGGGCCATCAACTACATCACGCACGAGAGGTTCAAGTTGCCGCAACTGGACGACCACGTCGATATGAGCGGCGGCCCTATGTCGATAGCGCGGTATTTTACCGAGATGCTGGACCCGTCGATGAAATGGGATGACGTCGCCGAGATGGTCCAGCTGTGGGACGGCCAGTTCTGCCTCAAGGGCGTAATGTCGATCGACGATGCGAAGCGGGCCATCGGGATCGGCTGCGCGGGCGTCATTGTGTCGAACCATGGCGGCCGGCAGCTGGACGGTTCACGAGCCGCGTTCGATCAGTTGGCCGAGATCGTCGATGCCGTGGGGGACCGTATCGATGTGATTATGGACGGCGGAGTTCAGCGGGGAACACACGTGTTGAAGGCGCTTTCCCTTGGGGCCAAAGCTGTCGGCCTGGGGCGCTTTTATCTTTTTCCACTCGCCGCCGCTGGGCAGGCGGGTGTCGAACGAGCACTCGGGCATATGCGCGCGGAGATCGAGCGCGACATGAAGCTGATGGGGTGCCGTTCAATCGGTGAGCTTTCGCGCAAGAACTTGCGGTTCCGATAGCTTCGTCAGGTCCAAACCAACCCTCGACGTCCACAGTCTCGGCAATGACCGGTTAACGTCGACTCCAGCCGTCCGGTGAGCGCAAATAGCGGTCGTTCCCCGACCGCGCGGCGAGCGGGTCAAATCACCACAAAGCGGACCTTTGGCCTTCGGTCTGCGGCTACCTCCGGCCGCCTAGGATCCGCGACGTCGCGCAGCGACAGCGGGTATTGCAGGTACATCACTACCGCCAGACCGATCACTTTCGGAGGGCTGTTGAAATTTCGGAACGGTCGCTCATGACCTGAAGCACAGCTAAAGACGACCGAATTGCTCTGAAAACGCCAAGAAATGCGCCCGAACGAGCGGCATGCGTGAAGCTCTCTTTCCATATTATCTGAATTTACAACGAGCGGAACTTGCGCAACAGTCTCGGGGCTGGCGGCGGCAGGCGGCGGTTCAACGACGATTAGCAGCGGCGCAGTGGCGCATGCCACCCCGCGCCCGATGAACAGGGAGAAAGACATGAAACAGTCAGCCACCACGTTCGGCTTTGCTCTGCTCGGCGGCGTTGCATTCCTGGCGATGTCGACGGCTGCGGCGCTGGCCGATGAGAAACCCTGGTATCCCTTCAAGGTCCAAGTGTGGGATCCGCCGTTCAACATGGCGAGTCCGCGCAAGGATATGGAGTACGTGCCGCTTGAGAAGGCAGACAAGAAGTGGGACATCTGCGTGTCCTTTCCGCACATGAAGGACGCCTACTGGATGGCGGTCGACTACGGCGTGGTCGCCGAGGCTGCGCGCCTGGGCGTCAAGATGCAGCTGGTCGAAGCCGGCGGCTACACCAACCTCAACAAGCAAATCTCACAGATCGAAGACTGCGTCTCTGCCGGCTCGCAGGGCGTGGTCATCGGCGCGATCTCCTACGACGGGCTCAACAACCTAGCGTCCGAGCTGAAGAGCAAAAAGATTCCGGTGATCGACGTCATCAACGGCATGTCGTCGCCGGATATTTCCGCCAAGTCGCTGGTGTCGTTCGGCGAGATGGGCGCCAAGACGGGCGAATATCTGGCGAAGCTGCATCCGGTCGGAAGCGGCAAGGTCAAGGTCGCATGGTTCCCAGGGCCACCGGGCGCCGGCTGGGTCGAGGCCGGGAATAAAGGCTTCGTCGATGCGGTAAAGGGGAGCGACATCGTCATCGTCGACACCAAGTACGGCGACACCGGTAAGGAGGTTCAGCTCAAGCTGGTAGAGGACGTGCTTGAGGCGAACCCCGACATCTCCTATATCGTCGGAACATCGCCGACGGCTGAAGCGGCGGTCGGGCTATTGAAGGACCGCGGCCTCGCCGACAAGATCAAGGTGTTGGCCTACTACCTCACGCCGCCGGTCTATCAGGGCATCAAGGACGGCTCCATCCTGGCGGCTCCAACGGACTCGGCGGTGATCCAGGGCCGTGTTGCGATCGACCAGGTTGTCCGTATCCTTCAGGGCAAGGACTACGTGAAACATGTGGGACCCGCGCTCTACGTGATCGACAGCAAGAACGTTAACAACTTCGACAAAGGCTCCTCGCTGGCGCCCGACGACTTCAAGCCGACCTTCAGCGTGAAGTGAGCCTGCCACGAAACAGCGACCGTGGTTGACATCGTAAGAGGCGAGACCGGAGTTTCTGCGCGGGCGGAAACTCCGGTCCTGCTGCGGCTCGAAAAGATATCGAAGCATTTTCCCGGCGTCGTCGCGCTCGGCGGGGTCGATTTCGACCTGCGCCCGGGCGAGGTGCACGTGCTGTTCGGTGAGAACGGCGCCGGCAAGTCGACGTTGATCTCACTCGTCGCCGGCGTCTATCGGCCGACGGACGGGCGCATCGAGTTCCGCGGTGAGACCCTGGACCTGACCGCGGTTCACCAGGCCCGCCAGCGCGGTATCAGCGCGGTGTTCCAGGAGTTCTCCCTCGTTCCGCAAATGACGGTGGAAGAGAACCTGTTCCTCGGCGCCGAGCTGACTGACGGCCACCTCCTCAGCAAGCGCGTCATGCACGCGAGGGCGCGCGAGATTCTCGACCGCTTGGGTTTTCCGCTGAAACCGGGGATGCGCGTCGCGTATCTGTCGCGCGCCGAGCAGCAGATGGTCGAAATCGCCAAGGCGTTTCGCTCCGAGCTTTCAGTGCTAATCTTGGATGAGCCGACGGCCTCTTTGACCGAACGGGAAACGCAGCGCCTATTCACCCTGATCGAGCAGGCGAAGCGCCAGGGCGTGGGTATCATCTACATCACTCATCGCATGAACGAGATCAAGCGCATCGGCGATCGTATCACCGTGCTGCGCGACGGCCGCAAGGTCGCGACGCTCAATGTCGCGGAAGCCTCGGAGATGCGGCTCGTCGAGCTGATGACCGGGCGGGTCATCGCGCAGATCTTTCCGAAGATTGCGTATCGTCCTGGTGCGACCATTTTGGAGGTCAAGGGGCTGACGACGGCGGCCGGCGACGTATCGAACGTCTCGATTGATGTGCGAAGCGGCGAAATCGTTGGGCTCGCAGGGCTAGTGGGTTCAGGCAAATCCGAAGTCGCCCGCGCCTGCTTCGGCATCGAACTGATCGCGACCGGCGACGTCGTCTTCGACGGCGAGGACGTCACACGAATGACTCCGCGCCAAATGCTCGACCGCGGTTTCTTTTATTTACCGCCGGACCGCCGCGATGAAGGCCTGGTGATGGTGCGCGGCGCCCGCGAGAACATTTCCCTGCCGTCGCTCAGTCTACCACGGTTCTCGTCCTGCATGTTTCTCAACCGTCGCGCCGAGAGGACCCAATCGCTCGGCCTGGCCGAGCGGCTCAATCTCCATCCACTGAACATCGAGCGCGCGGTTGATCATTTCTCCGGCGGCAATCAGCAGAAGATCCTGCTGGCGAAGGCGCTGTCGCGCGACGTCAAGCTGTTCGCGTTCGATGAACCGACCGTCGGCGTCGATGTCGGCACGCGTGTCGCCATCTACAAGTTCATCGCCGAACTGTGCGAGGCCGGCGCGGCGATCCTGCTGATCTCGTCCGACCTGCCGGAGATCCTGCATCTCAGCAGCCGCGCCTACGTGATGCACCGCGGCGCATTGCGGGCCGAGCTGACCGGTAGCGAGATCAGCGAGGAACGCGTATTGAGCCACTTCTTCGAACGCGAGGCGGCATGACCACGGAAAGCGCCCCGCAGGCGGAGCATTCGTCACGGGCCCAGCCCTTGTCGTTGCGTCTGCAACACATGTTCGTGCGGGTAGGCGTGCTGCCGTTCCTGTTGCTCATCGCCGTCATCGTATTCTCGTTGCTGTCCAGCCGGTTCTATGGGCCGGAGAACATCAAGAACGTGCTGCGGCAGTCGAGCTATCTCACGATGGTAGCCATGGGCCAGATGCTGGCATTGCTGACCGGCGGGTTCGATCTGTCGGTGGGAACGATCCTCGCGGTAACGTCGGTGTTCGGCGCTTCGGCGATGGCGGCCATGTACGCGGCGTTCCCCGATGCGGTCGCCATCAGCATCGCTGTGGGAATGCTGGTCGGCGTCGGCGCCGGCACGCTCATTGGCATCGCCAACGGCGCCGGGGTGGCCCTCGCGGGCGTCTCCCCGTTCATGATGACGCTCGGGATGGCGTCGATCGGTTTCGGCATTTCGCTGTTTCAGACCGGGGGCGTGCCGGTCTATGGCATGCCGAAGGAGTTCGGCAAGGTTTTCGGCTTCGGACAGCTATTCGGTTTCCTGGCAGCGCCGGTGATGGTGACGATCGCGCTGATCGTCGTCATGTACGTGCTGCTGAACTGGACTCGCATGGGCCGCTATCTGTACGCGATCGGCGGGAATCTGAAGGCTTCGACACTCTCCGGCATCAACACGCGCCTCTACCTCTTTCTGGCCTACGTGCTCTGCGGCGCGATGACCGCGATCTCCGGCATCATGCTGACGGCGCGGCTCGAAACCGGAGAGGCCAACATCGGTGCGACAATGCCGTTGGAATCGATCGCCGCTTGCGTGATTGGCGGCGTGTCTCTTCGGGGAGGTACAGGCAAGCTCGCCAACGTCGTGCTGGGGGCGATCTTCATCGGGCTCGTGCAGAACGGGATGAATCTGGCGCGCATCGAATCCTATTTGCAGATCGTGGTCATCGGAATCCTGCTGATTGTCGCCGTCATGGCCGACCAGTTGCGGCAGAAGATGATGGCGGCGCTCAGAGATTGACGGGAGGACGGACATGGTACTCGCAATCAATTGCGACATGGGCGAAGGGTTCGGGCTCTACCGGTGCGGCGATGACGCGGGCATCATGCCCTTCATCACGCTCGCCAATGTAGCCTGCGGGTTCCACGCGTCGGACCCGACGGTAATGCACAGAACCGTGCGGCTGGCGAAGCTACATGACGTCAAGGTCGGCGCCCACCCGTCGCTGCCGGATCTGCAGGGATTCGGCCGGCGTGAGATGAAAATGGATCCGCAGGAGCTGACCGACTGCCTCATCTACCAGATCGGCGCGCTCAAGGCGTTTCTTGATGCCGAGGGGATGGCGCTCAACCATATCAAGCCGCACGGCGCGCTCTACGGTATGGCCGCGCGCTCGGAAGAGATCGCCAACGCCATCTGTGATGCGGCCGAGGTGTATAAGGCTCCGCTGCTGGGCATGGCTCGCACCAAGCATGAGGAGATCTACAAGAAACGCGGCTTCTCATTTCTTGCGGAGTTTTACGTCGATCTCGACTACGACAGGCAAGGCGAGCTGATCATTACGCGTGAGCACGTGGCTTGGGACCCCGACGTGGCGGCCAAGCGGACTGTACGGGCGATCACGGAAAAGAAAGTGAGGACCACCGACGGCAACGACATTCCGATGGTCGCCGATTGCATCTGCGTGCATTCGGACACGCCCGGCGCGGTGGCGGTCGCCAAGGCGGTGAAGGAGGCGATCAAGCCGTACCTGAATTGACCAATGCGACGGCTGGCTCCGCCTTGGGCCTTCGCTTTTGCCCGGGCATGGCTTGGTGTTGACCAAGCCTCAATCCCAGCCATCCTACGCCTTTCTGGCCGACCCCGTGGATTGACGGGTCAAGGTCGACGATGGCAGCGAGAAATTTGCTCCGCGATCTTTCGAGTCCTGGTCGAGAAGCTGATGGTAACGATGCAGCGGGGCAGTTGGTGAAAAAGGTGCTGATCGCCAATCGCGGTGAGATCGCGTGCCGGATCATCCACAGCTGTCGGACGCTCGGATTAAAGACCGTAGCGGTCTACTCGGACGCAGACGCCACATCGCTGCATGTGTCACACGCGGATGAGGCGCAGGCCATCGGGCCTGCGCCAGCCAAGCAGAGCTATCTCGCCGGCGACAACATCCTGGCCGCCGCCAAGGCGTCGGGAGCCGACGCGGTGCACCCCGGCTACGGCTTCCTGGCGGAAAACGCCGATTTCGCCAAGGCGGTCGCGCGAGCTGGTCTGACTTGGATCGGCCCGGCGCCCGAATCGATCGACGACATGGGCGACAAACAGCGAGCCCGCCTCCTGGCCGACGCGGCGGACGTTCCGATCCTGCCAGGCAGCGCGCGTTTCGCGATCGGCGATTCTGCCAACCTGGACGAGGCGGCGCGGAAGGTGGGCTTCCCGCTACTCGTGAAAGCGGCGGCGGGCGGCGGCGGAATCGGCATGCGGCGGGTCGACACGCCGCAGGATCTGGCGAAGACTGTCCAGGCGACTCAGTCGCTGGCCGACAAATCATTCGGCGACGGCACGGTCTACCTCGAACGCTTGGTCGCCAAGGCGCGCCATGTCGAATTCCAGGTGTTCGGGTTCGGCGATCGGCGCGCCGTGCATGCGTACGAGCGCGAATGCTCGGTGCAGAGGCGATTCCAGAAGATCGTCGAGGAGCGCCGTCGCCCGGAATTCCGCCCGAAGTGCGGGCGGCCATGGCCAATGCGGCGATGTCGTTGGTCCGGCGGGAGCGCTATCGCGGCGTCGGCACGGTCGAATTCCTCGTCGATGCCGACAGCGCGGCGTACTATTTCCTCGAGATGAATACGCGCATCCAAGTCGAGCACCCGGTGACGGAGATGACGACCGGACTCGATCTTGTGGCGCTGCAGATACGGCTTGCGCGCGGCGATGATCTCTCGTCGCTAACGCAGGAATCGATCCGGCCGTGCGGCCACAGCATCGAATGCCGGCTCTATGCCGAGAACCCCGCGATGGACTTCCTGCCGTCGCCCGGACGGCTGACGCTGCTCCAGTTGCCGGAAGGGATCGAAGGCGTCAGGATCGACACGGGCGTGCGCGAGGGTGACCAGATCACATTTCACTACGATCCAATGATTGCGAAAATCGTGAGCCATGGGCGCAATCGCAACGACGCGATCGCGCGCATGCTGACGGCGGTTGGCGAAGTGCGGGTTGAAGGCGTCAAGACCAACGCGGCGTTCCTGGGCCGGGTCATCGACCATCCGGCGTTCCGGGCAGGCGAGACGCACATAGGGTTCGTCGCTCAATATGGGAGCGACTTGACGAAGGGCTAGACGGAGGCACGAGGTCACGCATTGTTGTGCCGTCATGAGTTTTCCGGACGACCTGGGATGGATTCGTTTTGTGGTGCGTGAACATTGATTGTCGGTTCAAGCCGGGCGACGAAAAGCAAGTAACTGTGAGAAGAGGGGACGGGAGAGAGGCGACACATGATCTACGAGAACCCGAGATTCTTGCCAGGCGGCGATCGCTACATGCTGATCGAGTTCGGCAACGAGATGAACCTGGAGCTAAACTTCATGGCCCAGGGCCTCGCCAGCATCATCGAAAAGAGCCAGACGAAGGCCGTGATCGAAACCGCGCCTTGCTTCGCTTCCATGCTCATCCACTACGATCCCGATGCGATTGCTTTCAATGACCTGGCCAAGGAGATGACGTCGTTGATCGGCTCGCTCGGCCCTTCCGATGATATCGAACTCGACAGCCGGCTATTTTACTTTCCGACCTGCTATCTCGATCCCTGGACCAAGGCGGCGGTAGACGATTACTGCGCCAAGATCACCAAAAAGAAGTGGGACCCGGAGTTCGTCGCCGAGCTGAACGGCCTCAAGGACGTGCATCAGTTCGTGCGCGTGCACTCCGGCACCGAATATTGGGTCGCCTCGCTCGGCTTTTGGCCGGGCCTGCCGTTTATGATGGCGCTCGATCCGCGGTGCGTCATCACGGCGCCGAAATACAACCCGCCGCGCACCTGGACGCCGCAAGGGACGGTCGGCATGGGCGGCGCCTCGACAGCCATCTATCCTGTGGCGACGCCGGGCGGCTATCAGATTTTCGCCCGGATCCCGGTGCCGATCTGGGACACCGAGAAGCGCTTCCCGCAGTTCGAGAAGAGCATCTGCCTGTTCCAGCCGGGCGACCGCGTGAAGTTCGTGCCGGTCAGTCCTCAGGAGTTCGAGGAAGTCGAGGCCAGGGTGAAGGACGGCACGTATGTCTACAATGTCGTCGAATACCAGCGCTTCTCCGTGCGCAACTACAAGGCCTGGGTGAAGACCCTCAACAAGAACGAACGGTTTTAGGAGAAAAGCGCTATGTTCGAAGTGGTCGTTCCGGGTCTCGAGACCTCAATCCAGGACTATCCGGGGCGCATCGGCTTCTGGAACCAGGGCTTCCCGCCCTCCGGGCCGATGGACAGCTGGTCATTCCGCATCGCCAATCTGCTGGTCGGCAACGAGGCCGGCGCCGCCGGCCTCGAAGCGCAGTTCATGGGACCGACGCTGAAGTTCCTGCGCGACGGAGTCATCGCCATCACCGGCGCCGACATGCAGCCGAAGCTCGACGCCCAACCGGCGCCGTTGTGGGAGAGCATCGCGGTGAAGGCGGGCCAGGCGCTGGCTCTAAGCTCGTCCAAGGCCGGCGCGCGCAGCTATATCGCCATCGCCGGCGGCGTCGACACGCCAGCATGGCTGGGCTCGCGCTCGACCTTCCACAAGGCGGGCGTTGGCGGCATGGAGGGGCGCGCCCTGCAGAAGGGCCAGGTCGTGCCGGTCGCCAAGGGCAACGGGACCGCTGGGCGAAAGACGAAGCCGGAATGTCGGCCGGCCTTCGCGACTGACAAGATCTGGACTATCGAAGTGGTGGCGGGACCGAACGACGACTGGGTCGACGAGGCCGGCCACAAGCGCTTTCTGTCGACCGATTGGAAGCTGTCGTCGAAGAGTGACCGCACCGGCTTCCGGCTCAATGGACCGCAATGGACCTTCACTGAGAAGGCCTACAAGAAGGCGCCGGAGAACGGCGCCGAACCTTCGAACATCATCGACCAGGGCTATCCGCTGGGCGCCATCAACCTCGCCGGCCAGACACCCATTATCCTTGTCAACGACGGACCGAGCATGGGTGGATTCATCAATCCCTACACCGTGCCGTCGGCGACGTTCTGGAAGCTGGGGCAGTCGAAGCCGGGCGACATCTATCGCTTCAAATCCATCAGCGTCGACGAGGCGCAGACGTTGCGCAAGAAACTGAATGCGATCTGTAGCGCATTGAGCATTGTTTAGGGGGGAACGACATGGCCGAGAAGATTGAGACGATGGTGCCCGGCAACGTCTGGAAGCTATTGGTCAAGCCGGGCGACAAGGTCGTCCCTGGCGACGTGCTGTTCATCCTGGAGGTGATGAAGACCGAGGTGCCACACAGCGCCAGCGAGGGCGGCACGGTGAGAGCCGTCCACATCACGGAGGGTCAAGAAGGAGTCGACGCCGGCATTTTAGCTGTCGAGGTTGAATAGGTGATTTGACGATCGCAAAATTTGACCGTCGACGCTGGGATCCCACGTAAAGGTCGCGGTCCGACGCCATTCATGGATTGTTGCGAAAAACTGGTTGCATGGAGGGGACCAAGTGAACAAGGCCGAAGCGGTCACGCGGTTTGAGAACGGCGAGGTGCGGGTGACCGAATGGCGCTTCGCCGCCAGCGCCGAAACCGGATGGCATCGCCATGACTACGATTACGTGGTTGTGCCTCTGACGGACGGCATATTGCGCATCGTTGCTGGCGCGGGGGAATCCACCGCCGAATTGAAGCCAGGCGTCGCCTACTTTCGCAAGGCAGGCGTGCAGCACAACGTCATTAACGCAGGCGAAGAATTTCTCGCGTTCGTTGAAGTCGAGCTCGTCGAGCATTCGGGATGAAACAAATAGCGATCTGCGTTCAATTTGACCACCTAACGATTCGACGCAACGACGCCGACTTGGCGGGCCTGCGGCACTTTCGCTCTATGCTTCGGGGCAAGGTGATTTGGTCGGGTTCTGGACGATCGCAGCGTGGGATGACCACAAGACTCAGATCACCGGTCCACAGACTGAGTCACGCTACCCGGACTTTTGGGATTGGATGATCGAGGGGCTGCGCAAAGCGGGGATGCCTGAAGCGTGAATGACGTGGAACCCGGCGGCATCGCCTGAGCGAATGGCGGCTTCCTCCCAAGGACCTCAACAGCCGCGCTCCGAATGACCGCTTCACGTCGACTCCTGCCGTTGCTCGGTCGGGCACAAGGAGTCGAGAAAGGTCAGTTTGAGTTCGACCGCGCTCGCCGTGTGGCCGCGCAAAACAACCGGGCAACAGAAACCCGATCGCCGATAGGCCAGGCCCGGCGTCAGGCCGCCTTGTTCTGCCGGCGCAGCCGGTTGGCGAGGACGCGCATCACCCTTAGCGCGAAGAACGGCGTGTGCTTGACCATGAAGAGAAACTGCTGCTCCTGAATCGGCATCACGGTGACGTCGGTCAAAGCGACTACGGTGGCGCTACGTGGACCGTCGTCGATCAGGGCCATCTCGCCGAAAATGCCGTTTTGGCCGACAGTTTCGAACCAGCGATTGCCGCTCTTGATCTCGACCTGTCCCCGCACGACGACAAAGAACTCGTCGCCTTGTTCGCCCTCCCTGAAGATCGTTGCGCCCTTCGCGAAATAGCGGGTCGGGACCTCCCGCCCCACAAGAAGACTGAAATCGACCTCGTTGTCAGGCATTTCGCCAGCTTGCGCATCGTGACCGGCCCGCACGCCGTCGCCCGCGTTCTATCCTATCCGGCTATATCCGGGATTTCATTCTACTCCCTCTGACAACGTCGAACGGCCTTTGCGGACGGCCAGGACGTGGGGCGACTTTCCGCTAATGTTGGAGAAAGCGCGGCTGCGCGCTCCCGCTAAGAAGCCGCTCTAAGAGGCCGCCCGGGGTACGGAATGTGCACAGCGCGGTTCAGTCCGCGCCCATGGTTGTTGAACGAAATCAAAGCTACCAACCGCATGGCGACCAGTTAAGGCAACGTCATAGCCCTTGATCGTATCCACAAACGCTGACCGAAGACTTCGCTTATCGAGAATGGTCTCGTTGGGG
>Ga0070765_100002604_pt1 | contig 11364 bp, 8 predicted proteins | sample HubBroMetageWFT5_FD_71516 | JGI IMG/M metagenome (GOLD analysis project Ga0070765, IMG submission 71516) | Warmed and freeze-thawed soil microbial communities from the Hubbard Brook experimental Forest, New Hampshire - Hubbard Brook CCASE Soil... | ecosystem: Environmental > Terrestrial > Soil... | reverse complement strand
CTTTCCAACTCAGAGAAAGTCGACGATCGCGCCCATGGTTTCTTGGGGACGCTCTTCCATCAGCCAATGCCCGCTGCCTTTCAACTCGATGATTTTGACATCGGTTGCTACGCGCTTCATCTGTGGGCCAAGGATCGCGGCACTGGCTTTTTCGCCTGAGATCGACAAGACAGGCATGGTCAACTGCGTCTGAGCCATTTGAGCAAAGTCCTTTGCTGTGTCGGGCCATGACGCGAAGTAGGCCCATCCAGCACGCATCCTTCCCGGACGGGAATAAGCGGCAATGTACGACGCGCGGTCGGCTTCTGGAAGTGAGCGCTTTCCGTCTGCGGCCAAGTCGTTCCAGAAATACGCGAAATATGTCTTCTCCCGGCTTTGGACGAGGGCTTCAGGGGTGGGACCGTGGAAGCGAAAGTGCCAAAAATTCGGGCTGTCGTAGGCCAGTTCCCATCCCGACACACCCGGGAGAAAAGCGTCCATCACGACGAGCTTTTCGACCTCGCTTGGAAACTGGGCCGCATAGGCGTACGCCACCATGAGACCGATGTCGTGACCGACGACCCTCGCTTTGCTGATTCCGAGTGATTTCGCCAGAGCATGGATGCGAATGGCTGCAGTTTTCATGTCGAGGCCGTCTTTTGGAATGTCGGAGTCGCCAATTCCCGGAAGGTCCGGCGCAACGACGGTGAACTTATCCGTGAGTTTCGGAATCAACGGCTTCCACATCCGCGAGGTTTGAGTGTAGCCGTGGAGAAGGATCACAGCAGGTCCGTGGCCGCCGGTAAGGTAGTGAATCTTAAACCCATCGACCTCGCCGAACCTCGATTCGATCGCATCAGGACCGGATTTGATTCGGCTCGTTGCTGCAACAGTCGCTACCAGGAAAAAGCCGAGCAGCACTCCCGCTTTTGCCTTCAGATCGGTTCTCATTGATGTCCCTCCGGACGGAACGATTCCTTCCATGCGGTCGTCACGTGGTTCACGGGCCGCTTCAGCGATTCCAGACTATATAGTCTAGAATTAAACCTGTCAATCGCACCGGTTGTAGACTGGAAAGGCCCAGATATGGCCCGACCCAAGGAATTCGATCCAGAGCGCGCTTTAACCGAAGCGATGAATCTTTTCTGGCGCTTGGGCTATGAAAATAGCTCCCTGGAAGCACTGATGAAGGAAATGGGCATCGCCAAACAGAGCCTCTATGACACGTTTGGTGATAAGCGGGCCTTGTACCTAAAGGCCATGGCACATTACCGGGACCAAACTAATAGCCGGATGCAGAAGATGCTGAATGAGATTCCGTCCGTCAGAGACGGTTTCGCAGGACTTCTCTACGGCCTTGCCGCTGAGACACGGCAACACCATGAACGAGGGTGCCTTTTGTTGAGCGCCAACCTGCAGCGTGACCCGAAGGACGCAGTCGTGAGGGATTTCTTGAGGGATAACCAGGCTAGAGTAGAAGCGATCTTTTGCCAGGCTCTCGCGAGAGCGCAAAAGCAGAAAGAACTGTCGCCCAAGGACGACCCTGCTGCCCTGGCGCGCTTCTTTGTAGCCACGATTCAAGGCATGCGAGCAATGGCCAGGCTCAAGTCAGATAGGAAAGCGCTGGAACAGATCGCTCGAGTCGCACTCTCCGTCTTCAACTTATCGACTGGTGCGTGAACTTCAGGAAAGGATTTGAACTTCGACCCTAGATTTTTGACAGCGTCATCAGTAACTGTGCCCTAATCAACGCCGAGCGAGGCCCACAGTGTACGCAAGAGGAGTTCAGAATTAGTGACGGCTCCTGAACTGCGTTTGACAGCACAATCTTGGTAAAGCGGCGGCCGAGCCTCCGCTACGCCTCGCTAGAATGACCGCGAGAACCTCGTCTCCAAGAATTCTCCCAGTCTGGCTGTGGCTTTGAATTGCGGAATCGGTTCCAGTTCCTCTCCCTTGCCAGTCCCAGTATATCGCGCAGCGGGGGGCTTGCGGCCAGACCCGTGCTGTGCTGTAGAGTCGCTGAACCTCGGCCCAGATTCTTGTCCGAGACCAGAATTTTCACGATTAGAGGAAAAAGATGAGTTTGTTGTTGAGCGAGCATGCGGTGGTAATTGCTGGAGGTGGGCCGACCGGGATGATGTTGGCAGGCGAGTTGACGCTCGCGGGCGTCGACGTCGCCATTGTCGAGCGGCGCGCGAGTGCAGAGTTGGTCGGCTCGCGCGCCGGCGGTCTGCATGCCCGCACCATCGAGGTTCTCGATCAGCGCGGGATCGCCGATCGCTTCCTCGCGCAGGGCCAAGCAATGCAGGTCGCGGGGTTCGCCCACGTCCCGCTGGACATCAGCGATTTTCCGACACGGCACAACTACGGGCTCGCCCTTTGGCAGAAGCACTTTGAACGCATCCTGGCCGGCTGGATCGAAGAGTTGGCCATCACGGTCTATCGCGGACGCGAGGTGACGGGCTTTGCGCAGGACGACACCGGGGTCGACATCGAGTTGTCCGACGGCCAGTCGCTGCAGGCCCACTATCTCGTCGGGTGCGACGGTGGACGCAGCGTGGTCCGTAAAGCAGCCGGCATCGCATTCCCCGGGTGGGATCCAACGATCAGGTTGAACGAGTCCTGGGCGTCAACGACGCCCAGGTTATCTCGGTCGAAATCGTCGAGGCAGCTAGAGACAGCCTTGTCATCGGCCAAGCCTGAGACTCGGCGCCCTACGACAAATAATTCCACAAAAGCTACGACAAACAATTCCTCACCCTACAGCTCTAGCTAGCAGCGAAATGGCTGTAAGCAGGTTCCAGTATCATCATGTTCTGGACGATCGGCCACCTTGACGCGGGGAATACTTTCAGCTCTTTTTCCATATGACCTCCATTGCCTATTTCTAACGTTGCTTCGAGTAATTTTGAAGCTACAGCTAGTCAGCGGCGAAAGCCAAGGTCAGGACCGTGATGTCATCTTCCTGTCCAAAGAGCTGCGCGGCTTCGGCTATCTCCTGGGCAGACATTCGAGTGAGGCTCGAAAGCCGTTCGAAGCCGTAGAGCTCTCCTGTCTGAGAGCGTGCCTCTGGAACGCCGTCTGACAGCAACACGAGGCGCTCTCCAGAATTCAATCGGCCTCGCGTCACGTCATAGGTTTGATCCAGCATCAGACCGAGCGGCAGCGCCGATGGTGTTTCGATTTCACGCCCAGAAAGATAGGGAGCGATGTGACCCGCATTCGACAGAATGTATTCTCCGGAGAGGGAAATCCGAATGCAGCAGGCAGTAGTGAAGCCCAACTGGCCTTGAGCAATCAGCGCATTGTTGAGTCCGAACAGGACCTCGCCAGGATCGTGTGAGGTCTCGCGACGCAGAGCGCCGAGGATCATCGCCACACGCATTGCGGCGGTCAGGCCCTTTCCGGATACGTCTCCGACAATAGCGATGAGAGAGCCGTCGGGTGCGGAGGATACAAAGAAAAAATCACCGCCTACCTCGCTGGCAGGCAGATAAACGGACTCCACCTGAAAACCGGGTGTGGGACGCGAAGCGCTTTGAAGGAGGAGTTGCTGAACTGTACTGGCGGCATGGAGCTCCGCGGCAAACGCGGCGCGAGCTCGGGCGGCATCGACCATTTCGGTGCAAAGAATCGAGTTTGCTATCGCTGCCGCTGTTTGCAGAGCAATGGTGTTCAACAATTTCAAGTCGGCCGCGGAGTAAGATGCGTCCGGCGCGTCGCTGGCTAACGCGATAATCCCAACCGTGCGCTGCCCTGCGCGGAGAGGAGCGCAGATTAGCGCCTTCAGGGTGCGCTCAGAATCGCCAACTCGGGGATCAGAGGCGCAACTGTTGACGATCTCCGCGATCCCCCGCTCAAGAATCGATGCGGCGAAGCGGGAGTCGGGCAACAAAGGGCCGCTACCATCGACGAAATCGCCGGATGAGGGACCGAAGCAAGCGGTGTTGCGCAGCGTGCCATCCGCTTCTTCCATGACCAGGATGCCGCCGTGCGTAGCAGAAATAAGTCGGTGGGCTTGTCCAAGCGCAGACTGACTCACCGCAGATAGATCGAGAAGGGCCGCGAGTTGTTCCGAGAGCTGCTCGATTAAATGGACTTCGCGGTAAAGATGAAGAATCTCCGAAGCCAGGGCGCGGCCTTCGGACTCGCGTGCCGCCAGATGCGTGAGCAGCAGCGCAACCGCGTTAGCAGATGCCGAAGGACCAGCGACGAAACCCAGGGTCGTGCCCTCGAACTCCACCGGCACGCGAGCATGGTCGGCTGACTCCTTGGCAGCCACGCCGAGGAGGGTCTTACCTCCGGCGTCGGAGATACAAATTTCGTCATTTGCCGCGCCCAACAATGCCTTCAAAGCGGGGAGGCTGCTGGATCGAGGGCTGAGAAGGGCTCTTAGAGTTGGGGCGGGCATCGTGCCTCACACTCCAGGCGTCGACAGACCGAGCACGGATCGCGCTTTGGCGACGAGCGCGTCCGGATCAAACGGCTTGGTCATGTACAGGTCGGCGCCCACCTCCTGGCCGCGCTTGCGATCGAACTCCTGCCCCTTTGCCGTGAGCAAAATGATGTGGATGTGGCTCAATCCCAATTCGTTCTTCACTGCGTCACAGACGTCGAAGCCATTTTTCTTCGGCATCATGACATCAAGGAAAACCAGATCCGGCTGCTCGTTGCGGATGGTTTCGAGCGCCTCTTCGCCATTGCTCGCCGTGAAAATGTCGACGCCTTCGTCTTCAAGCTCTTCCAGGGTCTGCTGGATCAGCGTGCGTAAATGTGGTTCGTCGTCAACGATCAGTATCTTCATGGTTTTCATTGATAGATAAGAAAGAGAACGTTCTCCATGCCTTTCTCGAAGCGGAGAGCGCGGACCGCCTCGTCACTGGATAGGAGAGAATTCAAGATGATAATGTCGGGCTTCGAGAGAACAGCTCTTGAAACCAGCTCCGAGCCGTTGGATTCGACGACCTGGTAGCCGCGATTCTCGAGAACATCCGTGAGGGTGCGGATCGTGGAGGCATCCTCATCGACAACCATTACTTTCTTTTTGGACTTGCCCTGGTCGAGCAGCGCACCCACTTCGTGAAAGAGAGATGCGGTGTCAATCGGTTTGGTGAGATAACGGTCGACACCGAGACGGAACCCGCGCTCCTTGTCCTCCACAATGGACAGAATGATGATCGGAATATCCATGGTGGCGGGATCATTTTTCAAAACGGCTGCCACGTCGAATCCATTCATCTCGGGCATCATGACGTCGAGAATGACGAGGCCAGGTATCTCCTCCCGGATAAGCGCGAGAGCTTTGCGGCCGTCCTCGGCCAGGCGAACGACATAGCCGGCCTCGGTAAGCTCTTGCTGGAGCAGAGAGCGAATGTTGGGGTCGTCATCGACAACCAACACAGACTTGTCTCTTGGCTGGTGCGTCGCGACCTGTTCGCGCAACTGCCGGACCAGAGATTCGATATCGACGGAGCGGCGGGCGGGCAACAGATCGAGTTGCGCCGGCAGGCCAACTAAAGGAAGTGTGAAGGAGAACGTGCTGCCTTTGCCGGGCTCGCTCTCTACCCAGATATGGCCGCCGTGATATTCGACGATCTCCTTGCAGATCGGCAGGCCAAGCCCGGTGCCTTTGGGCTTGTCCGTCAACGTATCGCCGACCTGCTTGAACTTCTCAAACACCTTTGGCTGGTCAGCAGGAGCGATACCAATCCCCGAGTCAACAACGCTGACCACGACTTCTTGGCCGCGCAGGCGAGCGGAGCAGAGAATGGATCCCGAATCGGTAAACTTAACCGCATTCGAAATCAGATTGATAACGACTTGAATCAGGCGGTCCTGATCTCCCGTAATGGCCGGGAGATCAGGTTCAATCGAGCGGACGAGGTTTAGTTTCTTCGCTTCGAACAACGAGGCGGTGGCTGCAACAGCTCGCTCAATCACATCGGAGACGGAGACGCTTGCCATGTTCCAGGTGAACTTGCCGGCTTCGATCTTGGCCAGGTCAAGAACATCGTCAATGAGCTTGGTGAGCCGTTCTCCCTCACTGACGACGACACCGAGATTCTCGATCACTTGCTCCTTAGCTTGCTGCACTTTTCGGTCGTCTCCCGGGATCAGCGGGAACAGGCGTTCTTCGAGGCGGCGCCGAATGATTTTGGCAAAGCCAAGCACAGAGGTAAGCGGCGTCCGGAGTTCGTGGCTGACCGTGGAAAGAAAAGAGCTCTTGGCCGCATCGGCTTCTTCTGCGGCAGCCCTTGCCTGGCGTGCGTCTTCGAAGAGCTTCGCATTGTGAATCGCCACTCCGACCGCGGAAGCGATCGTGGACAAGAGCCGTTGGTCGGCTTCGGTGAACCGTCCTTCCTGATCGGTGGACTGGACGCTGATTACACCGATCGTTTGGCCGCCGGACGGAATCGGCACCCCGAGGTAGGACGCTGTATTGCGGCCCATCTGCTCGATGCCAAGCCTGGCGCGGTTGCGGTCCATGTCCTCGTTGATCAGCAGAGGCTGGCCTGTCCTGATGATCTGAGAAGTGAGCCCGGAGCCGAACGGTCTGGCCGCCGCCTCTTCGCCGAAGGTGTAGGGGAACTGCAAGGTCATCGTAGACCTGTCGAGCAGTGATACATAAGCGATAGGAGCACGGAACAGATCGCGTACTTGATCGCCTACAAATTGAATCAGGCTGTCTTTATCGAGCTGCGTCGCAAGCGCCTGGGTGATGCGATTGATCGTAACCAGCTCGGCGGCACGCTCGCGGACTTCGTGCTCGCGTTGATTGATCACCAGATACGCGCCCGCATTGTCCAACGCGATGGTGGTATACGCGGCAAGGTTTTCGAGCAGGCTAAGATGTTGTTCGGTGTATGCATTCTTTTTGAAGCTTTGAATGCTCAGCACTCCAAGAACACGCTCCTGCGCGATCAGCGGCAGATAAATCATCGAAGCAGGCGGTTGCGCCACGCTGCCGTCCACAAGCGCTCCACCCGTATGTTGGTACGAGGAGATGTATTTCGAGGATTCCTTCTCGACATCGTTAATCAAAATTGGTTTGCGATTGTCGATACACCACACGGCAAATTGATTTTTATCGTCGGTGCTCCGCGTATACGGTGCATAACGCTTGCCGTTTTCAATGGCGAGGCTGTATTCGATCAGATGTTTCTCCGGCCGGTAGAGGCCCACGCCGAAGACACTAGCGTCCACAATCTGATTCACACGCTCGTAGAGCTTGAACAGAATGGTTTCGAGGTCGAGTGAAGCGGTGATCTCCTTGCCGATGTCACTCAGCAGTTCGATGCTGTCTTTCTGAGCGGCAATTTCGACAGCCTGCGCGCGAATCTCCTGAGTACGATCGGCAACGGTGGCTTCGAGCGACTTCGCCTGGGCTTCGAGTTCTTCCGTTTTCTGGCGAGCCTTCTCGCGCTCATGCCTGATGATCAGGCGCCAGGCGGCGAGAGCCAGCAGCAGAAAAAGAAGGCCGTACAGCACATACGCGAGCGTGGTCCGATACCACGGCGGCAGGATCGTGAAGGAGTAGGTTCCTTCTTCCCCGGTGCGGCCATCGTCCGAGCGCGAGCGGACCCGGAACCGGTAATCTCCCGGACTGAGGCCGCTGTAGTTTGCTTCTTTCTGCCTGTCCCAGCCTGACCAGTCCTTGTCCGCGCCCTCCAGAAAATATTGATATTCGGTGTCCGTGGGGTTTCCATAGGTCAGGGCGGCAAATTGAAAGCGTAGAGCGTTGCTACCGGGGGGAAGGCGCAGGTCCGAGGTTCCGGCAACGTTGGCGCCCCCGAAAACAACGCGCGGTCCGGCGCTTACCTGACGGACCTGCGTCGCGAACGGCTGCTGCGCGGCGGCATTGGCGCCAGGACGGAAGCGGATGAGTTTCTCGCCGGTGATCAACACGTCGCCATTGGGCTCTGAGTGTTGAAGGAAGATACGAAACCGGTTCAGACGACGATAAGGATCCTCTTCAACACGCCAGGTTCCGTCAGCCTGACGGCTAAACAGACCCAGACGCCGGTCGTCTGACGACACCGTCAAAGCCCAGAAGCTGGAGTCATTAATCGGACTCAGAAAAGACGTAGCGTCGGGAGCGTCGATGGGTAGCAGGAAACGATTGTCGATGACAAACTTCTTGGCCTCGGTATCCCAGCGGAAGATGTTTTTTGAACGATCGAGCGTAGCGAAGATGCTTCCCGCGACGAACTCAATGTCGGTGTTTCCTTCGATAAGACCTTCGTTACGGGAGATGATCTGCACCTTTGAATCTCGTATGCCGGTCGGGGCGACCTCCACGCGAAGCACCTTGCCGTCGCCGCCACTCACCCAAAGGGTTCCTTGCGCATCTTCGACCAGGCCCCTGGATTCGTAGACTGTGTTCGGCAGCCTGCCCTCATCAATCCAGGTTTTGCCGTCCCATCTCATCGAACCAACACCGTCGCCGTGGCCTATCAACACCCGCGAGGGATTGGTACGGGATTGAACAACGTCGTAAGTCTGCTCATTGAGCCCGTAGAGAGCGGGCATCGCGGGGACAAGGGCGTCCCCTTCCACCTTCATGACACCTTCACTGGTGGCTGCAAGCAGCTGGTCGGGTGTCTTGCCCGCAGGATCTTTGAAGACAGTCAGGGTAAAAGCTTGAGTGGAGCCATGAAGCGGAACCAGGGACGGTCGACCCGTCTTCGGATCGAAGACTATCCGTTCGACAGCGGCGTTGCCGCCGCCGGAAGAAACGTAAATCGATCCCTTGTACCGGGCGACGTCGAAGGTGCCTTCGCGCGTGAAGACCGAGATGGGAGAGTCGATCTCAACGCGAGCAATACCCGCATCCAGCCCCAGCCAGAGCGCACCTTCGCGATCCTGATAGGCAGACAAGGTATTCGACCCCAGAAGTCCGACACCCTCGTCGACAATCTGGCGCAGTTTGCCGTCGTGTCCGATGATGACGGCGCCGCCATTAAGCGTGGTGACGCAGAAGCTCCCGTCGGCGAGCAAAGTGGAAGTGTAGGGTTTGTGCGTCGTCAGGTACTCGTCTGCCTCGGTCGGGAACGGAACGGCTTTTTGCCCGTCATATAGAGTGAGTAGCTGATCGCGTTGTGAGATCAGGATGTGATCCGCATCGTATGGGTGAAGAAACAACTTGCCGGCGTTTGCATAAGCATCACCGCCGGGAACATCGCGAAGCTCGTCTCCAACAATCTCCTGAAGCCCCGCACCGCCGCCCTGGGCCGTATAAATGTGCCCGCGCACTGCCGAAAGCGCCTGAAATCTCGCCTTGGGCTGATGCGACCAGACCTGCATGCGCTTGCCGTCCCAGCGAAACAGCTTTTCATAAGAACGGAAAAAGACGCCCTGGGGCGTAATCAGCGCCTGCCAAACGTCGGTAAAGCCCCTATCCTCCACGGGAACCTTATCAAGAAGCGAGACATACTGAAGTCGGCCAGCACTGTCCGGCGTAAGAAATCCGAAGTTCTCGCTGAGACCCACCCAGATCTTGCCGCTTGCGTCCATTGCAAAGGACCGCACGACACTTGAGGGAACGAAGATCTTTCGCCAGGTGACGCCGTCATACTCGAGGATTGCACCACTCGAATTGCCAAAATACATCACGCCGCGCTGGTCCTGCAGGATCGCCCATACCTGGGGACCACCGTTGTACTCCTTGACCCCGTAGTTTTTGAGGACAGGAATCCCCACCTCGGCCCGTGGCCGGGCGGCCGGCTCTGGCGTCGCGGACAAGCTTGTCTGCGCGACTAACAGAAACAGAAGAGCCAGGGCTGAAAGCAATGGCAACGAATATCTGCTGCGAACGAGAGAACGCTGGGCCAAGGTAGATTTCCAAGTCTTACACGTGGGAAATAAGAACTCTACGAGAGAATGTTTTGGCAGTATATGGAGCGATCTGTTGAATGACGTCACATCTTACCATGTCGGTTCGCAGCGGCAACATGCAAAATGTTTTCCCTTAAAGTTCTCCCTCGAGTAAGGCAAAAGGCCGCAAATCCAAGGCTGCAGAAGACCCGCGCGATGCTCGCCGCCCCCACAACCATCGTGGTGAAAGCAAGAACGCAAAAGACTTCCAATAGCGAAGGCCCATGGGCACTCTCCAACCGGAGTTCTGGCGGATGCTTACTCCTATGTAGATCAAAACGAATGAAGCATAAAGTGGCCAAAAGGCCAAGTTATGCTTTATTTTCACGACGTCTCGTTAGCGTACGATTTTTGTCGTTAGGTGTAGTGACCCCTTAAAACGTATCGGTTACAGGTTTGTTTTCGAATCGGAGGCGAGCAGCACTGATGGCGTCCTGCAGCTTGCGTTGAAGAACATCCTGAGGTGGAAGAACGGTCAGGTATTCCGGAACATGGATGCCGGCTGCGTCGAGCTCCAAGAGCTCGATCTGCCGGGTGCTGGCACCAGTGCAAAGGATGATTCCAAGTGGTTGGTCTTCAGCTTCTTCACTCTCGTATTTGGCCAGCCAACGAAGGTAGAGTTCCATCTGCCCCTTGTACTCTGGCCGGAAGCTTCCCTGCTTCAACTCTACAGCGACCAATCGCTTGAGCTTCCGATTGAAGAAGAGCAGGTCGATATAGAAGTCTTCTCCGTCGAGCTGAATGCGCTTCTGGCGAGCGATGAAGGAGAAACCGGCACCCAGTTCCAGCAGGAACATCTCCAGCTCCCGAAGGACAGCGTCTTCAAAGTCCCGCTCCATGTAATGGTCTTGCAGGTCAAGGAAGTCGAGGATGTATGGATCTTTGAGAACCAAGGCCGGACCGACCTCACCGCTTCTCTTCAGGGTCGCGAGCTCCTTCCTGGCTAGCTCTTCAGGTTTCCGGGAGAGTGCTGTCCGTTCGTAGAGCATCGAATCTATTCGCCCCCTTAGGGTTCGAACACTCCAGCCCTCCATGCGGCACATCTCGGCATAAAATTCCCGCTGTAACGGTTGACGGATGCAACGTGCAAGACCCTTCATCTGGCTTTTAAGAGCCAGACGACCGAGGATATTTACGACACGCTGGTCTTCTGTTTCGTGAAGGCCGCGCGTCAATACGATCCGTATTACGCGGACAAAACCAGAAAGGTATGCGAAGAGCTTTATGGCCTACCGAAGCAGTTCACTATCCAGCAATTGGAAGCTCGAGTGGGCTTTGATTGCGTTGGGATTCTTCGTTCTCTTGTGCGTAAAGGCTATCTGGCCAGCGTCATTGGGAAGAAGAAAGTCGTGGGATATAAGTACGGCCCTAAATGGCCGGCGCCGGTAAGCTTCTTTGAGTCAGGTCCGATTGGATTCGTCTACGTGATCCAGATGTGGTTTCGCTACTACTTGAAGAATCACATCAGCGAGCAGATGTCAGAGTTGGAATCCAACGAGGGCGTCCTCCAGC
>Ga0070765_100002602_pt1 | contig 11366 bp, 10 predicted proteins | sample HubBroMetageWFT5_FD_71516 | JGI IMG/M metagenome (GOLD analysis project Ga0070765, IMG submission 71516) | Warmed and freeze-thawed soil microbial communities from the Hubbard Brook experimental Forest, New Hampshire - Hubbard Brook CCASE Soil... | ecosystem: Environmental > Terrestrial > Soil... | reverse complement strand
ACGGTGCACCCGACCTCGCGGCCGAGTGGGAACCCCGCCTGACCGCGCCCGATTACGACGCCGGCGCCCTCGCCGGGATGGCCATGACCGAGAAGCAGGGCGGCTCGGACGTCCGCGCCAACATCACCCGCGCCGAGCCGGTTGGCGACGGCCTGTACGAGATCCACGGCCACAAGTGGTTCTGCTCTTATCCGCCCTGCAGCGTCTTCCTGGTGCTCGCCCAGGCTCCCGCCGGACTGTCGTGCTTCCTCGTCGAGCGCGGCCCCGGGATGGAGTTCCAGCGGCTGAAGGACAAGCTGGGGACGCGGTCGCTTCCGTCATCCGAGGTCGAGTTCCACGGAGCGCTCGGTCGCCTGGTGGGCGACGAGGGGCGCGGGGTGCCCGCGATCATCCGGATGGTCAACCACACTCGGCTCGACTGCCTGCTCGGCGGCACCACCGGCATGCGGCGGGGCACGGTCGAGGCGATCCACCACGCCCGCCACCGTGCGGCGTTCGGGGCGCTGCTGGTCGATCAGCCTGCGATGAGCAATGTCCTGGCCGACCTCGCGATCGAGTCCGAAGCCGCCACGGTCGCCGCGCTGCGGGTAGCGCGCGCGTACGACTCCCCGGACGAGGGCGCGTTCCGGCGGTTCGCCACCGCGGTCATGAAGTACTGGGTGTGCAAGCGGGCCGCGTCGCACGCGGCGGAGGCGCTCGAGTGCCTCGGCGGCAACGGGTTCGTGGAGGACTCCGGCCTGCCGCTCCTCTACCGCGACGCGCCGCTCAACTCGATATGGGAGGGCTCGGGCAACGTCGCCGCGCTCGATGTCCTGCGGGCGATGGTGAAGGAGCCCGCCGGACTGCCGGCGTTCCTGGATGAGTGCGCGCTCGCGGCCGGCGCCGACGCGCGGCTGGACGCGCACCTGGAGGGCGTGCGCGCCTCTATGTCCGAGCTGTTTGCGTCCAGCGAGCCGCAGTTTGGCGCGCGGCGGATCGTCGAGGACCTGGCCGTGGCGTTGCAGGGGTCGCTGCTCGTTCGGAACGCCCCGCCGTCGGTTGCCGATGCCTTCTGTGCGTCTCGGCTCAGCGGCGGTTCCGGGGGCCGGGTCTATGGGACCCTCCCCACGGGCGTCGACGCCGGCGCGGTCGTCGACCGCGCGCTCCCGGCGTGACCACGGTCGCGGGCCTGGCGACGCGACAGCGTCTGCTGGCGGCCGCACGCGAACTGATCGAGGACGGCGGCTACGCCTCGGCGTCGGTGGTCGCGATCGCCGAGCGCGCCGGCGTCGCCTCGGGAACGCTGTACCGCCACTTCACCTCGAAGGAGGACCTGTTCGTCGACGTGTTCCGGTCGGTGTGCTCACACGAGGAGCGCGCGATGGTGGCCGCCGCGGAGTCGCTCCCCGCCGGCGCCGCCGCGGTCGAGCGCCTCGAGGCCGTGCTGACGACGTTCGCCCGCCGGGCGTTGCAGAACCGACGGCTTGCCTGGGCACTGCTGGCCGAGCCGGTCGACCGGCGCGTCGATGCCGAGCGCCTGGCCTACCGCGAGCGTTACGCATCGCGGGTTGCCGCCGAGCTAACGGCCGCGGTCGCGGCAGGCGAGATCCCCACGCAGGACGTCGCGTTCACCGCTGCCGCGCTGGTCGGGGGCTGCGGCGAAGCCCTGGTCGGCCCGCTGTCCGCCGATGAGCCGTCGGCCGAGGACGTCGTCGGATCGCTCCGAACGTTCGTCCGCCGGGCGATCGGGGCGGCGGCATGAGCGACGCGGTCCGGGTCGAGCGCGATGGTCCCGTGACGACCGTGTTGCTGTCGCGCCCCGAGCGTAGGAATGCGGTCGACGGCCCGACCGCGGCGGCGCTGGCGGACGCGTTCCGGGGGTTCGACGCCGATCCGGATGCCGCGGTCGCGGTCCTATACGGCGAGGGCGGCGTGTTCTGCTCGGGCGCCGACCTGAAGGAGGTGGGCGGCCCCGCGGGCAACCGCGTCGCCCCCGCCGGCGACGGCCCGATGGGCCCGACGCGGATGCGGCTGGGTAAGCCCGTGATCGCGGCGGTGGCCGGGTACGCGGTCGCCGGCGGCCTCGAGCTCGCGCTCTGGTGCGACATGCGCGTGGCGGAGGAGGGCGCGGTGCTCGGCGTGTTCTGCCGGCGGTGGGGGGTGCCGCTGATCGACGGCGGGACGGTCCGGCTTCCGCGGCTGATCGGCGTCTCACGGGCGATGGACATGGTCCTGACGGGCCGGGAAGTAGGCGCTGCCGAGGCGCTGGCGATGGGTTTGGTCAACCGGGTGGTCCCGGACGGCTCGAGTCGCGGCGCCGCTGAGGAGCTGGCCCACGAGCTCGCCGCGCTCCCCCAGACGTGCCTGCGCGAGGACCGGCTGTCGCTCCTCGAGCAGGACGGGCTCGATGAGCAGGCCGCGCTGGCTAACGAGCTCGGGCACGGAATTCGATCGCTGGCGGACGTCGACGCCGGCGTTGCGCGCTTCCGAGGAGGCGCCGGCCGTCACGGGGCCGCCGACTAGGCCTGGTCGAGAAACCCCGCGTATATGGCGGTTTCTCGACCACCCCTGATAAGCGATTACTTTTCCCCCACCCGTCGGTCTTAGGATCCGAAGGCCATGGCTCTCGTCTGCGTTCACGGACCGCTCCGGAAGCTCGCCGGTGGGTCCGCCGAGCTCGAGCTCGGCGGCGCCACCGTGGAGGAGCTCCTGCGCGGCCTCGAGCACGAACACCCCGCCGTCTCCGGCTGGATTCTCGACGAGCGCGGCACCGTCCGCCGCCATATCAGCGTGTTCGTCAACGGCGAGCGGGTCGACCAGCGGACGGCCGTCGCCGCAAGCGACCGAGTTGAGGTTTTGCCCGCAATCACGGGAGGAAGATGACCGAGCTGCTGCTGGGAACCAAGAAGGGCCTGTTCGTGCTCGAGGGCGAGCCGGGCTCGAGTTTCGAGGTCTCGAGGTGCGCGTTCGCGGGCGAGCCGGTCGACTTCGCGATGCGCGATCCGGTCAGCGGCCGGGCGATCGCCACGTCGACGTCGCCGTTCTATGGCCCGAAGATCTGGTTCGCCGACGACCCGGCCGGCGAGTGGACCCAGGCCGAGGGGGTCGCGGTCCCCGAGGGGGGCGAGCAGGCGCTCGAGCGGATCTGGGTGATCGTCCCGGGCGACGGCGGAGCGCTGTACGCGGGTGGCGATCCCGGCGTGCTGTTCGAGAGCCGCGACGGCGGCGCGACCTGGGAGCTCAACCGCCCCCTGTGGGAGCATCGCGTCAGCGAGGACTGGCAGCCGGGCGGCGGCGGTCTGTGCCTGCACTCGATCGTGCCCTGGCCCGGCGAGCCCGATCGGCTCGCGATCGCGGTGTCGGCCGCCGGCGTGTGGCTGACCGAGGACCACGGCGAGACGTGGCGGCGCGGCAATCGCGGCATCCGCCCGCGTTACCTGCCGGATGACGCGCCCGAGGACACGTTTCAGCTGTGCGTCCACCGGATGGAGCGCGCGAAGCGCGATCCCGAGCGCATGTTCATCCAGTTCCACGGTGGCGTGTACCGCTCCGACGATGCCGGCCAGACCTGGAACGACATCGGATCCGGGCTGCCGTCCGACTTCGGCTTCCCGCTTGCGCTCGACCCGAGCGACCCCGACAGCGCCTATGTGATCCCGCTCACAGGCGATTTCGACCGCGTCACCCCCGAAGGCCACGTGCGCGTGTACGAGACCCGCGACGGCGGCGCCACCTGGACGCCGCGCGGCGACGGCCTCCCGGCCGAACAGGCGTATCTCACCGTCCTTCGCCGCGCCTTCGACCAGGCCGGCGAGGGCGAGGCGCTGCAGCTCTACTTCGGGGCGACGTCGGGCGACGTGTTCGGTTCCGGTGACGCCGGCGGCAGCTGGTTCGAGGTCGCCTCGCGCCTCCCGCCGGTGTTCTCGGTCACCGCGAGCACATGATCGGTCGCATCCTTTCGCACGGTTCGACCTAAAGCAAGGTTACGACTGATCCTTTCCTAAGAGTGCGGCTTCCGCTAGTATCGGCTTAGGAAAGGAAAGGCAGCATCCTTTCCTAAGGCGCAAAAGTAGGAAAGGATCTCAGTGCGAGGGAAGTACGTCCATCGCGTCTGGAAGGCCGACCCGACCATTTATGCGCCGCCACGGTACCGGCGCGAATGCGAGTACGACGCTTTCATTCCAGACCCGATAGCTGGACTGGCCGTCAACCTCCCAGGCGATGTTGCCGGGGTGGTGTCCGATGCAGAGAAGGCGATAGCTGACCTTAACCGCGCAGCTGGCCCCGAGCTAATGCCGCTCGCTCGCCTGCTGCTCCGAACCGAGTCCATCGCATCGTCGAAGGTTGAGGGGATGCAGGTCGATGCCCGGACTCTTGCCCGAGCCGAGGTGAAGCAGGAGACCGGGCGCCACGTCGGCTCGAGTGCCGCCGAGATCCTGGCGAACATCGACGCCATGCAACTTTCGATCGAACGCGCTGCCAACGTCGACGGCCTCCACCCCCGAGATCTCGAGGACATTCATCGCGTGCTTCTCGAATGGGCTCCGAACCCTCGGATCGCGGGCCAGCTCCGCACGTCTCAGAACTGGATCGGTGGAAACGATTACAACCCCTGCGGTGCGGCGTTCGTGCCGCCTCCAGTCGAGGATGTTAAACCGCTTCTTGACGATCTGTGCCTCTTTGTCAACGACGTGACGCTGCCACCGCTCGTCCAGGCCGCGGTCGCGCACGCGCAATTCGAGACCATCCACCCTTTCATCGACGGCAATGGGAGAACCGGCCGGGCGCTGGTGCAGGTCGTCCTCCGCAGGCGCGGACTGACGCCCTCATTCGTTCCTCCGATCAGTGTCATCCTGGCGCGCGACAAGGATCGATATTTGAACGGCCTAACCGCCTTCCGCGAGGATGGGCTTGCCGAATCGATCGAGTTGTTCGCCGCCGCCACCGCCGAGGCGGCGAACCTCGCGACGCGTTACGCGAGTCGCGTTGGCGAGCTTCAGGACAGGTGGCGGGAACAGCTGCGAGCGCACTCGAATCCCCGTGCGGACGCGGCCGCCTGGAGTCTGATCGCCGTGCTCCCGGCGCATCCGGTCATCACGGTGCCAGTGGGCGTCGCGGCGACGCAGCGGACGAGGCCCGCTGTGGCGAATGCGGTCGAGGAGCTCGAGGGTGCTGGTGTCCTCGTCCGGCTTACCGAATCGGCGCGCAACCGCGCGTGGGAGGCCACCGGCCTTCTCGACCTCATCGTTGGGCTCGAGGCTGGCGAGGCGTGAGGCTGTGGGCCCACGCCAGCAGGCGGTCCACCTCCACGCCGGTGATTCCGACCGCGGGGTCGGTGGTCACCAGCAGCGTGGGCCCCGGACGGGCGGCTGCCCAGTCGCGGCACGCCCCGTCGTGGGCGTCATCGATCCAGGCCATCGGCCTAGACGGCTCGACGTGGAGGTCGATCGCGCCGAGCTTCCAGTGAGCCTGGGTAGGGCGTTCGCCATTGTCGAACACGACGTGCGGCAGGGGCCCATCCAGCCCGAGCGCCAGCGGGAGGTAGTCGTTGGCCTTCTCCTCCCAGCCGGTGCACCAGGCCAGTTCGTATGCGGTTCTTAGGCGTCGCAGGTACGCTCCGGCAGTGCCCGAGAGGAAATGGGCGATCCCGTCGACCAGTTGATAGCGGCCGGCGGGAGGAGCGGCGTGGTCGAACCCGAACAGGGAGATGACGCCATCGACGTCGATCAGGAGCAAGGGACGGTCCATGAGTGAACTGATGCTGTCACGGGTACACATCTGGCCGTAGCCGTCGGGTTGACTCAAGCCCGCCGCTCGTGCTGCCGAAGTTCCCAGTGACGGCGAGCACGGATCGCTCGCCCCGCCACCTAGCAATGAGCTCATTTTTCGGCATCTTCCTCGCGCTTCTGTGCGCCCTGGCCACGAATGTCGGCTTCCTGTACAAGCATCGGGGAGCCTGCGCGGCGCCGGCGGTGGACATCCGCCGGCCGCTGCGCTCGGCCCATGCCCTGTTCGCCTCGCCGCTGTTCACGATCGGATGGGTGATCGGCGCCGGCGCGTGGGTCTTCCACGTCGCGGCGATGTCCGTCGCCCCGCTCTCGCTCGTCCAGGCCGTCCTGGCCGGGGGCATGGTCCTGCTGGCGATCATGGCCGAGCAGATGCTCGGCTGCCGGATCGGCCGCCGCCAGTGGATCGGCCTCGGACTGACCGCGTTCGGCCTGATGCTGCTCGGCTTCACACTTCCCGGCGCCCACGGCGCGGACTCGCACTTCTCGATCGCCGGCATGATCGCGTTCGAGGCCGTGCTGATCTCGGCCGGAGGCCTCCTGATCATGGGACCGAGCATGGGCGCGCCGGAGCACCACCACGGCTACATGCTCGGGGCGGCCTCCGGGATCCTGTTCGGGGTCTCTGACGTGGCGATCAAGGCGATCTCCGGGATGGTCGGCCACTCCGGCCCGGCCGGACTCCTCACCCCGTGGCTGCTCGTATGCGTCGCCGCCTCGGTGGCCGCCTTCTACGCCTCGGCCAAGGGTCTCCAGGACGGCGACGCGGTCCCGGTGATCGCGGTCACCGGCACGGCCGCCAACGTCGCCGGGATCATCGGCGGGTTCATCGTGTTCGGCGATCCGCTTCCCGCCAGCCCGATCGCGCTGGTCGTCCAGTGCCTCGCCTTCCTGCTGGTCGTCGGCGCGGCGTGGCTGATGCCGGCGCCGGTCCGCGCGGCCTCGCCGGTTGCGGTCGCCGCGGCTGCTGCTTAGCCTGGGCCTCGCTTCGCTCGGCGTCCGTGGGGCCGTGCGGGCCCGTCCGGACCGGTCGCGAGCACCCCGCCGGGCACGGACGCCCGGCGGAACGGCCCCACGGATGCCGCGCAGCGGCCCATCCTCCGCATCGGCCAACAGCCCGTCCGGTCTGCACAATTGCCCTGGCCTAGCAGGGCCGATACCGTTGTACAAAACGGCACACGACTGGAGGAACCGGATGGCGAGCACCGAGGAGGCAGTTAGGACGGGGGAGAGCACGCTCCAGGAGCTGGCCAGGCGCCACCTGTGGATGCACTTCACCCGCATGTCGGCGTACCGCGATCACGAGGTGCCGATCATCGTCCGGGGCGACGGGTGCTACGTCTGGGACGAGCACGGGAAGCGCTACCTCGACGCGCTGTCCGCGCTGTTCTGCGTGAACATCGGCCACGGTCGCGCCGACGTCGTCCAGGCGGGTGCTGACCAGGCCAAGGAGCTCGGGTTCTTCACGAACTGGTCCTACGCCCATCCCCGCGCGATCGAGCTGGCCGCCCGGATCGCGTCGCTCGCCCCCGGCGACCTGAATCGCGTGTTCTTCACGAGCGGTGGCTCAGAGGCGGTCGAATCCGCCTACAAGCTCGCCCGCCAGTACCACAAGCTGACCGGCAAGCCGAACAAGACCAAGCTGATCGCCCGCGAGATCGCCTACCACGGGACCAGCATGGGGGCGCTGTCGGCCACCGGCATCACCAGCCTGCGGCAGCCGTTCGAGCCGCTGACGCCCGGTGACCACCACGTCCCCAACACCAACACGTACCGGCTGCCCGACGGCATCAGCGAGAGCTGGTTCGCCGAGTCGATCGCGGAGAAGATCGAGTTCGAGGGGCCGGACACGGTCGCGGCCGTGATCCTCGAGCCGGTGCAGAACGCCGGCGGTTGCTTCACCCCGCCGGACGGGTACTTCGAGCGCGTCCGCGAAATCTGCGACGAGTACGACGTCCTCCTGATCTCCGACGAGGTGATCTGCGCCTGGGGGCGTCTCGGGGAGTGGTTCGGGGCGATCAAGTACGACTACCTGCCCGACATGATCACGACCGCCAAGGGAATCACGAGCGCGTACGCGCCGATGGGCGCGGTGATCGCGTCCGAGCGGGTGTTCGCGCCGTTCCAGACCGGCACGCACAGCTTCACGCACGGGTTCACGTTCGCGGGCCACCCGGTGTGCTCGGCGATCGCGATGGCGAACCTCGACGTGTTCGAGCGCGAGGGCATCCTCGAAAACGTTCGCGCCAACGAGGGGAAGTTCCGCGAGATGATCGAAGGGCTGCGGGACATCCCGATCGTCGGCGACGTTCGCGGCACCGGCTACTTCCTCGCGATCGAGCTCGTCAAGGACCAGGAGAGCAAGGAGACGTTCGACGACGAGGAGTGCGAGACGCTGCTGCGCGGATTCCTGTCGGGCGAGCTCTACCGCCGTGGCCTGATCTGCCGCGCCGATGACCGGGGCGATCCGGTGATCCAGCTGTCGCCACCGCTGATCGCGGGGCCCGAGCAGTTCGCCGAGATCGAGGAAATCCTTCGCAGCGTGCTGACCGAGGCCGGCGAGCGGATGCACGTGCATTCGGGGACGGGGCACTTTGCTGTCCGCCCAGGTGTGTAGCGCTCGATGCTGACCGTAGGGGACCTGCTGCGCGATCTGGACGTCCGTCTGCTCGCAGGCGAGCGCGGTCTGCACCTGCCGGTGCGGTGGGTGCACATCTCCGAGCTACTCGATCCGACGCCGTGGCTGTCCGGTGGGGAGCTGCTGCTCACCACCGGGATGCAGCTGGACACGCCGGCCCAGGCCCGGGAGTACGCGGCGCGGTTGGCCGATCATCACCTGGCCGGGGTCGGGTTCGGGACGGGCTTCAAGCACACCGCGGTCCCGGAGGCGCTCCTCGAGGTCGCGGCCGAGCGCGAGTTCCCGGTGTTCGAGGTCCCGTACGAGGTGCCGTTCATCGCGGTCACCGAGGCGGCCTTCACCCAGCTCGTCAACGAGCAGTACGCCGTGCTGCGCCGTGCGCTGGCGGCGCAGGAGCGGCTCGAGCGGATCGTCCTGTCGGAGCGGGGCCTCGACACGCTCGTCGCCGCCCTGGCCACCCTGATCGGGGCGGCCGTGGTGGTGTTCGACGCGCGCGGTGAGCCTTTGCAGCAGCACGCGTTTCGGCGGCCGATCGAGCCCGAGGTGCTCGCGGGGTTGCGGGAGGAGGTCCGGGAGCGCGCCCGCCGGCGCGAGGCGCGGACGTTCATGCCATCGCTGGTCGATGGCAACCAGGGGCTGGCGCTGCCGGTCGCGTCCGATGGGACTCCGGGATCGGGATCCGGATCTGGCTCGGGTCCTGGTTCTGGCTCCGGCTCTGGCTCGGGCTCCGGCGGCGGCTCGGGCCGTCCGCCCGAGGCGTGGCTGGTGGCGATCAAGGACACCGGCGCGCTGTCGGACTTCGACCGGCTGACCCTGCACCAGGCGGTGACGATCGTCGCGCTCGAGCTGCTGAGGGCGCGGGTGGCCGGGGAGACCGAGCGCCGGCTGGCCGGCGACGTGCTCGACGCCATCGTGAGCGGCGAGCTCAGCGGGACGGATGTCGCGCGGCGGCTGGCCCCGTTCCTCGGGCTCTCGGACCGGGTGGCCGCGATCGTGCTCGCCCGCGCCGGCGACGGGCGGCCGACCGGTGCGTCGGTCGAGGCCGCGCTGTGGTCGGCGCTGCGAGACGAAGCGGCGCCGGCGCTGGTGGCCTCGGTCGATTCGTTCGCGTGCGCGCTCGTTGACGCGGGCGGTGGTCCCGAGGAGGAGCTGTTCGCCCTGGGCGAGCGGGTCGCCGCGGCGGCAGCGGCTCAGCTGCGCATGGAGGTCCGGGTTGGGATCGGGCGCTCGGTGCCGGTGGTCGACGCCCGGCGGAGCTTCCACGAGGCGCGGTGCGCGTTGGAGGCCCTTGCGCTCGGCGCGGTTGCGGTCCCGAACGGGAACGGGTCGGCGCCTTCGGCGGGGTCCGTTGCCGGGGATCGCTCACGGGTGGGGACGTACAAGGATCTCGGCTCGTTCCAGCTGCTCCTGTCATTGCAGGACGACGAGGCGCTGCGGCTGTTCTGCGACTCGATCCTGGGGCCGATCGAGGCCAGCGAGGGTCCGTACGGGGGAGAGCTGATCCGCTCACTCGAGGCCTTCATCGAGGAGAACGGGCAGTGGGAGCGGGCGGCCCGGCGGCTGTACTGCCATCGCCACACGCTGCGCTACCGGATCCGTCGCGTCGAAGAGCTGACGGGGCGGAACCTGGGATCGGCCCGCGATCGGATCGAGTTCTGGCTGGCGCTCCGGGGCCGGCAGCTGGTGAGTTGAGCCTGTGGATGCAGATGGTTGCCGAGCAACCGGGAAGGCGGTCATAGCGTGAAGGTCGGGGTTCCAACAGAGGTCAAGTCGGACGAGTACCGGGTGGCGCTGACGCCGGCGGGCGTGCGCGAGCTGGCCGACGCCGGACACGAGGTTTTCGTGCAGAGCGGCGCCGGGCGCGGCTCGGCGATGTCCGACGAGGGATACGCGGCCCAGGGGGCCACGATCCTCCCCGACGCGGACGCCCTGTTCGAGGAGGCGACGCTGATTGTCAAGGTCAAGGAGCCCCAGCCCGAGGAGGTCGGGCGGCTGAAGCCCCACCACACCCTGTTCACGTACCTCCACCTGGCGGCGGACGCTTCGCTGACGCGGCGGTTGATGGAGTCGGGGGCGACGTGCATCGCCTACGAGACCGTCGAGGACGCGCGCGGGCGGCTGCCGCTGCTGGCGCCGATGTCCGAGGTCGCCGGCAAGATCGCCACCCAAGCCGGGGCGTTCATGCTCGAGAAGCCTTTGGGTGGGCGCGGGATTCTGCTTGGGGGCGTCCCGGGGGTCGCGGCCGCGAACGTGATGGTGATCGGCGGCGGGGTGGTCGGTATGAACGCGGCGTTCATCGCGCTCGGGATGGAGGCGACGGTCTACGTCTACGACCGGAACATCGACCGCCTGCGGGAGCTCGACATCGCCTTCGGCGGGCGGGCGGACACGTGCTTTGCGACGACGCTGGAGATCGAAGAGCGGTTGCCGTATATGGACCTCGTGATCGGAGCGGTCCTGGTCCACGGCGCCCGTGCGCCGCGGGTGATCACGCGGGCCCAGCTCGGGCTGATGAAGCACCAGGCCGTGCTCGTGGATGTCTCGATCGACCAGGGCGGCTGCTTTGAGACCTCGCGCCCGACCACCCACTCCGACCCGACGTACGAGGTGGACGGGATCACCCACTATTGCGTGACCAACATGCCCGGGGCGGTCCCGATCACCTCGACCTACGCGCTCACCAACGCCACCATCCCGTACGTGCTCCACGTCGCCACCGTGGGTGTCGTCGGCGCGATCACCGAGAACCCGGGGCTGAAGCTGGGCGTGAACGTCGCCGGCGGGAGCGTCACGTACGCGCCGGTGGCCGAGGCGGTTGGGGTGCCCTACGTGCCGGTCGACGATGCGCTCGGGGTGGCGGCGGCGTAGGGGCGGTTTCGCGAGCGCGGCAGCGGTGCGCATGTCGTCGGCTCGGGGGGTGCGCGCGTCGCCGGCTGGGGGCGGGTGCGCGCGTCGCGGGCGCA
>Ga0070765_100002601_pt1 | contig 11367 bp, 9 predicted proteins | sample HubBroMetageWFT5_FD_71516 | JGI IMG/M metagenome (GOLD analysis project Ga0070765, IMG submission 71516) | Warmed and freeze-thawed soil microbial communities from the Hubbard Brook experimental Forest, New Hampshire - Hubbard Brook CCASE Soil... | ecosystem: Environmental > Terrestrial > Soil... | reverse complement strand
GCCTCCGGCGCTGAATAATGCAGTATCGACCCCCCTGAACGAATCCTCAGCAAGAGTTTCGACTGGTATTTCTTCTCCCTTGAATTTGAACGCTTTCCCGGCAGACTTTGGCGAAGCAAGCAGTTTGAGTGATCGCACAGGAAAATCTCTTTGCTCGAGAAGCTGGATGAGTTCTGTGCCGACGGCGCCGGTTGCTCCAACAATTGCCAGGTGAAATCCAGTACTCATGAACGCGGCGATACTTTACAAGATTGTCATTGATAGCAAAACACAGTATCTGAATTTTTTTCGTGGCGAGGAATTACTCTTAGCCGCCCCTGTCTCCACATCCCGGTTCGGGCTCGGGTTCGAGCCCGGCAGCCGGAAAACTCCGACGGGTTCTTTCCGTGTTCGTGAAAAGATAGGGGGAGAGATGCCGATAGGGACTGTGTTTAAAGGCCGACGGCCAATCGCCGCTTCTGTTGACAGGTCAGCAGAAGAGGACTTGATCACTTCAAGGATTCTCTGGCTCGATGGACTGGACGAGAACAATGCGAATACCAAGGAACGCTACATCTACATCCACGGTACGAATCATGAACACTCCATCGGACAACCGACGAGCAATGGTTGTATACGGATGCGCAACGCGGATGTCATTCGCTTGTTCGACCTGGTTGAAGTCGGTGTTCTTGTCGAGATTGTTGGATAAAAATTGAAACCTCTGTGTGACTCGCGTGTTACTCAAGAAGTCAACCTTAACAAAATAGCCGTTCAAACGAATTTCTGAAAATACATTTGTGTCCGCGATGTGTTCAGCCTAATACGGTTGTGCTGCTAGCTAAGAAAGGAGGCGAGACTGATGAACATTGTGAAATATTTCACTTTAGTGGCTTTGGCCGCTGCGGCGCTAGGCGTTTCTGCCTGTGCTAAAAAGGAGACTCCTCCGCCGCCACCGCCGGCGCCCCCAACGACCGGCTACTCCAAATAAGGTCTCGACCTTAGGAGGATTTATACCCGCCTCAGATGGCTCTGAGGCGGGTTTTTCTTTTCGCACGACTGACAAAGGCGGATCCAGCCAGAAGAAAGCGCCAATCGAACTCTACAGATTTGGTGATCCCGACGCGGCGGTCGACCTCAACACTAACGCCTTGACGGCGGGTTAAGAGTTTCGCATGGCTAATCGCAAAAAAGTCCTGACCATGAAATCCATGATGAATCGAGAGCGCCTGCGTTAATTTGCCGGGCCCTGAACAGAAGCTGCGAATCCGTGAAATTCCCCGGCGTTGCGCCATCAGGTGGCAGCCGTTTGTAGGTTCAAGTGCGCGAATCAACACAAAGCCATTCGCCGGGCCGCCCTTCACGAGAAAATTCAGTAACCAGTGGACACCGTAATTCAGATAGATGTAGAGCGTTCCAGGTGGATTTAGTTCGATGAACTCTCGAGTGCCGCGGCGCAGGAACGTGTGACTTGCTTGATCACCATGTTCAGCATACGCCTCGGTTTCGACGATTAACCCGGCAGTCTCTCCCCATACGAGTTCACACCCGATCAGCGAGTGCGCACAAGTCAGCGGGTCAGTCTCAAAGAAGCTCCGGTCGATCTGCGTGGTCATCGTTCAGCGTTTGGCGTTCGGCGTTCGGCGTTCGGCGGAAAACGCGGCGCGATCCTTCGTCGCACGTCCATGAAGATATTATCAAACAGGAGAGCCGCCCAGCCGATCCACTTCTTGAATTCTTGACTCCTTGAATTCTTAGCTTCATGGACGTGCGACGCCGGATCGCGCGGGAGCGCGTCCCTTGTCTAACGCCGAACGCCGAACGCCAAACGCTGAACGCCGAACGTCCCTCATAGTCCCGATGGGTGATCCACGAAGGACCAGGGTAAAGCAAACTTCGAAGCGACCCGCTCTGCGAGTGCCCGCACTCCAAACGTCTCTGTGGCATAGTGACCGCCATATATCAGATTCACTCCGAGTTCTTCTGCTAAAGCAAAGGTGTGATGCGGTCCTTCGCCGGTCACAAACGTGTCGATTCCTTCCGCTTTGGCCCTCTCCACCTCAGCACCGGCCCCACCGGTGAGAATCCCGACGCGGCGCACTTCGGCTGGGCCGGCCGGGCAAACCCACAATTCCCGGCCAAGGACGTGCTTCAATCGACCTATCAGTTCGGCACGATCTATTCGTGTCGAGACCGCAAACCCGAGGTTCTGCCTGTTGTGGAGAAAAAACGGTTCTGGTCGACCGATGTCGAGGGCCCGCGCCAAAAGAATGTTGTTTCCGACTTCGGGATGCAAGTCCAGCGGAAGATGCGCACTGTAAATTGCGAGATTGGTCGAGACTGCTCGTTTGATTTTGCGAAACTGAGCCCCGACCAGCCGATGCAATCCGCCCCAGAATATTCCGTGATGCACGATGAGCAAATCCACCCGCCGGTCGACCGCCATTTCGATGATGGTTTCGCTTGCGTCGACGGCTGCTCCGATCTGTGTCACCCCTCCGTCGTTTTGAAGTTGGAGCCCGTTTAGGGCATTTGGGTAGTCCTCCACTTCCCGAATTCTCAGATACTCATCCAGGAAATCGCAGATTGATTGAAGCATGTCGTGTCCCGTCCCCGAAATAGCATGTTATCTTCGGGGACGGGACACTATAAGATTAAATGAGCGCACGCGGAATTTCTTTGTCCGCATATAAAATTGAGAGCTTCTTAATTCCTTTGATCCGCTTCGCGATAGACCGCAGTTGTGCGAGAATCCGAACGAGCACCAATTCGTTCTTGTAACCGATCGAGTAGCAAAATTCCGGGCGAACCGCCATGTGCAAAAGGACAAGTGTGTCGTCATGAACACGGGTGTACACTAGAACGCCGGCGAGGTCCTTTTTCACTCCGCGGTCAACAAAGGCGTATAACGTTTGGACTTCCAGTCCCTCAATCCCAATTCGGAGCGCGCCTCTCTCGTCAATCACCTTTGGAAACCCATAACTAATAATTGAAGCATTAATGCTGGAAATATGTTGCCCCTGCTCCGGATGAAAAAACATCAGCGACTCCAATTCATTACGCTGGTCTGACCCCAAAGAAGAAGAGAACACCAAAGGCAGCACGAGACATCTCCTTAGGACGTCCGCAAATGATTGTCAATGGAATGCACTCGACTTGGTTTTTCGGGCGACTATGCTGATCAAAGTTCCATGGCGCAACTCTCCCCCCAGAAGCGCAAGAAACGCAGAGTCCAGCTTCGTGAGGCGCAACGCAGGCGGCGCGCCAGATTGAAGGAGGAATCAAAATGCTTTCTGCAAATAATTCTAGATCAAGAGATACTCTTGGCTCTTCGAAACTACAGTGACTTGGTTGGTAAACCGTTACACACCTGCGCAACCGAGTTGATCGAGATTGGCCTGAGCCTTCAGCAGAAGGTCCAAATCCGGCAACAAGAGGAATTGGACCAGTCTCCCCTTCCAGAGGTCGTGCTGCAGCGCGGCGGTGAATCTGCAAAAAACGCCGGACCGCCAATCCTGTCGGAAGGCAATGTAAGTGCCGTGACAAAATCTAGCGGCCAAATGGACCTGTTCGTCGGGTAGGGAGGCGTTCGGCGTTTGGCGTTCGGCGTTGGTAGGGACGCGCTCCCGCGCGATCCGGCGTTGCACGTCCGATAAGCCTAAACTCCGAAATTGGGGACTCCTCCTCGTGCTCATCGTCGTCCTCGGAAATCCGGATGTTTCACAATCAGAATAACGGAACAAAATAATTGCGGGGCAATCGGGCTCTTTTCGCTTCACAAAACGCCGGCGCATCGAGGACGAGTCCAAACTTCGGAATGTTGGATAAGATATTGTCGAACAGAATAGCCGCCAGCCCAACCACTTCTTGAATTCTAGACTCCTTGACTCCTTGAATTCTCAACTTCATGGACGTACGACGCCGGATCGCGCGGGAGCGCGTCCCTACCGCGCCTCCGGCGCCAAACGTTGAACCGGGTTTGACGGGCGGTGTGTACTTGCTCTAGGTTCTTCGAGTGAGCACAGCAAGTCATCGCTGGTTCGCATAAAACCGTTTAAACCCTCTTAATCCTATGGCTTACGAACTACCACCTTTACCTTATCCAGTCGACGCGTTGGAGCCCCACATTGATGCAAAGACGATGGAGATCCATCACGACAAGCATCATCAAGCCTATATCACCAACGCAAACAATGCCTTGAAGGATTATCCGCAACTTGCCGCGAGGCCGGTTGAAGAATTGATCGCCGATCTGAGCGCGGTACCTGAGGCTATCCGGACCGTTGTCCGGAACAACGCCGGCGGCCACGCGAACCACTCGTTTTTCTGGCTAATCCTCGGTCCGAATGCTGGTGGATCACCGAAAGGAAAGCTGGCGGACGCGATTACTTCAACGTTCGGCAGTTTCGACCAATTCAAAGAGAAGGTTCAGGCTGCTGGTGCGGGCCGATTCGGCAGCGGCTGGGCCTGGTTGGTGATTAACAAAGCGGGCAGTCTGGAAATTACTTCGACGCCAAATCAAGACAGTCCGATTATGGACGGACTAAAGCCGCTGTTGGGTATCGACGTTTGGGAACACGCGTACTACCTCAAGTACCAGAACCGGCGGCCGGATTATCTGAAAGCAGTCTGGAACGTCATAAACTGGGACGCAGTGAGCAAGCACTTCGAAACGGCTGCCTGAGGAACTGCGAACGTCACCGAACGACTGCGAACGACAACGGAGCGCTGATGCGGGTCCGTTCGAGGGAAGCCGCTTGCGGCGTCTCCGAGCGCTGACGTCCGTTGTCTTTCGTTTCTTCTATGGCGTACATTAACGATCACTATCTCAAACTCAAAGGCGGATACCTTTTTCCGGAGATCGCCCGCAGAGTACGCGCGTTTAGCGACGAACATCCGGAGTTGGCTAAAACTTTGGTCCGGTGCGGCATCGGGGACGTCACCGAGCCTCTTCCCATCGCGGCAATCCAGGCAATCCATCGAGCGGTCGATGAGCTCGCACATCGGGAATCGTTCCGCGGCTACGGCCCCGAGCAGGGTTACGAATTTCTCCGACGCGCGATTGCGGAAAACGATTACCGCAAAAAAGGCATGGATATTGCCGACGATGAGATCTTTGTCTCTGACGGCTCCAAATGCGATTGCGGTAACATTCTGGATATTTTCGGCGATCAAAATCGAATCGCAGTGGTCGATCCTGTCTACCCCGTTTACGTCGACACCAATGTAATGGCCGGTCACACCGGACCAGCGGACGAGCTCGGCAACTACGCTGGACTCGTTTATCTTCCGTGTACGAAGGCAAACGGCTTTGTGCCAGAGATTCCAAAGGAGCGCGTCGATCTCATCTATCTCTGCTTTCCAAATAATCCAACCGGTTCGGTGGCAACTCGGGAGCAACTCAAGGCGTGGGTTGACTACGCTCTCGGGAATTGGGCGATCATTCTCTACGATGCCGCCTATGAAGCTTACATCACCGATCCCGCGATCCCCCACTCCATTTACGAGATCCCGGGTGCCCATGACTGTGCGATCGAGTTTCGGAGCTTTTCGAAAAACGGGGGTTTTACTGGTGTGAGGTGCGGATTTACGGTTTTGCCGAAATCGATTACGGCACTGACTTCCAAAGGCGATAAGAAGAACCTGCATCCACTCTGGAACAGAAGATTCAGCACCAAATTCAACGGTGTTAGTTACCCCGTGCAGAGGGGCGCCGAGGCGATCTATACGGAGAAAGGCCAGGAGCAAGTGCGAAACCTGATCGGTCACTACTTAGGCAACGCGGAAATACTTGCAGATTCCCTGTGCTCGACCAGCCTTGAGGTGTTCGGGGGACGAAATGCGCCTTACATCTGGGTAATGGCACCATCCGGTTACAGCAGCTGGCAGGTCTTCGACAAAATTTTGCGGGATATACAGGTCGTGATCACGCCGGGAACAGGTTTCGGCGCGCAAGGCGAAGGCTACTTTCGAGTCTCGGCGTTTAACTCCCGGGAGAATGCCCGAGAAGCGGCCCGCCGGTTCAAAGAAGTCCGCTGGTAAGTGTAAGCGAAAGCTCCAGCTTTTGCCCTCGGGCCAGAGCCTTAGCGTAAACGAAAGCTCCAGCTTTTGCCCCTGGGACCAGAGCAAAGGCTGGAGCCTTCGCTTACTGCGCGCTAAAACTCTTCTCAATCTCAAGAATACGGGCGCGCTTGGCTTCATTCTGTCGATGCAGATCGGCCATGATAGCCTGGAATTCGCTGTCATCCTTGAAAGGATTCAGCCCTGGGTCACTGGGTCCCAACACCGGATCGGGAAAGCCGCCGTTGGCTAGCATTTCGCGCAGGTACCGGTAAGCTTCTTTGTATTGATTCAGGAGCCGAAAACCGACAGCCAGATCAAAGCGCATCCAGCGGGGCGACTTAGCCGTCGGTAATTTCTGCTGGGCGAAAGCTACGACCTGCCCTGCTGTTCGGCGCGCTTCCGCCTCCTGCCCGGACTCGTGCAGCGCCAAAGCGAGGCGAAGCAAGGCAGTTGGGTTCTCGTTATCCGCCTTGAGTTTGGCGTCGACCGTTTGAATGACGGCGAGCCAGTCTCCTAACTGCATGGTACAGAAAAGCACTAGATCGGCGGCCGTAGTAGCGTAGTGCGTCTTCAGATCCGACGGCAACCGCTGGGCTGCGGCCAGAGCCTCACCGTAATCTTTGCCGTACACCAGCTGCTCACACTCCATCAAATCACGTCTTCGCGGATCTGGCTCCAGATTGATGGCGCGCTTGATCCATTTTTCGGCCAGATCTTTCTCACCGACCGTCCAGCAGATCAAAGCAAGCTCATAAGGCGCCCAGGAATCATAGGGGTTGGTCATGTAGCACTTTCGAACCGATGCGTACATCTCCTCTTCACGTCTGAACTCCGTATATTCGGTCGCCGCGATGCGGTTCGCATCCCAATCGTTCGGCGCGAGACTCAGTGCTGTGCGGACCGGTGCATCCATTCGATCGAACCAGCCTTTGAGGCTGAAAGCGCTGGCAAGCGCGATGTACGCGCGCGGTTGCTTCGGGTCGAGCGCAATCGCCTCCTGGCAAAGGTTGATCGCGGAATCCAGCCAAAAATCCTCCCCATGGAACCGCTTGACTCTCTCGATATACGCGTCTGCCAAGCCGATGCGAGCAAGCACAAACTTCGGGTCTTCTTCCAGCGCCTGCTTGAACAGTCCAATAGCTTTATCGTTATCCTCCTGACGATGAGTTTGCCACAACGCCCTTCCCTGAAGGTAAAGGTCATACGCGGTCAGATTGCCGGTTGGTTTGCGCTGGATATCGGCCCGCTCATTCGCGGAAAGTGTTGCCCGCAGCGCCGTGGTAATCTGCTCTGCCAGATCACTTTGGATCGCAAAGACATCCTTCATCTCGCGGTCGTACGACGCACCCCAAAGCCGCTGGTTCGTGCTCGCGTCGTATAGGATCGTAACGATCTTGACCCTGTTTTCGACCCGTTGGACGCTGCTGTCCAAAATGGCACCAACGCCCAGCTCGGCAGAAATTTCGTTCAGAGGCTTTCGATGTGCGGCTGGCGCATCCTTATAGCGAAGGATCGAACTACGCGCGGTGACTCGTAAATCCGCCAGTTTGGACAATTCGTAGATCACCTCGGATGTCAGTCCGTCGCTGAAATATTCGTTTTCCTTATTGTCGCTCAGATTGTCGAATGGCAGCACGGCGATTGACTTGGCAGTCGCGAAAGACGGTGGGGACTTCGGACCCAAGAAATGCAGGCCGACCACGGAGGCGGAAGCAAGAACTCCGATAAGCATGCAGAGCGGCCACTTCCCGTGCCGCCAGGACCGGCGCCGAGGCTTGGCACCTTTTCGAATATCCTCGGACCCTGCCAATGACTGCGACTCGAGCGCCTTCTTCACGGCCCGTAACGCCGTCTGGAGCGCAGCCGAATCTTGCGGGCGCTGGCCAGGGTCTTTTTCCAACATGTACTGAAGCAAAATGACTATAGGCTTCGGGACATGCTTCAATTGATCGAGCGGGAGTGGAGCGTGCAAATGCCGGCTCATCACTTCGGCTGTGGTGCCGCTGAAGGGCACCTCACCCGTGAGCATCTGCCAGAGAGTTACGCCCAAAGAATAAATATCCGAACGAATATCTACTTCACTGCCCGCACACTGCTCTGGGCTCGCGAATAAGGGAGTTCCCGCGAAGGTGCCTGGCGCGGAAAGTGCCGGATCAGATTGCGAGACTGATGCCGCTCTTGCCAGACCGAAATCAATGACTTTGACTCGAACGCTATTGTCTTCGTCAAAGCTGAGCATGATATTGGCCGGCTTGATGTCTCGGTGAACGATTTCTTCTTTCTGAGCCGCTCCAAGCGCGGCTGCGACTTGACCGGCAATATCCAGGGCTAACGCCACGTTCAGCGGTCCTTGTCGCCTGATAAGGTGATCAAGAGTTTCACCTTCCACGAACTCCATGGCATAGAAATACTCGTGCTCCTTCGTTCCGAGATGAAAGACAGAGGCAACATTGGGATGCCGAATGCGAGCCGCCGAACGGGCTTCGCGCACGAACCGAAGGCGCACCGATTCGTTCTCAAGGTAACGCGCATTGATGACCTTTAACGCAACCGGGCAGCGAAGATTGGTGTCGAACGCTTTGTAAGTAACGCCCATGGCACCGCGACCCAGCTCGATTGGCGTCCCATCGTCGTGAACCAAGAGTTGATAGTGATCAAATCTGTTCGGTGAAAGCGCGATCGGTAGTTTACCCGCGGATGCAGCCGCCTGGCCGCTGGCGGCGTCGGTTAGCTCTGATTCTAGTTCCGGATCGAGCGCGCCGCGTAACTGGCAAACCGGACATCCGTCGGGATGCCGGGAAGCGGGCATCTTCGTGCCGCACCTCGGACAGGTTAAAATCGCCTCCGCCTGGCTCGACGCCGCCGTTTCGGCCCGTCGGTCGACGGTTGGGTCTCCGGGACCTTGATTCATAGCTGGCCCCCGGCGACAACGATTGCGCTCCGTCGCGTTGTGCGAAAGCGCGCTGGAGCGATCGAGCCATGCTCCGGATCCACCTGAACCTCGATGGCCATTTGATCAGACTAGCGGACAACCTTGGCTTCCATCTAGAACTTGGTCAAACGACAAAAACTAACCCGTTCGGGTCATGCCTCACGGTTTACCCTGAGAACTCATAATGAATGGGCCGGCAAGATTGACCGCTTGGGCTAGCCCTTTCTCGGTGCGCAATTTCAGGAGCCATTGGCGCTGCACCTCGGCCAAGGCCTGAGGAGCGTTCCCACTCTTGTGTGCGGCTTCGTAAAAGTCGCTCATGATCTGCACGGTGACCTCATCGCTGATCGGCCAGAGCGTCATTAAAAGGTTCTGCACGCCAGCCTGGATAAAGCCTCTTCGCAAACCCATGACTCCTTCTCCGGCTCGCGCTTCCCCTGAGCCGGTGTCACATGCCGACAGTGTCACTAACCAGGTTCCTTGCAAATCCAAAGTACTCACATCTTCAGCCGTCAGAATCCCGTCGTTTTCCACCGGCGGCACCTCTTCTCGTTGCCAAGCCTCGATTGTGGTTTGAGCGCCAGCCAGAGCTAACCCGCTGCGATGCATCGGGTTCTTGAAAAACCTCGATTTGGTGACGCTCTGCCGTTCGTTCAACACCGCTTCGGGTTGGGTCGCGGTCGCATCCTCTTTAGCGAAAAATCCATGGGTGGCCAGATGCAGAATGTAGGGCGAATGGATCTTCAGCAGCGCTTCTTTTGTCGCCTCTTTGGCGCTGAAATCCGTAGGTGTCCAACCCCAGCCAATAAACTTTTTGGTCAGTTCGTCACTTTCTTTCTGTGTGCCCGTTAAACTCTCGAAGCTCCAATCTTCGACATCCCTTCTTTCGCTGCCTCGAATCGAACCTGACCCGTTGTCTGCCTTGGCCAACATTGCTGTTGATGCTAGATCAAAATCCGGATTAGCAAACAGCACGACTTCTCTAGCAATTGAAGGCTTAGACTCGCGCAGCAGGTCGCGTCCGCTAGCGACGTATTGGACATCGTATGTTTGAGCCAGGAACTGCGTGTCCTTGGTCAGTAACGTCGCGAAGGAGATAAAGTTCAGCTCTCCATCCGGGCTGATGATGATCCGTTTTGTCTGACTTGGCAGCGCCTGGTCGACTGGTGCCCAAAGTGCCTCATAGAGCGCCTGAAGATTCGCCGAGAGTTCATCCTCTTGCGGCGAACCTCGAACCAAGGAGCCATACCGGCGCACTAAATGTTCTATCTCGCTCGCTTTACCGAGCGGAATCCAGAGCGGCGCACCTTTGGAGAGCAACAAAATGGCTCCGTAGCGCTGTTCCCATTTTTCTTTGCCCAAGTAATGCCCATACCGCAGGTACTCAATAAGCGCGGCATCGCTGGGAATTACCGGCTGCACCTGCTCGAGGCGCACACCCAGAGCGTGCCGTGCGCGCCCGAGACCCGCAACACGCTGCGCAAGTTGGCTCTCGATCTTCTCTACCTCCCCTTCGAGAGCCTCGATTCGCTGCTTTGTCTGAGCGGAAAACTTTTGGAGCGGTTGCAAAAGCAGCTGGCCCAGTTGAGTCTTATCCAGGTCGAGTTGCTCCACCAGCTTCTGGTCTTCGCTTCCCTGGGTCGCTTCAGCCAGCAGGCGATCTTCGACGATCGAATCCAGTACTGCGCCTTTGTAGCGTAGGACGGCTGCGGCTAAGTCGGTCTCGGTTCCTTTTAGAAAAGGGAAAAGACTATAGGGGTGGAAGATGTTTAAGTACGCCAAACGCTGCTGTTCGGAGGTGAATGAGAATATCTTCGAAAGGAATGTTAGCTCTGCCGCAGACGCTTGGCGAGCAAGCGCCGTGGCCTCGTCGATCCGGCCAAGGTCGAACTCTAAGAGTGCAAGATTTTCGAGGCTCTCGGCCGAGTAGGGATGTTCCGGCCCGAGAATCTTCTGCAAGATCCGGAGCGCTTCCCGTTCGAGCGGTTCAGCTTTGGCGTATTCGCCCATACTCTGGTACAGCGAGCCTAGGTTATAGAGGCTAAGCGCCGTATCGGGATGTTCTGGCCCGAGAACCTTCTGCCGGATCCGAAGGGCTTCCTGGTCGAGCGGCTCGACTTTGGCATACTCGCCCATTGTCCAGTACAGCGCGCCCAGGTTATTGAGGCTGATCGCCGTGTCGGGATGTTCCGGCCCAAGAATCTTCTGCCGGATCCGGAGCGCTTCTTGAAAGAGCGGTTCGGCTTTGAGGTACTCGCCTATATCCTGGTACAGCACGGCCAGGTTATTGAGGCTAAGCGCCGTGTCGGGATGTTCTGGTCCAAGAACCTTCTGCCGGATCCGGAGCACTTCCTGGTAGAGCGGCTCGGCTTTGGCGTACTCGCCCATCGCCC